>ERZ772871.813-NODE-813-length-21897-cov-28.4708_pt1 | contig 21897 bp, 19 predicted proteins | sample MGYA00511899_ERZ772871 | MGnify/ENA primary metagenome ERZ772871 (study PRJEB29015, sample SAMEA2737693) | human gut metagenome | biome: human gut; feature: human-associated habitat; material: faeces | place: China | collected 2012 ... | reverse complement strand
CAGTGAGAATGTAATTCCACGATTTAAATTTTCATCATCTTCAACCACGAGTATACCTGGCATAGCATATGCACCTCTCTTTATTAACTATTCATCTTAAAATGCTTCAATTACGGCATTATGTTCAGCCACATACTTCTTTATCATAGTCAATGGCTGTCGCATACAAGTCAGTGATCTTCTGATAGAACTTTCTTTCGCTGGCACGAATCTCACGGATACGCTCTAACTGCTCATCGAAATACTTCTCTGTCAGATACGCTCCGCGTTTCAGCCGTTCATCATCCATCACCCAGCCTTTGATGGTGTAGTCCTTGGCGATCTGGTTTACCCATTTACGAAACTGTACGGCACGCTCGGAATTGACCTTGAAGCCTACGGCAATGATCATTTGAAGGCTATAGTGCTTGGTATCACGTGTAACCTGACGAGACCCTTCCGTTTGAACTATTCGGAAATTCCGAATAGTTGCCGTCTCTTCTAATTCACTATCTGCATAAATTTTTTTAATATGTTCATTTATTGTCGGTAAACCAACATCATACAATGTGGCCATCATTCTCTGTGTCAGCCATATATTTTCATCCTCATAGCGCATCTCAACACTGTCCTGCTGATCACCAACAGAGGCAACATAGGTTAAGTATTCCGCCGCGCTAGAGCGGATAGTTATCTCATCCTTTTTCTTTTTCAACTTAATCTCCTCTTATTGCTTTCTTTTTTATAGTAATACCTGCTCATCCTTTGCCACTGGAATATACACATTATATTATCCTACAAATTCTCTGTCAATTCTCGAAAACCCTTTATAGCTCATATGATTCATTTGCCTACACTGCCACAGATGGCAAAAAATATAATGTAGATTACTATAACCTTGATGTCATTATCTCCGTAGGCTACCGTGTAAAATCCCACCGAGGTACACAGTTCCGTATCTGGGCTATGGGAATCTTAAAAGAATATATGAAAAAAGGATTTGCCTTAGATGATGACCGATTGAAGAGACTTGGCGGAGGCAACTGTTTTGACGAATTGCTTGCCCGTATCAGAGACATCCGCTCTTCAGAAAAAATACTCTGGAGAAAAGTTCTGGAAATCTATGCTACCAGCATTGATTATAATCCCCATGCTGAAAGCTCTGTTCTGTTCTTCAAACAGGTTCAAAACAAAATGCACTTGGCTGCCCACAAGCATACCGCAGCAGAAGTGATCTATGAGCGTGCCGATGCAGAAAAAGAAAATATGGGGCTTACCTCGTGGGAACATAACGAAATCCGTCGTTCTGATGTAGAAGTAGCAAAGAACTATCTTACTGAACAGGAGCTTGACGCTCTCAATAAGATTGTCACCGCCTACCTTGATATTGCTGAGGTACACGCCCTTAACAAAGAACCAATGTATATGAAAGACTGGCTGGAAACCATTGACGATTATCTGAAAATGACACGCCGTGATATTCTTACCAGCAGCGGTCATATCAGCCACAAGCAGGCTATTGAAAAAGCTCATGCGGAATATGATAAATATAAGAATCGACTGGATGATGCACTCTCTCCTGTTGAGAAGGATTTTATTGAAAGTATCGGTATGTTAGAACAAATTAGCGACAGCTCAAAAAAGTAACATTTTTGTCCTATATTCTTTTCTGCGGTATATGATGCTGAAAAAATCATATCCCTTATCGTTTCCAATTCCTTCTCTGACATGGATTCCCTCAATGGTTCTATGATTATATTGACTTCCTCATCAAGCTTTCTTCCTACCTTGATACAGTCAGCCTCATAAAATATAACCTTGTCAAAGAGTTTCTTTAATACATCATGCATTACTGTTCATCTCCTTTCCTGCCACATCAGGGCATAATAAAAGAGCAGTTTTATGACATGCTCAGGTCAAATAAAAAAGACACCAAGATTTCTCCTGATGCCTTTGATACTCCTATATAGAGGGGGTGGGGTTCCGAACTAAGAATTGCTTTTAATATTTAAGACGTGCTTAGCTCCAAAAATATATATAATTTTTTTGCATATACTGGCGGCTGTAACATTCTGTTACATTTTTCAATAACATAAATAAAAGCCCGAACAGCAGGCATTCCAACCATTCGGACTCTTATGGATATTATTGAGTTCATTTGAAAATATATTTTTTACGGCAATAATTTATCAAGCCACCCACTAAACTTTTAACCATGTATAATACGCTAATCACTATAGCCACATATAAAATAAATCTTATAGTCACCTTATCGCTCATATAACCTATTGCAACGTTCTTAACATCATCTGATAGTAATGAAATAATAATGGCAATTAATGCAAAGATAGCCGAACATAGATTAAGATAGAATGATGTCTTTTGCATTCTATATGATAATGTACTATTTCTGGCCTCCACATGTGAATTAACAACTAAAACAGTATCATCAATCAGCTTTTTACAATGTTCCACCGTTTTATCAAGATTCTCAACAGCATTCATTGCTATATTTTTACCAGTACCAACATTATATTCACTTGGTTCTAGATACCCTCTACTTTTAAATTCATTTACAAATCTTGTAGCATACATTAATGAATTATCCGTATCTAATTTAATTTGTAGCCATGTATCTAAATTTGCATTCTGCCCACGCTGAATCCATACGCTTATTTGAGTAATCTGGTCCTCAATGGCATTTTTCACCCCGACTACACATAGGTATTCAATAAAACGCTCTACTATGTTATGTGCAAAACATTCACTATCATATCGGTCGTTCTTATTTCTTTTGTAAATATAATCCAGCTTGACATTATCTTGATGCAATGAATTTATACACGCATCTTGTCCATTTATAAAATTACAAAACCTCGCTTCAATTCCTATGCTATTCCAAAATTCCTTACTAGAATTTCCATCTATATTCGTTTTAAAAACATTAAATGCTATAGGTTTATTATTCATTGAAAGGATAACGCTTCTGAAGTCTTTATGCAACTCTTCAGCTAATCTATATTTAATTTCTTCTAACAAAACTGCCAAGATTTTTTCTTTGTATATATTTCCTGGATTTGCTTCCTTACCTATTCTCCGAAATTGATACCATCTTAAATTCTCTATCCCAGAATAAAACTCGTGTTTAGCCCTATCACTAACGCACAATTTATTTATCTTGTCTTTCCATTCTTCGTTTATCCAAAATCTATAGACAATCCCCACAAAGGAAGAAGACAATGACAACATCTCAATATTTAATCTTGAAGCATACCTTGAAAATTCACATCCTGGCTTAAAAGCAAGTGTTGCAGCACTAAATTTAAAAAAAGAATTATGTACTTTCTTATAAATATCAACATTTGTCTCTTCTGTATGATTAAAACCGTAAACATATTTACTTTTCAGCATTCTTTGAATTTTCTTCTTAAATTCAGGCAAAAATTCTTTTGGAAGTATATCTACAATTTCAATAGCTTCTAATTCAATAAATGGCTCTATCTTCTCTCCTGTCTTACAATTATATTGTGGCTCCGCACTACAATTTATCTCATAGCCACTACTTTCATAGTTGCCCGAATCCAACATAAACTCTTCTGATTCCTTCTCACGGAAGATTCTCCTATATACATTTCTATGTTTAATATACTTTTCTCGTAAGGCAATCATGATTTTATGTTTAGCAGGTAGAGCCTCATTTCTATAAACAGGGTTTGTTACCTTTATTCCAAATTCTTGATAGAATTCATCGAAGTCAACTCGCACATCATACATATGCAGCAAATCACATCCTCTCAAAATTTCAAACTATTGCTCTGCGATTTTACCAAGTATCTTATAAAGCGTTTTAACCTCTTCCTCGTTGAGCGTGACTCCTTTTCCCATCTTCTCATGATTTGGAGCCCAATCTCTTAAATCATACTTAGGTTCCGCTCCATTCCAAGATATGAGATTTAATTCTTTCTTCCATCCTTTAGCACTTTCTGATAATACACCAAGTTCTTCTATAATTTCATATTTAATATCTGCCATAATTTTACATCTCCTATAAATATCTTTGCTCAACAATTTCTCTTTCTCTTGCTGATAAACCATAAATATCATATACCAAAGCATTCAATTCATCTTCACTCTGATAATCGTTCGGATTATCCAACATTTTATTCACAAATTCTTCTATGCGTTTTCTATTATCTTCGTCAATGCGAACAGGAATGTTATCAACTTCATATCCATTAACATTGCTATTAGTACTTAACTTTGCAAAATACCAATTTAATAAATGAGAATTAAGTAATCCAAGAAAATATAAATTATAATTACCACACATTAAATAGTTTACTGAATTTGCACAATATTCACCCTCTTTAGATATCGACATTTTCAATCTATATTTCTCATTTACTCCTGTTATACCCTGCATAACTATTCTTGACTGCAAATGATGTTGACTTCTTGGAGTTTTATTCTCTTTTAAATACAATTCACTATCCAAAAAAAGAATATCTCCTTGACTTATATTATCTGTTGTGTAGAACTTCTGTACTTGAGCCCCTCTAAGCATTCTTGCATAAGTATCTTCAAGATGAATATACTTTTTATTCAAAGATAAATCTATCTCTCCCGTATAGCATTTTGAATATTCTGACATACGAGAACTACCTTCACAAATTTTCAATAAAATACTATATTCATCTGGTGTCATAAGTGGTATCGTAAGTGATTCTGAATCAATTGTCTCAATATCCTTCCTTGACATCATGGTTTTTTGTGATTTTAAATCAACAAATCTATCTGTGCTTATACGCATTGGAAATTGTTCATCTTCTTTTGCTAAAGTTTTTGAAGAACCTAAAATGCATACTGACATTTTTGCAGATTTAAACACTCTTTTATTTTCATTATCCCTTTCTGGAAAGGCCTCTAAATAGTCAATTTTGTTCTTATTAAGAACAAATTTTCTCAATTTTGCAGCACTTAAATCACACATAAAGGCCATCGGGAATATAAGCGAAAGGTGACCATCTTTACGTAATATATCGTATGATTTGCATATAAATAATCTAAATATATTTATCATTCCACCTTTTGCTGGTTTATATATATCACTTTCCTTATAACACTTTAGTTCAAATTCATTTGCTTTTATACTTTCATTTTGATTTTGTTTTTTATTTAATAAACCATAGGGTGGATTACCAATCACAGCATCAAATCCACCATTTTCCTTAAACACCTTAGGGAAATATAACTGCCATAAAATAAATGGTTTAGAATTTTTATCTAAAGATTCTATATAACAATTTTCTAATTCATTATTTCCTTTTATCTGCTCTAAAATTATTTCATTGTAGATTTTCTGTATTTCTTTCTTGATTTCCTCTTTATCTGAATGTTCTTTTGTAAAAAATAATTTATCTTGTAATTCTATTAAGTGAGAAATCAAACTATCTACACCAGGTTGAAAAATACTTTGCTGTACTCCATTATCATTTCCTAAAATATTACTTTTAGTGATAAGTTTTATACCTTTAAACTCATCCATTAAACTATTTCCACAAATAATATTGCAATCCAAGTTAGGCAACTGACGAGGCTTTGTATGGGCATCAAATTCACCATTACCTGCATTGTCAGAAATCTCATCGTCGATTACTATGGAGAGCCATAATCTTAATTTTGCAATATCAACAGCACTTGGCTCAATATCACATGCAAAAATACAATTTTTGATGGTGTTTACCTTTAAATCATAAGACTTTCGTTCATACGCATAGAATGTTTTCTTCTGGAAACCATTCATTTCAATAGCCATATATTCTGTAAGTACCTGTCTCGCTCTTACAATCTCATTGAGCATACCAAGAGGAAATGCTCCTGAACCAACAGCTAAATCTGCTACTTTTACATTTGCAAGTAAATCATCAATTTCTTTTAACCTGTTTACGCCCTTCTTATAACTGAGAATTTCTTCTGATATGAGTAAATCTTTATTCTTATCAAATTCGTAATGGCTCTTACCAGAAGCATCAGTTACTTTGAGTGTCTTTGCGGTGTCCTCATCTCTAAGATATTCCCCATATAGGATAAAGTCTCTTATCGCGTTTTCAGAAATTCCAGTCTTTGTAACAAGATGGTTTATCAGCGTTTCCTGACACATATAATGAACAATTTCACGAGGCGTATAGAATGCACCCTTTGATTTTCTGTCTTTTACATCTAAAAGGTTTTCAAATACCTTACCCAACATCTCCGGGTCGATAGCAACTTCACGCTCCATTGGTTCGTCTTCATTCATTGTAAAGTTGTACCTATCAAAAATATCAAGAATACCGTCAGCTTCCCTCTTTCCTTTAACGTCTACATTAGAAAAAAGACTATTAGGAATATTAAAATTATTGTTCTCCCACTCATAGTTATCAAGCTGCTCAAATAATCCACCATTTAGGAAAGGTATTCTCCTATGAAGCGGAGGATAATAGCCATTCTCACCCCGATTCAGATTAAGTCCTGTATAGAATAATGGCTCAAGATAATCATCAAAATAATTTTTACACGCATCAACACAACCATCAAACATTTTTCTCATAAAATCTTTAGGACCAGTTCCCCAAGGCTTCCCTTTTACAATACCTGCAAGGAAATCCTCATCTTCATTGGATAATGCACGAAGTTTTTCAAATACAACTTTATATGAACCATCCTCCTGTGGTGCATACACTGAGCCTACTATGTCTCTACTCTTCTGTCCTCTTGCAAAAAAAGCTCTTTTATACTCCTTTTCCGTCATTGTAACAGGAATAGCATCTACACCAAGCCATCCTTTTTTCTGAATAAAATATAAGAACACAATCTGACCCAACAATTTCTTTGCAAACTGTTCGCTTGTAAAATTTCTTATTTGTGCTTCCTGCATGAAATCCTCATTACTCTCAAGATATTCACGCAGCTCATGATACTTTTCGCAATACAACTGGAAAAACTCATTTGTAACCTTTTCTACACTGAATGCTTCTTCAAGTTCATCAATACCAGGGTTATTTGTATCATCCTGAAAAATAGGGAATAAACGTTGCTTAGCGGTATTACAAGGCTCGCCCTTTCCAACAAGGTATGAATATCTTTTTGCTGGTGTAAGTTTCTCCGTTACCTTGCCCTTTGAAAATTCATAATCTAACCTAATAAATGAAAGTCTCCATTTATCTGGTTCCTCTGGAGTATAGAATGCAACCAAAGCACCGGCACAATTACCAGCTTCAATAAGTGGCTTTATAAAGTTTCTCTGCATGGTTCTGGAACGCTCTACTGAATCGCCTTTTTTAAGGGGCTACAGAAAATATTGCAATCTTTTCTCCGTTATCTCCCTGATAATTTCCGATATGAAAATATCCGTCCACATAGTATGAAAAATTATTATAAACCTTTTTATACTGCGTAGGAGCTACAATATCCATATCGTTTAAAAATTCACGTACAAAATCCACAAACGAATTATGATTATATGGGTTTGTGAGTACTGCTTCAAATATATCTGTTTTTCTACTCATTAGTTCTTAGCTCCTTTCATGTAACAAGACAGAATAACTTGCTTTTCTTCACCTTCTGCCCTGCTTGCCACCTGCTTACGTCCTGCAAAATATTTGTCATCAACTTGAGAGACAATCTTATGATATGCTTCTACTCCATCTGCAACATTCTTAATACTCTTTAGAATATTCTTGGTATCATTTGAAGGGACATCCCCATTCTCCCATATCTCAATCATTCTCTTTATTTTTTCTTCTTCATCATCCGTAAATGTCCTAATAGTCTGTAACAAAGCTCTTAGATAACGAATCATCTTCTGGTCATTAGCAGCTACAGCTGGACGTGATGTGGTAATCACTTCTTCTACCGTAAGCGATTCATCGAAAGCATCATTATTTGAATCATAGTGTTCAAAATACTTTTTGCCTACGCTTAACTTAGGCTCATCAGGTTCGCACTTCAAATATGAAACTGCATCCATAAAAGAAATCTGTCTTGTTTCTGTTTCACCAGTTATAAAGAACGATTTAATGAAGCCCTTCCTTATAAAACTTATAGTTGAATCTTCCTTTACTTTATCAGAATTTCTACCTGTCTTTGCTTTCTTAGGAAGCTTCTTTATCTTGTCAAAGAGATTAACATCATTATCTCTAATCTGACGGATAATGGCTAAGTATGCTAATTCTGGATTTGAGCTTTCTTCATCAGCATTCAAATCGGCATTCAAATCTTTGAACAACTTCTGCGAACTTACCTGTTCCTCATCTGATAAATATTTAAAATCTTCTCCTAATGTATCATGAAATGCCTGTAATTTTTCCATAATGCGGTCTTTCAACTGTAAATGCTTACTACTCTGAGCAGTAGGGAAAAAGTTAAACACAAATATTTCCGTATATTCTGTACCGACACGATTGATACGACCAACACGTTGCATGATTCTTGTTGGATTCCAAGGCAAATCATAATTTATTAAAGCATTTGCTCTATGTAAGTTGATACCTTCTGCCAATACATCAGTAGTTACCAGTACATCAAACTGGTCATTATCTCTGTCTTTTTGCTTAGGATTAAAACTATCTTCAATAGCTGCTTTTAATATCATTGTGCTTGAACCTGTGTAAGAGATTACTCTGTCACCAAATATTTGGCGAAGCTCTCTTTCCAAATATTCAGCAGTTTCCTTAGATTCTGTAAAAATTATCTTTTTGTTTCCAACAAGTTTTTTATTTTCATTTAATTCTTTCTTAAACTGTTCAAGTTTTGGGTCAAAAGAAATATTAGTCCACATATCAGTGAGATATTTAAGTTTTGCTAAATCCCACTTTAAATCTTTGATAAACTGTTCTGTAAAATCTGTTGATTTGAAGTGCATTACTGTCTCTTCTTCAACCAATTTCATCAACTTATCATCATCACCGCTATCAAGCAAGTCATATACATCAACTTTCTTGCTAATGTACACTTCACCAGCATCATACATTTCTAAAAACTTTTCATAAGATTGCTGGAATCTAGCAAGTGTATTCTTAAATGCAAAAAAACTACTTTCAAGACGCTTTACAAGAATGGATTTCATGAATCCACCCATATTGTGCTGCGCAGCTAATAAGGTTGCATATTTCTTCGTATCCTTAAGATATGTTAATGGTTTATATCTGGAATATTTAAAATTCTTAATCACATCAACAGTTTCATTAAATACTATATTTGTATCATCATCAAACTCATAAGCAATAGGAATTGGACTTCCTAATTTAGGGAATGACAGTCCTTGCTTTTCCAGGTCATCTTTGTAATATTCCATAATCTCGCCGCGAGTTCTTCGAATCATTACATGACGAAGTATCCTGTCCCTGATTTCCTCTGAGTTAGCTCTAAGCTGGTCAACATAGAGTTGTGTTCCCTTTGAGTATTTATTTTCTTTTCTATGCAATTCCTTAAAAAAAGCTTCGAGGTCCCTTAATCCGATAATTGTACTGTCATGCTTAGGCTGGAACAGATACAATTGATTTTCAATATCACTAGAATAATTGTTAATAGGTGTGGCAGAAATAAGAACCACCTTTTTACCATAGCATATCTTATGAAGATTACTAAAGCTTTCTGTTCCCTGATTTCTAAATCTATGTGCTTCATCAATAAAAATGTATTTAAACTTATCTACACCTTTATCAAGAATCTTTTCCAGCTTTCCTAATGACTCTACTTCGGCAGCAACATCAAATTCAAGAAGAACTTCTTTCCAGTAATCTACCAGTACAGGAGGACATATAATGAGCTTCTTTCCCTTTGGTAATGACTTAGCTAACATAGCACATATATATGTCTTACCCAGACCTACTACATCCGATATAAATACACCATTATATGTTTCCAGTATCTTGCGTGCCTGTACAACAGCATCAAGCTGATACTGCAATTTCATATATCCATCTGGCAGCAAATCATCACCAAGCAAGTCCTTATCTGAATTAATCTCTTCTTTAAAAAACTCATACAATGTCTTCAAATATATTTCATATGGTGTAATATCATTGCGAAGCCATGTTTTCTTTTCCACTGCTTCAATGTATTCATCAGTAACTGGCACTGATTTAGCCCATAAATCTTCAAATTTTTCAAGAGCAAACTGCACATCTCTGCTATCTTTAAGCTCTACATTGAACTCTAGATTATTCTGTAACCCAGCCTCAGAAAAATTGCTAGAACCCGTAATAACACTTCCATATGTATCAGGTGTTTTATCCATATCCTTACGCATAATATAGACTTTTGCATGAATAGGTGCATCCACATACATTCTCATTTCAAGTTTTCCGTTCCTGAGCCACTCAATAAAGGTGCGTACTCCCTGTTCAATAGAAGCATTTGTTTCTGACTTTTCAAATTCATTTACAACATCTTCGTTAAATGCTTCCTTAGCTTCCTTTGTTGTCAGCTTATCAAAGGCAATCTCATTATTCGCCCTGTCAATAATCTTCACCGTATACTTATCTACATTAAGGCCAACAAGAATACGAATCTTCTCAACATCTGCCATAGCTTCATACATCTTAAAAAATCCGCTAGTTCTAAAATATCCTACAAGCACATCAAAGAACTGTGTATTACTCTTCAAAATATTGCTAAATCTGTCATAAAGATTTCTATCTGGCTCGTTAGTGAAAAAAGTTAAATCAGTATGCATACCTTCACTCCTTAGTAGTTAATATCAAGTACTATTCTGGTCGTTTATTTGCTTTATATCGTGCATCTGCTGGCCTAGTTGCATCTGCTGGTAACAACCACATCTTTCCTTTTTTTATTGCTCCATCTATTCTTCCTTCTGTGCATAAAACGCCAATTCTTCTAGAAGAAAGATTCCATAACTTTGACATTTCTGTTGTTGTTAAATATTCCATAATAACCTCTTACCATTACAAAAACTACATATTTACAAAACTATTTTTCATCATAAGCTTTATATCTTCCACCTTTACCTCTCCTGATTCCTTGAAATAATTTCTTTTGTCCTGTACGAGTAATTGTGAATCAACTAAGACATCCTGTATCGTATCAAGATTATCTTTCGTAGCTAACTTAACAATAATATCCGTAATAACAGCATCGCAGTATATATGCAAGTGTTCTCCTAATACTTGTATTTTTCTATCTCTTTCACCAGCATGGACTATTCCATTTCGTACTCTGTATAATCGATAAATATGCCATTTTAATCTTTGCGAATATTTTTCCGATATTTGGAATAATCTATCTCTATTCTCTCTCAAGCAATACACTTTATAAATACGTTGTCTAAGGTTTGGATATAATGTTATTTTTTCAAACAATTCCTCTCTTTCACGTTCATATTTACCTAATAATGTAAAACAAGCAATCTTATAAGCTTCATCACCTTCTTCGGATATCAATAGAAGAATTTTTTTATAATCATCCCTTGATAATGCATTTTTTAAATCACTAATAATCGCTTCGAAATATTTTCGAAAAAAATCATTTTGAAGAATAGGCAATATACTATTAATGACCTTTTCAACTTTTGAATCCCCTTTCGAATCCTTTCCAACAATTTCTAAAGCAGACCATAAATTTAAAAATCCATCTTCTAAATCAACTTGTCTTAACGCCATATTATGTAGCATAATAATTTTTCTTATCGAGGTATATGTTTCAGCTATTTTTGTTTGGCATCCTAAAATAGCTGCGTCAATCGTTGTTCTCAAATCAGTTTTTGGTTCAATTTCAATATTTTTAAATCCCTCGGACAATACTGGTATATATAATTCTTCCTCTGTTTCACAATTTCTTACATAAGCAGTCTTGCCAATAATTTCTTTATTTCTATTGCTTATAACTCGATAAAAACTAATAAAAATTTCAAGTCGAGCATATGCAAATTCGACTGCTCTATATGAATCAATTGCGTCAACATTTACACAACCAATAAATGCTTTGTTGTCTTTTTTTCTAAGTTTTTCAAAATACCCATCATCAATATATATTATGTCCAATCGCTGTTCTAATAGTTCTTTATATTTTAAAAAGGAACTCATAAATAGAAAATACACTTTAAATCTCTTTGCTTTTAAATTAAACTGATTGAGAAATTCCGTAATTTCCGATTGAGGATTTTCTACTACATTTGTAAATCTATTCTGCAAATTTCTATAAATATATGAAGATGAGTATCCAAAATCAATCGTTGAAGCTATCCACTTTCTCAGATAAGAATTTATCTCCTTTTTATTCTTAGGATTCTTAACTTCATCAAGAAGAGCCTCTATGCACCAATTATAATACTTTTCCAATGTTATATTAGAATGCAAATAGAAAATAGTTTCTTTAGTATTTGATTTTAATGAATTAATAATTCTTTCAATAAAGTTATTTCCATATTTCTTTTTTATTATTTCATCTGTTTGAATGCTCTGTGATAACTCAGATGCAACTATTTCCAAATGAAAGGATTGAATATTTTTATCATTTGCCAACTTAACATATTCTTTTATTAATGTAGCCGTATTATGAATAGGGGCTCTATCTATGTCATCTGAATAATGAAACAACATAGATTCCAATCTTTGTATCAAAAAAAGTATTCCGTCATATTTTCTATCCCAATTTTGAATAGTATATTTCACAAGCATTCTCCTTTGCACGTTTTTTTATTACATTATATATCATATTCCTTTATCGGAATAATAGCAAGTAAAAATAATCCTCACTAGTATCTCTACCAGTGAGGTCAACTATCATATCACCCATTCCATGAGCATCAATTTGCTTATTCTTTACATCGTTTGGCGTATGGCGTAACTCTTAACACCCTACACCCCTAGTAAAATCAAGGAATTATTTATCCAACGACTTCATTGTCGGAATTTTATTGACATATCTGTAATATGTACTCTTACTCATGCCAAGCTGTTTCATCAGTTCAAACGGACGAATTTCTCCTGACACCACTTTCTGATAATGCTCTGAAAATTCATTAATCGACATCACTGCTGGTCTGCCATAATCGTCCCATTCACCACGAGCCTTTTTAGAATCTATACCTTCACACTGTCGTTTCTCTTTCTTCTCAATCTCTGCCTGTGCCATAGCTGCATATAGTTCTATAAGCATATTATTGATGGTTTCCATCAGCATACGAGCCATAGCATTATCCAGCTTTGATAAATCCATAAGCGTAGTAGGAAGCTCTAGTATTTTTACACGAATACCATTATCCCTGTAATACTGCAATTCCTTTAATGTCTCCTGCTTATTTCTGCCAAGCCTGTCTACCTCAGTAATAATCAACTCGTCACCTACTCTTAATACATCCTCTTTTAATACCTGATATCTTGGACGATTAAAATTCTTTCCTGTCTGCTGGTCAGTAAATATCTTTTCCAGTTCCAGATTATTTTGCTCACAATAAGCTGTAATCTCCTTGATACCTCTGTCTAAATGCTATTCTCTTGTACTTGTTCTGTGATAACCATATCTCTTCATTATTATTCGCTCCTTTCCTTAGTCCTGAAATGTGTACTTTTTGAAACTACAAAAAAAGGACTGCTAAACAGTCCCGAAATCTATGGATATTCCTTTATGGAACGTCCCGGTATTTGTGTATGCTTTTTGACACCACCTCCTTAAAAATGAGTATAAAAAAAGAAGGTGTATTTCAACCTTCTTCTACAACACTTATAAATATAAAAAATGACACCAAACCCTTGATTTCTCATCATAGGTTAATAGGTGTCAATTCTTAAAGTTTTGACACAACTTATGTCTATACACGATGAAACTGTAAAAAAGAGGTGTTTTTCACCCATTTACCTACAACTTAATTTGTAGTATTTATTTTCCCCATATTACATGGTTCCAAAGATATAAAAGAATTTGAACTATAGTCATATCTAAATTCTTGATAATACAAATTACTTTTCAAATCCACATAATGAAATTCATAATAAATTGTTTCATTAAAATTGAACTTAGGATTTACTTCAACCTTTGAATTAACAGTTAAGCAATATTTCCCTTGTTCTATTATTTTTTTAGGTTCTTTCCAATCTAAGTTTATTGCATAGATTTCTATATCACATGCTGAATTTAAACCTATATTTTGAATAATAAAATGAAGTTCCAACCTATCCCCAAATTTAACATCACTAGGACTTACTGCGACAATATACGGTCTAATCTCCGCAACCTCATCAAGTTTTCTTTGTTCATCAGCATATTGCTTCTGCTTAATCACAGCCCAACACGTACATCCACCTCCTATAATTGAACCTAAAAAACTCCCCAAAAAACCTGCCCAACTCTCATTACTAATATTAGAATGGAAAGAATTCCCAAAAATAAAAAAATCGACTATTATCGGTACACATATTGCCAAAACTATAAATGGCAGAATAATTCTCATTTTTTCTTTATTATCCATAAAACAAATCTCCTCATTATAGATTTATCATATCAAATTTCTTTTCGCAAATGATGCAGTAGTGGTACAACAAACCACTTTCTTATCCCATAAATCATTGTAATTACTGGTTTCAAAATTATTTCAAGGTATCGTGCCGTGATGTGCCCCCACCAGACAGATTTCTCTATCTAATGAGGTTCTAGTGACATATCGTCTGATTCTGCATTATCTATATTATTTTTTATACTAATCCAAAATACCTCAACGCATCCTTAATATACTCCACCTTCTCCTGCGGACACTGCTTTACCTCTGGATTCTCTTTCTTGGACTTATTATAATTCTCGCCCATATCCAGACCACACATCCGCTTCACCTGTGCAATATAAGAAGTATGCACATTCACACCATACTTGTCCTTCACATATTCCTTAATCTTTGAATAAGTAGCCTTTTCTTGTGGGGTATAATTACTCTCTTCATCAGGCTCCATTGTAACCTCAATCTTAGGTGTATCTTTTTTTAGGGATAATTTGACAACCGTCTCCACATGTGTCGATAGGGTAATTGAGATGCACTTTCCAGAGTTTTCACTGTACTCTGGGAGTGAAAAATGCTTCCATCCTCTCTGATGAGGCTGCAAAAAATTGACATGATGCACTCTTTCCTTCCCCTGCATAGAAAAAGATTGCATTGTATTTTAGATGTAAGCCAGATCAGCTTACGATTGACTCTGCTCTTTCTCTATGATCCAATACTTCCAAAATTTCTTTCATATATTGTATCACAGATCATTTTGTTTTGGAAATCACTTTCCTCTCAAATAGGCAGAAGAAAACCTCCAAATCTGTTGTGGACTTGGAGGCATTATTCCAGCCATTTACTATCTTAAACAATAATTTGTCTCTTTATATTTTGTCTCAATAAAAACATCTAACAAAGCTTTTTGCTCTGTAGATAATTCAGCATGATCTCTAATCCATAAATGAATTGCTTTTCCTATTGCATAAGATAAATTTTCCTGTTGCGATGCACTTATATTATTTCTAGAAACATTCGGGATAAATTCTCGATTAAAAATATTAATAACGGCTCCCTTTAATATTACTCCATCAACAAGATATGGTATCTTAATTCTTAATCCTGATAGTAAAATATTCTTAACATAGCATGTATCAGTATTTTCCCAACTAAATCTTCCTTTAAATGTATTTTCCTCATTATAAGGCAAAACAGCATTTGATTCTCCTGTGACAACCCCTTTTTTTATAATTTCTGGCTTTACTGGTGTTAAAGAGCCATGATGAAACTGATTTCTAAATCCGCCTAATGTATATCCACCAATAATGCTCTCACTTGACTCTTCTATTATAAAATCGTAATCTTCAAACTCATCTTCATCTCCCCATATATTTATGGCTTCATAATTTCCTATCTTATCAAGTGCTTCTTGGTAATCTTCTAAAACATCATAGGCTTTAAGGAATTCACTTTCTTCATCTTCTGTAATAATCGGAATTTTCAATAATGTAATTTTCCCATCTTTAACAAAGTTTTTAATGGATATATTTTCTTCATCCACCGAATACTCCTCTTCATTATAGCAATAACTCTCGTACCCATTTATGTCACTTAAATGTTTTGCAAAATTTATTTGTTTATAGCTACAATCAATGAATGCCTCTATACCACTTAAGTATTCTGAAAGACATATGTTTTCTGCAATTATTGTTTCAATCCTCTTAATATTACATTCCAATGGCATTGATACACCTTTTTCCATTGTTGATATTTTAATCGGTATTCCACAATCCAAAAAATTATTTTCTATAAAAGATACCAATCTTTCTATACTATTATTGAATACACTCAAACATTGGTCATAATCTAAAATTATTTCTGTTCCCTGCTGTCTTACAGTATCTTCATAAGTAAGGCATATGTACTCGCTGTTTCTTTCAAATGAAATTCGATTCATTTTCTGTTCATTATAATAAACTGTATTAACCTCCACTTTATCGGATAGCATAAAACATGCCAAAAAACCTATTCCATAATGCCCTATTGGCGAATATTCTCTATCTTGTAGCCTATAATCATCTGACGCATAATAAGATACACCAACATTTAGAAAATACTTTTTCAAAATATCTATAGACATACCACTACCATTGTCCATAACCATAACTTTTTTTCGATCTTTGTCCAAAATCACTGAAATATATGGCTGATAATTTTGATATCTAAATTTTTCCATTTTAGCGGCCGATTCTTCCATAGTCTTACATGCATCAATTGAATTTTGTATTAATTCTCTTAACCCATATTTTCTATCACCATAAATATGCTCTCCCATCAATAAATTGGTCACTGCATTGTAATCCAAAGAAAGTCTTAAATCAGAAAAACTAAAACCCTTCGATTGAATTTGATTTACTACATTTGTTTTTAATGGTAATAGATATTTCTCGTCTACAAAACTTTCACATAAATCTACAGCATTTTTTAATTCTCCATTAATAGCATCAAAATATTTTAAAAGTTTTCTATGAACAGATGGGTCCTGACTCGTACCCTGAAAGAAAATTTCTAATTCATTTGTTTTAGGGTTTCTTCTTATTTTATCATAGTTCTCTATCACAAAATGTTGTTTCCATTCTAAATCACTAAATTCCTTTGGGTTCAAATATTTATATAAATATAATGGTGCTCTTTGCTCATCAATATCCAAATAATCAGATATTCTAAGTAGCACAGAGATATACTGTGCATTAAGATCAAAATGTCCCTTTTTTTCATCATTATGCAAGTTCTTTTTTATCCATTCAAAATCTTCATTATGCGACATGCATATTTGTGCAAGTTCAGATTTAAATGAAATATTTGTTGATTCTGGAATCAAAAATAACCTTTCATCCATCTTTGTCTCAATATAATCTCTCGCACGTTTACCGTGTACAGGCCTTACGCACTCTTGCAAAGCGGTCATTTCATCCCCATATTTCTCAAGTACTTTACTATATTTTCTTTCACCCAATATCGCATGGTCTGCTTTGATTTCCTTAATTTCGTCCACATTTGCAATCATTCCAATATCATGCAACAATGCACTATATATAAGTAATGCTACTTCTAATTCACTTAATTTATTTATATCCACAACAAGTGCATACATATATTCCATCACATTTATAGAATGTCTTACACCATGAACTGTATAACTTGCAAAAACATTATTAATTTGCGGTAATATCGTATTAGCATATTCTATAGTTTCATCTAACTTACTTAAAAATTTACTATCTTTTTCCTTTAACCACATATATAAATGGCTTTCCTGTACTTTTTCTATCATCTTTATCACTCTCTATTAGTTATTACCTAATTCCAAATATCCATCTAATTTCAATATTCCTAATATAACAGGAGCCTCCAAGTTGTTTAAACTCAAAGGCTCTTTTTCTTACATATCTTTATGCAAGCGCAGGTTCCTTCTCTGCAATAATCGCTTTCACTTCTTCTACGTTTTTATCTGTAGCCATAGCAATCTGCTCTACAGTAAAACCATTGTTATGCATATTAAGAATAATTTTTTCTTCTTTTCTTGCCTCTCCAATCGCAATACCATCTTCTTTTATTCCCTGACTCAAGTTACACATAACGCTCACATCCTTCCTGAAGTTCTCCTCAATAGGAATATCGTATTCATTTCCAATTATGTTTAGTTTTTCATCTATTGTAAGTTCCTTGGATAACAATGCTCCCAGCAGACGGTGCAGTTCATACGTCTCATCATGTTCCGGCAGATTCTTCGCCAGTCCAAGCATGATGATATTCAGCAGGTCAAGATTTCCCTTCCATTCATAGGAACCAATCAAATCTTCCTTTGTGAGATGCACATGGCTCATGCTGCTCTCGTCCATGTTCATACATACCCAGATCGAATATACACGCTTAATGTCATCGTAACTGGAGTTCTCAAAATCACGTTCTTTTTGTGATGAAATCAGTCTGCTCACATAAAAGATTGCCCGGTTTAAGATTTCGTATCCCGTTGGCTCGTCTTTCTGTGCTTCCACATTTATGATAATCTGTGACAATCCGTCTTTCATACGCACATAAAAAACGATATCAAATCTTACCAGACCTTCATTGATCTCTTCATTTTCTGTGTTAAACCCGACCAGTCTTTCACCATTTTTTTCGCTGGCTGCATTTGTGAGTCCAGGCTCTACTGGTACCGTACTGATATGTGGTGTTCCCTCGATGCAGTCGACCACCTCTTTGGGATTCATGCCCTTAAACTCATCAACTGTTTTTACCAGTATATGTGCCAGTATACTCTTCTGTCCTAACAGACGCTTTGCACTCGTATCATACTGTGCATCCTTGTCTGTTGCTTTCACTGCATTTTTTAATTCTGTATTCACTGGCCTTCCTCCTTTTTGTAACAGATATAGTCATCCCCAAAAAGGCATCTGACCACATCTATATTATAACTTACCCATTTCTTTTATACAATCCATTTTTACATTAAAAAAAATGAACCTAAAATGAATTTCTAAATTCCACCGCCCCCTACTCTTGCACGGGAATTTACTTTTTCAAGTCAGCACATTTCCCTTGGTAAGAACATCCTGCTGTGCAGCTTCCTTCTTCTTTTCAGAATCTGTTATCCTATCCTCAATATCATAGATTTCCTCATAAATTTTGTTAAGGCGGTTATTCATATCCTGTCTTTTACGTTCAGCATACTTGTCATCATCATATATAGCATCAATGTCTCTTTCCAGATTAATAATCAACTCGTCACCTGCTCTTAATACATCCTCTTTTAATACCTGATATCTTGGACTATTAAAATTCTTTCCTGTCTGCTGGTCTGTAAAAATCTTTTTCAGTTCCAGATTATTTTGCTCACAATAAGCTGTAATCTCCTTGATACCTCTGTCTAAATGCTGTTCTCTTATACTTGTTCTGTGATAACCATATCTCTTCATGATTATTTGCTCCTTCCTTAGTTCTGAAATGTACACTTTTTAGAACCACCTCCTTAAAAATGGGCAAAAAAAGAAGGTGTATTTCAACCTTCTGTTAAATATAAAACCAAATCTTATTTTTGGTGCTGGCTATGTGATACTTTACACCATGCTACCATTACACCACATCTCCGCAGCAGCATAGCCAGCTAATCATTATAACAGACATATCTCTCATAACGCATCCTCCTTTTAAGTCAGAAATAAAATTCCTAATAGCATCATAACAGATACCAGAGGTAACAATATTCAATAATGTCATAACAAATGAGGAGATGCTTGGAATCGAACCAAGTCCTGCTGCAAACTTATTTGCATAAAAATTATACCATATTAGGCTAAAAAACAAAAGAAAATATATTTCAACCTAGCCTTGAAGTATTTTAATTACCTTTTTAGCAATCGACAGATTCATAAAAGTTCTTTTTCTTTGTTCCATCAAATCAAAATCAACTCTCCATTTTTCAGATACTTTTGATTTTTCTATAACCTTTTCAATCGAATAGTCTTGAAACCATTCTATATTCTTAACTGTATAATATTTGTGAGCATATTTCTCAAATGCATCTGTAATAGCTTTTTCAGCTTCTTCTGGATATACCTCAAACTCCATCTTAGAAACCATATCATTTACATATTCTTCAAGGAAATAATAATCAGGAGGATAATCATATGCTACTGTTTCTCCTTCATCGTCAGTAATAGGACATGGTTTAGGATTAATACCACTCTCACCTAATTTGAAGTGAAAATACGATAATATACAATCAGTATCCTTCTTTGACCTATTATATTGACAAACTATACTGTACTGTTCTATTAACAGCATAAGTGTTCTTCTTTCTTTTTTTCCTAAATACCTTATTGCATAGTTTGATTTTATTGCTAATAGCTCATCATAATTTTTCCTAGAATAACTCTTATTTAAAAGTTGCACCACAGGAAATATAACACTCATTAACAGTTCATCTCTATTTCCTTTTCGGTAATACATCATTGATATTAACAATGATATTAATGATGAAATGATTATAGCTGCTGAATTTTGATAAAGCCATTTCAATATCATATCTATCATCTAAAACTCCTTATATCATATTAAAGTTCTTAAATGCATCTCTAATAGCCTCTTCCTTTTCAGGTGTACACTGCGGCTCCTTTGACTTATCATTTTTCTTCCAGTTATTTCCAGTAAGTTCTTTACCAAGACCACACTTATCTTTAATCTGTGCAATGTACAATGATGACACTTTAAATCCATATTTTTCAAGAATATAAGCCTTAATTTTCTGATAAGTTATTTTTTACTCTGGTGTGTAATTACTCTCTTCATCAGGCTCCATTGTAACCTCAATCTTAGGTGTATCTTTTTTGAGGGATAATTTGACAACCGTCTCAACGGTACTTTCGTTGTCCCAACAAAGTTCCTGTGTCTCCCTGTCTCCAAAATACACCGGAAAACGGAACTTTATGTGCTTCAGGAATCTGCCATCTGGCTGCTCCTGCTCGTAAATGTCCACCTGTTCCACAAAGCTGTTAAGAAATTCTTTCTTCTCCAGGTCGGTGAACTTATCATATAGTTTATCAAAATATAAAAGAAATTGATAGACGTTTTCTTCTGATATTTTCTGTTGCCGGATATTCAACAGGCGGTTCTTGACTTCTTCTATACTGTTCTCCACGCCTTCAATCTCATCATACAAACGGTATAACCTTGTCTCCATATCCTGATATTTCTTCTCATAAAATTTATCCATGATATCCAGACTGTCCATCTGCTGTCCAAGTCTTGCTTTTGCTCCGGTCAGCTGCCTGTGCTGTTTTTCCAGTCTTTCAATCTCTTTTTCTATTTCTTCTGTATCTATTCTTGAACCGATTTTATTCAGAATTGCTTCTTCAAATTTAGGATTCTTCACCAGCTTCCGAATAACTTCTTCCACTGCATTGTTAATCTTCTCCTCACTCCATTGTTTACGATATCCACATTTATGACCGTCTACCAGACGACGATGTTTACAGGCATAATAGAAATAATCCTTATATAAGGTTCCGTCTTTCTTTTTCTTTCGGTTCACGTTCCCATACATACCGCTTCCACATAACGGACATCTCAATATTCCAGATAAGATATGCTCATGATCCAGACTATGCGTCTTTTCATATTTCACACCTGTTCTTTCCCGTTTTTGATGTGCCAGCTCCCAATCTGTTTCTGAAATAATTCCTTCGTGGATACCATCATGCAGCATATAATTTTCCTGTTTTACAATGCGATATTCATTTCTTGTTCCTGAAACTTTCTCGTTCTTCCTTCGTCCATAAGCCAACTTTCCACAGTATACCGGATTATCCAGAACGCCTTTTATAAACGAAGAGGCAAATGCGTCCAGTGTATTATTCTGTCGTTTTTTCTTTTTATATCCATGCTGG
>ERZ772871.808-NODE-808-length-22167-cov-3.69157_pt1 | contig 22167 bp, 34 predicted proteins | sample MGYA00511899_ERZ772871 | MGnify/ENA primary metagenome ERZ772871 (study PRJEB29015, sample SAMEA2737693) | human gut metagenome | biome: human gut; feature: human-associated habitat; material: faeces | place: China | collected 2012 ... | reverse complement strand
AACGGTGAAAGCCTACGACAGCGCAACGGTGAAAGCCTGCGGCAGCGCAACGGTGGAAGCCTACGACAGCGCAACGGTGGAAGCCTACGGCAGCGCAACGGTGGAAGCCTACGACAGCGCAACGGTGGAAGCCTACGGCAGCGCAACGGTGGAAGCCTACGGCAGCGCAACGGTGAAAGCCTACGGCAGCGCAACGGTGAAAGCCTACGGCAGCGCAACGGTGAAAGCCTACGACAGCGCAACGGTGAAAGCCTGCGGCAGCGCAACGGTGAAAGCCTGCGGCAGCGCAACGGTGGAAGCCTACGACAATTCTTATGTAGAGGATTGTATAGGGAATATACGTCCCCAGTCAGATTACGCCATAGTTAAGGACTATTATAGCCACAAGATATATATCAAAAAAGGGAAATTTGAAATTATTGAAGTATAAGATAGTTGGTGGTATGGCGGAACAATGAGAGACGCTAATTGAGTACGGTTAATCGTAAAGTGAAATTCTTTGCTAAGTGTTAGATAGGTTGAAACTAAAACCTGACAATCCGTATCAATCCTATCATGCAGGTGCAAGTCCTGCTACCACCACAAACTAAAATTATAAACAATGCCATACTACATAAAAAGAGCCAAGGCTAAGAAGAAAGACAAGCCTTTACCTCTGTTTGATAAAGCAGGGGTAACAGTAAAGAAGAAGCCGGATTTGAAAGCTAAACTCGACAAAGAGTTTTCTCTTTTCATCCGGCTTCGTGATTGTATGCCGAATGGATATTTCACATGTATTTCATGTGGCAAGATAAAACCGTTTGAGCAAGCAGACAACGGGCACTACATCAACCGCCAGCACATGAATACAAGGTTTGATGAAATGAATTGCAACGCTCAATGTAGACATTGTAACCGCTTCATGGAAGGGAATATTCAGAACTATCGAAAGGGGTTGATAGCTAAATATGGAGAACAGAAAGTTATTCTACTTGAGGCTAAACAGAGGCTAACACGAAAGTTCTCTGACTTTGAGTACGAGCAACTAATCAAGTATTACAAGGCACTTAATAAGAAGTTACGAAAGGAGAAAGGGCTATGAGTTATGTATTACGAGATTACCAACAGAAAGCCTCTGATGCTGCCGTTTCTTTCTTCAATAACAAGGCGAAGAAAACAAATGCCATTATGGTGTTACCTACGGGCAGCGGAAAGAGCCTTATCATAGCGGATATAGCTGCAAGGCTTGACGGGTGCACTTTGATATTCCAGCCAAGCAAAGAGATTTTGGAGCAAAATTTCAAAAAGCTGTGTTCATACGGCATTCTTGATTGCAGCATCTATTCAGCTTCCTTCAACTCAAAAGAGATAAGCCGGATAACATTCGCAACAATCGGCAGCGTGAAGAATCATCCCGAACTATTTACCCATTTCAAGAACATCATCGTGGACGAATGCCACCTTGTAAACCCAAAAGAGGGTATGTATAAGGATTTTTTTGATGCAGTGAAGTGCAAGGTTCTTGGCTTGACGGCAACTCCTTATAGATTGTCTTCCTCACGTGACTTCGGCTCCATGCTGAAATTCATCACCCGGACAAAGCCTCATGTCTTTTCAGAGGTCATTTACCATGTACAGGTATCAACTCTCTTAGATATGGGATATTTGGCAAAGTTGAATTACTATCCGATGAATCCTTCGGGATGGAATGAACTCAACTTACGGGTGAACACTACTGGTGCCGACTATACGGATAAATCAATCCAAAAGGAATATGAACGAATCGACTTTTACAGTTATCTCGTCCATATCGTCCAAAGGCTGATGAATCCAAAAGCTGGAGGTAAACGAAAAGGAATACTGGTATTTACCCGGTTCTTGAAAGAAGCCGAACAGCTTACGTGGTCCATTCCCGGATGCGCTATTGTTTCGGGTGATACTCCCAAATCTACTCGTGAAAGAATCCTTGCTGCGTTCAAATCTGGTGAAATCCCGGTCGTTGCCAATGTCGGAGTTCTGACTACTGGTTTTGATTATCCCGAGCTTGATACGGTTGTTATGGCCCGTCCTACGATGTCACTTGCTATGTGGTATCAGATAGTTGGTCGGGCTATTCGTCCACATCCCCAGAAAGAGGTTGGATGGATTGTAGATTTATGTGGAAACATCAAACGCTCGGTGAAGTATCTGATTTAAGGCTTGTTGATGGAAGCAATGGCAAATGGGCCGTTTACTCCAAAGGTAGACAACTAACTAATGTGAGATTCTAATATGAAAAGTATAAAAGAAGTAATTAAGGACATTGAGCATATTCCAAAGTGTCCCCAAAGTGGAGAATATAATCTGTATTACCTAATAAAATGTTTGTATGGCACGAATAAGAACAATCAAACCTGAATTTTGGGAAGATGAAAAGATAGGTAAACTACCAATTCCATGCCGTCTTTTCTTTATTGGTTGTTGGAATTTTGCTGATGATTTCGGAGTTATCAAAGGTAATGCTGCATTACTCAAGTCTCAAATATTCCCTTACGATGAAAATTTACGAGTATCTGAAATAAAAAAGTGGATAGATGCCTTAGTGGATGCCCGGATGTTAGTACCTATTATTCACGCAGAAGAAAGCTACTACTTTATCCGCACATTCCGTAGTCATCAAGTCCTTGATAAGAGATACGATAAGTCTTATATCGGTAAGGGTATAGTAAAAGAATTGATTAGTAAGGCTTTAAATGATAACGATGTGAACACTACGTCAACACTACGTGATAACGACGTGAACACTACGGAGGAAAAGGAAGAGGAAAAGGAAGATAAGAAAGAATCTCCTAACGGAGATAAGAAAGAAGCCAAAGCTTCTTCATCCGCTTCTTCAAATCCTGATTTTCTAAAATTCAATGACTGGCTAAAACGGAACGCTCCTTATTGCAGCAATGCTAAAAACTTCTCTTCCCAAATCACGGAAGCGGAGTTTCTAAAACTCAAAGAGAAATATACGGGTAAACAGATTGCTGACATCATCGAGCAGATAGAGAATCGAAAGGATCTACGTAAACGATATACTAACCTTTACAGGACTGTATTAAACTGGGCAAAAAAAGAATATGGAAATTAATGTGCAACTACGAGATGAAGATTCTGAGAAGATTGTCTTAGGTACTATTATCACTGAACGCAATGCGCTTGAAGAAGTGAGGGAGTTATTATCCAAGGATTCTTTCTATAATCCATTCCATCTTCAGATATACGAAGCTATCCTTCAAGTGGCATCGTCTGGCAGTCGGCCTGATGTGGTAGCGGTCAAGAATAAACTTATTGCTAATGGGGTGAAGTTTGACCTTATGGAGTATATGCGAATTGCTTCTAACTGTACTTTTGATTTATACCAGTATGCAGCACGGCTGCACGATCTGGCGATAAGACGTAAATTTTGGGATATAGGACAGTATCTTGTATCAAACTCTTATTCAGAAGCAGAGGATATTCTCGATGTCTCTAATTCGGTGAGTAATGAACTTGCATCGCTTTTCAAATCAAGTAGCACTACTATTTCAACCATTAACGATGGACTTGAAAGTGTATATGGCATGATAAATGATAATCTTTTAGGGAATAGACAATTAACGGGTATTCCTACTGGATTTGAAAAAATTGATTCAAAGTCAGGCGGATTGCAAAAATCAGACTTGATAATTATTGCAGGGGAGACAAGCCAAGGTAAAACATCTTTTGCGGTGTCTATTATGCGAAATGCAGCGTCTTTGGGCGCTAAGATAGCTATGTATTCAATGGAGATGAAAAAGGAGCAAATAACGGCTCGTATTCTCTCTATGGAAAGTGGGGTTCCGGCTAATCAAATCATGTATTCACGTTTGACTGATTCACAGATACAAGCGATAGATGTTGGAGTAGGTAAAATGTCGGGAAAGGGAATATACTTTGATGATAGAAGCACTTCTAATATTGATACTATCATTTCATCTATCCGATATATGAAATTGAAGTTTGGAATAGACGGTGCTATTATCGATTATCTTCAGATCTTGAATGTGAACATGAAGGGAGCTAATAAAGAGCAGCAGATGGGGGATGTGGCTAGGCGATTAAAGAACTTAGCTAAAGAACTTGACATCTGGATTATAGCCCTCTCTCAGTTGAATAGGGATACAATGAATCCGGTTCCTACATTGGGGCGACTTCGTGACAGCGGACAAATAGCGGAAGCTGCCGATGTTGTCATTTTGATCTATCGGCCTGAGGTTAACAATAAATCCTATCCGAACGATTTTTCTAATGTAGATACCAAGGGGACGGCTATGATAGATATTGCTAAAGGACGAAATATTGGACTTCTACGGTTCATATGTGGGTTCAATGCCGCTACGACTTGCTTTTATAATCTTGATTATGTCCCATTATTAGGAGGCAAACAATCTGGTGCAGAGGATGATAATCCATTTTAGATATGGTAGTTACAATTTATTGGGAGATCAAGTCTACTCCCGCTATCCGTAAGAGAATCCGTGATCGATTTGGCATTCCTCACTATATGTCTGTCAACGGTGAGACTCAGGCAGAAATAAGAGAGGAAGACGTGCCTGTTTTAATGGAGCTTGTGGAAAAAGGATTTATTAAGTTAAGAAATAAATAAAATCATGTTAGTAGGAACAACAAATCTTAATACGACGCTCAACCTAACCTATGTGTTGACCGATGTCGTAGAAACGCTTCTCTACGATTTGAGAAGTGAAATGGGAAAACAAGGCTATGAATTGCGTCATGATGCAAAACGCAACTTCAACACTGCAATTTCCGCTATCCGTAAATTGAAACAAGATGTTGACAAAACGCAATTATCCACACAGGAAAACTTCGGTAATGATTCCGATTGTCTTCTTGCCTTCATTAAGCTGTTAATAGATCGCTGTGGCGATGATGACAGGAAAATGTTCGAGTTTTATAATTATATCAAGCGGTATCCGTCGCAACTCGGCTTACAGATGTCGGATGAAAAGTGCGTATTTGCGCATGTTTTCGAGAATAAATAACCATCATAATAATAAAAATAGGAACATTATGGATGATAGATTATATCCGGTCTGTGAACTAACAGCCGAGCAAAAAAGGCTTTTAACAAGCTAAAGAAAGCATATAAGGAATGTGAAAAGGCAGGAATTTACTTCGCCAACAACTATGGTAATCTGATGGCTTTTGATAGCAAGTTGGTTGCTGGATATGGAGATGATAGTATTTCTCCAGGTGGTGAATATGAAGTAAGGCTTACCTATGGTTGCCCTGCGGATTCTATAAAAGTAGCTAATGAATGGGCTGATGATACGCATACATTGGGACTAACTAAAAAGGGTATGAAACTATATCTACAGGAGGAGGAAGAATGAGACTAATTACAAAACAAGCTGTCAAACTGAAATAGCTTGAAGCCAGACGGGAAAGGTTAGTTAATAGTATTGCTAAACTCGATCTAAAAATCGAAGAGCAAAAAGAGAAGATTTCCCAGTACTATAAGAAGCAAGGTATTAACGTATAACGCAATAGAAATGAAGCAAAAGATAGAAGAAGCAAAAGGAAAAATTAATCGCTATTATAGCGACTTTATTGAAAAATGCCTTGAAGTACATGGCATTGATTTAACAACAATCATCAGTGATTGTGTAACGGCTGGTTATGAATCCCGTTCGGATGAAATCATAGAGCTTAGGAGAAAATTAGACAGCATAGAAGAAATGAATAGTGATGGTAATAAAATTCTGGATGCTATTAAGAGAATGGCAGCAGATGACAATAAAGGTTTGAGAATGACCACTACGATAGTCGATGTTAAAGATGATCCGCGTGGCTCAGTCGTTGGCTTTGGGACTGAAAAAGTTTGCGGAGATGATGCCCTTGCCCAGACAATGGGTTTACCAGGTAAGTATATGGCATGTGCCTTTTTTATAGATCGAGAAGAACTAAAGAAATACCTCTAAACTGAATAGATATGAAGATAATAGCCAAACAAGATTCAGAGGGTGAGATACTGAAACAACAGGACGAACTTCTTCTGCGAGATTATGAAAGAGCGGTCGCATCCGGTTGCTTCCAAGGCACGCTTGAAGAATTTAAAGAATTTCGGGAAGTTGGCTGCTGGGGAATTGTCAGCATGAATCGGGACGATTTTTCAGACTTTTTTCAAATCCCTAATGGGTTAGGGGGTGATGCGAACGGTGCTTCTGGTCCTTTGGGGGTAAGCTCCGGATCTGTCTTTATTCTTGTTCCCCGAGAATGTAAGTATTGTAAGGTAGCTTCTTTCCCTACTCTTGAGATGGCAGAACATTTTGTTTCTGAGAATCCCCGCATGACTGATGTCGAGATTATCACAGAATGTGAATTTGTAAAAACATATAATGATAGGTTTTATCCATTTAACCGATTATAAATACTCAAATAGTTATGATAGAAATATTAGAATTTATCTTTCAGAGTTTCTGGCATTGGCTAGGCACCGTAATACTTATAGCTGTCATTCCTGTTCCGTTTGGGAGTATTCGAACTCTGTTACGTATAAAAAGAGATGCAAAAAATAAAACTGAGAAGATATGAAAACATTGATAATTTATAATTCAACAGATGCACCTTTGCAATATGCAATAGTAGAAGGTGATTATTCTGATTTAAACGGAATCTGTCTTAATTCCTTTGATGAAGACACAATAAAAGTTGAGAAAGCATGTGAGCTTCTCTTTGATAAAGGTGGAAGATTTTTGCTTCCATTTTCTGAAGATATTTCCCTATTGAATAATAAAAATTGGGATGTAGCCATCGTAATAACATTTATTCTGTAATTTAAAAAAGAAAGGAGGTAAATATATGGGCGTAGCTTGTGTGCAAGACATTTATAGGTGTGATACTTGTAAATCTGCATTGGACGAATACGGTCGAGGATGCAAACACGGTCTTTTGTTTCCGTTAGCACTTCTTATAACCGAACAAGCTAAATGTGTTAATTATGAGTTTGACCCCCAAAAGGTTGAACTTCAATTACAGAGAAAGGATAATTTAAAAGTAGAACATTCAAAATTATTATGAAAGAATCACATACAGGTATTGGGATATGCCATTGCCGCCAATGTCGAATGGATAAGAAGCATTGCAGTTCTAAAAAAAGAAAGTTTGAGAAACGGGCTATAAATAAGTTCCGTCGGAAACAATTGAAATTAGATGAAATAATAAAATGCAATCGTTTTGGAAAATATTGGGCTTGATCCCAATGCTTTCCGATTTTAAAAAAGAAAGGGTCTAATTATGAAACAGACAGTAGAAGAAGCCGAGAAAGAATATTATGAAAAGAATTATCCGGGTGTAGATATAAATAGGATGCTGGTGGAAAATGCGTTTGAAGCTGGTGCTGAATGGCAATCAAATCAATCACCTTGGATAAGTGTGAAAGAGAAGGCTGGTTGCGATTCATCGAATGATTGTATTGTAATGGATAGTGATGGTGAGGTATTTAGAGCATGTTTCATCAGAAACAAGTGGCTGAAATATAATCGCGGGTATTATGTGATAGACAATGTGACTCACTGGATGCCTATCCCTTCATTCGATGAAATACTCGAAGCTAATAGGGATGTACTAGAACGGATTAAAGAGAAAGGAGACTAATATGAAAGCAAGAGTAAAAGCAACTGGAGAGATTGTAGAGGTTGAGGACTTATACGATGATGGGACTGCCTTAGTGAAAGGTGGGTATTTCAAAGTGTCAAAACTTGACTTTTTTGAAGATTTTGAAACTATTGATTGGGAACAGAGGCGCTATGAAATAGCGAAAGCCGCTATGCAAGGGATTTTATGCGCTCCTGTTGTTGAGGGAATAGATCCTAATCCAACACCTTGGGAACTGGCAAGGGTGGCAGTAAGAAACGCTGATGCTCTTATTAAAGAATTAAAGAAAGGAGAGTGGTATAAGTAATATATTTACAATTTGCTATTCAGAAGAAGAAGCTAACGAAATTGGATATTTCATAATGCGAAAAGGCTATGAAGGCGTTCAAAATGATAGTTACAGATATTGCCGTGAAGCGATTTGGTGGGCTTTTAAAGAAGCTAAAAGGCATCATTTATACTTCATATATGTTGGCGTTACAGGTTGCCAAATGTTTTTGGCTAATACAAAAAGAGGGCTTAGACGAAACGGTCTTAAATACATAGAAAAGAAACGAATGTTTTACAAATTATTGAGTAGACATTAAATAAATTAAACTTAGGTTAATTAATAGCCATTTGGCGTAAAACAAATCAGAAAGGAACATTATGGAATTAAAAGAATTAACAGCGAAGATATGCGATCTGTTCGGATGCGTCAGTATTGAGACACTCCCGGATAAGATTACATTAGCTCTGTTCTCTCAAAATCCAATTCTTTATTTTGAGAGATACAAAGAATTGTGTCCCGATTTGACTGTAGACTGGTTGCAAAAAATATATCAGTTCTATCATGCGGACCGTGAGAATAAAAAACAGGATTACACGCCAATCTCTCTCTCAAAACTCGTTTCTTATCTTAGCTATATGCCTGGTGAGAAAGTAGTGTATGATTGTTGTTGCGGTTCTGGCGCTCTGACTATTCAAAAATGGTGTGTTAATCCAAATCTTAAATTTGTATGCGAGGAACTAGATAGTAATGTACTTCCGATTTTATTGTTTAATCTCTGTATTCGCAATATCGAAGCGACAGTAGTTAATAAGGATATTCTCTCTATGGATATTTTTGCTTCATACAAAGTAGTTAAAGGAGCGGTTTATGGGACCGTACATCGTTCGATGTTTCCAGAAACGGAATTGCTAAAAGCTGATGTAGGTATATCTAATCCTCCTTTTAATTTAAGAGTTCCGGTATCTGGAATAATAACCAATGATTTACCTTCCAAATATACCTGTAATTTTGCCTTTGTGGCTCATTCCCTACAAAGAAGTGAAAGATGTGCATTGATTCTTCCCAAAAGTGTCCTGACAAGCAATGAAGATAAAGAGTGCAGGAAATACTTTGTTGAAAAGGGATGGCTGCAAGCGGCTATTTCTTTACCGGAAAAAATGTTTGAGTGCACCTCTGTAGCGCCTTGCATACTTTTATTTGATAAGAGGAAAACAAGTAAAGACGTAATGCTTATTAATGCAGAGGAAATGAAATCTGTTGAGGTGAGAGAGCAACGTGGAGAAGGTTACGCTTCGAATTATAACCGAATCTATAAGAAAAAATTTAATACTTTTTCAGATGAACAGATTGCTGCTATATGCGAACTTACAATAAAGGAACAAGATTCATTCTCTAAAAGGCTTTCAATCGAGGAATTAGAGCAAAAAGGATACAATCTTACTATTGGTCCATATCTGACGATAGAATTAGAAGGGACTATTCATCGAGACTTCAACGCTATAATATCTGATATTAATCGTATTATCCGTGAACGTAATGTCATTAAGGTTACTGTTAATAAAGTATGGGCGGAAAAATTGGGACTTACAAAAGTTATAAGGGATTGCGAAGCATCTAACGAAGTGGTTAAGTCTATGAATGCATGCTTTGCATCTTTTAAAAATTATGAAGTAAAGGAAAAGATTATTATAAATAAATACATCCAGTCTTCAAGAAATAAGGTCTTTGTAATTGAGAATACAGATAAGGAGATATTGTCAAGTATTATGCCTTTCTTTATAAATATGTATAAGCAGCATATTTATTACCTAAATAATGAAGAAAATAGGCTTCTTGCCGAACTTAGAGATTCAATGCTACCATTACTTATGAATGGAGAATTAACTTTTAAAGATTAGCGTAAAACAGTTTAAATATGAAACAAGAAAGAAAAATAATTGAACTTGAGTTAGTGAATGATATTCCTACTCTGATAATGGGCTTACAGAAATAGATACATAGTTTCCCATCCGGATGATGATTGGGAGGAACTTGTATCTTTGGGATATGCAATAAAAAGAGAGTTTGAGATAGAAAAACAAATAGTCTATTATGTATCCGAACTTGGAATGAAATACTTAGGTTGCATGTTTGGATGCATTATCAAGGAAACAGATTAACTAATAACTGATAAAATAATGAATTTAAACGAACTTCGTGACAAAGCCTATAGAATAGCTTATGACCATGGCTTTCATGATAAGGAATTAAGTAAAGAACATTGCTTAATGTTAGTGATCACAGAGCTTTCCGAAGCTGTAGAAGCTGATAGGAAAGATAAATATGCCGATATAGGGCTGTTCAAAGAATGGCAAAGCAACCCTCTTCCAATATCAGAAGAATTACGAATAAGTCGATTTAAGCAAGACTTTGAGGAATTTATCAAAGACACAGTAGAAGAAGAACTTGCCGATGCTGCTATACGACTGTTAGATCTATGTGGGCTACGTAACATTGAGTTAGAAAACGATTGTCTGGATGATGAAGTGCTTGAAGAATATTCGCGTATATTCATTGGCAAAACATTTACAGAGTCTATTTTCAATATTACTAAAAATCTTATTGATAGAGATATATCCTACTCTCTAATTAAGATTTTCGGGCTTGCTAAGCATCTTGATATTGATTTGCTCTGGCATATTGAACAGAAACAAAGATATAATGAATTAATACCTATGTTGAACGGGAAAAGATATTAATCATGAACAGAGAAATAAGATTTAGAGGAAAAAGAGTTAATGGTGGTGAATGGGTAAATAGCATGACTATTTCCCATGGAACCATCAAAAGGAAAACATATGCTGTTTTCTTTGAGATAGAACCTGAAAAATGGGTAGGGGTTATTCCGGAAACAGTTGGGCAATTTACCGGTATAACAACTTCAGGAGATGGCGATCCAGAACGGATCTATGAACATGATATTGTAGGGTTTGTAGATATTGATCAACATGTTGTGGCAGAAGTGATTTTTGAAAATGGAAGTTTTTGTTTCAGAGATAAAGAAGGACAAGTATACTATCCATGTGACGTGCAATGTATCAGCTTGTTGGGGAATAAGTTTGATAACCCTAAATTAATTAAGTAACAGAAAGGAGGACTAACTATGGGATTTACAACACCATGTTTTATTAGAAAAAAATACGGAAGAACTTCGTAAGAAGTTGGAAGAGTTGGGATATATCAAAAACTCTCCTATATGGACGGATGATTGTAATATAATATGGGCTTATCAATATTCAGAAGAGAAGGGGTTTGATACTCCCCACTATGTAATTGCGAACGCTTTTGATATTCCTTTTGATAAACATAGCCGTTTATGTGGAAAATTTATTGATTGCGGAACCAACGAAGAGCTTTTTATTTCTATATCTGCATTGAGGGACGATAGTAACTTCATGCAGTGGTTTATTTGTACTGAGGATTACATAGAATCCCCTGATAAAGAATGGAAAGTTGGAGATTGGGATTTAAATACCTGTCCGGATGTTACGTATGGACAGCAATTACCACATTGGCGTAAGGCTACGGTAGAAGAACTTATTAATCATTTTAAATAAGAGGAAGAAAAATGAATAGAGATCACAATAAATCCCTTTGCATGAAAAGATTGTTGAATTTACAACAAGACCATTTTAATAAACTCATAATAAGTGAAGTTGCTGACTTGGCTTATTGTAATGGATATAACGCGGTGCTTATTGTAGCAGAAGAGGTTTTGAGTGAGGAGGATTATTTCAAGATTGTAAAACGATTAGAGAAGGAGGAATAAGACATGAATCGTACAATAAAATTCAGAGGGAAAACGGTTAATGGCAATAAATGGGTATATGGAGATTTGCTTCATATTGCTGGAGGATGTATTATATATCATGGCTCTCAAAAAGATTGTGAGATTACTACCGGCAAGCATGTTTCCGTTGAGTTGCTTCATGATGAAATCTCTGTTGTTGTTCCAGAGACCGTCGGGCAATTTACTGGTTTATTCGACAAAAACGGTAAGGAAATCTATGAAGGGGATATACTCCTTTTAAAAGACGAAACAGACCAAAAAGATCCTGGTGAATGCTATGAAGTTGGATTAAAAAAAGGATGTTTTGGGTACATTTCAAAATATGGAGGCGAATTACTTTCATTTTGTGACTATGAAATAGAAGAATATATTGTTGGTAACATTTCTGATAATCCAGAGTTAATCAAGGAGGAATATCGATGCAAGGAAAGATATATAAAATAACTATACGTCAAATATCGTTTATGATAGGATGGTTTCCACATGCGGATAAATGGTACCACAAACTCCAGATTATCTATTAATCAAGTTTTTATATTAGGAGAAAAATAATTATATTTGTAATGTGTATTATGTTATACATAACTCAGACTAACGAAAAGACATGAAGCTAAGACCTAAACAAGAAAAATTCTGTAATCTTTATATTGAGACCAGTAATGCTTCTGAAGCATATAGAAAGGTATATTCGTGCAAAGGCTCCAGTGATAAAACTGTATGGGAGGCAGCATCTAAGTTGGTTTCAAAGCTGTCTCCCAGAATACAGGAGCTCCAAAGTGAATTAAGAAAGAAGTCAAATATTACTAAGGATCGCGTACTTGAGGAATTGCGGTGTATTGCATTTGCTGATATCCGTGATTTCCTGAGTATAAGAAATGGTATGGTGATATTTAAAGATTCATCCGAATGGACTGAAGAAATGGCGCGTGCAGTAGAAAGTGTTAAAGTTACCAAGGAGGGGATTGAATTAAAGTTGAATGGTAAGAGTTGGAGCATATCTCGTATTTGCAAGATGCTGGGATATGATGAACCGACAGAAGTTAATATAAAACAAATGTTGCTTGATATTGATACGGGGACGGGGGATTAATGGAAAAGGTATCTATTAGTTATAGAAAGTTTAATCCAAATTTTCATCATCTTAGGGAAGCTATGAAAGATGATGATATAAGGTTTATCTTCCTCTATGGAGGTTCTTCATCGGCAAAGTCTTTTTCTGTAGCTCAGGCTATGTTGATAGAATGTCTTTCAGGGGGTAATAATACGCTTGTATTTAGAAAAGTAGGTTCTTCTATTGCTGATAGTATTTATAAGACTTTTCAGGAGGCGGTAAGGTCCCTTGGAGTATATAGACTATTCTCGTTTAGAGAGAATAAGATTATTTGTTTTAACGGGTCCTACATAACATTTAAGGGATTGGATGATTCTGAGAAAATAAAAGGATTGGAGAGTTATAAATATGTTGTCTGTGAAGAATTGTCAGAGTTTAAAGAAGAAGATTTCAAACAGATAAAGAAGCGTCTTAGAGGCCGGAAAGGACAGAAAATCATTTCAATGTTTAATCCAATTGAGGAAGAGTGTTGGATTAAAAAAAATATATTTGATAAAGAGCAGTTAAAAGAAGAGTCAAATGACTTGTATGGTATATTGAGAGACAATGAAACAAAGAAGATTCTTCCTAAAGAATTCTCAATGATTGCTAGAAAATGGAAAAATACAGAAAGGCTTTTGAGAAATCCTAGAACGGGAATTGAGGAAGTTCATGCTCCGGATACAGTTATAATGCAATCAACTTACCTCAATAATTTTTGGGTAGTTGGCAGTCCGGACGGGCAATATGGATTTTATGACCGGCAGGCGGTTGCTGATTTTGATAAGGATAGGACAAGAGATTATAATTACTATCGTATATATGCGCTTGGGGAATGGGGTAAAATAAAGACAGGTGGAGAGTTTTTGCATGCATTTGATTCTGGTAAGCATAAGAAGATATGTCCTGTAACAGAAGGAATTCCTTTGCATATTTCTGTTGATAATAATGTTCTCCCATATATCAGTGTATCAATATGGCAAAATGAAGAATTGGAGTTAAGGCAAGTTCATGAAATCTGTGCTGAAGATCCGTTTAATACAGTAACTAAAGCAGCCGAGTTGACACGTACATGGCTGGAAGGAATCGGATATAACGATGTGGTATATTTGCATGGAGATGCGAGTACCAGAAGCGGAAATACTATTGATGATGAAAAGAGATCTTTTCTGGATAAATTTATAGATGTGTTGGAAGAAACTTTTCGGGTGGTTGATATGGTCCCTAAAAAGAACCCTCCTGTTGCTATGTCGGGAGAGTTTGTGAATGCTTTATTAGAGGGTTTCCATGGAATATCTGTGTCTATTGATGAATCATGTAAGAAGTCTATACAAGATTACGAGAATGTAAAGAAAGACACTAATGGAGGAATATTAAAAGCTCGGATTAAGGACAAGATAACAAAACAGAGTTACGAGGAGTTTGGCCATTTAACAGACTGTTTCCGTTATGTGTGTACAGATATATTCCGGGAACAGTTTTTATCATATTCAATGGCTAGGAAGAGAAATACACATAAGAAAGAAAATATGAAATATTATAATGTAGGAATAGCAATAGAAGGAGATTCTATAGTCTATATCATGCCAGATTGCAATGGTAAGTTTATAATGATACATGCAGTCTATGGAACTGAGGTCTTTATCGACGGAGTTTTATTTAGAGATGGATTTGATGCCGGATTAATGGAAGAGAAACTCAAAGAATGGGCACCTGTCAGTACTGTTTTTGAAAGTCATAAATCATATTTCCAATTTGCAAGAGATGTGCGGGAATGGATGGATAATGTGCGGGCTACCAGCTTATATGCGAATATGGACCAAAGAATATCTGCAAATGAAGAATTTATAAGAGAGAGATTTAAATTTAGAAGTGATTATGATGATTATCCTGAATATCTTTCTTTTATGGATTCAGTGATGGATTATAATGGTAAAGAGAGCTATGAAGGGATTAATTGCCTGAGTGCTTTGGCTTCGGTAGTTGCAAGAACAATTAGGAATAATCAGTAATTGTTTGATCTGCCGGTTCTCTCTTTACTCTCAGGAAACGTATAAATAGGATATATCCCTTTACACGCTTTCTGAGCCGGTTCACGTAAGAAGTTCCGGCCCCTTATGAACCTTCCTCTTATTAGTTCTGTTCTATATGATAATAGATGTGATTTAGCTGATAATAATGTTGATATTAGTTAAAAACATAGCTTTGGTGGTAAAAATAGTGATGATTTAGCGTGAGATACTGACTGATTGCTTATATTTGCAACATAATAACACTACAATGTAGCGTAATTATATTTATAGATTATGAAAGCTTCTACCTATACACAAAAAACATTGGTAATAGAGAATCCTTCCAAAGGACTATTAGACTTTGTAAATAAGCTGAGAGATAGGAAATTATCTCAGCAGGAAAAATTACGCAATAAAAAGGACTGCACTATAAAAATTAATGCATAAATTTATTAGATGGATATTTCCGTTTCTATTAGTTCTCAATTAGGTGATGAATATCGAATAATAATATCTCCTTTTGACTTGGAAGTAATACCTTGTGAAGTGAGAGATCTGCTTGGAGATGATATAGAAATAGCAGATGTTACACTGGAAAGAATAAAAGGGGATAATCCGACTGATATTGGAATACTTCTGAAAATATCAAATGTCATAGGTCAAGTTTTTAACGATAATGAAAACATAATATTATATTTCTACTGTGATGATATACATGATATTTTAAGAAGAGACCAAGGATTAACTCCTCAAAAATTTAGAAGTACTTTGTTTTCAAGAATGTTCGATAAGTATATATCGTCGAATAGAATTACTAACATGATAAATACTCCTATTGAGGTTAAGGCAGATAGGAATATTTACATTCATTTGATATCAAGAAGTTCCCATTTAGAGTATGTAAATGCTATAAAGGATGCAATAATGGCAATGGAATCAAAATAAGATCTCTCTTTCTATAATTTTATGTAAGATCCCTTTCTGTTCTATTTTTCATGTAGTAAAATTATAACCCCCGTGATTTTTCTGACCATCCACTGAAATTTGGTTCTATTTTTAAGATACCATAAATAAAGGGAGAGCAAAACACACTCTCCCTTCATCATATCTACCGTCCTTTTTTCTCTATTTTCATGAACACATTGCGTCTACTTTTTGCTTCAGCTTGCTTTGTCCGTTCATTGAGGATCAATTTGAGTTCATTGAGTTCCTTGTGCATTCTAAGGATATCGTCGGTAAGTGATACGACACGGCTCAGCAATACCATGTCCATATTGGTATATTTTGAAGTTTCCATATAGCTTTTTATTTAGAATTTCATTTAGATTAATTTCGTTTCCTTCGTCGAGATCCCAGGAGCCGTATTGCTCCCGGGGTGTTCATCCCCTAACAGAGATGTTCGCCTGATTGGTAGTCGAAGCGTTATATATAATCAATCGTTGTAGAAGAATGATTCTCCTTTCTTCCGTGTAAGCCTGTAACCTGTGTACAGACAAACCAATATTAATATAATCTCTATCATAATTCTAAGGTGTTAGAGGTCTGCTCACCTTATAAACAAGGTGAGCAAAACAGAAATAATATGTGGTTAATTATTATGCAGCGGGTTCGAATTCTCCTTTAATCTGCTTAATTGCTTTCTTGACGTTCCATCCACATTCGTTCAAGACATGGATGAAACGTAGCCCCTTAGTGGTCCATACTGTGTAAACGCTCGTTCCTATAGATCCGTCGTTACGGGTATATGTTTTCGTCCTTGTAGCATGAAGTCCCCAAGTAGAGAAAGGAGAATATAGTAACCATTGACCGGACTGTTTGTAAAGGATACCTATTTCTTTCATTTTCCTGTGAAGCTTCTCCGCATCCATGCCTATTTGCTTAGCCACCTGTGTGGAGGTAAGCGTGTTGACCGATTGCAAATGGTTATCGTAGTAGTTAACTTTCGGGGCTGCTTGCTTGATTTCCTTCTCTTGTAATTCGATAGTGATTTGCTTTTGTTGGACTTCTAAAGCCAAACGTTCTTTCTCTTCTTCCGATGATACTAATGCTTTCAGTGCCTCTAAGTAGTTTTTCGGAGTTTGAGGTTTGCGTTTCTCCATTTCAAGTGATTCCCATCTATCGATGATTTTTCACGGAGTATCGCGTCATAACCAGAAGCTAAAATTAAACACCCCTTCTTAGTGAGTTCGAAGCAAGGGAGTTCTTTATATCCTCCTCTTGGCTGAGGCTGCTTGTAGGATGTCTCCACAAAATTGTGGGCAGATACTCCTTGTTTAAGTAAGTTCCTGATGTCTTGTAAAATAGCATCATGTCTTTTCCCTGTAAGTTCCGCAATTTCAAGTGAACTCATTCTATCCGTATCGTGGATTAACGTCGCCATCAAACTACTATTATTTGTTTGATTTTGATTGTTAGGATTACTGTTAAGCATAAACAATAAAAAAGAGGTACTACCATCTTTCCCGCTGCTTAACACATTCCTAACAAATGCTGACATTCCATTACAGTTTGCCACGGGGGTATAGTAATACCTCAAATATTTTAAGTACAAGCATAAAAAATGCTCGCATGATTAATGCAAGCTCCGCTTGCATTTGTTAGGATTATAAATATGTTAAGCACTGCAAAGATAGATATTTTAGTTGAATACAAAAAATAATTCGGATAAAACTTGGTAAGTATGTATCTATTTAATTGTTTTGCACAATATTTTTTAATATTAAAATGTTATATTCATGAAACGAACCATTTTATTGTTACTATCTATTGTTTCTGTTCTGTCATTATCTTCTTGCGGTGATGATGACAAACCTGTTGTACAATCTATCGAAATTTCTAAAAGTGAAGCTTCAGTAAAGATTGGTGAGAAAATAACTCTTACTGTCAGCCATTCGCCAGCAGATTTACCCGCTCCCGAATATGAATGGAATTCTTCTGATGAAACAATTGCAACTGTTGAAAATGGAGTTGTTTATGGCAAAGCCGTTGGAGAAGCAACTATATCAGTATCTTCCTTTAATTTAGGGTTAAAAGATATATGTAAGATTACTGTAACTCCAATTGAGGCAACGGGTATCAAACTATCTGAGAATGAAAAGACGATGACTACTGGTGAATCATTCCGTTTGGAGTATACGATAGAACCTGAAAATACTACCAACAAAGAAGTGGAATGGGAGTCTTCGGATAAAACTATAGCAACGGTTAATGCAGATGGCGAGGTTACAGCCGTTTCCGATGGTGAATGTACTATTACAGTCAAAGTCAAAGGAAGTGATACCTCCGCCAAATGTGTTGTTAAAGTGAATCCTATTAAGGTTACAGGAGTTACATTGAATGAAACAACTAAATCTATTGAAGCCGGCGAGTCATTTACTCTGACAGCTACTGTATCTCCTGAAAATGCAAAGGACAAAAGTATCAAATGGTCTTCCAGCGATCCTAATATTGCAAAGGTAGAAGACGGATTGGTGACTGCATTGGCAAAAGGTACATGTAACATAATTGCCACTACTAATGATGGGAACTTTAAAGCTCAGTGTGCTGTGAATGTTTTGCCTCCTTCAGTAAAAGGAGTTCAGTTTACTGAATCCTCTATTAAGATATTGAATGGAGAAAATTACACATTAACATATTCTATTTTGCCTGAAAATGCAGAGAATAAAAATGTAAAATTTAGCAGTTCTGCACCCAACATTGTTTCTGTAGACAATAATGGAAAGGTTACAGCATTGAAGGAAGGCACTTCTACGATAACAATAACTACAGAAGATAGTGGGCATACTGCTACTTGCGAAGTTGTATCAGCAGAGATTTCCGATTTTATGGATCTGAGAATAGGTTCTTCATCTATTGTCTCCATTAATGGTTATATAACAGGGTCTGTGTATTGTTACATAACCAACACAAGTTCTAAAGAGATATCTCTTACTAAGTTTGAGGTAAAAGATGGATCAACAGGAAGCATCGTATTATACACTGACGAAGCCTCTAAACTGGGCTCTCTTAAGTCAGGGCAATCAACTAATCTTGGTGGTCAGATGAGGTATGTTTACCTTCCTATATTCACTTGGACATTTACCTATGAGGGTAAAGAGTATCAAGTATCTGAACAATATAAATCTTACTAATATCTTTTTTTCAGGCCGGGATTGCTCCCGGCCTTTTTTATATCTTATCTGTTAACTGATAAAAAAGGCAATGGAACCTAAATTCCATCGCCTTGAATATGCCTCCAAAGAGGTCTCGTGTAAACAAATGCCAAAATTAAAGTTGTACCGCCAGCATTTCTCTCGCTGCCCTGTGTATTGCTTCCTCTATCTTAGCTTTTTGTGCTTCGGAAGCAAACGCTATCCTCTGCTTGTACTGGCGCATCAAAGAGGGATTAATGCCTGCATACTTTGCGAAAGTAGATACGCTTATAAACTTGAAATTATCAAAGAATGAAGCTATATCATACTTATACTCAAACTCTACATTCTTCAGTTCCCCTGGCACTTCATTACCTTGCTCTTTAAGCATGGTAATATAGTCATCAATACATTCATGTAGTGATCGTTTTGCTTCATCAACGCTTTTCCCTTGACCGTTCAAGTTAAAACCGTCAAATTCCGGAACATAGACACTTATTGTCTTGTCGTCCCACATTTCAACAATAGCAACCGTTTTCATATTCCATTTATTTTATAATTCCGGTAAACAAATGTGCGGGTCATTTAAGACCCGCATCTTTCATCATGCTGTTAAGAGTGCCGCCTTTTATTTCTTGCGAACCATGCCTGCCCACTCGGAAGTATTTCCCCGTTTTCGGACTGTACCATACGTCGTGTTCTTTGCCGTGACTCACGAAATAGCAGCCTATCTTTGCAGCCTTCTTTAAGAACTCTGTTGTTTTCATTTCAAAGAGCATTTGTTTACGGGTGCAAATATAACATATTTGTTATAAATATAATAATAATAGAACATGTTTTTAAGCACACTTGGATGGTAAGGGACCCAAACCTTTTTATTTTTTTAGTCAGTATCTCAGTAAGTAACAGTTACATTTAATTTGTTAATAATATTCTTGTTTTTGTTCGTTTACTTACTTAATTCTATTATAAACCAATCTGTTAAATGAAATAAAAATCGTAATTTCTATAGATAAAAAAAGAATGATTTAGGTAAATAATCAATAATATTATCTATATTTGCAGTGGAGAGTATCCACGGCATATAAAGGTATATGCTACCGTAAATCATAAAAGAACGAAAATACATAAAAACGGGAGTGGGTACGCCTTTGGGTGTATCCACTCTTTTTGCATATATGGGTAGCTGGTTTTCAAAAAAGGCAATGAATATGACCGACAAGGTTAATGTGGTTGAGAAGAGAGGTAATGATATATTCTATCTTACCAATCTTTTTGATTCTAAAGGTGCCATCTGGAAGACGGACTTTAACATGTCCCAAGCCATGGATAAAGAAAACGCCTTGTTGTATTGTACTCCGTTCGCTACCGTTATAAGGAAGGTGGGAGCCATGTTTGCAAACGGAAGGGTTTACCTGACAGACTCAGAGGGTAACGATGTCACAGATCCGAAGCTGACCGCCTTGTTTAAGAAACCTAATCCGCTTCAAAATTCCATCGCCTTCTTCTCTCAAATAGAAATGGTCCTCCGGACATATGGATACTGCCCTATATATACCAACCGTATTTTTAAGAAAGGCATTCCTCGTACGATGTGGATCATCCATCCCACGCATTTCCATCTGACCGGTACCGGGAAATCTCTGGACCAGGTAGATCTGGACGGAATAGTCAAGGAGGCGTACGTTGAGTGTGGAACCGAGAAAAAGGTCCTTAACAAGGAGGAGTATTTTATCATTTACGACAGTGATATCCATATCCCTTGCAATGAAGGTGATGAGATAACGTTCGGTACGGCCGTAGACAGTTTGTCTATCCCTGTTTCTAACTGGATGGCTTCTATGCAGGCAAGTAATTCCCTGATAACGAATGGAGGCCCCAAAGGGATCATTTACAATAACGATAACAGTGAGACAGGTAATGCTTCGCTGAATTCAACCGAACAGAAATCACTTCTTGATAGATTCAAGCGGAAGTACGGGTTGATGAAAAGTCAGTTCCAGATTGCTGTCTCCCGTGCTAAATTGGGATGGATTCCCTTGAATTATAATTCTGACCAGTTGAAACTTCATGAAGAGGATAAGAGGTGTACTGAAAAGATCGCTAATGCTATCGGTCTTAACCCGAGCCTTTTTAATGAAAGTAAGTTTGAGAACCAGGAATCGGCTAAACGTGCCGGTTACCAGGACTTGATTATACCTAATGCAGAGATAATAGCTGAGGCTTTTACGGAGAATGTTTGCCCGGAAGGTACAATTATGAAGATTGATTTCTCACACGTAGAATGTTTGCAGGCGGATAAGAGTAAATCATCGGAGGTTCTGCAACGGGTGATGGACTCCATGATTAAGGGGAAACAGGCCGGCCTTATTACCGGAGACGAGGGAAGAAGCGTATTAGCTGAATATATAGATATTGATCCTGAAAAACCTAAGGGAGATTATGGAAACGAAGAATAAATATAAAGGTAGAATCGGGAAGCAGACTAAATCCTTTTCGTTTGAGACAAAGGATCTGTCCATTGACAGCGGAAGCCGTAAGATCTCAGGATATGCTGCCATATTTGGCAACATAGACAAGAGCGGAGATATGCTTATAAAAGGATGCTTCTCAAAAAGTATCCAAGACAGGGGACCGGAAAGTGCGGCCAACGACAAGATTATCTTTCTGTGGATGCATGATATGAGTGAACCCATCGGTCGGTTGACGGCTTTGCGTGAGGATGAAAAGGGGTTGTATTTTGAAGCCGTAATTGATGATGTAGAACGAGGCAACCAGGCTTTGACACAGCTTGAATCCGGAACACTGAACCAGTTCTCTATTGGATATAGATACGTGTGGGAGAAATGTGAGTGGGATGAAGGAAGAGATTGTCTGATCGTAAAAGAGGTTGTCCTTTATGAAATCTCTGTTGTCTCAATCGGTGCTAATGGTGAAACGGAGTATCTGGGATTAAAGTCTGAGGAGGATTACCAAGACCGATATTGTGAATTGGTATCTGACATCGACGTCTTATGTAAAGGGCTTAACGTCATAAAACAACAAGAGTTACAAAGGATCATTGCTAAAGCTATGTCACTTGCTTCTGCAAGGCCGGAAAGCAATCCGCCAGCAAAGGAAGCCGACGTACGTGGTAAGAAGTCCATGTTTAATAAATTAAAACTAAAACAGGATTGCTTATGAAATTAGGATTT
>ERZ772871.805-NODE-805-length-22195-cov-4.34286_pt1 | contig 22195 bp, 20 predicted proteins | sample MGYA00511899_ERZ772871 | MGnify/ENA primary metagenome ERZ772871 (study PRJEB29015, sample SAMEA2737693) | human gut metagenome | biome: human gut; feature: human-associated habitat; material: faeces | place: China | collected 2012 ... | reverse complement strand
ACATTGGTGATCTAGGGGCGATATCGTAGGAATACGACCGGGAGAGCCGGGACCATAGGCTCCGGTAAGAACCTTCGCCATGCCCCACGCATCGACCCCGATGATTTCCCCGCCGGACGTCCTGACGGCCACGGCTCGAGCTCTAATACATGAGGTCCCAGCTTGTAATACGTGAACATATGACTACATTAACATGGTCATGTATTACCGAGCGTTATATGCTGCGCCGGATCCGCCCGTCTGTTATCTTGGGGGCGACAGTTTCTTACAAGGAGACAGCCATGCTCCAGAGTGTCTTTGGATCCGATGGTCAGATCCATCTTGAGAACCAAGTCGGCAGCCAACGTTTCGACCTCACCACGGGCGAAGTGAAAACGGTCATCCCGACCGCTGAGAACATGAGCGCCGTCTTCGGCAAGGATGGCGTGGAGACGGAGATTCAGGTGGGGCAGATGCGCCAAACACTGGGCAAGCCTGGCTTCGATTGGCTGTTTAATAAACACTAACGGTTGAGTTATTGCAGCATAATCGCAGCTGTAAATATGTGACCATATGACTATGCCAACATGTGCGCACAGTCATATGGTCACAGTTGTAGATCGGTTTAATCTGTGGCCCTTAAGCTGAAGCTGCCTCAACGAACCGTGGCTCGCGAGACGAAAAAGGGGAATCTCTTTTGCGGGATTCCCCTTTCCGAGTCGTTATGCGATTTGTCCTACATCTGCTCGCGGCGCTTCTTTTGATCGGGGAAGACGCCGGCTGCCACGAGGACGGTGCCGCCGATGGCGAACGTCTCGCCGATGAGTCCCGCGCAGCGGACTCCGGGCGAGGACTGAAGCAAGTTGATGGAAAACCTTACCGATTTGGGGAAGGTTTTGCCCGAAGCATCCGGCACCGCCGGATTCTTTTGGAACGGCCTCTCGTTTGATTGCTTTCCTATCGTTTGCTCCCAGATTGGGCGTCTAAAAAAAGCGGCCGAACCGGCCGCCCACAAATAAATAAACATTCACCGAATGTAAGAGAAGAGGAACGATGCACATTACTCCCAGTGGCCGGCGACGTCGACAACCCAATGTTGTCCCGTAGCCTGCTGTTCATAATGTCCTTGGTCCTCAGAGGTGGTATACGAATCATTGATTGCAGAACCGCCGTTAGGATGCTGCGCATCGCCAAAAGTAGCGTGAGCGTGAGCGTCCATTTCGGCTGCAGATCCAAATGCTGCGTGGCATGCCCTGCAGATCCAACGTTCATGGCGCGTATAAACCACATTCGGCACCCAGACCTGGCTGTAATCTGTCTCCCAGTGGCCCTGCTCGGCAACCCACTTCTTCTGGCTGCCGCCGTTGGAAGAGGAATTGTTGCTGCCGGAATTCTGCTTGGAGTCGGAGGAGTTTCCCTTGCTTTCAGACTTCGACGAGTCGGAAGACTTGTTATCCTCTTTCTTGGAGTCATCGGACTTCTGGTCCTTGCCGTCGGATTCTTTCTTCTCCTCGGTCTTGGTTCCAGAGGTTTGCGAAGCCTTTTCTCCACTTGGCTTCTTTTTTTCTTTAGCTTTTACTGCCGCAATGGCCCCTTCCGCAGAACCGCTCTCCTGCTTTGCAACGCTGGCGCATCCGAGCTGAGGCGCCGAGAGGCACACTAAAAGTGCAACGACAATGGCCCTTGTTCTCATATCAATCTCCCAGTCACTGAAACCGGGCGTTGGTCACTAGTCAGTGTCCAACGCCCGGCTCGCATCTACATCTGCTCGCGGCGCTTCTTCCGATCGAGAAAGACGCCGGTCGCCACGAGGACGGTGCCGCCGATGACGAACGTCTCCCCGATGAGGCCCGCGCGGTCGCCGGTCTGGGCGAGGCTACCGGACTGGGCGGTCTCCGTGCCGGCGAGGTGCTTCGGGCTGTATGCCGCCTGCTTCTTTGCGGCCTCCTCCGCCTCCTGACGGGCGATCTCGGCGGAAAGCTCCTGCTCTGCCGCGATGCGGTTGGACTTCGCCTGCTCGTAGGCAGCGAGCGCCGCATCATAGCCGGGTTGGAGCCCGTCCACCGCGGCCTGCTTCTCGTCCAGGATGGCCTTGGCGGGCGCGACCTTGGCACGTGCCTCGACTGCTGCGGCGAAAAGCGCGTTGAGGGCGTCATCCGCGTTCACATCATGGCCGGAAGCGATCGCCGCGCCGGCATCGATGGAGTTCAGCTTCGACAGCTTGGCGTCTGCCTGCGCCTTCGCCTGCTCGGCGGCGGAGACCAGGGACTCGGCGGCGATGGTATCCGCCTTCGCGGCATCGAGCGCGGCCTTGGTGTCATTGACGGCCTTTACTGCATCCTGCTCGCGCTGCTGTGCCTCTGCGAGCTTCGCGGCAAGACCGGTGAGGATGTCGAGGTTCGACTGTGCGTCCTCGAGATCGGTCTGGGAGCCGGTGAGCTTGTCGGCGGCAACGCCAGTGTCGGTCCTTGCGGCATCGACGGCACGCTGGGCATCCGCGAGGGTGCTTGCGGTGGTATCCGCCTTTTGCTTGGCGGCTGCGAGGACCGCCGCCTTCTCGGCCTGGTCGGCTACCGCCGCGTCATGGGCGCTCTTTGCGGTATCGAGCACCTTCTTGGCATCGGCGACGTCCTGGAAGAACTTCGCGAGATCGGCGTTCGCATCCGTGACGCCCTGCTGCTTGGATACGGTGTTCGCCTTGGCGGAATCCAGCTTGGTCTGTGCGGTCGTTACGGCTGCGTTGGCAGCATCAAAGTCGACCTGCTTCTGCTGGACGGTCGACTTTGCCGTATCGACTGCCGCGTTGGCGGCATCGAGGTCCGATTTCGCCGCATCAAGTTCGGTCTGGGCATCCGTGACGCCCTGTTGCTTGGCGGCGACATCAGCATTGGCGGCATCGACGGCACGCTGGGCATCCGCGACGCCCTGCTTCGCAGCATCGACGTCTGCCTGTGCGGAATCCGCTGCGACCTGCTTCTGCTGAACGGTTGCGGCGGCGCCGGCGGCTGCCTGCTTCTTGGATGCGAGATTGGTCTTGGCTGCGTCGAGTGCGCTCTTGGCGTTCTTGAGGCCGTTGATATAGGAGGTCAGCTTCTGCTCGTACTCGTCGACGGACATGGGATTCATGTTCCAACCGGAGCCGGACCAGCCGGAGATCTCTGCGGTGTAGCACTGCGTCTGAAGCCCGGACATGGTGCCCTTGGTGCAGGTTGCCATTCCCATAACGGCGAGTTCGGGATTGATGATGTTCATGTAATGGCCGACGGTGCCGCTACTGCCGTTCTCCCAGTGGCAGTTGTCTGCAATCCAATGGTTGATTGCGACACCGTTCTTTGCATAGAAATCATAGGCATCCTTGCCGACAAGACCGGTGACTCCATAAAGGGCCTCCGTTGCCTTGTCGAAAAAGCCCTTCTCCTGCTCGATCCACTGCCCACTCGGATCGATTCCGTAATTCCATGCCAGGTTTTCGGCAAAATCATATTGACGGGCATGATCGAGCACGGTGTCGCTGTAGTTGGCATCTGCGATCGCACCGGCGATGAGCTTGTAGGTGACATGGAGCTCGGACAGGCCGACCGACTTGCGGTAGTCGTTGACGGACTTCATCCACCTGATCGCATTGAGCATATTGTCAAGAGACGTGGCGTCCTTGGAGTTGCCGACTTCGGTCTTTCCGGCATATTTGGCGTTCAGGATGATGTTGGCTGCATCTTCGGCACCCATGGCACGGAAAAAGCCGATGGCTCCCTGCTTGAGCTGCGCGTCGGCGGAATCGAGTTTCGCCTGTGCCTCGTCGACCTTCTGCTGCGCGGCGGTCACGGCGGCGTCTGCGGTATCCTTTGCGGCCTTGGCGTTCGCAAGCTCTACGTCGGCGGCTGCCTTGGCGGACTCGGCGTCCTTGACAGCCTGCTTCGCGGCGTCCAGCTTGGCGACGGCGTCGGCATTCGCCTGCTTGGCCGCATCGAGGTCGGCGTTCGCGGCATCGAGAGCGGACTGGGCGGCGTTCACACCGGATTCGGCATCGGCCGCGGCCTGCTGCTTTACGGAGAGAGCCGTCTGGGCATCATTCAGGTCGGCTTGTGCCGTTGCCGCAGCGGACTGTGCCTGCTCGAGCTCGGACTCGCACTGGGACTGTGCCGCTCGTGCGACAGCGAGGGCTGCCTCTGCGTCCGCGACCTTCTGTTTTGCCGCATCATACTCTGGACCGCTCGCACCGGCCTCCGCTGCGGCGAGGTCTGCTTTCGCCTTCTCGTAGGCGGCGCTGGCGGCTGCGGCCTTCGCATCCGCCGTGTCCTTGTTCTGCTGGGCTGCGGCGAGGACGGAATCGGCGGAATCCTTTGCAGACTGGGCCGCAACCAGCTTGGACTGGGCATCGGCAAGCGTCGCGTTGGCGTTGTCGAGTTCGGCCTGTGCCCTGCTCACGGCATCCGTGGCGTCGCGCACGGCCTGCTCGGCGGCACGGATAGCCTCCGGGGTGGCGCCTACGGCATCGGCCTTGGCTTTATCGAGGGCGTCCTGAGCGTCCTGGGCCGCCTTGATGGCGGACTGGTACGCTTCGTCCTTCTCGGACGCATCCGCCTTGGCGTCTGCGAGACCCGCCTTCGCCTGCTCGAGATCCTTGCCGGCGGCATCGGCGGCGTCCTTGCCCTCTGCGACCTGACGGGCGTACTCGTCCATTGCCGCTCGGTCGGCTGCCGTGCCGGCGCTGACTGCCGAATCGTAGGATGCCTTGGCCTGGTCGCGGGCGGAAGCCGCCTCGTTGTAGGGACCGGCGGCCTCATCGTAGGATGCCTTGGCGGCGTCCTCCTTCGCCTTCGCCTCGTCGACTGCCTTCTGCAGGTCCGCGATGGTCTGTGCGGCGGATTTCGCGCCGGTACCGGATGCCGCGCCGGCGTGAGCGGCAATCGGCGACATCACGGCTGGGTGCTGCGTGCCCCCGTCACCGGTCTGGGCGAATGCCGTGAACGGTGAGATGAGGCTCGATCCGGTCATGGCGGCCATGGTCGCCGCGGTGACGGTCAGACGCGCGATCCCCTTCGGAGTATGAATCTTTTTGCTTGGCAGTGCGGCGAAGTGATCGCCACCGGCAGCGAAATGCTTTCCCTGAGTCATTGTGCTGTTCCATTCCTTTTCCGTGCCCTATCCGACTGGGCATCAGAGTGCTTTCCAATAGAGATAATTATGCGCCTTAACTGGGATTGTTGTATATAGTCCGTTGGCTTTTATACAACAATCCATGACTCTTTTTGTCATGGATACGAAGACGCTTCAGAAATCATTCGGCATGAGATGCAAAGAGCTCCGCGCTGGACTCGGGTGCAGCCAGGAGCAGTTCGCCAATTTGATTGAAATGGATCGTTCCTACTACGCGAGCATTGAAGTCGGGCGGCGTAATGTCAGCCTCTCAAATCTCAAGAAGATTGCCGACGGATTTCAAATCAGCATTGCTGAACTCATGAGAGGCGTCAGCTAAATTTATCCGTCTCATAGTTCACAGTGGGTCTCGTTGATTAGTGCCTTAAGAAAATGGAAATCGTCCCAACGAGCTATCGTCAATCGTCCCAATAAATTACCGTCAATCGTCCCAATAAGTAATCGTTATTTGTCCCAACGACTCAGATAGACGCTATAATTTCAAATGAATGATTGGAGGGAAAGCCGATGGATAGGTATATAGGACGTTGTGTTGACTGCTTGGTCGAGCGCGACCTTGGCATTTTTGGTGCAGTGCTTATTCAGGGGCCGAAATGGTGTGGAAAGACAACGACAGCTCAGAGATTTGCCGAGTCATCGTTATCTCTCTCCGACCCATCTGGCGGTTTTGCGGCCCTCCAGCTCGCTCGTCTCGATCCGGCCCAAGCAATTGTCGGACCGACCCCGAGGCTTGTCGACGAATGGCAGGAAGAACCAAAGCTATGGGATGCCGTGCGATTCGAATGCGATGTCAGGGGAGGGGAGCCAGGACAGTTCATTCTTACCGGATCTGCGACGCCGCGAGCCGAGAACCAGCCGATGCACAGCGGTGTGGGTCGAATCGCCCGTTTGCGGATGGATACCATGACGCTTTTCGAGCTCGGTATTTCGTCGGGAGCGGTCTCGCTTGGTGCGCTGCTCGATGGCGATTCCGTTGCGGCGTCACTCGGATCCATCGCCGGTATCGCCGGTATCGCGGATTTGCTCTGCCGCGGCGGTTGGCCCCAAGCGGTCGGTAAGACAACTGCCGACGCAATGCGGATAGCCGCCGCCTATATTGACGGTGTTTGCGAGTCTGACGTTTCGAGGGCGGATGGAGTGAAACGCAACCCGGTTAAGGTAAGGGCCTTGCTCTCGTCGCTTGCACGCAATGAATCGACTCTTGCCGGCATGAGGTCCATCGAAAGGGATTTGGGTGTTGACGTCTCAAAGAATACGATTACCGGCTACATGGACGCGCTGCGCCGTATCAATATCGTCGACGATGTCCCCGCGTGGCATCCGGCTCTTAGGTCGCCGGTGAAGTTGCGGCAGGGCGCGAAGCGGCACCTTGCGGACTCATCGCTCGCCGTCGCCCTCATCGGTGCGGACCCGGAGTCGTTGTCATCCGATCCGAAGACCCTTGGCTTGCTCTTTGAATCCCTTGTGCTGCACGATCTCAAGGTTTACGCGGCGGCCAGCGATGCGACCGTATCTCACTACCACGACGCTGACGACCTAGAGGTCGACGCGATTGTCCATCGTCGTGACGGCTCGTGGGTTGCCGTTGAGGTTAAGCTCGGGAGCCCCCAAGTCCCAGAGGCAGTGGAAAATCTGCTTCGACTTGAGCGAAAGCTGGTCGATCGCGGGGAGAGGCCGCCTGCGGCGAAACTCATCGTCATCGGGTTTGGTATGCCGGCTCACGTAACTAGCGAAGGCATCGTTGTTGCTCCGGTCGATACGCTCGGTGTCTAAAACCAGCGCATTGCTATTCTGAGATCTAAAGCCTGAAGCTCAAAATCTCATCGCCTAGTTCTTCGCTAAACGGACGTTAGGGTGCCACCATTACACCAACATTTTCGACGCGATCGCGCTGGAGCTGACGTCGGCATCCGTGTAGTGGAAAGCCGGGACCGCCTTGCGCGGAGAGGCAGTACCGTTCTTGTAGAACGACAGTACTAACTATGTTCAGTACTCAAAACCGACACCAAGGTAGAAAAACAGCTCTCCTTTTTGTTATAGAGCCCCAACGTCTAATCCCTTTCTTTATCTGTTGCTTTCCATATTTTCGAGCCTTCTGCCATTCCTACGGGCGAAGAACAAGGTTTTTTCAAGTCAATGCTTCACAGGGATTTCTTTACAGAATTCGTATCATTCTCGCTGCCTACCCTCTTGTACATTAAACCCTTAAAGTTCATGAAGGAGCAGAAGCATGTATGTTGATGCATGGGGCTCGAGCCTGTACAAAGATATCGGTATATCTCCATTGCCAGCGCAGTTCCCACAAGAGTGTTCGTAAAACAAATTGATCCCTTTGGCACGGGCATGCGGACTATGTTCTCTTCGGCTCGCTGGAGGAAAGAGAGATAGGATTTCATATCGCTCTGCTTTTCGAGAATAGGACCAATTTCCCCATCAGCTACTCCAACAGCACAAAATGCACAGGGAATGTCCTTTTCTATACATGCTTCAAGAACTATTGACCTGGGATTGACCCCCTCCCCACTGTCTGCAGCGCAAACAAGCATTGAAGTCCTCGAAGGAACGCAACGCATGAGTTCTTCGGCAGAGCGGACGTAAGACGCAACTGGATTAAGCGAAAGATCCGGATAGCGATTAACAAGTGTTTTGGAAACTGCCTCTACTTTTGCTTCTCCTATTTCATTGGGACCAACAAGAAACTGACGATTTACGTTTGACCTCTCAACTCGATCCCCGTCGATTAATGTAAAATGCCGAACTCCAGCAGCAGCCAAATGCTCCGCCACCACCTGCCCTATGCCGCCCATACCAACGATGGCAAGATGAACGGCGCCGATTTGCTTAAGTAACGTCAGTGGAGCGTCGGAATAATAAGACAAAAAGCGAGCTGTCCTCGAGTGGGGTGATTCCAGCTCGTATTCTTCAGTTTCTAGAAAACCAAGTTCGTTGAGCCTTAGCAAGAATCGTTGCTCGCGAGCTTCAAGGTTCGTCTCATCTATCATATTTTGTTTGGCGAGCTGCTCAAAAAGATTTGCACTCAAATCAGAGATTTTGACCCTCACTCGCGATTTTAATCCTTGCAATATAAGTTCGTTGGAATCTCTCCTGATATAGGCACTATCGTTCCAATAGAACATTTAATATCCTTTCCCTCAAGCCTTCTTCTGGAAAAGTGTTTCGCATAAAGAAGGCGCTGGAGAGTCGTCCGATCGGCAGAAAACACGCAGCCTCGCCAAACAGTTCGACGGCTCTCTCGTTAAACGCCTGGCGCGAAATCATGCCAGAAAAATACCTGCTCAAAACCGATAAATACTTTTGGAGACGCATTCGGTTGCCCAAGCCCGTCAGTAGTGCGAGTTGATAGTAGATAAAAATAGGGTCATTGAAAGTATTCGGAATTAAAAGCAGGTGTACATCCGCCCAATCCGATTGAGGAGAGAAATAATCACTCGACATGAGTTTTGGATGATACCTGCCTGACGATGCTAATTGAAGCGCTATAAGTTTTACAATCTTTTTATTGGGGTAGTATTTGTCGTATGAAATTGATAATTTCGCAGTTATCTCTCTTTGTTCATCGGATTTATTCACGCCGTAATCGAAGGAAGGATCTTTCAGTTTCGGCGACAGAAGTCTTCTGATTGCCTCTGTGTCAACGAGAGAGAGGATGTTCCTACGTCCTTCTTCGTCGGCGAAATAGGGAGAGTGCTTGTTTGAAAAAACGATAACAGCCTCTATGCCAGATAATCCATGGTGCAGCCGAGCGCTCTTGCAATAGCGCTCAATTAATAAGGGCATGTTTGTATTGCAGCTTGCCATGGTTCTTCCGAGAAGAAAACACAAGACGTCAATCCATCTATTCTCGATGCGCTTTATCGTCATAGTCTGAGTGCACGCAGCGCTGCTCAGTTTGACTTCCTGCCTTCCGATTTGCGTAACAGAAAAATCATTGACACAAAAATAGTGAGAAGAGAGGAGATGTAAAAATGGTCCCACCCTTCCTCCGGTCCGGAATGCAATGGACAGCGACTTTGCATGATTGCTTAGCGAATAGCAGTGACCATCAATTACATCTATTCTCAAAAAGAAAGTCTTTAGAAAGCCGCTGCAATTGTGATGGACGTAGTCAAGCTTCCTCCCCAACTCGACAATATGCTCATTATCATGTCGACTTGTAAACCTAATCGTCCTGTCATCATATTCAACTTCGAAAAAAGGGGAATGAGGGCATCCCGATGCATCGAGTATTACTGGAACCCCGGCGATACGCTGAATGATTTGTGACGAATAGTCATGTCCATCAAGAAGGCTCGACGCTTCGGGCAGCTCGTCAATCGATATATCAATTCTTGGAGACATGTATTCCTACCATTTTTAAAGAAACAACGGCGGTAATTGCTATCGCGATTGCGCCAATAACACCGAGCGCTATCTGAATGGGATATAACCCCAACACATATCCAAATATGGAGAAAAACATTGCGGAAAAGAGAGCCCTTACCAGAGACGCGACGGAAAGGATCGTCGCGCGGAGATCGTCCGCTATCGCGTCTTGGATTAAGTTTTCCGAAGTGATGTACACCACTTCTGGGAGAAAGCAAAGCACCATGCTAAGGCCAAACAAACACAGCGGATTTGAAGCGAACCACGGAAGAATCATGAAAAGACCGGCCTCGATTAGCATCGAGCCGAGCATGGTATTTCTTTTCCCGAAACGCGATGAGGAGAAATCTGCTGCAATGTAGGCCGTCGCATTTACTGCATAGGATGCACCGAAAAAGATTCCTATTATGGAGACGGGAGCATCAAATGCGTCGAATACCAACTGATTCAAGTTGTAATAACTCCCATAGAATCCATCGAGCATGCTTGTGCCGATTAGAAGAAGCAACACCGCAAAAGCGGATTCTCCAATGCACCAGGTTTCGCGTCTGAAGATCTTGGCTACGTCAAACCTTTCCTCCCCAGAGTTTTTGGAATGGGTCGTTTCCATCCTCTCAATGGGATACAGAAGGAGAAGCTGCAGGAGATAGAAAACGGAAACGCATACGTAGAGGGCACTCCAAGATACTTGGGCAATGAATGATCCAAGTACGATTGCCGTTCCCGTAGCGATTGATTGCGCGGCAAGCAGCCGAGCGTTGATGGTGAGGAAGCGCTCTCCTTGACCGGCATTTCGGGCAATTTCATATAAAAGTGCTTGTTCGGATCCCGATTGAAGGGAGTAGGCGAGGGCCTCAACAAGGGAAAGCGCAACGAGAAAGGGGCCTGAGAGCAACAGCATGCCGGCCGTATGGAAGAAAAGCAGCAGCACGCCCACTTGAATCGAAAACTTCTTTCCAAAGAAATCGCCTACCAGCCCTGTTGGCAGCTCGAGGACGACCGTGGCAATGTTGAACAGGGCTTGATAAAGCGCGATTTCCGTGACAGACATTCCTTTATCCGCAAGGAAAAGTAGAAACACTCCCCGATTTAAAACAAATCCCGCGAGAACGAAAAAGGCGGAATAGATGTGCAGCTGCGCAGTGGCATTCTTATTCATTTGGCACTCCTAACGACTATTTTTGTCGGGGTGCTCGCCACTGATTCGAAGCCTGAAATGTTCATAGTCTCAATGAAGAGCTGATAAAGCTTTTGAACAGGGTATCGATAGAATAGGACATCCTGCGCCCTTTCTTCTCGACGAACTATTGCCAGCCGGTCGATTTCGAAACAAGAAACCGCATAATACACCCCAGCTTGATCTAGAGTTGCCGTATAGCTTTCTGCAACGGCAAATGCATCTCGATCGCGACACATTTCAAAAATATCTTCAATGCTTCTACCATCTCGATGAATCATAAGGTAGGTTGCGAATTTAAAATGGTTTATCAAATCAAAATACGTATCGGCACGCGCGAGCACGTCAAGAATGTCGTAATTTTCATTCCTGACTGTGTACAGATGATTGAAATGAAGAGGTGACAGGCTGTTTGGGTCAATTCCGGCAGCAAGTAAATCTAAGTAATACTGAGATTCTTTTACGATGATATAATCCTCTATATTCACCCCTTGAGCAACATCAGTAAGAGGCTCTGGGCTCATATAGGAAAAGTCAACGTTTGACATAAAACTGGTCGACGCGACTTCTTGAGCAAGGGCAAGGGTGTCGAGTACTTCGGAATATGTTTCTTCTGGAAAACCGATGATAAAATTGGTTTCGAATCTCATGCCAGAGGAAATGATGGATTTTACCGTAGGAATTACTTTTTTAAGATTCAAGTTTTTCCGGCAGATTCGCTGTATTCTTTGCGAGCCAGTTTCCAAGCCAACAAATACGGAGATACATCCGGTTGCCTTAAGTAGGCCAATGATCTCGGGAGTTATCGTATCGATTCGTCCCTCACAGTTGTATTTAAAATCATAATTCATTGCATATTTTTTGACTGCAAATTCAAAGAAGTACTTGTGCGATGCTAAAAAGTTATCATGATTATAGTTAATTGAAGAAAGAGTGCCGGTTTTTGCCATGCAATCGTAGACACGCTGCGAGGTTTCGAGCAGTTTGTCGACATTAAGAAATCGCGCTTTCTGACCGAGAAGCACTCTGGATGAGCAATAGTAGCAATTAAACGGGCAACCTCTACCTGCCTCAATGTTGACCACGTTCATGCCGTATGAATTGGAGTAGTCGAGTTCCGGAAGGTTGTTAATGTCGTATTCAATCAACTCGCATAATCCAGAATCCCCGGATTTAGAAATCGAATTTTTAGGTAAATCGCCTTGAGCGCCGCAAGCAATATATTCGAGTAGAAGCGGGAGGGTTTCTTCCCCATCAAAGATCGATAGAAAGTCAACCTCGGGACAATCCTGAAAAACCATTTCTCGAAGTGAAGTGATCTGGGGACCACCAAATATGATAACCGATTCGGGATGCGCCCGTTTAATAATCTTCGCTATCATGATGCCCCAGATATAAGAGGCGTTCATGATCGAAACACCAAAAACATGGGAGTCGATTGCTTTTATTTCGTCGAAGAACCACCGATAGATTTCTTTTGAAAAAGTCTTTTCTTCTTCGAGGAACTTACGCTGAAAGTCAATAACGTGAGTCGAAAATCCCGCGGCTTCAGAAACGGCCCTTAGATTCAAGATGGCCAGATTATCAACAAGGGTCTTCCTGTAGTGATTCACCGGATTGATCAGAGTGAAATCAACCTTCAACTTGAGCTCCTTTCTTTCGGGCGAATAGGAATCGCCTCCGTCACATTAAACGGAGGCGATTGTGTTATCAGACCTTAGCAGCGGCGCTGTATAACCTGATCAACATCAATGCCGAAGTCCAGAAGTTCTTCAACAGTGATCTCGATGTCGGAAGCCGATTTATCGCTGGCCAGTTCGATTTCCTCTTTCTCCATTTTCGTCACCTCCTTTTCATGTATGAGTTAAAAAAACTAGTGGCTTTCTGGAAACAGCCAGGATCAATGCTAAACGATGATTTTAGATTCAACGTCGGGACCGGTTGTTTTTATGAATATGATGCCAATGCACGAACAAAAGCAGTTAGCCTTTTCAGCACTGTTGCGGCTTATGCAATCACACGAGTCCTAGGTCCTTTCGACACCACCTGTATTGCGAATCAGCACTGCTGCCTTCCCGACTGAATATTGCCGTCAGGCACCGCTATTAAATGCATCTCCAGGCACCCCGTTACACTCGTGCCGCCATGCGGTCGACTGAACGAGGAGGTTCCACATAGACGCGATCTGGGCCGACATGGGAGAGACCGTCATGCGGCAGCGCTGCAGATGGAGCGCTAGCAATAAAAGGGCACAGGGACCAGCGTCTGCCAGATGCCCGCACACGATAACGGCGGTGCTGTTACGCGATATTCAGCAGTGCTTAAGCTAGCAGATACTCAATCACACGCATGGCAGGGGTAACAGCACGGGTGTTCCTATAGTTTTGTCAACCGGGGAATGCCGTTCGCGAGATCGAATCGCGAAATGCTGACGCCAGGCCTTTCGACCGGCGGACTCCAGCCTGTTCGGAGTGCTGTGCTTCGACTAGGTGGCTTAGGGCACCCTGTCCCGCATGATCGCGTAGGTGACCTTCAACCTCTTTCGCGTCAGCGCTTTGAGTGCCTTGCCGTGCGGTATGCCCCGTTCTCGGCACCTGGCGTAGTGGTCGCCCCATCTTCCCTCTGTCCGGGCAAGGCAGTTGCACGAGAATATGAGCAGGTTCTTCAGCCTTTTGTTGCCTTGGCGCGATGCCGTCACCGAGGAGATCGAGGTCTCCGACTGGCGGTTGTGTGGCGCCAGGCCGCAGTACGGCGCGAGCCTGGCGTGGCTTGACTCGTCATGTTTAATTTGTTTCGTTAACTGAAATGCGTAAATCTGGTTAATCGAAAAAGCAAAATCTGGTTAAATGAAAACGGTAAATTTGGTTAAACGCACTGGTAATCAATGGTGAAAAATATGCCAAAAAAGTACTACACTCGAATTATCGAAAATGAGCTCGACCAGATGCTAGGGATATTCGGTGCCGTTCTCATCGAAGGACCGAAATGGTGTGGAAAGACAACCACAGCCGGGACCCGTGCGGCGTCCAAGCTCCTGCTCATGGATCCGTCGCGCAACTTCGAGAATCGCTTGCGTGCCGAGACGGACCCGGCGCTTGCCGTTGCAGGCGAGGTGCCGCGGCTGATCGATGAATGGCAGGAGGTTCCGAAACTTTGGGACGCGGCGCGGTTTGAGTGCGACAACCGCGGCGGCGAGCCTGGCCAGTTCATATTTACGGGGTCGGCGACGCCGCGAGACAATGAACGGCCGATGCACAGTGGCGCTGGAAGGTTCGCTAAATTGCGCATGGATACCATGACGCTTTTCGAGCTTGGGAAATCTAGCGGCGCGGTTAAGCTGTCGGGCATTATTTCTGGCGAAAAGTTCAATGGCGCTTTCGGATCGTTGGATTCTGCCTCGATTGCCGAGTGCGTTGTCCGTGGTGGATGGCCCGCGGCAGTCGGTCGCGATGCGCTGGCTGCGTCGGCGATGGCGAAACGTTACATCGGCATAGTCGCCGAAGAAGATTTGTCTCGTGTTGATGGCTCTCGACGCGATCCCGAAAAGGTCAAAGCTGTCATCGAATCGCTTGCGCGTAATGAATCCACTTTGGCGACACTCAAAACGCTCGTAGCTGATCTTGGTGGAGAAGTATCGAGACAAACGGCGGCATCGTATATATCTCTTCTCGCACGGGTTAGCTTCGTTCGCGATATTCCCGCGTGGAATCCAGCAATGAGATCTCCGGTGCACTTAAGAGAATCAAAGAAGCATCATCTTGCTGACCCGTCGCTGGCGGCCGCTGCGCTCGGGGCGACTCCGGAGACTTTGCTGTTAGATTTCAAGACGCTTGGACTACTTTTTGAATCGCTGGCACTCCATGATTTGTGGGTTTATGCACGAGCAAACGGAATGAGCCTCTACCACTATCACGATTCTCGCGATCTAGAGGTCGATGCAGTCATTGCGGCTCCTGGCGGGACCTGGATCCCGGTTGAAGTTAAGCTCAGCTCTGCTCAAATCGAAGAGGCATCTGACAATCTTGTTGCTGTCGAGGAACGTATGGTTGCCGCCGGAAACAACCCGCCGGTTTCGAAAGTTGCAATCATTGGATTTGGTTCACAAGCCTATGTTACCGACCGCGGCGTCCAAGTTGTTCCGTTGGATGTGCTCGCGCCGTAATGCTGTTGGCGAAGTGAAATTAACGCTGCAGTTTTTAGATCTGGTTTCTGAGATCTAAAACGCGAAACTCAAAATCGAGGTGTGAGTCGGGCTCGGTAAAGCGCGGGGGAAATGAGATAGGCTGCGCGTCATCAGAGAGTGGCGCGCAGCCTATTGACCTGCTTTCGTATGACGGATGCTTTAGAGGATCCAGGGGCCAAGTGGGTTGCCATCTGCGGAGCAGTCTTGAATCGTTAGGATGGGATTTTGAAAGGGCTGTCTCTCCCTCCACGCCTTCAAGTGATAGGTGCAGACGCGGTCGTAGTGGATTTTTTTGTATGCGCGCGATATCTCTTTTACAGCCTCCTCTTTGCTGGAATATTTTCCTGGAGCATGTGCAACAGATGTGCATGCGATACCGTCGATCCAGCCAGATTGGGGTCCGAGGTTAAAGCTCGAGATTATTGTCAAGACACCATTGAGGCCAGCTTGCAACAAATCGTTCTGTATTCGTTCAAATGCTGATTGATTGTTGGTTCCAAGGCCAATCATTCCAATTGCAGAGAGATATCCGCTATCAGTGAGTTTATCTCCTGCACCTCGAATAACCTTGCTTGTGATGTTGAGGCCATCTGGGCCGCCATCGCCAACGAAGGGGTATGGTACGTCTTCTGGGATTGGGAGCAAAGGAGGATTCACCGTAATGAGTTCATAGCTGCAAGGGCTTTCGATATTGTTTAGTGCGTTGTAGAGACTTCCGGTTAGAATAGTTAAATCTTCGCTAATACCATTGACCAGTGCGTTTAGTTGACAGATTTCTGAGGCGATTGGATTGATATCTATCGCCGTGACGTGCATTCCAGATTTTGCCAGTATGAGTGCCTGGATGCCTGGTCCAGAGCAGAGGTCTAAGGCATTCTTTCCGGGGGATGGGCTTAGCCGACGAGCGAGCCCAATTGAATCAGAGCCAAAATATAGTAAAGGCGAGGGTGATGGCGCATCGGCAAAAAGCCAGATGCCATGATATCGGATTAGAGATAAACCGGAAAGGGAGGCATTGCCATTGTGCTCGCTTAGCAGCCCGAGTGAGGCTATGGTTTCAACAGTGCCTTTCAGCAGACTTCTTTTTGCCACTTCTGAATCGAGATCAATCTCTCCACCTAGCATCAGGAAGGAGACGAGCTCTTGATGCTCCCTGTCAAGTTGATCCCAGATGCGATGCGCGCATTCAAAAGGATCTATAGATATGTCAAGTGTGTCTAAAAAATCTGTTACTCCAAGAGTGTCCAATCTACGGAGTGGATTACTCGAGAGCGAATTTAAAGAGGGTAGCACTTCAATCATGTATATCAGACCCATTTCCGATAAAGGTAGTCTCGAATTTAGTCTCGACAATCAAGTCGGCTGCCAGTTTAGGAGCTAGCTTTGCAAGACAGGTCTGTGCCTCTTTCGAGAGGGCGATGTCTTCGCAAATCTCGCATTGAGAGAGGTAGCTTGAGCGCCCAAATGAAGAAAGGCCTCCGCTCGTGCGCAAGTGCTTCAGCAGTCCTCCTGGTCCTATGTATTGTATGTAATTAAGTAGGAGCAGCTGCAGTTCATTAATGTCATCCGTCAGATTGATTTTGCCAAGATCGAAAAGCCAAGTTCCCTCTGCATTTATTCCGCAGCAGGGTGCAAGATGGCAGTTTGGGGAAATAACGAAGTCTTGGCCGCAGTCGGAACAGTGTGACGCTAAGAGACGTGCCTGCGGTCGCGCATTTTGGTTGAGACTGAGATTTCGTGCGCGCCCAATTCGCGTGATGCCTGAATCCGTGATGAAGCGGGCTGGCGCGCGGGGAGGCTGGGTATTATCGTCGAACTGATGCAGGAGTGGAATGTCTTCATTAAGGTACTTGCACAGGTATGCCGGGCTGATTGTACTGTTGTTATCTCTGCAGACCGCAATGCCGAGAGTTTGAAAGCCCATTGTTTTTGCTGAGTTCCAAAGGTTGCGCACATTCTCGAGGGGTATATATTCCGCATGAAAGTCGTCGCAGCTGATATTGATTTCGTCAAGGCCACATGACTTCAATTCGTTGAGGAACGTTTCTGCGTCTCTTTCGCTTTTTGCCCACCACGCATTCGTTACAATTCGAGTAAAGAGTCCTAAAGAATTCGCATATGCGATGGCCTCGAGAAGGTCATCGCCAAGAAGGGTGCATTCTCCGCCCGTAAACACAACAACACCACTTCCGACGCATACTTCGGCGAAGCTATCGATGAATTGCCGCATTTGGGGAAGAGTAAGCCTGTCACTGTTGTTCGGAGTGCAGCTCATCAGACAATGATCACACACAGCGCCACATTTATATGTTGTTATAAATGTCAGCATTCGAGGTCTGCGGAACAGCACGTGCTGCGAGCTTTCGGAAATCATGCCGCGAGCAAACGGGCGTCGGTGATTACCAAGGTGCCTTCGTTCTCGGAGTAAGTAACTTCGAATTCGACGGAGCGATAAGACCCGCGGGCGACCCCATTGGAAGCCCCTTCGGGGTTGATGGTATTGGAGCTGGAATTCTTGATTGCTGTTTTAAGCACGGCTGCTTGCCTCGCTGCACTCAAGCCCTCTTGATCAAATTTCCTGAAAACAGAAGTTTGTTTGTACGATTCCGATAGTTCAACAACATCAGGTTTGTTCATAAAAATAGCTGATCCATAGCCCATTGTGTTGACGTCGTACTTAAGGTTGGCGTTGGTTTGAGCATTCGCGTTTGCGTTTGCCATTCCGTTTGCGTTCAGAATGATGTTTGCGTTCGTTACTGCGTTTGCATTAAGTACAACGTTTACGAGAGGTATCGTTTGCGGCTCAGCTTCGGTGTCCTCGTCATAATATGCAAGTTGGATACGACGATATACTGCGCGTGCAACGGGGACACGCGCCTCCTTTTCGGTTGACTCCACCAGTTCGTACAGAGAGACTTTTCGATTTCCCGCTTTGATTTGGAGGTCTGTAATTCCATATTTCTGGAATACGGCACGAGGCTGAGCTTCGAAATCGCGTCTTGCGTCGGTAGATTGTTCCGCGTCTGCGACCAGTTTTTCAAGGATGCTAAGCTGGGACTGTATTGAGAGTTCGTTTAGGTGGTTCACATTGTCCATAGCGGTGACCTCCAATGTTGAATAGCTGTCTTGAAAGACTACGTCATGCTAGTGTCGGTATCGATTTGATACTACGAACAAATCAGAACTAAATGGATATAGTTTCCATACTAATTAAAGCAAATTTGCATTCAAGTTTTTATTTAAACTTGATTTAAGACGGAGTGGAATGTGAGCGCACAAGGAGATGCGGAATCGATGAGAGCCTCAAAAAAAATTATCGCAGTGTTATCATCCTTCATCCTCTCTATTCTTCCATTTCTGATTCTATGGGCGGCTTGGTCAGTCCTCCCTGATACAATTCCCGCTCATTGGAGTGGGGGTGTGGTTGATCGATGGGGTAATAAGCTTGAATTGCTGGTTGTTCCGCTGTTTTCTCTGATTGGTTCTATTGCAATTTCTGTGTACCTTATTGTTTCCACGCGGCGAAGAGAGTTCGCGGATTTCTCTGTTCGAATGCGACGGGACTTTGTTGCGTGCTATATCTCTAGTCTTCTTTTATCGACAACCTGCTCAGTGATAATTGTCGTTTGGGTTCAGTTGATTCTTGCGCAAAACACTGCGGTTGATGGGGGGCTTGGGCTATCGATCCTGTATTCCCTTCCCGGGCTATATGTGATCTTGTGCGCCTTGCCGCCTTTTTATGCGAGCGGCGAGAGCAAAAAGGCAGAGCGCCTGATAACAGTTCTTATTGGCGGCGCGGAGATTGTTCTTTGTGGAATAGTGCTTGAAGGTTCGGCTGCCTCTTATGCGATGATTGGACTGATGATTCTGTTCTGTGCGTTTGAGATTGTGTCACAGGTAAGGGATAGCCGGTCCTTATGAGTTGAATTACGCGCGTGCGGATATAAAGGGTGGCATGTTAAATTTGTTGAAAACTCTGACATGCGCTGCCGACTTCATTAAAATCGATTGCCAATCAAGTCTTCCTATATATGCGAGCCCTGAGAAACTGCGCTGTGAACCTGAGACCGCTATCGATCGGCCCGGTGCACCGGGCCGCTGTCCTCGAGCCGGCATCAGCTTGCCGGTCTCAAAACGTATGCCGTCCGGTACGACCAACAGCCGAGTCTTGCGCCCAGTTCGAGCAGCGCCAGAGCCCCGTGCCGGAACCCACGCAGCCGATGGCAGGGGAATTCAGCCGCGGCCATCGTGGAGCCGGCCTGGGGACGGCGCCCTCAGTCCTCAAAGGATTTCCACCGCCTCTTGCAGGCCTGGATTGATTTAACGGTTGATTTAATCCGGCTGAACAAGCCGAGCACGGCCCGGTTGACATAATGTAAGGTAAAAAAGCAGATGCGGCCGTACGCCGAGGCGGGGTTCGAATGATGTGATAGAAAGTAATACACATATTGCATCTAACCAGGAGGTGCATCATGGCAACCGCCACCGCAGCCCTGAGAATCCCCGAGGACCTCGCGAACAGGTACGACCGCCTGGCGAAGTCGACGGGCCGCACGAAAACCTTCTACATGACGGAGGCCCTCGCCGCCGAGATAGACAGGCTCGAATACGAGTACGGCCTCATGAATTATCCGGGAAGCGTTTGGTTGCGAGGCATGCCAGTGTGAGGGACTGATTCGTCAGGCCCCGCACAGGGGGACCGCAATGGTGGCCACCGCGCCGCCCGAGGGACTGTTGGCGAGCGAGACGGAGCCCCCGTGGGCGCTCGCGGCCTCGGAGGCGACGTGGAGGCCGAGCCCGTAGTGGCGGCCTCCGTCGCGCGAGGAGCGGGAGGAGTCGTCTGTGAAGAGGCGCTCGCAGCCGCGTTCGAGGGCGGCGGGAGAAAAGCCCGGTCCGTCGTCGGCGACCTCGATGACGAGGCGCCCGCCCGCGACGTCGCAGGAGACAGCCACGCGCGAGCGCGCGTGCTCGGCGGCGTTTGCCACGAGGTTCGCGGCGGCTCGCGCCAGGCTGGTTCGGTCGAGCGCGGCCTCGGGCGCGTCCGCGACGGCGGGGCGCGTGGCCGCGTCGAGCGTCACGCCTCGCGCCCGGGCGATCTGGGCGGCCTCGGCGAAGACCTGCTCGCAGAGCTCGGCCGGCCGCATGGGGGCCCTCTCCGCCCCGCCGGACCCGCGCGAGGCCTCGATGAGCAGGCGCACGTAGCCGTCGAGCCTTTCGACACCGCCGGCTATGTCGCGCGCGGCGGCCGCGAGGTCGGCGTCTTTCTCGTCTTCCAGCTCCTCCGCCACGAAGTCGGCGTTGGCGCGCAGCACGGTGAGCGGCGTCTTGAGGTCGTGGGCGAGCGACGCCATCTGCTCGCGCTGCCCCCGCTCCGCGGCCCAGCGGGCCTCGAGCGACTCGGCGAGGGAGGCCCGCATGGCGTCCATCGCTGCGAGGACGTCGTTCACCTCGCGCACGTTGGTGCTGCCGACCGCGAAGTCGAGCTCCCCCGCGCCGACGCGCCCCGCCGCCTCCGCGAGCGGCGCCATCTTGCGCGAGATCACGCGGCTCGCGCGGCGCGCCACGAGCGCGAGCGCGAGCGCGCTTCCCGCAGCGGCGCCGACGAACATGAGGTTCTGCGGGTTGGGAAGCAGGCCGGCGAGGTCGCGCGAGACCCACTGCGGCAGGTACTCGCTGACGAGTGCGCAGGCCCCGCCGCCCTTGAGCGGGAACGCGGCGTAGGTGAGGCCCGAGCCCCCGCCCTCGATCTCCACTGTGCCCGGATCCGCGGCGAGTGCCGCACGGGCCATTTCCGTCGCGTCCTCGAGCCGCGTGCCCTCGAGGTCTGTCATCAGTACGTATCCGTCCTTGTTCAGGATGAGGTAGCGGTACGCCGTCGGCACGTCCTGCTGCCCGCAGACGCCGTCGCGTGCCAGGCCCTCCGCGACCTCGCGCGCATTGGCCGGCCCCCAGCTTGCCTCGTAGACGAAGCCCGCGTTGATCGCCACGGAGAGCACCATGAACGAGGCGAGCCACGCCGTGGCGACCGCCGCGAACGCGTAGGCGAAGTAGCGCGCGATGACGAAGGAGAGCGGCATGCCCCCGCGACCTCGCGCCCCGGTCCTCAGAGCTGCCACTTGTACCCCATCCCCCAGACGGTCGCGATCGGATCGGCGCCGGCCTCGGAGAGTTTCCTCCGGGCGCGGCTGACCTGCATGGATATGGCCGCGTCGTCGGCGTCGCTCTCCCAGCCGAGCACCGCCTCGCGGATCTGCGCGCGGCTCATGACCTGCCCGGGGTGGCGGGCGAGGTACTCGCAGATGGCGTACTCGGTGGGCGTGAGCGGCACGGCCTCTCCGCCCACGGCGAGGCCGCGCGCCCCGAGGTCGATCCGCACCTCCCCGAAGGAGAGGGCGTGCGAGCGCGGCCGGCGCTCACGGCGTAGATGGGCCGCGACCTTGGCGCGCAGCTCCGCGGCCCCGAAGGGCTTGCGGACGTAGTCGTCGGCGCCCAGGCCGTAGCCGGCCACGGCGTCCTCCTCGGCCACGCGCGCGGTCAGGAAGACGATGGGCCCGTCGAAGTCCGGGCGGATCTGCCGCACGAGCTCGAAGCCGTCGAGCCCCGGCATCATGACGTCGCAGAGCACGAGGTCGAAGCGCGAGAGGTCCATCCCCGGGACCGCCGTCGGGTCCGCCTCCCTGACGACCTCATGGCCGTCGCGGCCGAGGACGCGCGCGAGCGCGTCGAGGATCGCCCGTTCATCATCCACTGCCAGTATCCTCGCCATGTTCGACCTCCTGAAACTCCCGTTGCATTGTACTTGCGCCGCGCTCAGCGGTCCAGAGCCCTGCGCGCAGCCGCGGGCGCGGGCGCCCACATGGTGACCTCTGGGTTGGGCAGCACGCGGTCGGCGATCGAGTGCAGCGCCGACCCCCAGCCGGCGTCGAGCAGGGCATTCCCGCCCAGGACGAGCGCTGCGGAGAGGAGGGCGAGCACGGCGGCGAGCGGCCTCCTACTCATCTGCCCTCCCGTCCTCGAAGCGGCAGAACCAGGCCAGAAGGACGGCGGCGGCTGCCAGGGCGAGCACGAGGCCAGCGAGCGCAGTCGTGAGGAGAGGGCCCGCCGCGCGTGCGGCGTCGATGAAGGCCTCCACCCCGAGCGACCCCAGGCGCGCGGGCCAGGCGAGCGGCACCCAGCTCAGGGGCGTCGCCAGGGCACCGGTGAGCTCGCCGGTCATGAGGCCGTGTGCAAGTCCGCCCACTGAGAAGAACGCGAGGAGCATCCCCGCCGCGCCGGCGCCGATGGCGGCGTTGCGGCCGAGGCGCAGGGCCACGCCG
>ERZ772871.801-NODE-801-length-22320-cov-20.9943_pt1 | contig 22320 bp, 17 predicted proteins | sample MGYA00511899_ERZ772871 | MGnify/ENA primary metagenome ERZ772871 (study PRJEB29015, sample SAMEA2737693) | human gut metagenome | biome: human gut; feature: human-associated habitat; material: faeces | place: China | collected 2012 ... | reverse complement strand
TGCCTTGAAGTTTGAAGTCCTGCGAAAGGTAGGTGACGCTGTTGGCAACATTCAAACATATCAGCTCTAAAAATGCGGACTATGGCGCAGCCGAGCAGTACCTCACCTTTGAACATGACGAGTTTACCATGAAGCCCACCCTTGATGAAAACGGGCGGCTCATGCTCAGGGAGGACTATCGAATAGCCACGCTGAACTGCGGCGACGAGGATTTTGCCGTTGCCTGTATGCACTCCAATCTCCGCTATGGGAAGAACCAGAAGCGGGAAGATGTAAAAAGCCACCACTACATTATCAGCTTTGACCCACGGGACGCGGTGGACAACGGTTTGACCGTAGACCGGGCGCAGGCGTTGGGCGAGGAATTTTGCCGGAAGCAGTTTCCCGGACACCAAGCCATTGTCTGCACCCACCCGGACGGACACAACCACAGCGGCAATATCCATGTGCATATCGTTATCAATTCTCTGCGGATAGAGGGAGTTCCGTTCCTGCCTTACATGGACAGACCGGCAGACACCCGCGCCGGGTGCAAACACCGCTGCACAGACGCGGCGATGGAATACTTCAAAGCCGAAGTCATGGAGCTGTGCCACCGGGAAAATCTCTATCAAATCGACCTTTTGCATGGCAGCAAAAACCGCATTACCGAGCATGAGTATTGGGCGCAGCGGAAAGGGCAGGCAAAGCTGGACAAGGAAGCTGCCGCCTTGCCAGCCGAGGAGCAGCCAGCCAAGCCCACGAAGTTTGAAACAGACAAGGAAAAATTGCGGCAGGCCATACGCACCGCGCTGTCCTCTGCCGCAAGCTATGGCGAGTTCACCGCCGTTCTCTTGCAACAGGGCGTGACTGTCAAGGAGAGCCGAGGGCGGCTATCCTACCTCACGCCGGACAGGACAAAGCCCATTACCGCCCGCAAGCTGGGAGATGATTTTGACCGCACTGTCGTTCTTGCCCTTTTGGAACAGAACGCCCACAGAGCCGCCGAGCAGACCGCAACCGTACCCGAATACCCCCGCAACATAAGGGAGCGTTTGCAGGGCAAAAAAGCTGTCCAAACCACCCCGGAAAAGGACGGTATTCAGCGCATGGTTGACCGGGCAGCGAAGCGAGCGGAGGGAAAGGGCGCGGGCTATGATCGCTGGGCGGCAGTCCACAATCTGAAACAAATGGCGGCTACCGTTGCCGCCTACGGGCAGTACGGCTATTCGCCGGAGGAGCTGGACGCAGCCCTTGTATCCGCCAATGCGGATTTACAGGACAGCACCGCCAAGCTGAAAGCCCTGGACGCTGCTATCCGGGAGAAAAAGGAGCTTCAGACACAGGTGCTTGCCTATGCCAAGACCAAGCCTGCCCGTGACGGTCTGAAAGCGCAGAAAACGGAAAAAGCCCGCAGCGCCTACCGGGAACGGCACGAAAGCGATTTTATCATAGCGGACGCAGCCACCCGTTATTTTCGGGCGCATGGCGTTTCCAAGCTGCCAAGCCATAAAGCCCTGCAAGCGGAAATCGAGCGGCTTACCGCTGAAAAGAACGCCCATTACAACGAATACCGGGAGAAAAAAGCCCGTGTCAAGGAGCTGCATACCGTGAAAAGCAATCTTTCTCAAATCCTGCAAGGCGAGAAAGACAGAGAGAAAAAGCACGAACATGAGCGTTAAAAACCGCCCCGAAACGATACCAAAACGGGGATATGCCCTGCACCCTATCCGCAATACTGCCCACCTTTGAAACGGGGCGCACAGCGCAGGAAATCCCCGAAAATGACACCGAGAAACTACATTTTTACCGACCTATCCGCTTATACCAGCGGAAACGGCAGAAAGGAGCGAGAAATGCCACGCATGAGCAAAAAGCGGCGGTTGGAATGGAGCTTTTTCCTCAACCACCGAAACCGTATCACCTACAATGACCTTTGCCGGGGCTGCACACACGGCTGCAAGCAGAGCTTCCGGGCGATTATCGTCCTCTGCCCCCGGTATTTCTCTAAGAGATGGAAACACAGGGAGGACACCGCCAATGGCAGATAACCGCAAATATTACTACCTCAAACTGAAAGAAAACTTCTTCGACAGCGATTCCATTGTGCTGTTGGAGGACATGAAAGACGGGATTTTGTATTCCAATATCCTCTTGAAGCTGTACTTAAAATCGCTGAAAAATGGCGGCAGATTGCAGCTTGACGAGCATATCCCCTATACCGCCCAGATGATAGCCACGCTGACCCGTCACCAAATCGGGACGGTGGAACGGGCATTATCCATCTTCCAGCAGTTGGGGCTTGTGGAGCAGCTTGACTGCGGGATGCTTTATATGACCGACATCGAGCTGATGATCGGTCAATCCTCTACCGAAGCGGAACGGAAACGCGCCGCAAGGCTTGAAAACAAGGCACTTTTGCCGCCGCGGACAAATGGCGGACATTTGTCCGACATTCGTCCACCAGAGATAGAGATAAAGAAAGAGATAGATATAGAGTTAGAAAAAGAGGGAGAGTTAAAGGGACAAGCCCCCGCCCACAGCTACGGCAGATATGAGAATGTATTTCTGACCGATACGGAGCTTTCCGAACTGCAAGCGGAGCTGCCCGAAAAATGGGCGTACTACATTGAGCGGCTTTCCGGCTATATTGCGTCCACAGGCAAGAAATACAAAAACCACGCCGCCACTATCCACAGATGGGCGGCAGACGATACCGCAAAGGCTGCCCCGAAACAGGGCATACCCGAATATACCTGCAAGGAGGGCGAGAGCTTATGAGCAATCTGTTTACGGAACGAGTTTTGAATATGGCGGCTGATACCCCGCACCCGGAGGACTACACGGGCGAGGACGGGCTGCTTTACTGTGGCAAGTGCCACACCCCGAAAGAAGCCTACTTCCCGGAAAAGCAAGCCGCCCTGTTTGGGCGTGACCGCCACCCGGCAGAATGTGACTGCCAGAAAGCCCAGCGTTTGGAGCGTGAAGCCGCCGAGCAGCGCAGAAAACACCTTGATACCGTGGAGGACTTGAAACGCCGGGGATTTACCAATCCCACCATGCAGGAATGGACTTTCGCTAATGATAACGGGAAATGCACACAAATGGAGATTGCACACTTCTATGTGGAGCATTGGGAAACCATGCGAGAGGAAAATATCGGCTATCTGCTATGGGGCAAAGTCGGCACAGGGAAAAGCTATTTTGCCGGGTGTATCGCTAATGCCCTCATGGAGCAAGAAGTCGCTGTCCGCATGACGAACTTCTCTGCGATTTTGAATGACCTGACCGCCAGCTTTGAGGGGTGCAACGAGTATATCGAGCGTCTTTGCCGTTTTCCTCTGCTTATCATTGATGATTTTGGAATGGAACGCGGCACAGAGTACGGTTTAGAACAGGTCTACAATGTGATTGACAGCCGCTACCGCAGCCGCAAGCCCCTGATCGTCACTACCAATCTGACATTGGACAGCCTGCAAAATCCGCTGGACACCGCCCATGCCCGGATTTATGACCGCCTTTTGGAAATGTGCGCCCCTATCCTTTTTACAGGGGAGAACTTCCGCCGTGAAACGGCGCAAGCCAAGCTGAACAGGCTGAAAGAATTGATGAAATGAAAGGAGTTGCCTATGGCAGAGAACAAGCAGAACACCACCCCGGAACGCCGCCCGGACTGCGTGACAGAGATCCGCATGGGCAACACCGTCCTTGTCGTTTCCGGCTTTTTCAAGAAAGATACCACCGACACCGCAGCCGATAAGATGATGAAAGTGCAGGAGGCGGAAGCCGCCGCAGGACACAAAGCCCAGCTTTCGCCCTAACGCTACAAGCCGCACAGAAAAAATCGTCATTTTACCGGGCGGTAAAGAAGCAGAAGCCGCTATACAGACAGCCGCCCCATGTGGTATAATCGAAATACGGAATAGTGGGGCTGGCTGTCAGAAACGGAGGATTTTATGTTAAGACAGACCACCCAGAAAATCACCGCCCTTTATCCAAGACTATCCCATGAGGACGAGCTGCAAGGCGAAAGTAATTCCATTTCCAACCAGAAGCGTATCCTTGAAACCTACGCAAAGCAGAACGGCTTTTCCAATCTGCGCTGGTACACGGACGATGGCTATTCTGGTGCGAACTTCCAAAGACCGGGCTTTCAATCCATGCTTGCAGACATTGAAGCCGGAAAAGTGGCTACCGTTATCGTAAAGGATATGTCACGGTTAGGGCGAAACTACTTGCAGGTGGGAATGTATACCGAGATGATTTTCCCACAAAAAGGCGTCCGCTTTATCGCCATCAACGATGGAGTGGACAGCGCACAGGGCGATAACGATTTTGCCCCTCTGCGGAACATTTTCAACGAATGGCTGGTGAGAGATACGAGCAAGAAAATCAAAGCTGTAAAACGGTCAAAAGGTATGAGCGGCAAGCCTGTTACGAGCAAACCCGTGTATGGCTACCTCATGGACGAGGACGAAAATTTCATCATTGACGAGGAAGCCGCACCCGTGGTCAAGCAGATATACCGTCTGTGCCTTGCCGGGAACGGTCCGACCAAGATAGCCCGTATGCTGACCGAGCAGGAAATCCCAACGCCGGGAACGCTGGAATACCGCAGGACGGGCAGCACACGCCGCTATCACCCCGGCTATGAGTGCAAATGGGCGACAAATACCGTGGTGCATATCCTTGAAAACCGGGAGTACATGGGCTGTTTGGTGAACTTCAAGACGGAGAAACCGTCCTACAAGACCAAGCACAGCATAGAAAATCCCATTGAGAAACAGGCAATTTTCGAGAACCACCATGAGCCTATCATCGACACCCAGACATGGGAGCGTGTGCAGGAATTACGCAAACAGCGCAAGCGACCGAACCGCTATGATGAAGTGGGCTTGTTCTCTGGTATGCTCTTTTGCGCGGACTGCGGCAGCGTCATGTATCAGCAGCGTTACCAGACCGATAAGCGGAAACAGGACTGCTATATCTGCGGGAACTACAAGAAGCGCACCCATGACTGCACCGCACATTTTATCCGCACCGACCTTTTGACTGCGGGCGTTCTCTCCAATCTACGGAAAGTGACGAGCTATGCGGCAAAGCATGAAGCCCGGTTTATGAAGCTGCTGATCGAGCAGAACGAGGACGGCGACAAACGCCGGAACGCCGCCAAGAAAAAGGAGTTGGAAGCCGCTGAAAAGCGTATCGGTGAGCTTTCCGCCATTTTCAAGCGGCTGTATGAGGACAGCGTAAGCGGACGCATTTCTGACGAGCGTTTCACAGAGCTTTCGGCAGACTACGAAGCCGAACAGCAGGAATTGAAAGAGCGTGTTGCCAGAATACAGGCGGAGCTTTCCAAAGCACAGGAAGCTACCGTAAACGCAGAAAAGTTTATGAACATTGTCCGCAAGCACATGAACTTTGAAGAACTGACCCACACCCTCTTGCGTGAGTTTGTAGAGAAAATCGTTGTGCATGAGTGCAACTACGATGAAAACGGCACACGCAGACAGGATATTGAGATTTACTATTCTTTCGTCGGCAAGGTGGACTTGCCCGAATGACCGCCTGCCCTATCCGATACCAAAGACAAGTATCGGATAGGAAAGGCAAAATTTTTTACACTTCTATTACTTCTTTATCACACATAAGCAAACCTTGATGGATTGAAGCAACTGTTAAAAAGTTATAATCATCAAGTGAAGTGTATTTACATTGATCCTCCTTATAATACAGGGGCTGATGGTTTTGTATATAAAGATAATTTCAATTTTACACCAGAAGAATTATCTGTAAAATTAAGTATTGACGAAGAAGCAGCAAAGAGAATTCTTGATTTAACAAAGAGAGGTTCCGCATCACATTCAGCGTGGCTTATGTTTATGTATCCTCGTTTGTTACTTGCAAGAGATTTGCTTACAAACGATGGTGTTATCTTTATTTCGATTGATGACAACGAATGTCATAATTTGAAATTACTTTGTGATGATGTTTTTGGAGAAGAAAATTTTGTTGCTGAATTGACTTGGGAAAAAAAGAAAAAAGGTTCCTATCTTGCCAATGATATTACTAATATAAAAGAATCAGTTATTATTTATTCAAGAAAAAAACTTTTTTTAATGGACTTATTGGAGAAATAAATACCAGTGAAGAAACGTATCCTTGTGTAAATGCAAGTAATGGTCGTGATATTCGCCATATTCCAGCTGGAATTATGAGTAAATACAGAGAAAAGAACTTTACAATGAAAGCTGGTGAAGTGATATCAGATACTACTATGAATCTTGTATTAAAGTCTGATTTAGTGATAAAGGATGGTATATTAGTTCAAAATTTAGATATTGAGGGCAACTGGAGATATGCTCAGGATGTTATGGCTGAATATGCTAAAAATAATGAAATATATATAACTCAAGACTTGTATTTAAGAAGAATCGTAAGAGAACCTAGATATAAGGGTTTGAAAGATTTGTTGCTTAGAGTAGGTGACAACGGAGAATCTTGTTATTCATACTCATTTGATGAAAATAATTTACAATTAGGTGGATGGGGTTCAAATGAGGATGCTGATGAAGAACAACATATTCTTTTTGGTGAACAGGGACTAATGACTTATCCAAAGCCTGTATTGTTGCTTATGAAGTTGATTACATCAATTCGAGATGACAACATGATGATTTGTGATTTCTTTTCTGGTTCTGGAACTACTGCAGAAGCTGTTATGCGCCTGAATTCAATTGGTAAGAATAATAAATTTATAATGATTCAATTACCAGAAGATTTAGATAAAAGTTATTTAAATTCAACCGGCGATGATAAGAAAAAGATAAAAAAATTAATTGATTATTTAGGAGTGAATAATCGTCCGCATCAATTGGATCAACTTGGTATTGAAAGGATTGTTCGTGCTGCTCAAAAGATTAGGGAAGAATATCCTGAAATAACGGCAGATCTAGGGTTTAAGCATTATACTCTTCAAGAGCCAAATGTAGCCACACTTGATAAATTGGAAAAATTTGTTCCTGAAGATCAGGGAATGTTCCTTACAAATAATATTCTTACAGATTTTGGAACACGTACCGTATTAACCACATGGCTTATCAGAGATGGATATGGTTTCAATGCTGATGTCAAAGTTATAGATTTTGAAGGATATATCGGTTATTATATGGACAAGCATTTGTATCTTATTGACGCCAATATCACGAAAGAGTCCATTGCAGCTATTGTAGATAAATATGAAACAGATGGAAGTTTCAATGCTGAGAATGTGGTCCTTTTTGGATATAGTTTTGTTTGGACAATGACAGAAGAATTAAAAATGAATTTGGTAAGACTCAAAGATACGGAGAAAAATCTTCGTATTAACTTTGATGTCCGTTATTAAGGAGGTACTTTATGGAATTAATCCTCCAGCAACAATTACCACATCAACAAAAGGCGATTGATGCTATTGTTGAAGTATTTAAGGATGTGGATATTACTGCCCCGACTCAGTTTTATATTAATCCAACATTCGCTTTAAAGGATTCTCATATTGATAATAATATTAGAACTTTGCAAAGTGATCTTCCTGCAGAATATCGTTCAAGTATACCTGTATCAGAAAGAGATTATCTTAACCTTGATATTAAGATGGAAACGGGTACAGGAAAGACTTATGTTTATACAAAGACAATTTTTGAATTACATAAGAAATATGGGTTTAACAAGTTCATTATTGCTGTTCCTTCATTACCAATTAAAGCTGGTACAGAACAGTTCTTGAACGAACCTTATGCGAGACGCCATTTTACGGATGGCTGTGGATATGGTGCTGAGATTGAAACTTTAGTTTTAGAAGCACCAAAGAATAAGAAAAAAGGACGTTCATATTTTCCAAGTGTTGTAAGTGACTTTGTGAAAGGTTCTTGTCAGAATACAAATAAAATATATGTACTTCTTGTTAATAGACAATTGTTTACCAATAGTAAAATACTAACTCGTAATGATTATGATTATGGTGTAGAAGGATTTTATAGACCACTTGATGCAATAGCTGCAACAAAACCTATTGTTATAATTGATGAGCCTCATCGTTTTTCTCGTGATCAAAAAGCTTTCAATATAATACTTAAAGATATAAAACCACAGGCAATTATTCGTTTTGGTGCTACATTTCCGGAAATCATAACTGGGCGTGGAAAAAACAAAGTTATTGTCAAAGATTATCAGAATCTTTTATATGATTTGAATGCTTGTGCTTCTTTTAACCAAGGACTTATTAAAGGTGTAGCCAAGGAGCATTTGGAACCTAACTCAAACAAAGAAGAAAAAGTAAAAATTACTTCTATTGATAGTAAAGAAGCTGTACATTTTCAGTACATAAAGAAAGATGAAGCAACTAAAACGTTCACGCTAAAAACGGGTGACTCGCTTTCTATTATAAATGATGCATTCGAAGGTATTACAATTTCTGCTATTGATAAGACAAGCGTTGAATTCTCAAACGGAATAGTCAAAACATCAGGTGAAGAACTTTATGTTGATATTTATATGACATCTTATCAAGAGCAGATGCTTCGTCTTGCTCTTCAGCGCCATTTTGAAACAGAAAAAGAAAATTTCTGTAATAGGAATTACAAAATTAAAACTTTGGCATTGTTTTTTATTGATGATATTACATCTTACAGAATTAGTGATGATGGAAAAAAGCCATACCTTCTTACTATGTTCGAAAATTTATTAAAGGAACAGATAAAAAAAATAATCTCCTCCTTAGATGAACATGACGTAGAATATAAAGAGTATCTTGAAGCAAGCATTGCAGATATTAGTGCTTGTCATGCTGGATACTTTTCACAGGACAATAGTGATTCTGATGAAGATATTGCAAAAGAAGTTGAAGTTATTCTTCACGGTAAGAAGCAATTATTATCTTTCAAAAATGAGGATGATAGTCATAATACTCTTCGTTTCCTTTTCTCAAAATGGACTTTGAAGGAAGGGTGGGACAATCCAAATGTTTTCACCATTGTAAAGCTACGTTCAAGTGGCAGCGAAAATAGTAAACTTCAAGAAGTAGGTCGTGGTTTAAGACTTCCGGTTGATGAGAATGGCAATAGAATATCAAACGAAGAATTTACCCTCAATTATATTGTTGATTTTACTGAAGCAGACTTTGCACAAAAACTTGTAGACCAAATAAACAGAGAACTTCCACAAGTGGCTACTATTTCAGAAGAAAAACTTGAAGCAGTGGCTGAAAAACTTGGAAAAACAAGCGATGACTTGTTTGACGAGTTGTATGATAAGCATTACATCGATAGGCATAATAATATTAAACCAGAAACACGTGATGCATTCTTTATAGAGTATCCTGATTTTACTACCGGATTATTGGCAGAAAATGTAAAAGATCGAAATAAAGAAAAAACAAAGCCGGTGAAAATACGTAAGGGTGTTTATAAAGAAATAAAACAATTATGGGAAACAATTAATCACCGTTATCTTCTGTTTTACGATAATGATTTGAATGATAACATTGGAGATGTTGTTTTAGGACTGTTTGAAAAGCCGGGAGTATTTACCGATTCAGTAATGCGTAGCGAACGTGATAAAGTTGAAAGTAACGGAAAAGAAATGAATGTTGTTGAGGGAGAACCGGAGTTCAGTATATTAATCCTAAGACTATTCCATATAGTGTTTTCTTAAAAAGAATTTCAAATGTAACAAATCTCCCTATCAAAGTTTTACATTTGGTACTATGCAAGTATTCAAAGAAACATGGCGATGACTTCACTTCTCATATCAATGAAAATTCAATTGCTGGATTCTGTGCTGAATTTATTAATTGGAAAAATGAGAATTTACAAGGAAGATTTAGATATGAACGTAGCAAGGCTCCACTAGGTGCTACTGCACTCACATATGCTGACGGAACAGTGCGAAGCGAAATTTCTCAAGGCAGAATTGGAACAAAATCTGTGCTAGGTACTCCTAGTGACAAATATCTGTATGATGCTTACGCATATGATTCGCCTTTGGAAAAAGATAATATTACATCAGATATTGAAGAAGTAATTGTGTACGGAAAAATCCCACGTTCTAGTATTGCTATACCTACAATTACAGGCGGTATGTATAGTCCGGACTTCATGTATGTAGTTAAGCATACAAGTGGAGATAAGGAACTTAATATTATTGTTGAAACAAAAGATGTTGAGAACAAGACCAACATTAGGGGAACAGAAAAAGTAAAAATAGACTGTGCCAGAGTGTTCTTTGATACGCTTTCTGCTGATGGCTACACTGTTCACTTCAGAGAGCAGATTGGTAATAAACAGATGGCTCAAATAATCAGTGAAGTTATGAAAGGTGCAGATTGATGAATAAAAGGGAAATACAAGATTTAATTTTGCTTAAACAAGAAGGCTCATATTGGGATTTTAAAAGAGAATGGTATTCACAAGATAAAAAAGCAGATTTACTCCATGATATTATTTGCATGGCGAACAATCTTTCGAATAGAGATGCTTATATTATTATTGGTGTTGATGAGGAAAATGATTATTCATTTTCCTCTGTAAAATTTGATCCAAACAGAAGGAATACACAGCAACTAGTGGATTTTATGAGAGATAAACATTTTGCTGGTGGGATCAGACCGATTGTCAGTGTTGAAAATATCTGCTTAGGGCAAAATGTAATAGATATAATAGTTATACATAACAATAATGAAACACCGTTTTTCTTAACTGAAAAATATCAATCCGTAAGGGAAAATAATATCTATACACGAGTAATGGATTCTAATACGCCTAAAAATAAATCTGCTGATTTGTCATATATTGAGATGCTTTGGAAAAAACGTTTCGGATTGCTTTCGCCACCGTTGGAAAGAATGATGATATATTTAAAAAACTCTGTATTGTGGGATTATTCTCCAAGTAGCAGTTGTGAAGAAAAAATGTATTATAGATTTTCGCCTGAATTCACAATAGAAACGGTAATGGATGATAGCAGAAATGGATATCAGTATTACTTGTTTAATCAAACTGATACTCATCCTAGGTGGTATGACATTAATTTGTATTATCATCAAACAATGATTGCTTCATTAGAAGGAATATCACTTGATGGAGGTCGTTATTTTACATCTTCACCAAGAACAGATGGCATTTCATTAACACAATCCTATCATTGGGATATTTCGTTTAAATATTATATCAAAAACTCTATCGAATATATTGTCCATGAGTTTTACTATCACTCTGATCGTGAAGATGAAATTTTTGCACATGATAGATTTATAAAGTGTATCCTTGTATTTGAAACTGATACTGAAAAAGAAGAATTCAAACATTTTGTTGTACAGAATTGGAAGAATAAACAAGAATACGATAAGAATATTTTGATGCCTTATTTCAATAAAATAAAAGGTTATAAAATGGATGAGTTCAAGAAAGAATTTTTTAATTCACAAATATTAAAGAAGATGTTTGAAAAATTTCGTAATACAAGAACTTAAAATACATAAAGTGGTTGTGAGAAGAAATTTGAGTGAATAAAATTGATAAAAAGCTGAATTTATTTTAGGTCAATGGCAAACTTTGTGAGCTAAAGTAGGGATTCTATGAATAATATATTTGTAATATTGAGATAAAAAATTTATCTAAAGATAGAAAGAAAATTACTCCTTTAAAAATTTATAAACAATAGTAAAAGAAGCTGAAAGGGGATTCGCTTTTATAATAAAAAAATAGTATAAACAAATAATTGCAAGTGACAATAAAATGACAATAGTTTTTCTAAAGTTTGTAATAATACAGTTAAATATGAATAATTATTCCATATAGAATGGGCATATATACATTAAATATACAATAAAATGTTTAAAATTTGTGAGTGGGAATAAGAAAAAATGGTATTGTATACAGCATAAATGATGTTTTTTTATTCCTGATTGATACGTTTTTGATACAATAATATTCATATAAAATAAATAAGTATAATATAACTAAAGCCACAAACCTTGTGAATAGCAGGGGTTGTGGCTTTTTGTTTTGTTAGAATGTACTCGAGAACACATTAATTTATTAAAAATAATATTGATATATGTTGTTGTTGTATAAAGTATGTTGTAAATAGGTGATAAATAGTGTATAATTAAATTGGAAAGAATAGGTTAAAGGTTTTTGTTGTTTTATGTATATATGATAGCTTTTATTGTAAAAGTTAATTTAGTGAACAAAATATATAAATAAAATAAATTTGTTGTTTAATCAACTATAATTTTATTAGCACATATAAAATATTTAAGTAGCATATGGGGGATGGAATCGGCAAATACGCATTAATGCATTTAGGGGATAAAATTAAGAGGAGGTTTGTGAATGAAAACAATATTAAAAGTATTAACACTAATATTTTGTTCATTATTTTTACTACTAAGTATATTTTCGATTTTTAACATATGTACTCAGAAGTATAAGTTGGAATATGAAACATGGTTTGACACTAAAAATGTTTTTGGAAATGGAGAATATCAACAATACTCAAATGGAGAAGGTGGATTGGACTTATATAATATTAAGTATAATTGTGGAATAATAGATAGTGTTGTTAATTATGTGGAGCAAGATGAAAAGGTGTACATAAAAGGATACATATATGATTATGTAAAGAAAAAAACATTTGAAGTGCTATCTATTTTAGATTTAGAAACAAATATGCTGAAGTACTGTGTTGTTGATGGTAAGTTTGAGGAATATTATATTACACATTGTCAACAAATGATAAGTAATGGGGATTTAATTATAGTAAATAAATTTTCTGACTTTAACTCTGATGAACAAAATATATTGAAAGATTTATAATTGCTATAAATTTATTGGGAGGTATTTATTATGAAAAGGTTTTTATTTTCTGTATTTATTTTTATATTCATGTTTACAAATGTTATTTTTGCTGGGGGTTTTATTACAAAACCGTTAAAAAAAATATCAATATTCATTAGTGAGGAAAATAGAGGTGATTTATATATAAATGGAAATTATGTTGATAATGACCCTGTTTTGTTCACTATTATTAAAGAAAATGAAACAGGAATTATAAAAGAAGATGGTGGAGAGACACTTTTTCCGTTGAGAACTATATTTGAAAACTTAGGGGCTGAGGTTAATAGCGATGAAACTGGAAAGAATATTGAAATTTTATACAATGGAAATAAATATTTATGCTCGGTATTTTACAATAAAATGGCAGTTGTATCCAATGATGAAAATCTATACAATGGTAAATATTACGTGATAAGGATATTTGATACAAAAAATAATAATTATGTGTACTTAAATGATATGAGTGATTTTGGTGTTTGTACAGTAGTAAACGGACATATATATTTATTCGAAAAAAGTGGTGAACATTTATTTAATGAATTGGGGTTTGAAGTTTCAACGGATATAGAAAACAGAATTGTGCATATTGATAAAGAAACTAGTCTTGATAAAGAGGAGATTAAATGATAATTAATATTTAGAGTAAGAGGTAGTAAAATAATTTTTATTAGACATCACTATCTATATTTGATTTTGGGCTAGGGTAAGGGAACTCAAAATTGATATAGATAGTGGTGTTTATTGTAAATATGGCAATAGAAACTAATTAATAAAATGTATATAGCAATATTACAGAAATAAAAGATAACAATATGACCAGAAAATATGAATATAACAAAGCTAATCTTATTACTGGAGTAACAAACACCAATAACAAGAATGTTAAAACAAGCTATAGATATTCATATTATCCGGATGGAAATATAGCTCACTATGTAAATCATTATAATGCAACAATGGATTATACATATGATAGTGCAAATAGAGTTGTTAAAGAGGTCTATGACGAAAATGCAAATATGCCATTTACAATAGGTTACACATATGATGAATTTGGCAATCTTTCTAAAAAGGATTATAGAGATGCAGATAATCCGTCATACATTACGACATATAGCTATGATAAGAATAACCGATTGATAAAGGAAAATCAGGTTGTAAGTAATGGAAATGCTAAGTGGCAGAATATAACATCATACGGCTATGATAAAAATGGTAATAGGTTAAATAGAGTTGAATATAAAAATAAAAATGTAGACAGTAACAAATTTAACCTAGGTATGATTGATGTTGGCAGTAATAGCAAAGGGACAGGGTATAAGTATTCCGATTATGGAAAAGAGGTATATACTTATGATGGTCTTAATGAGCTAAAGAGCTATAGAGGTAAAAATGAGCAAAATGCAACCTATGAATATATGCCAAACCATTATAGAATTTCCAAAACTGTAGATGGCACAAAAACATATCAGTTGTGGGATAATGATAGGGTTGTATCTGAATTTGATAGTGAATTAAATATGAAAATAAACTATAGAATTGGTACAAATGGTCAAGTATTATCTGATAGCAAAGAGAATTCATATAGCTATGACGGTCACGGTAATCTTGTAAATGGAAAAGATAATTCATCTACAACAGTTTATGATGCCTATGGAAATAAAACAGAAGATATAGGCATAGGAGATGCTCCATTTGGCTATTGTGGAGAATATACAGATAGTGAATCAGGATTTGTATACCTAAGAAATAGATATTATGACCCAAGTACAGGTTCATTTATAACAGAAGACCCAGTAAAAGACGGTAATAATTGGTATAGATATGCCAGTCAGAATCCAGTGATGTTTGGTGATTCGAGTGGATTGACTACTACTAGAGGAGGAAATTTTTTTGAAGGAATTTCAAAGATTATTAGTAGTAATAAAAAATTAAGTAAAATTATTAAGTTTACTGATTTTAGAAGTTATAAACAAGATGACGATACTACTGTTTGGTACACAAGTTCTGATTGTTGGCAAAAAGCATTTGGATATAACAATATATATGATAAATTGGCTGATAATTCAGGACCGTCTATACTAGGTATAAATAAGACGGATGTAAATGTAAACTTATTTAATATAATAACAAAAAAATTTTATTTTAACTTCAAGGGGGTTGACTATAGAATACAATTATGGAAAGGTAGATATGGACCTGGAATAGGATGTGAAATGGGTATTTATGAGAAAAAAAACGGATCTAATGTTATTGAAGATGCGTTAGGTGTAAAACACTATAAATCATCTTCTGTAAACTATAATATGTCTATTCAGTTAAGAGATTCAAGTAATAATACTCAAATTTTCAGTAGAAAAGATAACACATGGTGGATAAATGGATTTATTGCAAATAATGCTAGTTTGGATGATTTAACTATGGATATAAGCATTACTTTTCCTGATTCATATATGGCTGAAATTTTCACAGGAGCTGTTAACAAGGCTCGTGAATCATATGAAAACAGAGGAATTACAGTAAATAGGTATAATAATGAGGTGAATGTTACATGGGCAAGCAAAAATTTTACAGATGCAAATTATGGAAAATAGGTTGTATTGTTTTTTTGATATTTTTTTTATTATGTGGATGTAGCTTATTTAGTATATATGGTTTATTAAGAGGCTTATCGCATAATGTTAAATTATATCGGGCAATAGATTTTCAAAATTTTGAAGCCGTAAAGGAAGCTGTTGATGATGGATGTAATATAAACAGCTTTAAGCCAATAAAAGTTAGTGTATGGGATATGTCTGTTGTTGATAGTCCTATAGTTATGGCTTTGTTTGAAAATAGACCAGATATTGCTAAATATCTCATAAAGCAAGGAGCAGACCCCAATTATATTACTACAAGTGGAAAATCTGTTTTAACTTACTTAATTGAGTATTATGGATATAATAAAGATATGTTTGATTTGTTAATTGAAAAAGGTGTAGATATTAATTATGTTAATAGTGAAGGAGTATCATTGATTGAGTATGCAGTAGGACGCTATTATGGAGAATTAATATATGCATTAACAGATTTCGATAATCTTATAGTAAGCGATAAAACTGTTAATAATGTACTAAATGAATTGAAGAATGATAATAATTATTATAAAGGATATGGATATTTAAGAGCATTACTTAAACATAATAAAAATGTAGATTCACAAATTTATGATTCAATATTTGACAGTAGTAGACTATTAAATGAAGATATTAAAGAGGAAAACAAGAAATTGGTGGTTGGTTGTATTGCATCTTTTGGTAATGCAGATACATTGAAAAAAATAATTCAATATGGGGATTACGATATTAATTATTTATATATGCTATCTTGTGAGTACGGAAATATAGAAAATATACAATATTTATTATCAATAGGTGCTAATATTAATAGTAGTGATAAAAACGGAATCACAGCCATTGAAAGAGCTATGAAAGATAATAGATGTGATATAGTAAAATATTTACTAGAAAAAGGTGCATCAACAAGGGGTGAAAAAGGTACAAATTATGATGATATTTTGTGTTATGCTGCAATGAATAATAATTATGACATAACAAAATTGCTTATAGAAAAATATAACGATAACTTGAGTATTGATAGAGCACTTGATATAGCTGCATCTTCTGGTAATGATTTGGCGTTAAAGGCATTTTTGGATACAGGAACAGATGTTAATAAACCTGTAAACAGTGTTAGTTTGCTAGAGTTAGCTTGCATACCAGATAATGGAGATGCTTGTGTAAAGCTATTATTAGATTATGGTGCAAATGTAAATGGAATTAACGGTAATCCATTAATTAATGCTGTTAAGTATGGAAATACAAATACTGTTAAATTATTGATTGATTATGGTGTTGATATTAATTATAATTTAAGGTACAGTAAAGATGATGTAACAGCTTTATATTATGCAACTACTGAAGGATACTATGATATTACTAAAGAGTTGGTAAAAAGTGGTGCTAAATTTTCAAATCAGCAAGAAATTGAAAAAGCTATGAGTCGTATTAAATTGAGTAATAATATTTACAATTATTTATTAGAAAATAAGTTGATATAAATTGAATATATGCCAAACCATTATAGAATTTCTAAAACTGTAGATGGCACAAAAACATATCAGTTGTGGGATAATGATAGGGTTGTATCTGAATTTGATAGTGAATTAAATATGAAAATAAACTATAGAATTGGTACAAATGGTCAAGTATTATCTGATAGCAAAGAGAATTCATATAGCTATGACGGTCACGGTAATCTTGTAAATGGAAAAGATAATTCATCTACAACAGTTTATGATGCCTATGGAAATATAACAGAAGATATAGGCATAGTAGATGCTCCATTTGGTTATTGTGGAGAATACACAGATAGTGAATCAGGATTTGTATACCTAAGAAATAGATATTATGACACAAGTACAGGTTCGTTTATAACAGAAGACCCTATAAAAGACGGAAATAATTGGTATGGATATTGTGCTGGTAATCCGGTTAATGCTTGGGATCCTTTGGGATTAAAAAATTATATTATTAATGGACCAGACCAACGTGAAACTCAAGAATTAAATGCAAAAGATATGGAATTGAGTAGTGTAGATTATCAGAGGTATTCAGTAAGTAATGTGACAGAGCTTTATAATGCATGGGAAGAAATAAGTAAAAATATAACGTGCAATGATGATCTAATTATTAATATGCATGGCACACCTGATGAACTTTCTGTTATGGAAAATGGTGGTATTATAGAATTAAGTAGACTTAGTTCTATAACAGCAAATTCAATCCAATTATTTGTGTGTAATTCAGGGCATATGGATTACTCAAACAATTTGGCTGTTCAGATGTTAAATAATAATAATGTAAATTATGTAGTTGCACCAGATGGAACAAATAAAAGAGAGAGTGATACTAAAAGAAACGGAGAAAAAACTGCTGATGGTGCTGAAAAATCTGATGTGATTTACAGTAAAGAAATGAGTGTTGTGGGAGATGACAAGTTTTTAGAATATAGGAATGAAGATAGTGTAATTTCGGATAGACAATCACAGGGATATATTGAGTATTATAAAAAGAAAGATGGGATAGCTCGTGTTCCAGTGGTTAGTGAAGGACAATTAGTTACTGATTTAAGTTTAACAAAAAGGAGTAGGTCAGTTTATTCTGCAAGAGATTAATTATTTTATGGGAGGGATGTTCAATGAAAAAGTTTATTGGTTCATTATTTATATTTATTATTTTATTACATACAGCAGTATTTGCTGATAATTATAATGATGAAATTTGGCAAGATTTAGCTTATGAAAGGGAAATGAATTTTTCAAAACTAGCTAATTTAGATGAATCTGATGTACAAATTTTTAAGTATGAAAAAACGGAAGAAGATTCTAAAAAAGACGAAAATTGGCAATCAGGACATATTATTATGAAAACTAGATTATCAGCTTATGGTACATTTAGTTTGTTTAACGAAATTTTAAATAAGTCATGTTATAATCCGATGAATAATAAGAATTATAATTATAATAATTATAGAAAAAGAATCTCTACATTTTTCAAAAGGGTTGATTTAAAAGGAGAGAATGCTGTAGGTTATTATAGGGTGAGTTTTAAAGGTAATTCAAAAAAAAATGGAACAGAAAATTCTTATAATACCTTTGAGGATTATGTTATAGCCAGACAAGATAAAAATATAGAAGATGAAAGTGTGAAGGTTTACTATGGTGCAGAGTTTGAAAGAAAGCCTTATGAAAATTTTATTGATACAAAAATAGGAAATAGTAAGCTAAATATTAATGGAACTGAGTTTGATACAAAATTACCAGCAACAATGTATAATGGAGATATTTATTTGCCTGAAGATGGAGCAAGAAGTATTTTTTTATATTTTGACCAAAATGCGGAGGTAGATAGTTTAATTAGTCAAAGAAAGTACATAATTGTCTATGGAAAAAAATATTTTGAGTTTGCAAATATTATTTCTACTCTAAAGAAAGGGAAAAATAAAGTTTTCTTTGATAAGGATACAGGAATTGCTTCAGCTTGTATGATTGATTTCCCTAATGATAAAAATACAAAGTAATAAAATAACCAGTATTATTAATTAGAGCTATACATTAGTTTTAAAGCAATATAATGATGAAAGTGGAGCAAGGGGCTTTGTAATAATTTTTATTAGACATCACTATCTATATTTGATTTTGGGCTAGGGTAAGGGAAATTAAAATTAATATATGTAATGGTATTTATTATAAATATGGTAATAGAAATTAATTAATAAAGTATATATGGCAGTAAGGAATTATTATTTGTAATGGTTAAGATAGACAGATTTCGGCTGAGTTTACGGATGGTATTAATGTTGTCTTAAATGCAGAGTATACATATGACAAAAATAGCAATATTACTGAAATAAAAGACAACAATATGACCCGAAACTATGAATTTGGCAATCTTTCTAAAAAAGACTATAAGGATGATGATAATCCGGCGTATATAACAACACATAGCTATGATAAAAATAACCGATTGATAAAGGAAAATCAGGTTGTAAGTAATGGAAATGCTAAGTGGCAGAATATAACATCATACGGCTATGATAAAAATGGTAATAGGTTAAATAGAGTTGAATATAAAAATAAAAATGTAGACAGTAACAAATTTAACCTAGGTATGATTGATGTTGGCAGTAATAGCAAAGGGACAGGGTATAAGTATTCCGATTATGGAAAAGAGGTATATACTTATGATGGTCTTAATGAGCTAAAGAGCTATAGAGGTAAAAATGAGCAAAATGCAACCTATGAATATATGCCAAACCATTATAGAATTTCCAAAACTGTAGATGGCACAAAAACATATCAGTTGTGGGATAATGATAGGGTTGTATCTGAATTTGATAGTGAATTAAATATGAAAATAAACTATAGAATAGGTACAAATGGTCAAATATTAACCGATAGTAACGAGACTTCATATAGCTATGATGGACATGGCAATCTCATAAATGAAAACGGTAATTATTCAACAAATGTTTATGATGCGTACGGAAACAGAATAGAAGATTTTGGTATAGAAGATGCTCCTTTTGGCTATTGTGGAGAGTATACAGATTTGAGCAGTGGCTTAATTTATTTAAGAAATCGGTACTATGACCCGTCCATAGGTCGCTTTATAAGTGAAGACCCCGTAAAAAATGGATTGAATTGGTACATTTATTGCTCCAATAATCCCATCAATCGAATTGACCCATTTGGGTTATTCGACTATAATACAAGACTTTCATATAGTCAAACATACAATGAAGATGTTGAAGTTTTACAGAATGAATTGGCTTGGCTTGGTTATCTTGATATGTCTGGTGGTGGTTGGGGATATTTTGGTTCCAAGACTCAAGACGCTGTAAACAGATATAAAAATAACATGGGGCTTGGTAATACAGGAAAAGATGCCGGAGTAGTTGGCTTACAAACATGGACAAGTTTGGGGCTAATATATAGGACAAAAGAGGATATTGCGGCTGGCGTTGAGATTGTTATGGTAAAGAACATCGGTGCTGGAGGCCGTAAGCAATATAAAGATTTTAGTGTGCCCATCAACAATGCCTTAAATAATGCTGTTGGTGATTTTCAGGCGCATTCTGGGGATTTCATGTGGTTTTATGATATGGTTAAGACTGGTGCTACATGGGATATTAAATTGAAAGATAAGTGGAATGCTCTCATAGGGGCTGGCACATATCCTGGAAGTATAAGTGCCTCAATAGTGCTTTTTGGAACTCTTACTACTCCTGAAGCAGTTGGCAATATAACTTATGGATATTTGGGAACGGCAGCAGGTTTTTCAGAAGGAATACTACTTAAGGGAGGCGATTTTGCGGCGGCTGGTGGCAATTTATCACTTACAGGTTTATTTAATGGAATAGGCGGGGTTTTCCGTAGTGCTGATTCGGCAGATGATAAAGCTAATGTAAGAATAGGCATAAATTGGTATAACAATCGGTAAGGGGGATTTGAAGTGAAGTTGGATAAAATAGTGTTAATCAGAATTTTAGGTGTTGTAGTAGTTGCTATTATCATCCTAAGCGTTTTCTTTGTAAGCCACCGTATCAACAATGATAATATAACATACAATAAAATTGTTTCATATGTAAGCGACAATTATGAGATGCTCGAAAACTTCTCATATAGTGAAATTGAGAAAATCAAATCTTCAAATGACAAACCTGAAATAAGAAAACAAAAGGAAGAAGAAATCCTTAAAAGACATCTTGGGGAAAACACCATAGTTACAAGCGTTTATGCTTACAATGAAAACATTTTGCAATTTTATTGCGGAGGTTCCGGCTTTTTAGACACAGGAACTTATACAGGATTTTATTTTTCACGCGATGATAAGCCTTATGCATTTGAATTTAACAATCTTAAGTTAGTCGAAATAAGTCCCGGCGTGTTTGAAGGGCAAGATGAAAATGGTGTTCAACAAAGGCATGGAGGTCATAGAATCCGTACGGAAAAAATCCGAGATAAATGGTATTACTATATACAATATTGGTATTGATTCCACACCTACCGTCTTATAATTTTTGTGACATAAACAATAACTTGTATAAATGCTAGTTTAATTAGGTGCATGGATTTTAAAGAAGTTATTTAAAAGTTTTGTAGAAAAAAGGAGGAAAGGTATGAATAAATATGTAAATATAAAAAATTTATTTATGTGTACTATTATGTTCATAGGTGTTTTAATATTTATTCTTTTAAGTGTTTTACATATTCATAATATTGAAAATAGATATTTATATTCGAATAAAAAACAAATAGAAAATTTGTACTTAAGTGATAAAGATTTTTGGAATGGGTTTGCTACAAATTTAAAAGAACAAAGTTTTATACATGATTGTAACTTAATAAATATTCCAGAAGATGGTGAAATTCAAGTTTATTGGAATAAAAAAGAGAAATGTAATATTGATAGTAAGACAGAACATTACATAAAAGAAGCTTCAAAACTTTATAGTATAAATAAAATATATGTTTTATGCTTAAATGATGAAAAGAATAATTGGGTATATAGATTTGTTTTTGCAAATTCTAGTGCTGAAAATGATACATTTAATGGTTTAGCTTATATATCAGGAATAAATGAAGATAGTTGGAGCTGTAAATTTTCTATTTATGATATTTTGTTTAGAAATTCTTCTATGACATATATGACAACTGCACATACTAAAAAAATTGGTGACGATAATTGGTATTTTTATTGTAGTAGAAATTGGGATAAAAAGAATTATCCAGTGTCACATAGATTATATGATAAGATACATGGAAATTTGTAGTCTACTAATCATTTGAGACAGAGCAAGAGGCATTAAAATAATTTTTATTAGACATCACTATCTATATTTGATTTTGGGCTAGGGTAAG
>ERZ772871.783-NODE-783-length-23241-cov-3.71595_pt1 | contig 23241 bp, 18 predicted proteins | sample MGYA00511899_ERZ772871 | MGnify/ENA primary metagenome ERZ772871 (study PRJEB29015, sample SAMEA2737693) | human gut metagenome | biome: human gut; feature: human-associated habitat; material: faeces | place: China | collected 2012 ... | reverse complement strand
GGCGGGGATGCCGTCGAGCGAGCAGCCGATAGCAGGGGAGTGCGACTGGCCAAAGATGCTTAAGTGCAAAACGTTGCCAAAGGTCGAGGACATGCTATTCCTCCTCGAGCGTGACCTTGCCGCCCAGCAGGCGGTAGTGGTCGAAGAAATCGGGATAGGACTTATTGACGGCCTCGGCGCCGTGAATCACGACCTCGCCGGTGGCACGGCTTGCAGCGATGGCGGCCATCATGGCGATGCGGTGGTCGTTGTGCGAATCGACTTCGCCGCCGGTAAAGGCATCGACACCCTTGATGATGAGGTCGTCCCCGGCAATGCGCACCTGTGCGCCCAGCGCGGTGAGCTCACGGGTGGTGGTGGCCAGGCGGTCAGATTCCTTGATGCGTAGGCGAGCGCAATCGCGGATGAACGTGCGGCCTTGCGCCAACGATGCCACGGCAGAGATAACGGGCACCAGGTCGGGGATGTCGTGTGCGCTCATCTCAAAGCCGGCGAGCTTGTCGGACTGCACGGTGGCGGCGTTGGTGGAGCGCACGATGCGGGCGCCAAAGCGCGAGAGCGCGGCAAGCACGTTACGGTCGCCTTGCGCGGAGCTGAGCGACACGCCCTCGACAGTGATGGGGTCGGAGCCGATGGCGCCGGCGCACAGCCAAAAGGCCGCGTTGGACCAGTCGCCCTCAACAGCCACGTTGCCAGGCGTGCGGTACGAGCCGCTGCTCACACGGAAGTTCGTGATCTCGGGCTGGCCGTCCTTGGCGGGGATGCGCTCGACGTTGACCTCGACGCCGAAGGCCTTCATGGCCTGGATGGTCAGGTTGATATAGGGGCGGCTCTCGATAAGGCCGGTTACCTGCACGCAGGAGGGCTGGGCCAAAAGCGGGGCTGCCAGCAGCAAGCCGGAGATGTACTGCGAGCTCACATTGCCCGGCAGGATAAAGGTGCCCGGGCGCATGCGGCCGCTTGTCTTGAGCGGGAAGCCGCCCAGACCCTGCAGGTCGCAGCCGGCGGCAATGATCTCGTCGGAGAGCGGGGAGAGGGGGCGTGCGCCCAGGCGGCCCTGGCCCACAAAGGTGGCCTCTGCCCCCAGCGCGCAGGCGACGGGCAGCATAAAGCGGAGCGTGGAGCCGCTCTCGCCGCAGTCGAGCGTGCCGCCCGCAAGTGCCTTGAGCAGGCCAAACTCAATACTCTTCATAGTGGGATGGACCTGGAAGCCGTCCTCGACGGTCTCGATGCGGGCGCCCAGCGCCGTGAGGCAACGCACCGTGGCTTCGATATCGGCGCAGGTGGTGTTGCAGGTCACGTGCGTTTCACCGTTGGCAAGAGCGGCGCAGATGATGAGGCGGTGCGCCATCGACTTGGACGCGATGGCAGGAACGGTGCCCTTGAGCGGGGAGGGGGTGATGCGGGCTAGCATGCTGATGCGTCTCCCTTCTGGCCGAGGCCCTCGGCAATTAAATCATGGAAGGTGGAAAGCGGCGTGCGGTCGATGCTGCAGCGGCCAATACCGTGCGGAATCACCAGGTCGATGGTGTCACCGGCGCGTTTTTTGTCGTGCAGCGCCTCGGCAAAGATGGCGTCGGCCGAAAGCTCGCAGCGAGTCTTGAGGCCATGACGGGCACAGAGCTCTTCGATGCGGCCGGGAAGTTCGGCGTCACAAATGCCGTGCAGGGCCGCGGCACGCGTGATGATGCCCATGCCGATCGACACGCAGTTGCCGTGTCCCAGCTCAAAGTGCTCGCAGGCCTCGACGGCGTGCCCCGCGCTGTGTCCAAAGTTGAGGAGCTTGCGCTGATTGGTTTCGCGCTCGTCGGCAACGACCACGGCGCGCTTGATGTCGATATTGCGGGCGATGATGAGCGCCACGCGGGCCACGTCGCGGTTCAGCAGCTCAAGCGTGAGCGGGGTCTTCTCCAGCTCGGCGAAGAGCTCGGGGTCGGCGATCACGGCGTGCTTGACGACCTCGCCGCAGCCGTCGGCGAACTGCTCGGGCGTGAGGGTTGCCAGGCACCCCACGTCGGCGATGACCACGCTCGGCTGCCAAAAGGCGCCGGCCAGGTTCTTGCCGGCTGCCAGGTCGATGGCCGTCTTGCCGCCGACCGACGAATCCACCATGGCGAGCAGGCTTGTGGGAATCTGCACAAACTTGCAGCCGCGCATGTAGGTGGCGGCTACAAAGCCCGCCACGTCGCCCACGACGCCGCCGCCGAGTGCCACGATCACGTCGGAGCGCGAAAGCTCGTGCTCCGCCATAAACTCCAAAATGGCAACGTAGGTCTCGGCGCGCTTATGGGCCTCGCCGGCCTCGAAGGTGCAAATGCTTACCTCATAGCCTGACGCTTCCAGGCTCTGCTTAACGGGCATCTGGTAGAGCGGGCCCACGTTGGTGTCCGTCACGATGACGGCGCGGGTGCCTCCGGCGGTGGCGCGAACGAGTGGCCCTGCCTGCTCCAGCAAAAACGTGCCCACGTGTACCTGGTAGGGGCGTGCGGTGTCGATATCGATGGTAATCGCCATAAGCTATGGTCCTTTCGACCTGGCGTGATGGGTGGTCTAGTGGGAGGCTTCGTCGTCGAGCGCGCGCTTGATGCGGTCGCCCTCGGCAAGGAGATTTTCCAGATAGCGCTGGTCGCGGTCTTTGAGCGCGCGGCTGTAGGCGCCGAGCGCATCGATCAGATGGTCGATCTCGAAGGCGAGAGCGTCGGCGTCGTCAATCATGAGCTCGGACCACATCTGCGGATTGAGGTGCGCCACGCGGGTGAGGTCGCGGTAGCTGCCGGCCGAAAAGCCGTGGTGGACCTGAGCGGTCGGGCTCTTAACATAGGCGTTGGAGACGACGTGCGCGAGCTGGCTCGTAAAGGCGATGACGCGGTCGTGCTCGGTGGCGCTCGTTACGCTGAACTTGCCAAAGCCCAAGGGGCGCACCATCTCGCGCACCTGGCCCAAAAGCTCCAGCTTAAGTGCGTCGTCCACTGCAGGCGGTACAAGCACGAGCGGTGCGCCCTGGAACAGGTCGGCGCGGGAGTGTGCGTAGCCCGAGAACTGCGTGCCCGCCATGGGGTGTGCACCCACAAAGTAAAAACCGTGCTCGCGGGCAAGCTCAAAGGCCCGCTCGCACACGATGCCCTTCACGCCCACGGTGTCGATCACCACGGGCCCCATGATGGCCTCGGTATCGGTGGCGTCGGCGAGCGCTTGGGCGTGCGCCTCGAGCCACTCGATACAGGCCTCGGGGTAGCAGGCCAGCACGATGATGTCGCACTCGCCGAGCGTCTCGTCGTTGAGCTCGCCGGCGACGGTGCCCATGCTGGCGGCCGTCATGACATCGTCATCGGGGTCCCAGGCCAGCACGCGGACGCCCGCCTGCGCATAGCCGCGGGCAAAGCTGCCGCCGATGAGGCCCAGGCCCACGATGCCGGCGCACTTGGGGCCGCCTTGGTTGACGCGTGCGTTTCTCACCGTACCCATGGCCTACTCCATGGTCTCTTGGCAGACGACCTCGCGGATGGCGCGGATGCGGCGCATGGTGTCATCGAACTGGTCAGGCGTGAGGGCCTGAGCGCCGTCGGACCAAGCGTGGCTCGGGTCGTCGTGGACCTCGATCTCCAGGCCGTTGGCGCCGCAGGCGGTCGCGGCGAGCGCCATGGGCTCGACATAGCGGGTGTAGCCGGTGGCGTGGCTGGGGTCGGCGACGACGGGCAGGTGCGACAGGTGGTGCAGCACCGGCACGGCGTTGAGGTCGAAGGTGTTGCGGGTGCGGGTCTCGAAGGTGCGAATGCCGCGCTCGCACAGGATGACGTTGTCGTTGCCCTCGCTCATGATGTACTCGGCAGCCATGAGCAACTCATCGACGGTGCCGGACATGCCGCGCTTGAGCAGGACCGGGGTCTTGGTCTTGCCGACCTCCTTGAGCAGGGGGAAGTTCTGCGCGTTGCGGGCGCCGATCTGCATGACGTCGATCTTCTTGTCCAAGAAGACCTGCACGTCGCGCGGGTCCATGATCTCGGTGACGATCGGCATGTCGAGCTCGGCGGATGCCTCGCATAGCAGGTCCAGGCCGGCGGGGCCCATGCCCTGGTAGGCGTAAGGGGAGGTGCGGGGCTTGTAGGCGCCACCGCGCAGCATCGTGGCGCCGGCGGCCTTCACGCGGCGGGCGATGCGGATGAGGTTCTCGCCCTCGACGGAGCACGGGCCGGCGATGACCTGGAACTGGTCGCCGCCGATCTTGACGCCGTGGCCGCAGTCGATGACGGAGTCCTCGGGGTGGAACTTGCGGTTGGCACGCTTAAAGGGCTCGGAGACGCGCTGCACGCGCTCGACGACATCCATGGACTCGAGCAGGAACGGGTCGATCTTGGTCGTATCGCCCACTAGGCCGATGATGGTCTCGTTCTCGCCGCGCGAGACGTCGGTCTTGAGACCCTTCTTCTCAATCCAGCTGACGATATGGCCGACGGCCTCGTCGCTGGCGCTCTGCTTTAAAATCGCAATCATGGTGTGCCTCTCACCTCGATGGATAGCTCTTGCAAAAACGGCCCGCATCGCGAGCCGTTATATATGTGCATGAGAGTTTATACTAATTGTTTCACTTTTGCGTTCTAAAGTGAGCCTCTGCGCCGTGTCTCCCACGTAATTGCAAAGCTTTTTCTATTCTTTTGTTAGCCCGTGGCGCACTTGGGTATAATGCCAACCGTTCGCCCTATTAGCTCAGGGGATTAGAGCGTCTGCCTCCGGAGCAGAAGGCCGTTGGTTCGAATCCAACATGGGGCACCATCGAACGTAAGACCGTCCGAACCTCGCATGGTCCGGGCGGTTTTCTTATACCGACGCGACGTGATGGGACGTGGTATGGCAGCAACGGATATCGAGCGCGGGCTTTCGACCGCCGAGGTCGAGGAGCGCATCGCCTCCGGTAAGATCAACCGCAACATGGAGCTTAAGACCAAATCGGTCAAAGAGCTCATCATCGAGAACCTCTGCACGCTGTTTAACTTGATCAACGCTGTCTTGGCGATTTTGGTGTTGCTGACCGGATCGTTCAAGAACCTCACGTTCCTGTTCGTGGTGTTTTTGAATACCGCTATCGGCGTCATCCAGTCCATGCGCTCCAATAAGATGGTCGATAAGCTTACGCTGCTGACCTCTAAGAAGGCCATCGCGGTGCGCGACGGTGCCGAGGTGGAGCTCGACTTGGACCAGATCGTGCTCGATGACATCATCCGCTTGGGGCGCGGTGACCAGATTCCGGCCGACGCCGTGGTGGTTTCGGGTGAGGCACTCGTGAACGAGAGCCTGCTGACGGGCGAGAGCGATCTCATCAAAAAGCAGCCCGGCTCCGAGCTCATGAGCGGCAGCTTTATCGACTCGGGCCTGCTGCGCGCCCGCGTGATCCATGTTGGCGCCGACAACTACGTGGCCAAGATCAACAACGAGGCCAAGTACGTCAAAAAGGTCAATTCCGAGATCATGAATGCGCTCAACGCCATCGTGCGCTTTGCGAGCCTCATTATGATTCCGCTTGGCCTGGCGCTCTTTGCCTCGAGCGTGAGCGAGCTGTGGGATGCCGCCGGTACGCCGGGCGATAGCGCGCTTTCGTGGTGTTTTTCCGAGCTGCTTGCCGGTCGCGTGCCTTCGTCGGCGCTGCTGTCTACGGTGGGCGCTCTTTTGGGCATGATTCCGCAGGGCCTGGTGCTGCTGACTTCGTCGGTGCTTGCCATCGCCACGGTGCGTCTGGCGCGCCGCAAGGTACTCGCGCAGCAGCTCTACTGTATCGAGACGCTCGCGCGCGTCGACGTGCTGTGCCTGGACAAGACGGGCACCATTACCTCGGGCCGTATGGAGGTCGAGGGTACCTACCCGCTGCCTGTTGAGGGCGTTGGCTTTGGCGCGGACTCGGACGAGGCAGCTGTCCCCGTCGAGACCACGGTCCTCGATTTTGCGCTCGCCAACGTGGCGCGTGCCACCTCGGCAGACGCCAACGAGACCTGTCAGGCGCTGCTCAACTATTACGCCGACCGCCCGGTCGAGGTGTCAGAGCCGCTGGCGGTCATTCCGTTCTCTTCGTCCAAAAAGTGGAGCGGCGCCTCGTTTGCGCAGGGCTCCTATGTGATGGGCGCAGCGCAATTTGTGCTTTCGGAGCGCGTCTTTGCGCAGGTCGAGAATCGTGTGGCCGAGCTTGCCGACACCTGCCGCGTGCTTGTTGTGGCCCGCGTGGACGGCTTTACGCCCGACGGCGATATGGCGGGCGAGGCCGAGCCCGTGGGCTTTGTGACCATTCGCGACGAGATCCGTACCTCGGCTGCCGAGACCATCGGCTACTTTAACGAGCAGGGTGTGACCCTCAACGTGATCAGCGGCGACGACCCGCGCACGGTGTCATCGATCGCGCGCGTGGTGGGCGTTCCGGGGGCCGATGCCTACGTCGACGCCACGACGCTTGATACGCCGTCCAAGATTGATGCGGCGGTGGACCGCTATCACGTCTTTGGTCGCGTGACGCCGCAGCAAAAGCGCGAACTCGTGCAGGCGCTCAAGCGTCGCGACCATACCGTTGCCATGACGGGCGACGGCGTCAACGACGTGCTGGCGCTCAAGGAGGCCGACTGCTCCGTGGCCATGGCCGCCGGTTCCGATGCCGCGCGCAACGTGGCCGAAATCGTGCTGGTCGACAACGATTTTGCCTCGATGCCCGCCGTGGTGGCTGAGGGCCGTCGCTCCATCAACAACCTGCAGCGCTCTGCGGCGCTGTTCTTGACTAAGACGCTGTTCTCGATGGGCCTGGCGGCGCTGTGCATCGCGTTTCCGCCGTATCCCTTCGAGCCGATTCAGATGACACTCATCAACTTCTTCTGCATCGGCGCGCCGGGCTTTGTGCTGGGTTTGGAGCCCAACAACGCCCGCGTGAAGGGGTCATTCTTGACCAACGTGCTCAAGCGTGCGTTGCCGGCGTCGCTGGCGGTTATTATGGCTGCGGCGCTCGATATCTTTGTAGCGCGCGTGTTTGGCTTTAACCAGCTCACGCTTTCGACCATGTGCCTGCTTACGTCGTGTGCGGCGAGCGTGAGTCTGATCTGGCGTATCTCGCAGCCGCTTACGCCCTTGCGTGTGGTGCTTTTTGTGTTTGTCGTCGTCGGCATCCTGACGGGTGTTATCGGATTCCCGCAGCTGCTGTCCATCGCCAACCTGTCGACGGGTGAGGCGGTTATCTTACTGGCGATCATCGTCTTTACGTGCACGGTGTTCTTTAAGCTCGCCACGATGATGGATTCGCTTAAGCCGCGTCGTCGCCATGCTGCCACCGGCTTTGGCCGCGGCGTTCGCGTCCGTCTGGGTCGTGGCGGCGGCAAGGTGAGCTCGACGGGCTCAACTGCCCAGCGTTTTGCCAAGCGCGTCGCCGCCGATATGGCGCAGCGCCGTGAGGAGCGCACCGCTCGCGAGGCCGAGGTTCGCGCGCTCGAGGGTGTGGAAAAGGCCCAGCCCAAGAAAAAGAAGAGCGCGGGTGCCAAGCGCTCCCGTGTGACCAAGTCCGCCCAGGGCATTAAGGTCTCGATGCCGAGCAAAAAGAAAAAGCCCGCAAAGAACGCCTAGCCCCAACGCCTCCCTAAGTTGCGGTGAAATAGGGACCGTTTAGGCGTTTCAACATCCTATTCAGTCTCTATTTCACCGCAACTTAGGGGTGAGCGGGGATGTTGAATTGGTGCCTTGCCCCTGTGGGGGCGTGGCGATGTTATGCTCTAACCTCGACTGTATGAATTGCTCCGAAAAGAGGAAGCCGTGATCTGCCCGCATTGCCTTAAGACCATAGAGGACGGCGCCTCGTTCTGCCCCTATTGCAACGCATACGTTGGTCCGGGCGACGGTCCCGAGCATACCGAGTTCGTATTCTGCGATGGTTGTGGCGCACGCCTGTCCCCGCATGATCGCACCTGTCCCAAGTGCGGGCGCCCCGCCCCGGGCATCCTTTCCAAAGACGCGGCTGCATCCGATCTGGCAGCAGGCCGCACGGCCGGCTTTCCGCGCTTGACGCAGGAGCAGATCGATACCGAGGTGCCCCATGCGCCGGCCTCTGCCGCCGCGGTGCTCTCGGATGCCGCCGATCCCAACGAGACCTGCGTGCTGCCTGCCTTCGATAAGGACTTTGGCATCCCCAAGGTCGATATCCCCACACCGGTGTCCCTGCGCGATGATGTCCAGCCCAAAAAGCAAAAGGCCAAGCGCAAGGTCCATCCCGACGAGGATGCCTATCACAAGCACAAGCGCCATATCCCCAAACCGCTTATCGTCATCGCGGTGCTCGCCGCCGTGTGCGGTGGTGCGTATTGGTTTGTGACTGCCGATCCTATGGGCGTCATGCCCGGCTTCTACGACCAGTTTGGCCAGGCCGCCAAGACCACCTTCCCGTCGCGCCAAAAGGGCGAGGCCACCGAGAAAGAGTCCAAGCAAAAGGATGCGTCCGAGGTCGTTCAGGAGGAGACCGTCTTAACCGACGACCAACTCTACGCCAGGCTCGATGGCCTGTACCAGACCATCGTGTCGTACAGCGACGATGATCAGATCGGCGAGGTCATCGATTCGTTTAATAACGGCTATCTGCGTACGCCGCTCTCCACCCGCCAGGAGCTGTCGCAGAGCGCTTATGCCCTGCGCGATCAGATTAAAAAGACCCAGGATGAGCTCAATAACCTCAAGGTTCAGGACGACACCGTCTATGCGGAGGACATCGATCATCTAAAGCAGCTTGCCCAGTGGATGTACGAGCGTGTCGACGTAATCTGCCAGAGCTGGGATATCTCGCTGTCCATTCCCGACGGCGAGTCGCTGAGCGCCCGTCAGAGCGAGATCCTGGCGCCCATCGCACAAGGCGGCAACAGCGCGCTTAACCAGTACGACGCCAACGTGAGCGCATGGAGACCGCAGCAACGTTCGTAATTTGTTGCCCTCCGGCGGCATAACCTGCGTGCGCAATTGATGGAAGCCCGTGCTTATTGCTACAATTTGACCAAATATGCTTTAAACGCACGAGGAAGGAACCACATGTTTGGTTTTAAGAAAGAGCTCTACACGCCCGAGTATCAGCTTGCCGGCGATGAGTGCGCGGTGATCGAGACGTCGAAGGGCACCATCAAGGTCAAGTTTGACGGCGAGGGCGCCCCCATCCACGTGGCGAACTTCTGCGAGCTTTCCACGATGGGTTTTTACGACGGCCTTAAGTTCCATCGCTATGTGCCCGGTTTTGTGATCCAGGGCGGCGACCCCAATACCCGCAATATGTCCGGCGCCGATGTCGCCGCCGGCCTTGAGGGCCCCGACGGCATGCCCGGTACCGGTGGCCCCGGCTACTGCATCAAGGGCGAGTTCGCTACCAACCCGCGTAACAGCCACGTCGACGGCGCGCTTGCCATGGCACGTTCCATGGATCCCGATTCCGCAGGTTCGCAGTTCTACTTCTGCCTGGGTGCCCAGCACAACCTCGACTCCGGCTATACCGTCTTTGGCACCACGGTCGAGGGCCTCGACGTCATCTCGCAGCTGCGTGCCGGTGACGAGATCGTCCATGTCGAGATCGTTCACGAGTAAAGGGGACTTCCTTGAATAGCCAGCTGATCCAACAGGGCCGCGCCGCTTATCGCGCGGGTGATTATTCCGCTGCCGCCCAGATGCTCGGTGCGGCAAAGACCCCCAGTGAGATCATGGGCGAGGCCGACCATCTGCGCGGCAACGCCTTGATGCACCTGGGCATGTATGCCGAGGCCGCCGAGGCCTACGCCGCCGCCCTCAACGACGGCACCTATGGCAAGCGCGGCGCGCTGCTCACCAACCGCGGCAAAGCGCTTGCTGCCGTGGGTGACTATGTGACCGCAGCCCAGGCATTCTCCGCCGCAACGCAGGATGCATCCTATGCCACGCCGTTTAAGGCCTATCTGGGTCTGGGCAACGCCCTGTTCCAGTCGGGCGATTATGCCAATGCCGGCACTGCCTTCCGCCAGGCCGCTATCGACGGCGCCAATCCGGCTCCTGCCGCCGCACTCGGCGAGCTCGGTCGTTGCTTCATTAAGCTCGGCCGTCCGGCAGACGCCGTGGAGACCTACCGCACGGCCATCGACTTTGCCGGTCCGCGCGACGACACGCGTGCGCTTAACGCCGGTATGGGCGAGGCGCTCTCTGCCGCCGGTCGCCCCTCTGACGCGCTCGATGCCTTTAACGCCGCCACCGCCGATGGCATCTACCAGCTCACGCCCGAGCAGGCCGACGAGCTTGCCCGCGTGCACGATTCCCTCGCTGCGCTTTCGGCCCAGACGGCCATGGCCACGGCGCCGGCTCCCGCGATGGATGCTCCCGCCGTCGACCCGCTCGACCCCACGGGTGCTACCGGTCAATTTATGCCCGACCCCTCGGACACCGGCTTCTTCACCCTGTCCGAGTCCGAGATGGTTCAGCAGGACCGCAAGGAGGCCAAGGTCCGTCGTCGCCATCGCCACACGGGCCTCAAGGTTTTCTTGGTGCTGCTTCTGCTGATCGTCATTGCCGCAGGCGGTCTTGGCTTTGCCTACACGCGCGGCCTGGGCTTTCCCTCGCAGGAGTCTGTTGTCACCGACCTGTTCCAGGCTGCCGGTGACGGCGATACCGCCAAGGCCGAGTCCTGCCTGGCCTCCAGCCTGTCCGAGGACGCCAAGTCGATGATTATTTCCTCGATTCCGCAGGGCGCCACCGTCTCCATTGAGGGCATGGACCAGTCTATGACCGAGACCACCGCCAAGGTCAAGGCGTCGCTGTCCAAGGGCGGCGAGCAGGAGTACACCGTCAAGTTCGTGCGCTCCGACAACCATATCGGTTGGGCCGTCTCCTCGCTCGACATCGATCTCTCGGCTGCTGACAACCAGTAGTGACCTTATGAGATTTGGCGCTGCCCGGTGCTTCACCGCAAGTGAGGTGCCGGGCTTGCGCTAGTATGATGGGCTAGTAGTTTTCCAGCAATCATCCAACACATCAGGAGTTGCGTTGTTTTCTTTGATGGATATGTTCTTCGGTAGCTATGCGGGCGATCTTGCCATCGACCTCGGCACCGCCAACACGCTTGTCTCCGTGCGCGGCAAGGGCATCGTCATTCGCGAGCCCTCCGTTGTCGCCATCGACAAGAACGATGAGCGCATCCTGGCTGTCGGTATCGAGGCAAAGCGCATGCTCGGCCGTACGCCCGGTAACATTGTGGCCGTCCGTCCCCTTAAGGACGGCGTTATCGCTGACTTCGACGTTACCGAGGCCATGCTTCGCTATTTTATCGACAAGGCGTCCGAGAAGCGCTATCCGTGGACCCCGCGTCCGCGCGTTGTCGTCTGCGTCCCCTCCGGTGTCACGTCGGTCGAGAAGCGCGCCGTTTTTGAGGCTACGATTCAGGCCGGTGCCCGCCAGGCATACCTGATCGAGGAGCCCATGGCCGCTGCCATCGGCGCCGACTTGCCTGTCGAGGAGCCCACTGGCTCCATGGTCATCGATATCGGTGGCGGTACCACCGAGGTCGCCGTTATCGCCATGGGCGGTATCGTCGTGTCGCAGTCCATCCGCATTGCCGGTGACGAGTTTGATCAGGCCATCCTTACCCACGTTCGCGATGCCTATAACCTGGCTATCGGCGAGCGCACGGCCGAGGACATCAAGATCAAGGTCGGTTCTGCCGTGCCGCTCAAGGACGAGCTCGACGTCGAGGTCAACGGCCGCGACGTGATCACGGGCCTGCCCAAGACCGTGCGCATCGAGAGCGAGGAGATTCGTCGCGCGCTCAACAAGCCGCTCGACGAGATGGCCAAGGCCGTCAAGGACGCCCTCGACGCCACGCCGCCCGATCTTGCCTCGGATCTTATGTACTACGGCATCCTGTTGACCGGCGGCGGTGCGCTGCTGCGCGGTCTCGACGTGCGCTTGCGCGACGAGACCGGCGTTTCGGTCAACGTCAGCCCTACGGCGCTCGACAACGTCGTCAACGGCTGCGCCCGCGTGCTCGAGGCTAACGCGTTTGACGGTGGCTTCGTCCAGACCAATGCTTAATTTCCAAAAGGTGGATTCCATTTGGCACGATCTTCGGGTTTCTCTTCAAATCTGAATACCAAGCGACAATCAACGGGTATGCGCCCGTTGATTGTTTTCAGCGTAATTTCGGTGCTGCTGCTCACGTTTTACATTCGCGAGGGCGAGGCGGGACCGATTCATGCCGTGCGTTCTGGCGTGACGACGATTACCTCGCCGGTGCGTTTTGTGGGCTCGGCTGTGGCCGCGCCCTTTAACGCAATCGGAAACGTGTTCTCAAACCTTACGGCTTCGCAGGAGTCGCTCGACGACCTCAAGAAGCAAAACGAGGTGTTGACCTCTAAGGTCGCCGAGCTCTCCGAGGCTCAAAAGACCGCCGAGCGACTCGAGAGCCTGGTCGGTCTGCAGTCGACCTACAACCTCAAGTCCACCGCGGCTCGCATTGTCGGCGCGTCGGGCGATGCCTGGACCTCGACCGTTACCATCGACAAAGGCTCTGCCGACGGTCTTACCATCAACATGCCCGTGACGAGTTCTGCCGGTGTCATCGGTCAGATTATCGAGGTTTCGGCCAAGACCTCCACCGTCCGCCTGATTAGTGATGAGAACTCGGGCGTGTCCGCTATGGTGCAGGATACGCGCGCTCAGGGTATGCTGCAGGGGCAGCCCGACGGTACCCTGCGCCTGGAGCACGTGAGTGTCGATTCCGACGTGAAGGTGGGCGACATCATCGTGACCTCGGGCATCGGCGGCGTATTTCCCAAGGGCCTGCCGCTCGGTACGGTCTCGTCGGTGGAGAAGTCTGCCAACGATGTGTACTACACCATCGTCGTGCGCGCCCAGACAACGGCCGAAAACAACGAGGAAGTGCTGGTCATTACGTCGCTGACCGATGAGCAGTCGGCTTCGGACGAGGATGTGAGCAGCGCCAACAGTACGCCGCAGGGCACCTCGCGCGATGCGGCCACCAAGTCCAAAGACGAAAGCTCGGATGAAAGCTCCGATGCGTCCGGCACGACTGACTCGGGCTCGAGCGAATAGGGAGGCATGTCCATGGATCTACACGAACAGGGGACTGGCTCCCGCACTTTTGCGATTGCCGCCATTGTCTGCGTCCTGCTGCAGGCGGGCTTGGCGCCGCAGATCTCCATCGCGGGCGGTCGCGTCAACTTTATGATTATCCTGGTGTGCCTGAGTGTGTTTTCGGGCGATCCCACGCGGGCCGTCATCTGCGGTTTTTGCAGCGGCCTGTTCTACGACCTGTCGGCAGCCGTGCCGGTGGGCGTGATGTCGCTGTTGCTGACAGTGGGCAGCTTTGCCCTGACACACAGTGCCGCCGGTCAGACGGGCGGCACCCCGAGCGCTCGCGGCATCACGGTGGGCGCCTTTGCGCTTGCCATTAACGTGATCTACAGCATTATCTTGCTGTTTATGGGACTGGAATCGAGTTTTGTCGTGGCGATCTTTGGACACGCCCTGCCGTCCTCGATTCTGACCGGTCTGGTCGCCGTTCCGTTTTTGATGTCCGGCGTCGCGCCGCAGTCTGGCTATGGGTTCTCCGCGCGCGGTGGGCGTCAGACGGGTATGCGCTTTAAGCCCAAGACCCATAAGCTCAAATAGGGGAGGCCTGTAGATGTCTTCCCAGTTGACGGTTGTTGTCGCCGGTATCGTGCTGGTCGTGGCCATTGTGGTCGCGCTGGTCATCATGCGCCGCGGCGACTCCCGCTTTACCTACGACACGCAGCACGGAACGGCCCCGCGCGCCACCGAGGGCGAGGGCAATACGGCCGCTACGGCCTTCAAGGGCCGCTTTTCCATCCTCACCGCGGGCGTGGGTGCGATGTTTGCCGCGCTTGCCGTTAAGCTGTGGGGCATGCAGATGGTCTCGTCGGACTACTACGACAAGCAGGCCAAGAGCAATCAGACCCGTACCGTTACCACGCCTGCCGTTCGTGGCCGCATCTTGGACCGCAACGGCGTCGCGCTGGTGCAAAACCGCCCCTCGCTCGCCGTCGTCGCCTATCGCGACCTTGCCGACGACAAGGTACTGGTGCGTCATCTTGCCAACGTGCTCGGCATGCCGTATATCGCGGTGCTGCGCAACATCCAGGACAATTCCGAAGGCGCGCAGAGCCTGCATACGATCGCGACTGACGTGCGCCGCTCTACTGTCGCCTACATTCAGGAGCACGCCGGTGAGTTTCCCGGCGTGAAGATCGCCGAGCGCACCGAGCGCCAATACCCGTATGGCGAGACTGCCTGCCATATCTTGGGCTATACCGGCACCATTACCTCCGAGCAGCTCGAGGCGCAGAACAAGAAGTCGTCGGACGGCAGCGATAGCGCGGCTGGCCAGATCTCGTATCAATCGGGCGATATTGTGGGCCAGGCGGGCGTAGAGATTTACTACGAAAATCTGCTGCAGGGCATTCGTGGTGAGCAGACCGTGAAAGTTGACGCCTCGGGTAATGTGACCGGTCAAGCCGGCGCCGTTCCCGCCAAGGCCGGTTCTGACATTAAGCTTACGCTGGATCTTAAGATTCAACAGGCCTGCGAGACGGCTCTGGCGAATGCCATTGAGCTTGCCAAGACCACGGGTCATAGCGATGCCGGCAACGGCGCCGTGGTGTGCCTCGATCCCAACAATGGTGAGATTCTGGGTATGGCGAGCGAGCCCAAGTTTGATCCGTCAGTGTTCATCGGCGGCGTTTCCAACGACGTGTGGACCGAGCTCAACGACGACAAGGGTTCGCATCCGCTGCTCAACCGCGCCATTAGCGGCCAGTATATGTCGGCTTCGACCATCAAGCCGCTCTCGGCTCTGGCCGGTCTTGAGTTTGGAACCTATACCTCAGGCCAGACCACGAACTGCACGGGCTATTGGACGGGCCTGGGCAAGTCATGGGGTAAGTACTGCTGGCTGCATTCCGGTCACGGCACTATGACGCTGCAGTCCGGTATCGCCAACTCGTGCGACCCCGTGTTTTACGATATGGGTAAGGCGTTTTTCTACAACGACCAGCATCCCGAGGGTCTGCAAGAGGTCTTTCGCCGTTGGGGCCTGGGCAAGACCTGCGGCATCGATCTGCCAAGTGAGGGCACCGGTCGCATTCCTGACGCCAAGTGGAAAGAGTCCTACTTTACCGACGCCTCGGCCGAGGACCGCAAGTGGAATGCCGGCGATATGACTAACATCGCTATCGGCCAGGGCGACATTTTGGTGACGCCGCTGCAGATGGCGTGTGCCTACATGGGCCTTGCCAACGGCGGCAAACAGTATGTGCCGCATGTGTTCTTGTCTGCTGTCTCGCGTGATGGCGACGGCGATGCCTACAAGTACAACGGCAAGGGCAAAAAGAAGCGCCTGGAGGCCCATATCAATAGCGATGCCGACCTGGCGCTGGTCCGTAACGGCATGCACGATGTGATTTACTCGGCGTCGACTTCGACTGCCGCGCACTTTAACTCCTTGACCCCCACGGTCTACGGCAAGTCCGGCACGGGCGAGAAGAGCGGCGAGGACGATTACGCGTGGTTTTGCGCCTACGCGCCGGCCGATGAGCCCAAGTACGTGATTGTCACTGTCTTGGAACAGGGCGGTGGTGGCTCCGATACCGCGCTGCATGTCGTGCGCGATGTCCTCGGTGCCATCTATGATGAGCCCGACACATCTTCTGCCACGGGCGATTCCTCGGTTCGATAGGAGGTTGCGATGGATTTTTCGCCGGCGGACCTGTTCCGCTCAACTAAAACCGGTTCTCGCAGCAGCCTGGACCGTGTCAACAAGCAGCTTTCGGCCTCGCGCGGTACGTTTCGCCAGAAGGTGCACATCGGCGTGCTGCTGGCAGCCTTGGCGCTCGTAGCCTATGGTGCCATCATCATTTGGTCGGCCTCGCAGTTTAAGGCCGACGCCTCATTCTCGCGCCACCTGTTGGGCATCGGCATCGGTACGGTGCTTGCGGTGCTCGTCTGGCGTACCGATCTGCGCGGCATCTCTAACTTCTCGACGGCGCTGCTCGTCATCGATCTCATTGTGATTTTCTCGCCTAAGATTCCGGGTCTGTCCTATACGGGCGGTCTGGGCATGACGGGCTGGATCAAGATTCCCGGTATCGGCCTTACCTTCCAACCGGTCGAGCTTGCCAAGCTCATCACGATCTTCTTTATCGCCACGCTTGGTTCGCAGTACAACGGCCGCATCGATACCGCCCGCGACTACATTAAGCTCTGTGGCATGCTCTCCGTTCCGTTTTTGGCCGTCGTCGCCATGGGCGACCTGGGTTCGGGCCTGGTCGTGTTGGTGTCGGGTGCCGTTGTGATCTGCATGAGCGGTGCGCGTCGCGAATGGGTGCTGTCGACCTTGGCGCTGCTTGTGGGCCTGGTGGCGCTCATCCTGGCGCTCGATTCGGTGCTCGATTCTCTTTTGGGCCATGACGTTTTGATCAAGCAGTACCAGATGAACCGACTGACCGTCTTTATCGACCCCGATAATGCCGATTCGGATGATGCCTACAACCTGCAGCAGTCGCTCATTGCCGTCGGCTCGGGTGGCTTTTTCGGTAAAGGGCTGGGCCATGCGACGCGGTGGCTTTCTGCCCGAGTTCCACACCGACTTCGTCTTCGCCTTCCTGTCCGAGACGTTCGGCTTCTGCGGCTCCTTTTTGCTCCTGTGCCTCTACGTGCTGCTGATTTTCTCGACGATCCGCGTTGCCTTTAAGTGCGAGTCGCTGTTCTTGCGCCTATCGTGCGTGGGCATCGTCGGCATGTGGGCGTTCCAGACCTTCGAGAACATCGGCATGTGCATTGGCATGATGCCGATTACCGGTATTCCGCTGCCATTTATTAGTTTTGGTTCGTCCTCGATGATGATTCAGTTGCTGACGGTGGGTATCGTACAATCCATATGGCGGCATCGTTCGGGCGCCGCGTAACCGCTGGAGGGGTTTGCTATGAAGATTCCCGTGGACAAGCTGACCCGCGTCTTTAAGATGGGCGCGACCACCAAGAAGGATTCCGACACGCCGGTTCGCGTGTCCGTCTACCTCGATTCGTCTGCCTCGCGTTTTTTGGTCGAGACGGTGCGCGATGCCTTCGTGCCGCAGACGACGTCGGGCATTGTGCGCGTTGAGCGCCTGGGTGAGGACCGTATCGTCCCCAAGACCGATACCGATGTGGTGCTGGTGCTTTCGTGCGGGTCTGACCGCCTTGAGAGCGCCGTGCAGGAACTCGTGATTGCCGGCGCCCCCGTGTGCGTGCTGGCCGAGTCCGCTGTCGAGGTGCCTTTTATCCAGGAGTCCACGCCCATGCTCGGCGCGGTGGCGGCTACCGATAAGACGTATCTGCTCGAGACGCTCGCTCGCTGGATTCTCGACCGCACGGACAAGGAGACAGCCTTTGCGGCGAACTTTGCCTTTATGCGTATCGCCGCCGCCAACCGCATCATCACCTCGTGCGCGCTTACCAATATGGCGACGGGTGCGCTGGTGTTTTTGCCGGGGGCCGATTATCCCGTTATGGCGCTGGCGCAGGTGGGCATGCTCTTTGAGCTCGCGGCCATCTTTGGACGCGGTATTAAGCCCGAGCGCGGCTACGAGGTCGCGGGCGTGCTTGCCGGCGGCTTGGTGCTCCGCGCCGTCACCCGCGCCCTGGTAAAGCAGACGCCGCATATCGGGTTTGTCGTTAAGGCGCTGACCGCCGCCGCGGGCACCTATGGTATGGGCCGTGCGCTCGTTTCGCTGTATGAGCGCGACATCGATTACAGCCGTGCCAACGAGGTGGCTGCCGCCACGTTCTCGCGCGTTCGCGACCTGGTGACCACGGTTGCCGGCGCTACTCGTCCCATGGGTCCCTTTGAGGACGCATCCGATCTCGCTGCTTAGGGGTTTCTTTTGCGCGCTGTGTACCAAGACTGTTTTCATTTGATTGAGCCCCTGCTCGCAAAGGTCGAGAAGCCGAGTCGCTATATCGACCATGAGTGGGGCACGCTCTCCAAGGCCGATGCCGACTATCGTTGCTGCATGATTTACCCGGATGTGTACGAGGTTGGCCTGCCCAACCAGGGTATTGCCATCCTGTACAACATCCTCAATCAGGCCGAGGGCATTTCCTGCGAGCGCGGCTATGTGCCGTGGCCCGATATGGGCGATGCCATGCGCGAGGCTGGTATCCCGCTGCTGTCGCTCGAGGGCGCAGCACCCGTGGCCTCGTTCGATATCGTCGGCATGCACGTGCCGCATGAGATGGCCGTGACAAACTTTCTCGAGGCCCTCGATCTAGCCGGCATTCCGCTGCTGGCGGCCGACCGCACCGAGGACGACCCCATCATCATTGCCGGTGGTCCCTCGGTCTATAACCCCGAGCCGTATGCGGCCTTCTTCGATGCCATCCTCATTGGCGAGGGCGAGGAGTCGCTGCTCGAGGTTTGCCAGCTGCATCGCCGCTTGCGCGACGAGGGCGTCTCGCGCGCTCAGATTGTCGAGCAGCTCGCGACGGTCGGTGGCACCTATGTGCCGTCGCTCTACGAGGTGCGCCATGACGAGCCCTGCTCGCCGCATGGCTACACCGTGCCGCGCGAAGGCAAGGACGTCCCACCGGTGGTCTACAAGCGCGTCGTTGAGGACTTTGGCGCTACCAATCCGTTGTCGCAGTCGTGCGTGCCCTACGCGCAGCTCGTCCACGATCGCCTGTCTATCGAGATTCTGCGCGGCTGTGCCCGCGGCTGCCGTTTTTGCCAGGCCGGCATGACCTATCGTCCGGTGCGCGAGCGCTCGGCCGACCAGATTGTGTCCTCGGTGATCCAGGGCCTGCAGAAGACCGGCTATGACGAGGTGTCGCTCACCTCGCTCTCGACCACCGACCACTCATGCATCCGCGATGCGCTCGGCAGGCTCAACCGCCGTCTGGAAGATACGGGTATTCGCGTGTCCATTCCCTCACAGCGCCTGGATTCGTTTGGCGTGGATATGGCCGAGTCGGTCGCTGGCGAAAAGAAGGGCGGCCTGACGTTTGCCCCCGAAGCCGGCAGTCAGCGCATGCGCGACATCATCAACAAGAATGTGACCGAGGAGGACTTGGACCGTGCGGCCAAGGCGGCCTTCGAGGCTGGTTGGAACCGCATGAAGCTCTACTTCATGATGGGCCTTCCCGGCGAGCGCGATGAGGATATCGTGGCCATCGCCAACCTGGCCGACCATGTGCTCGAGCTCGGCCGCTCCGTGGTTCCCAAGGCGCGCCGCGGCTCCATCTCGGTGTCCATCTCGGTGTCGGTGTTTATCCCCAAGGCCGCTACACCCTTCCAATGGTGCCCACAGCTCGATTACGACGATGTCAAGCGCCGTCAGAAGCTCCTCATCACGAGCGTTCGCAACCGTGCGGTCCGCGTGCACTACCATGATGCCGAAACCTCGCTCGTTGAGGCCGCGCTGTCTCGCGCCGGCCGTGACATGACGCCTGTCATCATCGATGCCTGGCGTGCCGGTTCGCGTTTTGACGCCTGGGTGGAGCATTTCTCGCTCGATAACTGGAAAAAGGCGGCGGCCAAAAACGGCATCGACCTCAACGAGCTCGTGCACCTGCCCTATGGGCTGGACTGGCGTCTGCCCTGGGAGCACGTGAGCCCCGGATGCTCGCGCGGCTTCCTCGAGCGCGAATACCGCCGCTCGCTGGAGGGCGTCACGACGCCCGACTGCACCCGCACGTCGTGCACCGGTTGCGGAATCTGCCCCACGCTCCATGCCAAGAACGTATTGGTGGGTGATCGCGCATGAGTGAGCGCCTGACCGACAACCCCACGCTCTTTAGGCTTCGCGTTCGCTATGGCAAGCGCGACCGCCTTAAGTACCTGGGTCATCTCGAAGTGATTCATACCATTGAGCGCATCGTGCGTCGCGCGGGGCTGCCCTATGCCGTGACGCAGGGCTTCTCTCCGCACATGCGCGTGGGCTTTTCGTCGGCGCTGCCGGTGGGCACGTCGTCGACTTGCGAGTGGTATGACCTGTTTATGACCGAGTTCGTCGCGCTCGACGAGGCGTTTGAGCGCCTGGCGGCGGCATCTCCGGCCGATCTGGCCCCCATCGAGGCGGCATACATCGACGTGCGCACACCGGCGCTGACGGCGCAGCTCACGCGTCTGTCCTATCGTATCGACCTGCATCTTGACCCTGAGGCACCGGCCTCCGCCGACGAGGTGCGTCGTGCTATCGATACACTGCGCGCGGGCCACGGCATCGACTACGCACGCGGCAAAAAGAGCAAACGCCTGGACTTGGATCATACGCTCGTGGGCTATGAGCTTAAGGCGGGGGAGTGCCGTGACCATCTGGTGCTCATGCTCGACACCCATGCCGACAACGAGGGCTCCATGCGTCCGGAAATTTTGCTTTCTGCCGCTGATGTTTTGTTGCAGGGCTTGACCCCGGGCGTCGATGCACCTATCGTTTCCACCGGTATGCAAGACCTCGTGACCATCTGCTCCTACGATGTCGAGCGTCAGAATCAAGCATGCGAGGACGACGAGGGCCGACTCGTCAGCCCCATACCTGTGCGAACTTGTGGATTTGCTCCACATACTCGTTGACGGGGGTATTATCGCCTGCTACTATATTCGGCTGTTGCACTAACTGATGCATGAAGGGCAAGTAAACATGTACGCAATCGTTAACACGGGCGGCAAGCAGTACAAGGTCGCCACCGACGATGTCATCACCGTCGAGAAGATCGAGGGCAATGAGGGCGATAAGATCACCCTGCCGGTTATCTTCCTCAACGATGGTAAGAAGATCGTCACCGATCCCGACAAGCTGGCCAAGGCCAAGGTTACCGCTCAGATCGTTGAGCAGTTCAAGGGCGAGAAGCAGCTGGTCTTCAAGTTCCACAAGCGCAAGCGCTATCGTCGTCTGAAGGGTCACCGTCAGCAGCTCACCAAGCTGAAGATCGTGAAGGTTCAGGCTACCTCCCGCGCCAAGAAGGCTGTCAAGGCAGAGGCTGAGGCTGTTGCCGAGGCTCCCGTCGCCGAGTAGATTACACTCGTAACGAAAGAGTAGGTATACACAATGGCACACAAAAAAGGACTCGGTTCCTCCCGTAATGGCCGTGACTCCCGCGGTCAGCGCCTTGGCACGAAGCGCTATGCCGGCCAGACGGTAACCACGGGCACGATTCTCGTCCGTCAGCACGGCACGCACATCCACCCGGGTGAGAACGTTGGCCGTGGCAAGGACGACACGCTGTTCGCGCTGGTCGACGGTACCGTTGAGTTCCACAAGGGTATCAAGCACAGGGTCAGCGTACGCCCGCTCGCGAACGCGTAATTCACCCTTCATAGAGCACATATGTGGGAGGCACTTGAGTTTTAGGATTCAAGGGTCTCCCTCTTTTTGTAGGAGGCGATTCTGTTGTCACAGTTCACCGATATCAGCCGAATTAACGTTTGCGGCGGCGACGGCGGAGCCGGATGCATGTCGTTTAGGCGCGAGGCATTTGTTCCCAAGGGCGGCCCCGATGGCGGCGACGGCGGTCGTGGCGGCAACGTCGTCATTCAGGCCGACGCTCAGCTGTCCTCGCTGATCGATTACCGCTTTAAGCATCACTTCCGTGCCGAGCGCGGAACGCATGGCCAGGGTGCCCGCCGCAACGGCAAAAGCGGTGAGGACCTGATTTTGAAAGTCCCCATGGGCACCGTAGTCCGCGAGCTCGATCCCGAGACGCAGACCCCGATGTTCGAGATTGCCGACCTGGTGCACGACGGCGAGCGCGTTGTCGTGGCGCCCGGTGGTGCTGGCGGTCTGGGCAACACTCACTTTGTGACGTCGGTGCGTCGCGCGCCCGCGTTTGCCCAGCTCGGCGAGCCGGCTGAGGAGCACTGGATCGAGCTCGAGATGAAGCTCATGGCCGATGCCGCGCTTGTGGGCTTTCCCTCTGTCGGCAAGTCCTCGCTCATCGCGCGTATGAGCGCTGCCCGTCCCAAGATTGCCGACTACCCGTTTACCACGCTTGTGCCCAATCTGGGCATGGTGCGTGCCGGCGAATATTCTTACGTCGTTGCCGACGTTCCCGGTCTCATCGAGGGCGCGAGCGAGGGTCGTGGCCTGGGCCATCAGTTCCTGCGCCACATTGAGCGCACGGCCTTGATCATGCATGTCGTTGACATGACGGGCGGGTTTGAGGATCGCGATCCGGTTGAGGACTATCGCATTATTAACCGTGAGCTTGAGCAGTATGGCGCTGAGCTTTCGGAGCGTCCGCAGATCGTCGTCGCCAACAAGTGCGATGCGCCGGGCACGGCCGACAAGATTGCCGACCTTAAGCGTGCGGCGCTCGACGACGGGCATATGTTCTTTGCCGTGTCCGCTGTGACGGGTGCCGGTCTCAACACGTTGATGCTTGCCGTGGGCGAGCAGGTGGCCAAGCTCCGCGCTGAGCTGGCGGTCTCTGATGAGCCGGTCGATTTGCGCGACGAGGAGTGGGAGCGTCGCCGCCTGCAGCGCGAGAAGCGGTTCCGTATTGTCCAAGAAGAGCCTCATGCCTTCCGCGTGGTCGGTCGCGCCATCGAGCGCTTGGTTATCCAGACCGACTGGGAAAATGAGGAGGCCGTCATCTATCTGCAGCATAAGTTTTCCCGCATGGGTGTTGACGATGCGCTCGAAAAGGCCGGTTGCCGTGCCGGCGACGAGGTTCGCATTTGCCAGCGCGCCTTTGACTTTGAGGGCGCCGAGGACTTCTCGGAGTTCGAGGACGAGCTTGAGGACGGTAGCGAGGACGTCGCCGTCGAGGTCGTTGATGTCGAGGATGTCGCGGACGATAGCTTGGAGACTGTCGACGCGGTGGATGCCATTGTCGGTTCCGATGACGCTGTTGCTGCGGAAGACGTCGAGACCCCGGAGGGCGAGTAAGTCATGTCGCTGCGCGGTGGAATCGGTTTGCCCGAGCTTCCCATAGAGGACGGGCAGGAGTTTAGGCTCGGCATTATGGGTGGTACCTTTGATCCCATCCATTACGGGCACCTGGTGACCGCCGAGCAGGCGCGTGAGTCCCTCGACTTGGACGCCGTGCTCTTTATGCCTGCGGGCTCTCCCGCCTTTAAGCTCGACAAACCGGTGACGCCGGCTGAGGACCGTTATGCCATGACGGTCCTCGCGACCGCCGCAAACCCGGCTTTTCTGGCGAGCCGCTTCGAGATCGATCGTGCCGGTGTCACCTATACAGCCGATACGCTGCGTGCCCTTC
>ERZ772871.758-NODE-758-length-23933-cov-4.94727_pt1 | contig 23933 bp, 20 predicted proteins | sample MGYA00511899_ERZ772871 | MGnify/ENA primary metagenome ERZ772871 (study PRJEB29015, sample SAMEA2737693) | human gut metagenome | biome: human gut; feature: human-associated habitat; material: faeces | place: China | collected 2012 ... | reverse complement strand
TGTTTTTTCAGTGGACCTGATCGGATTCGAACCGACGACCCCCACAATGCGAATGTGGTGCGCTCCCAACTGCGCTACAAGCCCATAACGATATTTTTTTGACCTCATTATTATCGCACCACGGGGGACAGATGTCAAGATTTTCCAGAAGGAAAAGTGAAGAAATTTTGCCGGGACCGCTGGCGCGGTACAAGATAAAAGAATCGAACGTATGGTTGTATCATTGCGGAAAACGTGGTAAAATAGAAGGCAGAAGGCAGATGTAACGGAGAGGGAGGGGACTATATGATACTGATCGTATGTGTGGACGACCATAATGGAATGATGTTCAATCACCGCCGCCAGAGCCAGGACCGCGTCCTGCGGGCAGATATTCTGGAACTTACGGATGGAAAAAAAATTTGGATGAATGCCTACAGCAGAAAACAGTTTGCGGAGAGTGATGCGGAGAAAATCATGGTGGATGAGACGTTTCTCGATGCTGCGGGGGACGGGGAGTTCTGCTTTGTGGAGAATGCGGATGTCTCCGGCTGTGTGGAGCGGATCGAGGAGATCTATCTCTACCGTTGGAACAGGGATTATCCCGCGGAGGTGTATTTTCCAGTGGATCTCAGCGTGTGGAAGTGCATGGAGACGAAAGAATTTGCGGGATCTTCCCATGAGAAAATTACCAGAGAGCGGTATACCCGTTAAAATATGAATGTATGATAGGCAGAATGGCGCTGGAGACAGTTCCAATTCCGATATTTCAGAAAATATAGCGGGATATTGGAGATTGGGACAGGGGGAGCATGTACAGAGCATTTGGCGGAAAGGTGGACTGCGATAGAAAGTATGGCAACAGAGGGGAATGACAGAATATGAAGAATTTAAGAAAATGGCTGCTTTGCGTGATCGCGGCGGTCTCTTTGACTGTAACGGCCTGTGAGGGCGATTCGGCCGCTAAAGCCAGTGTGGCGGCAGATGTTGCCCATGCGGCAGGAAATATCCTTGAAAGCCTTGCTGAGGCGGCGGAGAACTCCGGCGCCGGAAACAGCGGCGGACAGGGAAATAAAACGTCATCGGGGATGGCAGGAAACGCGTCGACGACCGGAGAATTCCGTCTCTCTGATATTCCGGAGTATACGGACTCCCCCTATGTGGCGGTCAATGGAAATGTTCCGTATTTTACGGAGGACGACCTGACGGCTGTTTCCTTTGAACGCTACAGTGATCTGGATTCATTAGGTCGCTGCGGTGTGGCTTACGCCTCCGTCAGTACCGATACGATGCCGACGGAAAAGCGGGGTTCCATCGGAGAGGTAAAGCCAACCGGGTGGATCAATGCGAAATATGATTTTGTGGATGGAAAATATCTGTATAACCGATGCCATCTGATCGGATATCAGCTGACTGCGGAGAACGCGAACGAAAAGAATCTGATTACGGGTACGAGATACCTTAATGTTCAGGGAATGCTGCCGTTTGAGAACCTGACAGCCGACTATGTAAAAGAAACCGGAAACCATGTGATGTACCGTGTGACGCCGATCTTCGAAGGTGATAATCTCGTAGCATCCGGCGTTCTGATGGAAGCGAAGTCCGTGGAGGACGAAGGCGACGGAGTCCTGTTCTGTGTTTATGTTTACAATGTTCAGCCGGGAGTCACGATTGACTACGCGACGGGAAAGAGTGAACTGGCGGAGGACGGAAATACGGGAAGCAGCTCAAGTGGAAGTACGGCAGGCAGCGGAAAAACGACAGGTTCATCGAATGTTGGAAACAACTCATTAGGAGCCTCAGGCAGTTCTGGAAAATCAAATACAAGCGCCTCTGGAACGGAGAGCGGAACCTATATCCTCAACACCAAGACCATGAAATTCCACCGCCCAGACTGCGATTCTGTGAAGAGTATTAAGGCTGAGAACCGAGAAGAGTATACGGGGGAGCGGGAGAAGCTGATTAATGAGGGGTATGAGGCTTGTAAGAGCTGTAAACCGTAGGAAATATTCTAATAATATATAAAAGACAGTAACATAAAGCCCGGCTTTATGCATTTAGAGTGCGTGGAGCCGGGCTTTTGCCTTAGATCATATCTGACGTGAGATCATACAGAAAAATTAGAGATTAATCATGGCATGAGAAATCATGAAACATTCTTTGCGCAGTGTCTGTATCCAGATGGAAAGAGTTACATAATTGCTGGATAATAGCTGAATCGGTAAGGTTGTGTTCTTTTAGGACAGTTATAATCGCATGGATGCCCTCAAGCTGACCTTCTTTACGACCTTCTTTGCGGCCTTCCTCCAGACCTTCTTCATGACCTACTCTGCGTCCAATATCAATTCCAGTAGATAAAATACTCATTTGTGCATCCTCCCATTCTTCACTCTGTTTTACTTCTGTAACAATTGCGTCTAATTTGCAGATTCGCTCATCGAGGACGGTGATCTCAGGATTGGAAAGCGTAGAGTTCTTCATATACTGCAGAAGACTCACAAGCTCATCCCGTTCATTCTTACTACTCATATTCAAAAAAATCTTCATCGTCTCATCCCCAAGCTCCATCCCCGGAATCTGGTGACAGCGCTCTGTGAATGTGTACATGGCGCGATCCATTCCAAAGAGATCGGTCTGGGTGATGAATATTACGATCGTTGAGGGCAGGTGGCGGTATTTTGTATGTTTACCTGCCTTTAATGCCGGGGTATCAAGGAGTCCCTGATAATACCGGGAACGTTTCTGGAGATCGTCCTCCGACGCATCATTCTGCATCTCTGTAGCAAATTGCCTGGAATCCTCCGCCAGCGCCCAGGCATCGAGCCGGATTCCGCGTTTTCCATTTTTGTTGAGAATAACGTCCTCAACCCGGACTTGTATGAGCCTGAGATTCGGTTCATCCAGGATAATACTGAGTACGCATTCCTGCGCCTCCTTGTGCTTCATTACCGCGAGAAACAGGGCGAAATCGCTGAGATTGACATTCATAAAATCGGGCGATTCCCTATACTCTTCAGTGGAGATGAGAGCATGGATCACTTGATTTTCCATTCAGTTACCTTCCTTTCCTGGAAAATTGGGCAGGAGAGGAATTGATACGAGACATCCCCGACTCCCTGCCAGTTGTTTGGGTGATTTCAGCAAAGAGTCTTCAGATGCCGTAATGGCCAGAATAGAAAATAGATCATAGAATTCGTTAGAAACCTTGCTTGGGATTATATTAGCATGTAGGAGTGGGGATGGCAATGTAGTTGGGTATTAAAAAATATTAAAAATTGATAAACTCATTGAGGACACAGAAGCAGAAGAATCCACCGAAATCGAGGAAGCTGAAGACACCGTAGAAATCAAGAAAGATGCCAGCGTAGAGTTCGTACTCGATGAGGCACCGGAACTGTAAATTTCACGAAACAGAAAATGGAAAAGTCCCCGGAAGTAAAATTCCAGGGGCTTCTGTTTTTGTGGGAAGGAGGTTTCTTTTTGCATTGCAATATGCTATACTGATGGGAAGAAATTCATAAAGCAGATTTTATCTGCTAATAAAGAATCATATATCAAGGGAAAAGGTGAGGTATTATGAAGATCACAAAAGTATGGGCGGTATATTTCAGCCCCACAGGAAACACGAAAAAAGTAATCACAACGATGGCGAAAAAGGCGGCGGAAGTTCTTTCTGTGCCGATGGAGACATTTGATTTTACACTTCCGGAGAACCGGGAAGGTGTTACGAGCTTTGAAAGTGAGGATCTTGTATTTTTCAGCACACCGGTCTACGCGGGAAGAATTCCGAATAAGATGCTACCGTATGTGCAGAGCGCTTTTGAGGGAAATGGCGCATTTGCAGTACCGGTATCGGTATTCGGAAACAGAAACTTTGACAACGGTCTGATCGAGCTTCGCAACGAGCTGGAGCTTCACGGCTTCCATACGATCGCAGCTGCTGGAATCCCGACAGAGCATGTGTTCAGCAATAAGCTTGCGACAGGACGTCCGGATGCGGATGATCTCGCGAAGATCGCGGAATTTGGTGAGAAGGTCGCGAAGAAAGTTGCTGATATGACGGAGATCCCGGCAAAGATCGAGGTCCGCGGCGATGATCCGGTGACTGCCTACTATACACCGCTTGGAACGGATGGAAAACCTGCAGTGTTCTTAAAGGCGAAACCGAAGACAGACCCGGAAAAATGCACGAAGTGCGGAATCTGTGCGACAGTCTGTCCGATGGGATCCATCCCGAAGGACGCGCCGGATACCTGCACCGGAATCTGCATCAAGTGCCATGCCTGCATCAAGGCATGTCCGGCAGGCGCAAAGTATTTTGATGACGAGGCATTTTTATCTCATGTGGAAATGCTAAAGCAGAATTACCAGAGACGGGCTGAGGCAGAGTGGTTTATCTGATGATTCTATGATTGTATAAAAAATGCATAAAAAATCAATGCAAAAGATTGATACAGAGGGCGAACATAGGCTCCCTGTATCAATTTTTTTCTCATTCGAGAAGATTCCCACTTTTTTAGAGTGGCCAACTGCCGGGGACTGTTAAAATAGAACTCTTTTCTAATGCTGTCAGAAAAAATGTGACTGGAGTTAAGAAGAATTTCTAAAAATTAACTCTTGACAAAAGTCACTTCATAACAGGTGGTGAGTAATCACAAATCTGTCTCAATGGGAGTCAGGTCTCCGACTGAGATAGACAGGTTTGAAGCCTGCCTGCCGGAGCCTGTTCCCGGGATGATCCGTGGGAGACCTGGCACAGGACTTTGACTCCTGCATTCAGTCATTCAGTGCCGCCAATTTTTCAAAATACGGCGCAAACAGCTCCTTTTCATATGCATATCCCGCCATGAACACGCAGTCCATAAAGAGTCGTGTGATCTCCGGATCTTCCTGCTCCGCGAGAATGCGCTTCCATTCCTCTTTCGCGTGCTGGCTGAGTTCTGCGAGCAGCCGGTTCCGGTCCTCGAAGAGGCCGTTGTCGGTGCAGTTTAAGTCCTTCGGAAGAAAGTCCGCAGTCCTTCCGCAGGGGGATGGGCAAGCGGCGCAGTCTGGGGAGACAATGGATTTCTGCTTGTGGATCTGTTCCACAAGGTCATTGGCGGCAGAAGAGGAGAGCGAGCCGCCCGGGGCCACGGATGCCAGAGCTGCAAAAAGGACCGGAGCAGTTCCAGCCGGGATTTCCTTTGCCTCCGCGGCGCGGGCGAGTCCGATGAGGGCGCAGATGACAGCGTCCTGCTCCGGGGTGCGGCCAGAGGTGTTTGTAGTAGTTGAGAGAGACATATAGGTTCCCTTCTTAAATATAAAAATGTCGATGCAGTACCTTCGTAGTTACAAGGAAAAATCTATTCCAGATCGGCTATGCCGATGGGATTTTCCAGAAGAACTGGCAGGGACGAGATCTTATTTCAAGATCCGTCCATCGGTACCGATTGTATATACCTGCCACGGAATAAACTTCCCGCTTGCCATCAGCGCGTTCTTCACAGCCGCCTCGATTCCTCCGCAGCACGGAACCTCCATGCGAACAACTGTCACGCTCTGGATATCATTATTGCGGATGATCTCTGTAAGCTTCTCGGAATAGTCTACGGAATCCAGCTTCGGACATCCGATCAGTGTCACATGTCCGTCAATGAAATCGTTGTGGAAGTTTCCGTATGCGTAAGCGGTGCAATCCGCGGCAACGAGAAGCTTCGCACCGTCAAAGTACGGGGCGCGGACCGGGACGAGCTTGATCTGAACCGGCCACTGGGATAGTCTGCTCTCCATGGAGACAGGTGCAGTGTGTCCCGGAATCGCTGCGTTGTTAGATGCAGGCGCGGAGGCATGTGTGATCGTGCGGCTCATGGTTCCCGGGCATCCTGTAAATTCCGGCTTCGGGGACGGTGCCTCTGTCGGCATGAGGGAAGCAGCTTTTCTTGCCGCCATGTGTGCCAGAACCGCCTCATGGTCATAAGCGGCAGCCTCGCGCTCCTCAAAGCTGATGGCGTCCGCCGGACAGGCCGGAAGACAGTTTCCAAGGCCGTCACAGTAATCGTCGCGGATCAGCTTCGCCTTTCCGTCGATCATCGCGATTGCGCCTTCCTGACAGGCTGCTGCGCATGCTCCGCAGCCGTTGCATTTTTCTTCATCAATTTTTACGATCGTTCTTTTCAATTTAAGTTCCCCTTTCAAAATGTGTAAATATTGTCTCAGCAATTTCTATTGCGGTGTATTTGCTGCCATGTATCCGGAAAAAGCGGATCGTGGCAGATTTTGTAAGTGTCATGTATTGACTTTTGTATCGTCAATATACTACAATGATGACAAAAAGTATGTTGTATTTCCAACGAAAAATCCGCAATGTGGTACATTCAGATATGAAAACAGGAAAGTGCAAAAGACTGCCCGTTATGGATGAAGGAAACAGGAAAGTGTAAATGGCCGCCCGTGTCAGGTGAAAGAAAGGAAAACTATGATCCACAAAGAAGAAATTCCGGATTCCATGCTCTTTGCCGGAATCCACCCTGAAGAAAAGGAAAGTATCTTAAAATGTCTCTCCGCAGTAGAAAAGAAATACGAAAAAGGGGATATTATTTTCCTCGCCGGAACGGAGATCCGCTCTATGGGATTCATCCTCTCAGGAAGAGTCGAGATCTCCCGGGACGATTTCTGGGGAAACCGGCAGGTTCTGGGACATGGGGAAACCGGTGAGCTTTTCGGTGAAGCTTACGCCTGTATGCCGGGTGAAGTTTTGATGGTCAATGTAGTGGCGGCAGAAAAGAGCCGGATCTTATTTTTAGACCTCGGAAGGATCTTAAATGTCTGCACACCGGCATGTTCGCATCACAATCGCCTGATCCACAACCTTCTCTATATCATGGCGAAGAAAAATCTTATGCTGACGCGAAAGATCGACCACATGGGGCAGAGGTCCATCCGGGAAAAGGTGATGGCGTACCTGTCCTTTGAGTCTGAAAAACAGAAGAAAAAGACCTTCGGAATCCCCTTTAACCGCCAGCAGCTCGCGGATTATCTCGCGGTGGACAGGAGCGCATTGTCTGCGGAGCTCTCCAGGATGAAAAAAGACGGGCTGATTGAATTTGAGAAGAATATTTTTACGCTTTTATAATGTAACGGTTCAGTGTCCTCGCGGTTACGCGCAAAAATCCATTCCAAATCGGCTGTGCCGATGGGATTTTTGACTTCCGGCATAGGTTTTCTTACGGTCAGCCCAGTAAGTGCATAGACCTGCGGAATAGACATCACAATTCTATATATAGAAGAAAGGAAAGAACAATGTCATACAGAGATGAGATCGAAGAGCGAAGGATCCGGCGGGAGGAAAACCGGAGAAGACGAAGAAAGCAGGAGCGGACCCGCCGCATGATCGTAGGCGGACTGGCCGCCGTGATCGTGATCGCCGTGATCGTCACGGCTGTGCTCGTGACAAAGAAGCTTACGGGGAGGAAACAGGTAAATCCGGCGGATGTGGCGGTTCCGGAGTATGTGAATGTGAATTTACTGACCCCGAATGAGTACTCACGGCCGCAGATCCCACTTGAGAAAGTAAACGGCATCGTGGTACACTATGTTGCAAATCCCTGCAGCACCGCTCTGGAAAACCGGAATTATTTTGAGGGATTAAAGGACCAGACAGGTTCGAAGACCACCTCTGTCAGCAGCCATTTTGTGATCGGTCTGGAAGGTGAGGTCGTCCAGTGCGTCCCGTTAAATGAGGTGGCCTACGCATCCAACAACCGCAACAGTGACACGATCTCCATCGAGTGCTGCCACCCGGATGAGACCGGAAAATTTTATGACAGTACATATCAGACGCTTGTAAACTTATGCGCGTACCTCTGTGTGGAATTTGATCTGAAGCCGGATGACGTGATCCGCCACTACGACGTGACGGGAAAGATCTGCCCGAAATATTTTGTGGATTATCCGGAGAAATGGGAGGACTTCCATAAGGATGTAAAGAAAGCGATAAAGATTCTGAAGAAGTAACGGGACATTCACTAAAAATTCGAAATTCATTTTGTATTCTTTACCTAAAATTTACAAATATTATATTTATAATTGAAAAAAGCGTGTGCTCTATGATATGATGGAACACGAAGGCAAATTTTGCAGAATCGGATCGAAACTGCGCTTTTGCCACGCCGCCGTGTTAAGACAACAGGCAGCGACAAAAGAGAATGGAGAAGGCATTATGAATATCGGATATCTGGAAAGTATCTTCAGCTTCCTCGGCGGTCTGGGCATGTTCCTTTACGGTATGAGCATCATGGGTGACGGCATGCAGAAGTCGGCGGGAAGTAAGCTGAACAAGTTCCTGAGAATGGTGACGGACAACAGACTTCTGGCAGTCGGTCTTGGCGCTCTGATCACCGCGATCCTGCACAGCAGCGGAGCCACAACCGTCATGGTGGTTGGTTTCGTAAACGCCGGAATTTTGAATCTGACCCAGGCAGTCGGGGTCATCATGGGCGCGAACATCGGTACAACGATCACCGCATGGATGGTTTCCTTAAACTCTCTGGGGGATGCGATGAAGGTTTTGCAGCCGTCGTTTTTCGCACCGCTCGTAGTTGCCATCGGTGCAGCCTTTTTGATGTTTTCCAAGAAGAAAAAGGAGAGTCTGGCAGGTGAGATCTGTATCGGTGTCGGCCTCCTGTTTGTGGGCCTGACCTTCATGTCAGGTTCGGTAGCACCGTACACGGATGCCCCGATCTTTGCGAAGGCGTTTGCGGTACTCGGAAGGAACCCGATCCTCGGTATTCTTGTAGGTGCCCTTGTAACTGCGATCATCCAGAGCTCCACCGCTTCTGTCGGTATCTTACAGACTCTGGCGATGAGTGGAGTGGTATCCGCAAATGCCGCGATTTATATTACACTTGGACAGAATATCGGATCCTGCCTGACTGCGCTTTTATCCAGTGCCGGTACAAGCCGCAACGCTAAGCGTGCGTCTGTGATCCACTTGACCTTCAACAGCTTCGGTGCGATCGTATTCGGAATCGGTATGTATATCATTTCCATGATGCGCCCGGATATTGCCCAGAGCAGCATCAATTCCTTCCAGATCTCGGTGTTCCATACATTCTTTAACGTGACGAACACCCTGCTCTTATTCCCGTTCGCGAAACAGCTCGTTGCGTTCTCCGGTCTGATCGTCCGTGAGACAGGCGAGGAAGAGGCGAAGAAGGAAACAAAGGAGGACGAGCTTCCGGTTCTCGACGAACGTATCTTCAAATCCCCGACCTTTGCCCTTGAAGTCGGTGTGATGGAAGTCGTTCATATGGGTAAGATGGCCCTTGCAAACTTAAAGCTTGCAACAAGCGTCCTTGTGGAAAACAAATATGAATGTCTTGATGAGGTTTTTAAGAACGAGGCAGAGATCGATATTTTAAATAAGAAGCTTACCGAATATCTCATTAAGGTCAACAACCTGTCCTTAAACGAGAAGCAGAAGGTTCAGGTCAGCAACCTCTTCTACAGCATCAGCGATTTAGAACGTGTGGGCGACCATGCGGAAAACCTCGCGGAGGCGGCACAGTACCTGAAGGAACATGGACTCGCTTTCTCAGAGACCGGGATCGAGGATCTCAAAGAGATTTCAAGCGCGGCCATCGGAGCTGTGGACCATGCAGTCGCTGCCCGTCAGGATGGCGGAATGGAGGATATCCGTCAGGTCAGCAAGCTGGAAGACCGTGTGGATACTCTCGAGGAGGAGATGCGCGACAAGCACATCGAGCGTCTTTCCAAGAACGAGTGCAACCCGTCCGCCGGCGTTGTGTTCTTAGATATCTTAAGCAATCTGGAACGTATCTCCGACCATGCCTATAATGTGGCCGGATATGTGAAGGATGAGCTGTAAAGCGCATTTCATCTGATGATTTTGATCCCGCATACAGATTCTGGATAATATCCGGACTGTGTGCGGGATTTTTTTAGTATTTGCGGTCATTTGGAAAAATCAGCTTGCCAGCATATGCGATCTTCCGTATAATGAAGACATCAGACAACTTGTAACAGAACATGGGGGAAACTATGGAGACGAAGAAAAAAGATGACCGGAAACTTCTGGGCAGCCAGATCGAGGACCGGATCTTAGAGTATATAAAAGAGAAACCGTTGGAGGTGGGAGACCGGCTTCCGAACGAGTTTGAACTTGCGGAGATGTTTGAGGTGGGACGAAGCACGATCCGCGAGGCGGTAAAAGGTCTGGTGACGAAAGGAGTTCTGCAGGTGCGGAGAGGAGCGGGAACGTATGTCAGCAGTCTGACGCCTGCGGAGGATGATCCGTTAAGGCTTAACGCAAAGCTCCATGACAGGTTTAAGTTGGCGCTGGATCTCTTTGACGTCCGCCTGATCTTAGAGCCGGAGATCGCCGCTAAGGCGGCAGTTTATGCGACGGACGAGGATATCGCGACATTAAAGAGGCTGTGTAAGGAGACGGAGGAACTGTATCTGGCGGACAAGGATCACATGCCGAAGGACATCGAGTTCCACACCTGGATCGCCCGGTGCAGCAAGAATCAGGTCATGGAGTCCCTGATCCCGATCATCAATTCGGGAATCAATACCTTTGTAAACTTGACGAGGCGCTCACTGCGGACAGAGACGATCACGACCCACCGGGCCATCACGGAAGCCATCGCAAATCATGATTCCACCGGGGCGCGGTGTGCAATGGTGATGCATCTGACGTATAACAGGCAGGAGCTTTTGAGACGCCGGACGGCTTATAAGGCGCAGGGCGAGACAAAAGAGGAGAAAGAGCAGTAGGAGAGTAAAATGTCAGAAGCCATTCAAATGGAATAAGAATGCAGCGAGCAGGGAAAAATAATGCACAATTTTCCCCTGCTTTTTTTGTGCGAAAAAGAGAAAAGGCAAAATACATCAGACAAGTATTGCAAATGCCACAGAAAAATGGTAGATTAAGCACATAGACATAAGACATCAGACAAATATATCAAAAAACTTGCTAAACGGCTTGACATGTCTGATGAAAACGGAAAACAGGAAAGTCAAAACGTGAACTGTTTTTCCGGAATGAAACCATGAAGCGCAGAGCAGTCCGGTTCGGGGTATGATACGGATCTTTGCGCGGAACAACCAAAACAAATACACTGGGAGGTAAATCCACTATGTCTGAAGGAGTTGTACTCAACCCGACCCGCCTTGTCCTGGCAGCAATGATCGGTCTTGTGATCCTGCTCGTCCTGATCATTAAATTCAATGTGCAGGCAATGATCGCGATCCTGATCGGAGCGATCAGCATCGGACTTCTTGCGGGAATGCCGACGAAAGATATTATCGCGGCGGTCAATGATGGAATTGGAAACACGTTAAAAGGAATCGCCCTGCTTGTAGGCTTAGGATCCATGTTCGGCGCGATCCTGGAGGTCTCGGGCGGCGCACAGACGATCGCCGTCACGATGGTAAAGAAATTCGGTGACGAGAAGGCCGCGTGGGCGCTTGGAATCACAGGCCTTGTGATCGCGATGCCGGTATTTTTCGATGCAGGACTGATCATTCTGATCCCGTTAGCATTCTCCCTTGCAAAGAAGACAAAGCGTTCCTCTCTTCACTATGTGATTCCGCTTCTTGCGGGACTTGCGGTTGGACATGCGTTCATTCCGCCGACACCGGGTCCGGTTCTCGTAGCAACGATGTTAAATGTAGATCTTGGCTGGGTCATCTTAGTCGGAATCTTCTGCGGAATCTTCGCGATGATCGTAGCCGGTCCGGTATGGGGATCCATCTGTGGTAAGAAGTTTTATGTTCCGGTACCGGAGAGTGTGGCAAATCAGGAAGAGATCGATGAGTCCAAGCTTCCGAGCTTCTGGCTGATCGTTGGGATCATCCTGATCCCGTTGGTGCTCATCATTCTGGACTCCATCTGCGGCGTCGTTCCGGCATTAGCCGGTGTTGCTCCGGTCTTCGAGTTCTTAGGTGAGCCGTTCGTAGCACTGTTACTCGCGACTCTGGCGGCCATGTTTGGTCTTGGCTTAAAGCATGGCTACACGATGAAAGAGCTTGAGAAGGTTATGACAAAGTCCTTAGAGCCGACCGGCCTCATCCTTCTCGTTACCGCCTGCGGCGGCGTGCTCCGCTATGTGCTTCAATACTCCGGTCTCGGAAATGTGATCGGAAACGCGGTTGCATCCATGAATCTTCCGATCGTTGTCCTTGCATTTATCATCGCAGTCCTTGTCCGTATCAGTGTCGGTTCCGCGACGGTTGCCATGACCATGGCGGCAGGTATCGTTGCGGCGCTTCCGGGAATCAGCGAGCTGTCCCCGTTATATCTGGCATGTACCGTAGCGGCAGTAGCGGGCGGCTCCACCGTATGCTCCCACTTCAATGATTCCGGTTTCTGGCTGGTAAGATCCCTCGTGGGAATCGACGAGAAGACGACTCTGAAAACCTGGACCATCATGGAGACCTTAGTCGGTGTGACCGGATTCCTTGTAGCACTTGTAATTTCATTCTTTGCGTAGTAGAAAGATGCAGGTACGCAGCTTAAAGCTGCGGTGCATTCGAAACGCAGAAAAAGAACAAAATTGAAAAACAGTTCCAATAAAAGATATCATTCGCTCAATAACGAGTAACACCCCACAAAGAAAGAAGGAATATCATGAAATGTCTGAAGAGTCAGGAAATGAGAAAGCTTGCACCGGAGCTTGATCCGTTAAGGATCGGAACGGGATGGAAACCGGAAGAACTTGCGATGCCGCAGGTCATCATCGAAAGCACGGCAGGTGACAGCCATCCGGGAAGCGGACATCTCCATATCATTGTAGATGAAGTAAAAAAAGGAATCGCCGAGGCAGGCGGCCACGGCGCGAAATATTTCTGCACCGATATCTGTGACGGCGAGAGCCAGGGAACCGATGGAATCAACTACAGCCTTGCAAGCCGTGAGATGATCGCGAACATGATCGAGATCCACGCGAACGCGACTCCCTTCGATGCAGGCGTATATCTCGCAAGCTGTGATAAGGGAATGCCGGCAAACCTCATGGGCTTATTCCGCGTGAATATTCCGGCTGTTGTTGTTCCGGGCGGAACCATGAATGCAGGTCCGGAGATGTTAACTCTGGAACAGCTTGGCATGTACAGCGCCCAGTATGAGCGCGGTGAGATCGATGAGAAACGCTTAAACTGGGCAAAGCATAACGCATGTCCGAGCTGCGGCGCTTGTTCCTTTATCGGAACTGCATCCACTATGCAGATCATGGCCGAGGCCCTTGGCCTTGCCCTTCCGGGAAGTGCATTGATGCCTGCGACAAGCCCGGATCTCTTAAACTACGCGAGAGAGGCCGGAAAACAGGCGGTTAAGCTTGCGAAGATGGACAACATGCGTCCGAGCGATATCGTGACGATGGACAGCTTCGAAAACGCGATCCTTGTACATGCGGCCATCTCCGGAAGTACAAACTGCTTACTCCACCTTCCGGCGATCGCTCATGAGCTTGGAATCGAGATCACAGGTGACACCTTCGACAGACTCCACCGCGGCGCGAAGTATCTTCTTGATATCCGCCCGGCAGGAAAGTGGCCGGCAGAGTGCTTCTACTATGCAGGCGGCGTTCCGGCGATCATGGAGGAGATCAAAGACCACCTTCACCTTGATGTCATGACCGTGACCGGAAAGACTCTCGGCGAGAACTTAAAGGAATTAAAAGAGAACGGATTCTATGAGCGCTGTGAAAAATGGCTTCAGAAGTTCAACGAGCGCTACGGAATCTCCATCACAAGACAGGACATCATCCGTCCGGCTGACAAGGCCATTGGAACCGACGGCAGCATCGCAGTTCTGCGCGGAAACCTTGCTCCGGAAGGTGCGGTCATCAAGCACACCGCATGCCCGAAGGAGATGTTCAAGGCAGTTCTCAAGGCGAGACCGTTTGATAGCGAGGAAGAGTGTCTGGATGCTGTCCTGAAACATAGAGTTCAGAAAGGTGACGCAGTCTTCATCCGTTACGAGGGACCGAAGGGAAGCGGTATGCCGGAGATGTTCTACACCTCCGAGGCCATCAGCAGCGACAAGGAGCTTGGCCGTTCCATCGCCCTGATCACAGACGGAAGATTCTCCGGTGCATCCACAGGTCCGGATATCGGACACTGCAGCCCGGAGGCGGCAGACGGCGGCCCGATCGCTCTCGTTGAGGAAGGCGATCTCATCGAGATCGATGTAATGGAGAGAAAGTTAAACATCATCGGTATCAAGGGCGAGCGAAAGACTCCGGAGGAGATCGACGCAGTCCTTGCTGAGAGAAAGAAAAACTGGAAGCCGAGAGAGCTCCGCTACAAGAGCGGTGTGCTCCGCATGTTCAGCGAGCATGCGGCAAGCCCGATGAAAGGTGCATATCTGGAATTCTAAAAAAATAAAATGAGACTGGCAGTAAATGCTGGCTGCCGGCCTGCAAAAGAAACGTCCCGGATCCTGAGATGACAGTTCTCTCTGATCCGGGGCGTTTTTATATCATTACCATTTCGCGTTCCAAATCGGCAAAATCTACTGCTGCCACTGTACTGTTACGGAATTATCAGTTCAGAAAATTCCTATCCGCATACAGGAACAGCCACATACTTTTCATATAATAAAGATTGCACGAACGAGTGTTCCTGTGGTAGAATGGTAGTATCTGTTGCCGGAATACCGGTGGTTTCAGTATGTGGGAAATACGAGCAGAACTGGCGGTATCCGGAAACGTGAAAGGGGAACAGAATGAACAATTACGATACATTAAATCCGATGCAGCGGGAAGCTGTCTTCACTACGGAAGGTCCGCTCTTAGTGCTGGCGGGTGCAGGATCCGGAAAGACACGGGCGCTGACACACCGGGTTGCTTATTTAATAGAGGAAAAGGGTGTGAAACCCTGGAATATTCTGGCGATCACCTTTACAAACAAGGCGGCGGGAGAGATGCGGGACCGCGTCAACAGCCTTGTGGAATACGGCGCGGATAGTGTCTGGGTCAGCACCTTCCACTCCCTCTGTGTGCGGATCTTAAGGAGATTTATTGAGAATATCGGCTACACGACGGATTTTTCCATCTATGATTCCGATGATACAAAAACCCTGATGAAACAGATCTTCAAGGATCTTGAGGTGAATACGAAGGTATTAAAAGAACGGGGTGTCCTCGGCGTGATCTCCTCCGCAAAGAACGAGATGATCAGTCCGGAAGAATTTATGCTCAGCGCGAAGGCTGAGGGGGATTCGAGACTGAAACGGATTGCGGAGCTCTATATGGAGTACCAGAAACGCTTAAAAAAGAACAATGCCCTGGATTTCGATGACCTTCTCGTAAAGACCGTGGAGTTGTTCCAGTCAAAGCAGGAGGTCTTGGAGTATTATCAGGACCGTTTCCGCTATATTATGGTGGATGAGTATCAGGATACGAATACGGTACAGTTTAAGCTTGTGAGCCTCTTAGCGGCAAAATACCGGAATATCTGCGTGGTGGGCGACGATGACCAGTCGATCTACCGGTTCCGCGGAGCGAATATCAGAAATATCTTAAGCTTTGAGGAGACGTTCCCGGGGGCGAAGGTGATCAAGCTGGAGCAGAATTACCGTTCCACAAAGATGATCCTGGATTCGGCGAATGAGGTGATCAGGAACAACACCGGAAGAAAGGATAAGACACTTTGGACCGAGAATGAGGTGGGCGAGCGTCCGGTGTTCCGGGAGTTCAGCTCTTCCTTTGAGGAAGCGGAGTGGATTGTGCGGGATATCGTGAAGAGAGGCGGACCATGGAAGGATTACGCGATCCTCTACCGCACGAATGCCCAGTCCCGTATATTCGAGGAGAAATGTGTTGCGTACAATCTCCCGTATCGTCTCGTGGGCGGCGTAAACTTCTACCAGAGAAAAGAGATCAAGGATGTTCTCTGCTATTTAAAGACGATCGCCAATGGGCGGGATGACCTGGCTGTGCAGAGGATCATCAATGTTCCGAAGCGCGGAATCGGAGCTATGAGTGTCGCCCGGGTGAACATGTTCGCGATGGAAAACGATATGAGTTTCTATGAGGCGCTGGAGAGGGTGCAGGCTGTTCCGGGAATCGGAAAAGCGGCGTTAAAGATCGGAGTATTTACAGACCAGATCAGCGAGTTCCGGAAGATGTTAAAGGAAGAGACTCCGATCAAGGATGTGATTGAGGCGATCCTTGATAAGACAGGATATCGTGATGAGCTGAAGGAAGAGGGCGAGGTGGAAGCCGAGTCCAGAATGGAAAATATTGAGGAATTGATCAACAAGGCAGTCTCCTACTGGGAGAGCGCCGAGGAACCGAGTCTTTCCGCGTTCCTGGAGGAAGTTGCCCTGGTTGCGGATATCGACAGTATGGATGAGTCAGAGGATAGAATTATCCTTATGACACTGCATTCCGCGAAAGGTCTGGAGTTCCCGTATGTGTATCTTGCGGGAATGGAAGATGGACTTTTCCCGAGTATGATGTCTCTGATGGAGGGACCGGAGGCACTGGAGGAAGAGCGCCGTCTCTGCTATGTGGGAATCACGAGGGCGGAGAAGCGGCTGACGCTGACCGCCGCAAAGAGCCGTATGGTGAAGGGCGAGATGCAGTACGCGAGAACGAGCCGGTTTATTGACGAGATCCCGGATGTGTGCCTGGAACGTCCGGATCGGGATGATTCAAAGACCGGATGGAAGAAAATGGCGGACGCATACAGGAATCTTCCGGAGGAAGCAGGACTTCCGTGGGCGAAGGCTTCCGGCGCGGACGGAAAAGCGGCTGACGGTCACACCGGAAGATTCCAGAACCGCCCGGCGGGGGTGAGTCTTTTTGGACAGAAATCCGATGCCTATAAGAATCCATATGCCTCCGGGACTTCTGCGGCGCCGAAGAACACGCCGACCTTCGGAAAGGCGTTTACCGTAGAAAAACCGAAGTCTTTGGATTTCTCCGAAGGTGACCGCGTCCATCACATGCGTTTTGGTGACGGAACCGTGAAATCCATCGCGGACGGCGGAAAAGATTTTGAGGTCACAGTCGATTTTGATAATGCGGCGATCGGGACAAGGAAGATGTTTGCTTCCTTTGCGAAGTTGAAGAAACTGTAAAGTAAAGGAAAGTCAAAACGTGATTGAAAAAGTTTGGTATTGATTTTTCCTAAATAATCGCATATAATTAAAAACAGCTAAGGAAAGTGCTTATATGTCTATGAGTACGCGAAAACCCCCGGAGGTGCCACTCCGGGGGTTTTCTTGCTCTTTGCGGTGAGCCAAACCGTTTAGGCTGTTACTGTCGGTTGTCCCTATCCAGCCATTTGCAAACATAGTAGCCAACTATGCTTGCCGCGACAGAGACAAGGAAAGTGTTTATGTAATCTATAAATACCGCCTCCTTTCTGCTGGAGGTGCGACAGCAGTTTTATTTTATCATGTTTATTTGTAGAACTCCATATACTGCGGTATAAAAAAATGGTGTCTAAAACTATGAAAATTTAGGGATAGTAAAAACCATAAAATCATGATATACTATTACAAAGTATCTGTCCGTGCGGATCATTCTTGTCCGGGGCGGCTGTGAAACAGAAAGGATGTGTGAGGATGAACAAATTCGATACGATGAGTAAAGACGCACTCAGCAAAATGGAAGAGCTTATAAACGCGTCCAAGCTGAATGAACTGCTTCATAAAAAAGAAGAAGAGGATAAGAAAAAGAATTGTATCCTCTGGGTGCTTGCTATCATCGGCGCTGTTGCTGCTGTAGCCGGAATCGCATACGCAGTATATCGCTTCTTTACACCGGATTATCTGGAAGATTTTGAAGACGATTTCGACGATGATTTCGACGATGACTTTTTCGAGGAAGAGGAGGAAACTCCGAAAAAAACGGAAAAAGCTGTCGAGAAGGATGACGAGAAAGAAGCTTAAGCCGAAATGCTTACAAACACAATGAGAACGAGGCTGTGGCAGGGATCGCTTGCACAGCCTTTTTCTGTGCATAAAAACATATCAGGGAACGAGGCATCGTTTACGCGCTGTGCGATCAGAAACGGAAAAATCCGATTCCCGGCAGAAAAAGGAGTACAAAAATTATATGAAAAAAGGTGAGATCTACACCGGTACAGTGGAAAAGATGGATTTTCCAAATAAAGGAATCCTCCATATCGGAGAGGAAAAGGTAGTTGTAAAGAACGCGCTCCCGGGGCAGACCGTCGAGATCGCGATCTCCAAGCAGCGCAAAGGAAGATGCGAGGGAAGACTCCTTAAGGTCGTGACTCCCGCAGCATACGAAAACACAGAGGGTGCATGTCCTCATCGTGCGGACTGCGGCGGATGTACGTACCAGACGGTTCCTTATGAGGAACAGTTAAAGATCAAGGAGCAGCAGGTCCGGGCTCTTTTAGATCCGGTTCTTCCGGCCGGCTACAATTTTGAGGGGATCAAAGGTAGTCCGTTGACAAAGGCGTACCGCAACAAAATGGAATTTTCCTTCGGAGATGAGTTTAAGGACGGTCCCATGACTCTGGGAATGCATAAACGCGGCAGCTTTTATGATATCGTGACCGTGGACCGGTGTGTGCTGGTGCACCCGGACTGCTGTAAGATCTTAAGAGCGACGTTGGATTATTTTACGGAGCACGGAGCAGTCTTCTATAAAAAAATGGCGCATGTCGGTTATCTGAGACATCTTCTTGTCCGCCGCGGTGTGAAGACCGGGGAGATCCTTGTGGATCTTGTGACCTCCACCCAGACGGAGGGAACCTGGAAGAGTGAACAGAATGAGGAAGCGTTGCTTGAGGGCTGGAAAGAAAAACTTCTGGAATTGGATTTGGAAGGTTCTTTTGCCGGAATCCTCCACACAGAAAACGACAGCCTCGCGGATGTGGTACAGAATGACCGCACGGTGATCCTTTATGGACAGGACTTCTTTATGGAAGAGCTTCTCGGATTAAAATTTAAGATCACTCCATTCTCCTTTTTCCAGACCAACTCTCTCGGTGCGGAGGTGCTCTATGAGACGGCCCGCGAATACATCGGTGAGACAGACGGAAGAAAGGTCTTCGATCTCTACAGCGGAACCGGTACCATTGCCCAGATCCTGGCTCCGGCGGCAGAACATGTGACCGGCGTGGAGATCATTGAGGAAGCTGTTGAGGCGGCGAAGGTGAACGCGGCGCAGAATGGACTGACAAACTGTGACTTCATCGCAGGGGATGTTTTAAAAGTATTAGATACCTTAGAGGAACGCCCGGATCTCATCGTTTTGGACCCGCCGAGAGACGGAATCCATCCGAAGGCGCTTCCAAAGATCATCGATCATTATGGATGCGAAAAAATGATCTATATTTCCTGCAAACCAACGAGCCTTGCGAGAGATCTCGTTGTGCTGCAGGCAAAAGGTTATGAGGTCACAAGAGTATGCTGTGTCGACATGTTCCCGGGGACGACACATGTGGAGACGGTTGTCTTGCTTTCCAAGGGCGAGGTCGACTCGAAAAAGATTCGGGTTGAGTTCTCTTTGGAAGATATGGATATGTCCGAATTTCAGGATGGGGCAACCTATCCGCAGATCAAGGAGTATGTGTTGGAGCATACCGGGTTAAAGGTGTCCAACCTCTATATCTCACAGATTAAACGAAAATGTGGGATTGGGGTTGGTAAGAACTATAATCTGCCGAAGTCCGAGGATTCCAGACAGCCCCAGTGTCCGCCGGAAAAAGAGAAAGCAATCCGAGAAGCATTCAAATATTTTGGGATGATCTAACATCCCGCAGAATGGAGGTTTCTTATGGATAGATTGATTTCTTGTGAGTTCAACATGGATAACGCCTGTGTGGAGCTGAAATTTGCAGATGGCAGCATGATTGCGATTGACACGATTGCCGTGGAGAATGAGGTTGCCGATAATATGTATCAGCGGTCAGAGCTGGACTGGCTAATCTACAACAAGCCGCTGGAATATGCACAGCTTGTGTTTGGCGGTGATTTAGAACGGTTTGTGCAAGGCGTATCGGAACATCAGTTGATGGATTGAACTGAATAAACATAGCGCAGCCCACCGGTCAAAATGATCGGTGGGCCGTGTTGTTTCTAACAAGGTTTTAAATTGTAAACTGGAACTCCACACCCGTCTTCGTGTTTCGGACAGAACACTTGCCGCCGTGCAGTTCCACGATATTCTTCGCAATAGCAAGACCAAGCCCCGTGCCGCCTCCGGAGCGGGATTCATCAACTCGATAGAAAGTGTCCCATACTTTAGCCAAAGCTTCTGCGGAAAGAGGCTTGCTGTCATTTTCGATGGAGAATGTGGTTTTACCACGATTGTTCTGAATCCGTACTGTGACACTGCCACCGGCGGGGGTGTACTTGACTGCATTGGTCGCAAAATTCTCAACCACCTGTGCAATTCGATTCTCGTCCGCAACGATGGTGCTTTGCTCCGGGAACTCGTAGCTGATCTGCAGTTCCTTTGCCTCTGCCGCCATTTGGAGTTTCTCGAAGATGGCTTTCGTAAGATCGGCAAGCGAAAACTCATCCCGTGAGAGCTTCACTTTACCCGCTTCAAGTCTGGACAAATCCAGCATCTCCAAAACCATACCGTCCGTTCGCTCGGCTTCCGCAAGGATCACATCCACATACTTATCACGTTTGTCTTCTGCAATGTGTTCCTTCAGTCCCTCTGCATAGCTGTGAATCACCGCCAGCGGAGTCTTCAGTTCATGGGCAATATTAGAGGTCATCTGACGACGGTTTTCCTCAGCTGCTTTTGCATACTCAAGTGCCGTGTTCAAGCGTGTAATCTCGTTTCTTTGCATCCGGCTCTTATCGCTATGCTTGGCGAAACCCTCTTGTAGCAACTTGCTTTCATACCAAGCTTTTGACATTTCCGGATATAGGTAGTTCTTCTCTTCTTCGCTCATCAGCGCTTCTCCAACCGATAGGACAGGTTGGATTAAATGATTTTTTATTATGGAGCGTAATACGAACACAAGTGCCACTGCAATAAGAAGTGTAATTAAGTACACAACGCTCAGTTCGCCAAATGCGGTGCGCCAAGGAGAGCAGTACACGACACTCACGGTATAAAAATGGAGATCAGGCGCTTCTTCTGCATAGGCAGCCTCCCCATAATAGTATGGGTCATAATAGGTTTCTCCATCGAAGCTGTGACAGTAGTTCACACTTGGGATTAAAAGGTCAAGGCCATCGTAGAAAGTCAAATTCTTTGCTCCGGCAGCCAGTTCCGGTCCAAGTTTGGCAACAAGGGAAGCTACATTTTCATAGTCTGTTCCTTTGTACGAAAAAGCAGGAGATATCTCATTATAGCAAACATCAAACCAATCAGAGTAGAATACAACAACGTCCTCACTGGATAAAGCGTCAGAGGCATCTTCGTACATGGTGTTCCATTGAAGATCGTAATCCTCTACGATGCCGGAAACGGTATACTGACCACTTCCCTTTGAATCTAAGGCATGCTGGAATTCGTCCCAATCGATATATTCAATTTTGATGGGTGTGAACTCGACACCATCAAAAGTCCCGGTAAAGCGCATTGCGGCAGCATCGAATGTCAGAACGCTGTTGCTGAGTATCTCCTTACCTTTCTCAGTAAGCATTTCTCTATCAAAGAAAGCACGGGCATTATTCCCGGATCTTTCCTCTCGATTATCCCATTGGTTTTCTGTCAAATACTCGAAGTAAAAGAAATCCGACCAACTACATTCAAGAAGATTTCCTCCTGCATCATAAACAGCAGTAGCAGAATATACCTTGTTGCTGTTTGGCCGCTTTAGAAATTCATCATCTTCACCAACTATAAATCTCGCACCATAAAAAGTATCTGCATGTCCGCCGTCGTCTACCGCCTCCCACCGGCGATTTGCATCGTAGTTCGCATAACTGGAATCAAAACCTTTCCCCAACCAGTGTTCAAAGCTTCGAGTTGCGATGGTAGATGCAAAATCGCGATAGCCATTTAGATATCTTGTGGCGGCATACTCAGCAGTAACGGAGGTCAAGCAGAACATTCCTGCTCCCCAAATTACAAACAATGCGAGGGAAAGTAGGCAAGTAATAGCTGTCAGAGCGGTACGCTGTTTCTTTTTCCTTGCTCTGATTAGACCAACCACGATGATGGCGACAGCCAAAACAACCTTTACAATTCCTTGAAACAGTTTATCCTGTACTAATTCCCAAATAATGCTTTCACCAGAATAATAAGCTACAAGGTCTTTCCCGATTGTTGCATAATTGCGGAAATCAACAATCGCCCAGATTAGGAAAAGAGCTGATGCAATCCGATAGCCTTTGGAGATTTTTTTCATCGTCACCCCTCCAATCTATAACCCGCCTTAATAACGGTCTTGATGCATTCGGCATAGTCGCCAAGTTTTTCTCTCAATCGCTTAATATGGGTATCTACAGCCCGAGATTCGCCCTCGTAGTCGTAACCCCAGCACTTAACCAGAAGTTGCTCACGGCTCATGACAAGGTTTTTATTCTGCATCAGGCAGCGAAGGAGAGCAAACTCCTTCGGCGTCAAAAAGACTTCCTTGCCTCCAGCATAAGCTCTGCCTGCAGTCAGCTCCAGAGTGATCCCGCTGACCTCCATCCGGTCACCGGCAAGGACACTGCGCTGATTACGCTTGATGAGCGCCATAGTTTTTGCATAAAGGACAGACATGGTGAATGGCTTCGTCACATAATCATCTGCACCGAGTTCATAACCCAGCAGTTTGTCCTCCTCGTCGGAAAGGGCTGTGAGGAAAATGATAGGAACATCGTTTGTTCTGCGCACAGCACGGCAGACAGAAAGCCCATCAAGCTCCGGCATCATAATGTCAAGCAAAACTGCGTCAAATTCATTTTCATCAATCAGCTCAAGCGCCTGTATTCCGTTGCTTGCTTCAACAGGCAGTTCTCCCTTGCTGCTGAAATAGTCACACAGGATTTCCCGCAACTTGGCCTCATCTTCTACAATCAAAATCTTACTGTTCATAATACTTTTCCTCCTTTCGCCCTTACTGTACAACACCGATTTGTATTCTCTGTGTCAAAAGAAATGATTTTTAATATTTATAAGCTTATTCAAACGCTACTGTAGTTTCCTTTGGCAGCTTCTCATTCTCGCAGCTCAAAAGGTAGGATATTACCTTGTTGGCAAAGCGGTTTGTTTTCATGGTATCCCAATCGGCAAGTCGGATAATCTCCGCTGTGCCGTTTTCAAAATCCAAGGAAATCTCGCCCCATTCGCCGTCGCAGTCTGCCTGGTATTCGTAGATTGCGGCGGCAATTTTCTTTTTGCGCTTGGTTTTGGACTTCTGTTTCAGCCGGACAGCATGGATTGCGCCCTCGGCAACCAATAATTCCGTCAGCCTGTCCACCGCTTTCCGGTAGGCTCGCTCTGCACCGCTGGCTGTGCTGCCCTCGAACATAACTGCAAGTTCCTCAAAGGTGGGACGACCTTTCCATGAGCCGACACGCCCACAGGTCATGCAGATTGCCAGCCGCTTTTCAAGCAAGGTCTGCTCCCGGTAGTTCAGTTTCTCAAAAGCCCGCTGCACCTTTTCCGCCTGTATGCCGTTCCAGAGAATGTCGGCATAGTTCCAAGTATCATCAAGGGCAACATCTTCGTCGGTTTCCTCGCCGTCCTCGTCTGTCACATAGAAAGGCTGCTGATTGCGGATGCCACGGACAACTTTCAGATATTCTTCCGCAAGGGCAAGATCACAGTTGTACTTCTTGGCAAATTCGCTGACTGCATCCTTGCTGTTATGGTAGAGCCAAGCCATTGACCGCACCATTTTGTAATTGGTCAGGGAGGATACCGACCATTTTTCTTCTCCCATGCGAAAACGTAGCATAGCATCCCGAATGAATGGAAAAATGTATGTAGCATACTTCGCACCCTTGGCAGGATCATAGTCCATCAGCTTTTGGAGCATTTGCTCCCGGCAGGAGAGCTTTATATCTA
>ERZ772871.754-NODE-754-length-24037-cov-7.73247_pt1 | contig 24037 bp, 20 predicted proteins | sample MGYA00511899_ERZ772871 | MGnify/ENA primary metagenome ERZ772871 (study PRJEB29015, sample SAMEA2737693) | human gut metagenome | biome: human gut; feature: human-associated habitat; material: faeces | place: China | collected 2012 ... | reverse complement strand
TAAAAAACTGACTCCCACTTTTTTTAGGTGTGTCCTAAAAATGGGAGTCAGTTCACGGAGCGCTCTTTTCACTGAACTGAATATTGTAGAGGTGGGCATACAGCCCACCCTTCGCAAGAAGCTCCGAATGCGTGCCGGACTCCACAAGACGCCCGGACTCCATCGCCACGATCCGGTCCGCATTCTGAATAGTGGACAGGCGGTGCGCCACAATGAAGACCGTGCGCCCCTTCATCAGATGGGCGAGCGACGCCTCGATGTACTTTTCGCTTTCCGTATCCAGCGCGCTCGTCGCTTCATCCAGAAGGAGAATCGGCGCGTTCTTCAGGATCGCGCGGGCAATCGAAATCCGCTGACGCTGTCCGCCGGACAGCTTGGATCCGGATTCGCCGACCTTCGTCTGAAGGCCATCCGGAAGAGACTCAATGAGAGAGGTGAGGCTGGCCGCGTCCGCCGCGCGCCGGATCTCTTCCTCAGTCGCTCCCGGAGCGCCGTATGCGATATTCGCGGCAATCGTGTCGTTGAAAATCACAACCTCCTGACTCACCAGGGCGATCTGATCTCGAAGCGACCGGAGAGAAATCTCACTCTGCTCCAGCCCGTCATAGAGAATCTTTCCCTCAGTCGGATGCCAGAACGCCGGAATCAGGTGAATGACAGAAGACTTGCCGGCACCCGAGGGCCCGACGAGCGCGATTCTTTCCCCGGGCTTCACGGAAAGCGAGAAATCCGTAAGCGCATTTTCCTTCGCGCCTTCGTAGCGGAGCGAGACGTGTGAAAACTCAATCCGGCCCGTGCTCTTCAGCTCTTTCTTTCCGCCTTCATCCTCAAGCGGTTCGCCCAGGAGCGCATAGATACTGTCAGCCGCCGCTCCCATCTTCGCGATCGAGCCATTGAGCCCCGAGAGATGGCGGATTGAAGGCATCAGGAGCAGAAGCGCCGAGAGATACGTCGTGAACTGTCCCATCGTGAGGAGCCCCTTCTGGGCCTGAACCAGAGCCACAACAAGCACAACAGACACCGCGCTCATCGTGACAAGCTGCGTCAGCGGAGTTCCCGCGCCCGCCACCTTCTGCTGCGCCATATTGAGGCGCTTGAATTCCTCGCTGATCCGGGCAAAGTTGTCGGCTTCCCGTTCCTGGGCGCCGTAGATCTTCACCATGCGGTGGGCATCAATCATCTGGAAGAGACCGGAGGACATCGATCCCATCGTCTCCTGCATCATCTTCGTGAACTGACGCATGCGGCGGCTCACCCAGCGAAGGATGATCGCGATGAAGGGCGCGAGAAGCAGCGTCACGGCCGTGAGCCGCCAGTCCTGCCAGACAAGCACCGCGAGGAGCGCCACGATCTGCAGCACATCGCGGATGATCAGCGTGAGAAGGCTGGACGCGCCGGACAGCGCATTCGACGCCTCATAGAGAAATTTCGACACGATCTCACCGGTCGAATACTTCTGATAGACGGACTCCGGCCAGTAAAGGACGTTCCTCATCATCTGGGTTCTGAGATCCACCATCACAGACTGCGAGACCTCCTGCAGCCAGTAGCTGCTGAGGAACGTTGACCCGCCGTGGAGCACGGTGATCCCCGGGAGCGCGACCGGCGCCCAGAGGAGCACGTAGGGATTATGTTCATAGAATCCCATATCCGTCAGTTTCCCGAGCAGCATCGCGATCAGCGAGGAAGATCCGGCAGTCACCGCGAGTGCGATAACAGCGTAGATGATCCACTTCTTATAAGGGCGGAGCATCTTCAGCAGACGGACAATATTGGGGTCAGCAAGAGACCAGCGCTTCTTCGCGCGGCCGGGAGAGGCGGATTTCATCTCTGTCATCTTTTTTCAGTAGGTTTCACACTGCCGCTATCATATCCGCTAGGGGCGTCTCATCAGAAGATGCCTCATCCCTCAGTCCAACTCAACCGTAAATAATCATGTCCAAGACTGTTCTATGCCGGCTTCCCAATCATGTTGGCGACTGCATGATGACCCTTCCCGCGCTTCAGCTTCTCGCTGACAGCGGCTTTACCCCCTCGCTCATCGGGAAAAGGTTTGCTGAAGACCTCATGGCAGGTATGGGGTGGCGGTATGACCCGATCGAAGGACAGGTGCTGAAGGATCTGGGGCGGGTGAAGGAAATTGCCCGGAGTACCGGGGACTCTCCCCGAGGCGTGCTTTTCCCGAACTCCTTCGGTTCCGCGCTGCTCTTCAAGCTGGGCGGTATCCGCTCGGCCGGCTACCCGACAGACGGACGCGGATTCCTTCTTGACGCCAGGCTCGCCGAGCCCGGTGTCACGCATGAAGTCAACCGGTTCTTCACGGTGGCGCGCGAAGCGATTATCGCCTGGGGCGGCACACCGGCGCGCGATAAGCCCACGCCGCAGCTCGGGCTTAAGCTGCTCGCCCGTCATCGCGCCGGCGCCCGCAATATTCTCCGCGACAATCACATCACCGAGGATCAGAAGTTCGTGCTTCTCGCCCCTGTTGCCCGCGGACTTCATAAGGGTCAGAAGAAGAGCTGGGACCACTTTGACAGCCTTGCGAAATATATTGAGGAACTCGGTTACCTGCCGCTCGCGCTCCCCTCTCCTCACGAAGTGGAGGAAGTCCGGGTAAGCTGTCCTTCCGCAAGAATTCTTGAGCCGACCACCCTCGGAACCTATGCCGCGCTCTGCGAACGGGCCTCTCTCGTCATCGCAAACGACTCCGGCATCAGCCATGTGGCCGCGGGCATCGGCGCCCGTCAGATCACCCTGATCGGCGTTACGGATCCGACCCGCACCGGTCCCTGGAATCCCGCCGCAGTCACACTCGGCTCGGAAGGCCACTGGCCGACCGAAGAGGAAGTGAAAAACACCGTTCACCGGATCCTCACCACCGAGGCTTAGTCTCTTCTTCGCTTTATCCCGACATCCCCATGCAGCCAAAATTCGTTCATCTCCGTTTTCATTCCGAATATTCGATTACGGACGGTATCGTCCGGCTTAACCCCGCCATCAAGCAGATGAAAGAGTGGGGCGTCGGCGCATTCGGGCAGACGGACCTGATGAACATGTTCGGAAGCGTCCGTTTCTATGAGTCCTGCCACAAGGAGGGCATCAAGCCGATCCTTGGCTGTGATCTCTGGATCACGAACGAAGAGGATCCCGCTCATCCCTTCCGTCTCACGGTCTACTGCATGGATCATGACGGCTACCATTCGCTCTGTGTGCTGCTCACGAGGGCCTGGCTCGAAAACCAGTGTCATGTAAAGGGCCGGGGTGAAGTGAAGGAATCGTGGCTCGCGGGAGAGGGGACAAAGGGGCTTATCGGTATTTCCGGCGGTCCCGAGGGCGAGATCCAGACACTTTTCCGCCGGGGAAAAACTGCCGAGGCTGAGGCTGCCGCAGAAAAGCTTGCTCATTTCTTCCCTGACCGCTTCTATCTCGATCTGCAGCGGGCCGGGCGTCCGGGCGACGAAGCCGCCGTCCGGTTTCTCTGCAATACGGCCGCGAAGCTGGAGCTCCCGGTTGTCGCGACGCACCCGGTGCAGTTCCAGAAAAAAGAAGATTTCATCGCGCATGAAGTCCGTGTCTGCATTGCCGAAGGCTACACGCTTGCCGATCCGAAGCGCCCGAAGCGTTACACCGAGGATCAGTATCTCAAGTCGCCTGAAGAAATGATGTCGCTCTTTGCGGACATTCCGAGCGCGATTGAGAACACGGTTGAGATTGCCAAGCGCTGCAATGTCGACGGCATTCTGAGTAAGCCGCAGCTCCCGCTTTTCGAAACGCCGAAAGGCATGTCGCTCGATGATTACATCGATCATCTCGCGCATGACGGCCTTGAGGAAAGGCTCGAATTCCTTTACCCGGATGAAGCGAAGCGGAACGAGGTGCGCCCGCGCTATCTTGAGCGGCTTGAGTACGAGCTCAGCATCATCAAGAAGATGAAGTTCCCGGGCTACTTCCTCATCGTGCAGGAGTTCATTAACTGGTCCAAGACCCACGGCGTTCCTGTGGGACCGGGCCGCGGCTCCGGCGCCGGTTCACTCGTCGCCTATTCGCTGCGGATCACGGATATGGATCCGTTGCACTATAACCTCCTTTTCGAACGCTTCCTGAACCCGGAACGCGTGTCGATGCCTGACTTCGACGTGGACTTCTGTCAGTGGAACCGCGACAAAACGATTCAGCACGTGAAGGACAAGTACGGCGCGAGTGCTGTGAGCCAGATCGCGACCTTCGGCGCCATGGGCGCGAAGGCTGTGGTGCGTGACGTCGGCCGTGTACTCGGCATGCCTTACGGCAAGGTGGATGAACTTGCGAAGCTCATCCCTGCGCCTCCGGGACAGGACGTTACGCTCGAACTTGCGAAGGAGATGGAGCCTGACTTCAAGAAAAAGATCGACGGAGATGAGCAGTATCAGGAGCTCATGCGTTACGCCGAACCGCTTGAAGGCATCACGCGAAACCTTGGCATGCACGCCGGCGGTGTGCTGATCGCTCCGGGTCCTCTCACCAATTTCTGTCCGCTCTATAACCAAGACGGTCAGCCGGAAAACACGATCAGCCAGTTCGATAAGCATGACGTTGAGAACGTCGGTCTCGTGAAGTTCGACTTCCTCGGCCTCACGACGCTCACGATTCTGAATAAGTGCGTGGAGTACATCAATAAGCTTCACCCGGGTCAGTCTTTCGAACTGAGGCGTATTCCGACCGATGACCCGGCTACGCTGAAACTGTTCCAGGACGGCGATACGACGGCAGTCTTCCAGTTTGAATCGCCCGGCATGCGGCAGCTGCTGCGTCAGGCGCACCCGGACCGGATCGAAGATCTCGTGGCTTTGAACGCTCTTTACCGTCCGGGCCCGATGGAAATGATTCCGACCTACCTCGCCCGAAAGTCCGGCAAGGAACCCGTCACCTACCTCGACGACCGCATGGGCTCAGTGCTCGCGGAAACGTACGGCATCATGGTGTATCAGGAACAGGTGATGCAGGTCGCTCAGGTGATCGGCGGCTACACGCTCGGCGGCGCTGACCTTCTCCGCCGCGCCATGGGTAAAAAGCTGAAGCAGGAAATGGTGCGTCACCGTGCCATCTTCGTCGCCGGCGCCGCGAAAAACGGCGTTTCGGAAAAAGTGGCTAACGAGATCTTCGACTTGATGGCGAAGTTCGCGGGCTACGGCTTCAATAAATCCCACGCTGTGGCGTACAGCTACGTCGCATATCAGACCGCTTACCTGAAGGCTCACTATCCGGCCGAATTCATGGCGGCCAATATGTGTCTGATCCTGACGGATTCAGATAAGATCCGCACGTTTATCGATGACTGCAAGCTTCGCGGTATCAGCATCCTGCCGCCGGATATCAACCAGAGCGACTGGTTCTTCACTGCTCCTGACAGCAAGACGATCCGATACGGTCTCGGCGGCATCAAAGGTGTCGGCGAAGGCGTGATTCTCTCCCTGATGGCGGAGCGAAAGGAAAACGGTCCCTTTAAGGATCTCTTTGACCTCTGCGCCCGGATGAAGAAGCGGGACAGTGCGGGACTTTCCCGCCGGGTGCTTGAAGGACTTATCAAGGCGGGGACCTTAGACACCATCGATCCGGACCGCGCAAAACAGTTCGGAAACCTGGATCAGGCTATGAAGGCCGCCGCAGACGCCGCGCTCTTCGCGGACCAGGGGAGCCTCTTCGGCGACGCGAGCGAACCCGAGCGCATCGTGAACTGGATCCCCGTTACCCCCTGGAGCGAGCACGAAAAGCTGCTGCTCGAAAAGGAAGTGATCGGTTTCTGCCTGACGGGGCACCTCTTCGGCGAATGTCGGGACGAGATCCGGAAATTCATTCCGGAAACCATTCATCAGATCCTCGCTTCCGGCCGCCGTCCGGCGCCAGGAGCCAAAGAGAGCTACCGCTCGAAGGACACTATCCGGTTCTCCGGCGTTGTTGTGGATCTCCGGCAGGTGATCGGAAAACGCGGCCGCATGGGGATCGTGACACTGGATGACGGAACCGGTTCGATCGAGGCGGTCTGCTACTCAGACGCCTGGGATCAGTACCGGGACATCTTCGTGAAGGACGAGATTGTCATCGTGACAGGCCGCAGCCGCTGGGACGAAAAGAAGGAAACCACCTCCTTCTCCATCGACTCTGCGGAAAGCCTTCCGGGATTCCGCACAAGGAGACACGCCGCACTGCATATCGAGGTGAGCGAAGAGCCGGATCTCAAGGAGATCGCGAAGACTGTGGCGCCTTTTGAGAACAGCAAATACGGCTGCCAGCTTGTGTTCTGCATTGACACCCACGGAATGCACGGGCAGGTCGTCGCCCGCCGCCCTGCTTTCGTCGACCCGCAGCAGGAAGTGATTGATCAGCTCCTCCACGTGTCAGGCGTCCGGGACGCGCATTTCGTTTATTCTTAAGCCTACCTGTCACACCTTTGCGAAGAGAGTTCTCATGCCTGAAGAATCGACCAGCCGGGAGCTTTTCCCCCTCAGCATCGTCATCCTGACGAAAAACGAAGAGGATCATCTCCAGGACTGTCTGGAAAGCTGCCAGTGGGCAGAAGACATTCTTGTCGTGGACTCCGGAAGCCGTGATCGGACGGTCGAGATTGCGAGATCCTTCGGGGCTTATGTGATCCACCAGGGATGGATGGGATTCGGTCCGCAGAGGCGTTTCGCCGTCTCTCAGGCTGCTCACGACTGGGTGCTCTGCATTGACGCGGACGAACGGCTTTCTCCTGAACTCTCCGCCTCTATTCAGGCGGCGCTTTCCGGCCGCAGCTCTGACGCCGCACCGCACGTGTATGAATTTGCCCGGAAGACCTGGTTCCTCGGCCGTTTTCTGAAGCACGGGGACGGCTACCCGGACTGGCAGATCCGGCTCTTTGACCGGCGCCATGCGGTCTGGAACAACGAACCGGTTGAGGAAAAAGTAGAGACGGATAAAAAAGCGGTCCGCCTGAAAGGCGACCTCCTTCACTATCCGTCCAATAACCTGAGTGAGTTTCTTCAGAAGAAGATCCGCTTCGCGTATCTCCGGGCTGGCTATCTCCATAAGATCGGAGACGATCACCATGGGTTCAAGATATTCTCCAGCCCGCTCTGCCGCTTTTTGAAGTTTTACTTCCTGAAGCTCGGCTTCCTCGATGGGCTTCCGGGTTTCATCCACACCGCGTGCGGATGTATCTACACCTTCATGAAGTACGCCCGGCTGGTGGAAATCCGCCTGAGCGGCCCCGGAAAAAAGAACTGAGAGAATCACGCCGGCAGATCCTGCCGGCATTTTTTTGAGGCAATAAAAAAGCGACCCGACAGGATCGCTTTTTTGGAATCTTGGTGCGCAGTACAGGGATTGAACCTGTGACCCCCGCCGTGTGAAGGCGATGCTCTACCGCTGAGCTAACTGCGCAATACAGAGATTGATAATTTTACTTTTTTATTTCGGTTTGTCAAATCCTGTCGCTGTCAGGCATTTACGCGGGCTTTGCCGGTGTCTCTTCCGGAGCTGGCGCGTTCGGATCAAACCGCCAGAGGCAGGTTCCCTTGCAGGCCTTGTCGATCTTATCCAGCTGCTCCTCATGCGCCGCGAGTTCACGGCTGTCAGCCCGAATCACGCGAAGGCTTTCCGGAGGGGGAAGCGGCATCAGTTTTTCGGCCGATCCGCGGCCGGAAGCTTCCATGAGGAGGTTGCCCTGCCCGCGGGTGAGCGCAAAGTAGACTTCCGCCAGCAGCCAGGAGTCAAGCAGCGCGCCGTGCAGCGTACGGGACGAATTATCAATCCCGTAGCGGGCGCAGAGCGCGTCGAGGCTGTTTCTCTGCCCCGGATGCTTCTTTCTCGCAATCGCCAGAGTATCCGTGATTCTGCAGATGCTCTCAATCGGAGGACGGCCAATCCTGGCGAGTTCCATATTGAGGAAGCCCACGTCGAACTCAGCGTTATGGATGATGAGCTCTGCCCCCCGGACAAAGTCGAGGAACTTGTCCACGATTTCAGCGAACTTCGGCTCTCCGGCCAGACGCTCAGTCGTCAGGTTATGGATTGCCACAACCTCCTCAGGAACCTCACGCTCCGGATTGATGAGCGTGTGGTACAGAAACCGGTCATCCAGCGTAAGACGCCGTCCATCCAGCTCCACACAGCCAATTTCAACCAGACGGTCACCGTTCTCCGGATCACGTCCTGTCGTTTCCGTATCCAGACAAATCTGTCGCACTTTCTGTTCCGCCTCTTCTCTTATTCGATGTCAGCCGCCAGACTCTCGAGCACACCCGGAGGAATCATCTCACAGGCACCTCTCGTGCCCCGCACCACTTCGACTCCCCAGTTCGCGAGTTCGTCCGCCCGCTCATTGCCGGGATCTCCCGCATGGCCCTTCACCCAGCGCCATTCGATTTCAAACTGATCGACCAGATCGCCGAGCTTCTTCCAAAGCCCGCTGTTCTTAACGGGCTTCCTTGCCGCGGTTTTCCACCCGTGACGCTTCCAGTTCGCCATCCACTGCTCGACACCATTCTTCACGTACTGGCTGTCCGTATGAATCACAATCGGGCACGGCTTCTTCAGGCAGGAGAGCGCCACAATGACCGCCGTAAGCTCCATGCGGTTATTCGTGGTCATGGCCTCTCCGCCATAGAGATCCATCACATGGCGTCCATACACGAGATGCGCCCCCCAGCCTCCGGGACCGGGGTTCTGCTTGCAGGCTCCGTCCGTCCAGATTTCCAGGGTTTTGCTTACAGGGGATTGCATAGTCGTACGTTATCCATTAATTCAGTCATCAGAGCTTACGGGATTCGTCTCTCGATGCGGACTCCGCCGCAAGCTGTGTCCCCGGCTTCCGGAGCGCACGGGCCGCGGCGAACGCCGTGCTCCCGATCAGGCGGGGGCCAGCGATATGTTTGGTGGCGGAAAGCATCACAAGGCTGCCAAGAGCGGGCCACCAGCGGTCGCCCGCCAGATTCATCCACTCAAACCGATGCAGCCCGGCCGCGGTGCGGCTCGGCATCTGATAGGCGCCGAAATGCCCCCGGTCCACTTCAAACCCCAGCAGTGAAAGCCAGTCCTGCAGCCGCTTCAAAGCGATCGGTCGGGCTACGTCAGGCAGAAAAGCCCCTCCGAGTCCAATCCGCGACAGTCTCTGGCGCAGACTCCAAAGCCCCGCGCGGTTAAAGGCTGTCAGCACAATACGCCCTTCAGGGACAAGAATACGGGCTGCTTCACGCAGCACCTTCTGAGCCGGAGCATCAGTTTCCCAGAAATCGAGCGCGTGCGCGAGGACCACAAGATCCTGACTCTCAGAGGCCAGCGGAATTTCCGTAAAATCAGCCAGTATTCTGTTCAGAGGATCCTGACTGGAAAAGTTTTTCAGGTTCCGCGATTCGGGGGGAAGAATCTGAATGTGCGTCGCAATCCGGTTGCCCCGGAGCAGATCCAGCTCAGGAAGACCAATCTGAACCGCGCTGTAGCCAAACACGTCTCCCACGACACCGGCTACCTGAGAAGACTCCCATTCCCGCAGGAACCTTCCGGCCGGCGTTCCCATAAAATCAGGAATGCTCAGCTCTTTGCTCATTCTGGTTCTGTCCCTCAACGATTGACATTTTTACAAAAAGCCTTTCGGCCGTAGCGGCTTAACCTAATAACATAGAGTACCATCGCATAGCTGCCCGCAGAGGCATCCAACACTCTTTTCACGCAACAAATGAAACTGCGACTGATCCCACTTTTTCTCATCGGCATTTACGCGACCGGCTCCATGGCCGCTCCCGCAGCAGGCGTTCCTGCAGCAAGCGATAAGGCCCTGCCCGTTTTGGCATCGGTTCCCGGCACGCCTGCCGCAGCTGCCGCGCCCGCGCCTGCCGCTGACAGGATCACCGAAGTTATCACCGCGGAGCTGCCGGCACCGAACATTGACGTCTGGACCCGTATCCGGAACGGCTTCAAGATTCCGACGCTGGAAAGCGCCCGGGTTGAAACCCAGGTTGCAGCGATCTCGCGGCATCCGGAAAGCTTCGCGAAGACCGCGACCCGCGCCGGCATGTATCTCTACCATATTGTGGGTCAGGTTGAGGCCCGCGGCATGCCAATGGAGCTCGCGCTTCTGCCATTCGTGGAAAGTTCCTTCCGCCCGAATGCCCTGTCATCGGCCAAGGCATCCGGTCTCTGGCAGTTTATTCCCAGCACCGGCACGACCTACTCCCTGAACCAGAACCTCTGGAAAGATGAGCGGCGTGATGTCGTGGAAAGCACCCGTGCGGCTCTGGACTACTTCCAGAAGCTGTACGCGCAGTTCGGTGACTGGCAGCTCGCTCTGGCTGCCTATAACTGGGGCGAAGGCAATGTGCAGAGGGCGATCGACCGCAATGCTCAGGCAGGGCTGCCGACTGACTACTCGCATCTCCGCATGCCGCTCGAAACCGCGAACTATGTGCCCAGGCTCGAGGCGGTCAAACGGATCATCCAGAACCCTTCGGCCTACGGCGTGACGCTTCCCGATATCGGCAGCGAACCCTATTTCGTGCAGGTCTTCCGCGACAAGGATATCGACGTGAAGACAGCCGCCCGTCTGGCCAATATGAAGCTGGATGACTTCAAGCTTCTCAATCCGAGCTTCAATAAGCCCGTCATTGTCGGCGCCCACAACACCGCCATGCTGATCCCCGCGGATAACCTCGACGAATTCATGGAGAATCTCGCTCTGTGGCGTTCGAACGGCAAACGGGTTTCGGCCTGGAAAACGCACCGCTTCCAGAAGGGTGAAACCCTCGCGGATATCGCGCTCGGAACCGGTATGTCTGAAGAGGAACTTCGCGAAGTCAACCGAATTCCGGGCAACCGTCAGGTGGCTGACAATTCTCTTCTCCTCGTCCGGGCTGACGCGGAGTCCCCGCGGGAAGAAATCCAGGGCGGAAACGACTTCTTCCGCCTGGAACCCGTGCCTTCCGTTCCGAAGATCCGTTACCGCCAGATCCGCTACCGCGTGAGAAAGGGCGATACGCTTGAGGAGATCGCGGACCGTCTGAACGTCACCCCGCGCTCGATCATTGTCACAAACCGCCTGAGAAACTCCAAGCTTCGCCGCGGCATGACGCTTATCGTCACAGCGCCTGTGATTCAGCGCGCTCCGGATATGGAGCGGGTGAATTCGGAACGCATTATTTACCGGACGGCCCGCCGCTACCGCCTGAACGCCATGCCTCGCAGGGGCGCCAAGCAGGCCTCGAGCCGCACGGCCCGTTCCCGCAAAGCATCTTCCGCGAAATCATCCCGCGCGAAGTCTTCCGCCCGGAAAACGGTCAAAAGAAAAAAACGCTAGAAGTTTATCTAACTGATTTAGATTGCTAGAATAAGCAACTCTCTAAAATAAGCAATCGTGTTTCTGCTCCTGCCCGGCCGCGCCGCGGTGCAGCCTGGGGCGGATTTCCTATTTCATTAGAAACGAAGAAAAACACCATGGGATTTCTCAACGGCAAAAAAATTCTCATCACCGGAGTTCTGTCCAACCATTCCATCGCGTACGGCATTGCGCAGGTCTGCCACCGCGAAGGTGCTGAACTCGCCTTCTCGTATGCTGGCGATCACGCTCGGGACCGCATCGGCAAGTTTGCTGAGGAATTCGGCAGCGACTTCATTCTGCCGCTCGATGTCACGAAGAATGAACATATCGAAGGTGCTGTGAAGACTATCCAGGAAAAGTGGGGTGGTCTTGACGGCTTCGTTCATTCGATCGGCTACGCTCCCCGCGAAGCGATCACCGGTGACTTCCTGGAAGGCTTCTCCCGTGAAGCGTTCCTCACCGCCATGGATATCTCCGCAGGTTCCTACCCGCTCCTCGCCAAGGCCTTCCTTCCGCTGATGGAAGGCCGCCAGGCTTCCATCCTCGCGCTGACCTATCTCGGCAGCGAGCGCGTGATCCCGAACTACAACACGATGGGTCTCGCGAAGGCCGCTCTCGAAGCGTCTACCCGCTACCTGTCCGCCAGCCTCGGCCGCCGCGGCATCCGTGCGAACGCGATTTCCTCCGGCCCGGTGAAGACCCTGGCTGCGTCCGGCATCAAGGATTTCGGCAAAATGCTTCATGAAGCCGAAGAGATGTCCCCGCTTGGCCGTACGAACACGACGGAAGAAGTGGGCAACGCTGCCGCGTTCCTCCTCTCTGATCTCGCGAGCGGTGTTTCCGGCAACGTGATGTACGTTGACTGCGGCATTCACAACATCATGGGCAACCCCAACGCGGCCTGATAGCCCCGGGATCTGCTCTTTTAACCATTCTTATCTGGCATGATGCGCTTGCAGTAATGCCAGATTTTTCTATCTCGAGCTGACATGTCCGTTTTCAAAACAGCAGCCATCTTTGCGAAAAGCTCTCCTGACCTCAAGGGGCCTCTGGAGGCGTTGGCAGCCCTGGTGACGCAGAGCGGCGTGTCACTGCTTGTGGACGAGACCGCGTCTCAGATCCTTGCTGACCCCGTCCGTTTCCCTCCGAACAGCGTTCAGACTATCGGTGAAAAAGCCGATGTCGCCATCGTGCTCGGCGGAGACGGGACGACGCTCGGGATCGGCCGGCGCCTGGCTCAGTACGACTGCCCGATAATCGGCATCAATGCCGGACGCCTTGGCTTCATCACAGACGTTGTGCTTGAGGAAATGAGCCGCGTGATTCCTCTCATGCTTGAGGGGCATTACGTCCGGGATCCCCGGCCGATCATTGAGGGATCCGTGCTCCACGAAGGGCGGGTCGTCTACCAGTCGAACGCGGTAAACGATATCGGCATCACACACGGCAAAATCGGCGGCATGGTGGAGTACACGATCTACGTGAACGGTCTCCAGATGTCTTCCCAGAGAGCGGATGGCATCATCTACGCGACCACCACCGGATCAACCGCCTACGCGCTTGCCGCGGGCGGTCCGATCCTCTACCCGTCTCTGAAGGGAGTGGTGCTCGTTCCTGTCGCGCCGCACACGCTTTCCAACCGTCCGATCGTGCTTCCGTCTGACGCTCAGATTGATATCAAGCTCACTGAGGTCAAAGACGGCCAGGCCTATTTCGACATGCAGGAATTCATGCCGATGGAGGCCGGGGATGTGCTGCACATTCACGTCGGCCGCAACCATTTCACGCTGCTGCATCCGGCCGGGTATAACCACTTTGATCTTCTTCGCCGGAAACTGAAGTGGAATCTGATGCCGACCAGCTCGCGCATCATCCGCTACCCTAGTGGTAACCTTTAGTACTCCACCGTCCTCCTACACCGGAGCCTGCTGTGCTACTCAGCCTTTCACTCACTGATTTCGTTATCGTTCCTGAGCTTACGATCAATCTTGAGGGCGGGTTTACAGCCCTTACAGGTGAGACCGGCGCAGGAAAATCCATCCTGATTGACGCCCTGCAGCTGCTGCTCGGCGCCCGGGCGGATACGGTCGTGATCCGTGAAGGCGCCAAGAAAACTGAGGTGAGCGGCATCTTTTCCCAGAACCGATCAACACGGCGCTGGCTCACGGATAACGGCTTTGAGCCGGATGACGATGAAATTCTGATGCGCCGCGTGCTTGATGCGAGCGGCCGCTCCAGAGCCTGGATCAATGGCTCTCCGGCCACGGTAAGCCAGATGAGGACGCTCGGGGAGAAACTCGTCGACATCCACGGCCAGCATGCCAACCAGTCCCTTCTGAAGCCTGCTGAACAGCTGCGGCTTCTGGACGCCCATGGAGGGCTCTTTGAGTCGCGGAAGAAAGTCCGCCGGCTCTATCAGGACTATCAGATCGCCACGGACGCACTGCAGAAAGCGAATGCCCGCGCCGCCAGCCTCCAGGATGAACTTGAGAAACTCGCCTGGATGAAAGAGGATCTCGACGCGCTTGCCCCTGAAAAGGGGGAGTGGGAGCGGGTGTCTGAAGAGCACACAAAGCTCTCCAACGCTTCGGAAATCATCAGCGGCATCAGCTCCGCCACCGCGGAGCTTGTGGATGACGATGTATCGGCTCAGACGCTCCTCGGGAACGCCTATCAGAAAATCATCTCCCTCAGCCGCTTCGACTCAAAGCTTGAGGATGCCGCGCAGCAGCTGAGTGACGCCTCCAGCATCGTGAATGACACGGCGAGCACGCTCCGACAGTATCTCGACGGAAACGACCTCGATGAAGAACGGCTTGCCGCTCTCGACAGCCGTCTTTCCGCCTACTATGACACCGCGCGGAAGTTCCACGTCCGTCCGGAAGAACTGAAAAATCTTCACGACAAGGTGAACACCCAGATCTCGGAGATTCAGTCCGGATTTGACACAGAAAGCCTTCGGCGCGCGGCAGCGCAAGCCAAAGCCGCCTTTATGCGCGAGGCTGAAGCTCTCAGCGCAAGCCGCAGAACCGCGGCCCAGAGTCTTTCTAAGCTTGTCACGGAGGCCATGCAGAAGCTCTCCATGGAGGGAGGACGCCTTGAGGTCAGTCTCTCTCCGTCGGAACCAGGTCCGCACGGTCTTGAGCACTGTGATTTCCTGGTTGCCGGACACGAAGGCGTATCGCCCCGGGCACTAACAAAAGTAGCCTCCGGCGGTGAACTTTCCCGTATCAGTCTTGCCATTTCTGTCATCACCGCCCGGGCGACGCCAGTCGAGACGATGATTTTCGACGAAATCGACGCCGGCATCGGCGGCGCTGTCGCAGAAGTGGTGGGACGTCTTCTGCAGCAGCTCGGGCATGACCGCCAGGTGCTCTGTGTGACTCATCAGCCGCAGGTTGCCAGCTGCGCCATCCATCACCTGCATGTCGAGAAAAAGACGGTCGACGGTAAGACTGTCAGCTCTCTCACGCAGCTCGACAGCAAAGGCCGCATCGAAGAGATTGCCCGCATGCTCGGCGGCATTCATATGACTCAGGCCACGCTCGATCACGCGAAGGAAATGCTCCGTCTTTCCTCGCCTCAATCCCAGCAGTCCCGGGAAACGCATTAATTTAACTATGCTTTCAACTATCAGAAATTTCCTCCGGTCTCTCGACCGGTCGCCCCTTGCTTGGCCGATTGCTATTGCGGGAGCGCTTATTTTTGCTCTGATGCTGCCCGCAGCGATGGGCCTCACCTATGGAGACCACACGCTTCGCGAGTTCTGGGACTGGAAAAACATCCTCTTCGTGATTCTCACGCTCTTCACACTGAGTCAGTGGAAGATCTCCCGCTGGTTTATCGCGATCCCTCTGGTTCTCATCTTTGGCTGCTACCTCCCGGCCGGCATTCTTTACGGGAAGCCCAGCATTCTCGTCGCTATCGCCCTCATGCAGACGACGCCGGCGGAAACCCAGGAATTTCTGATGAATACGCCCTGGCAGCTTTTTGCCGAGGCGATCGGTTTTATTTTTGCCGGACTTGCCGCTATCCATTTCTTCGGCCAGGTGAAGATTCCGAGGAAAACCGGTTTCGTCACGGGGCTTGCCGCGTGCGCGATTGCCTGGTTCGTGTCTTATGGAAGCGGAAAGACCTACGATCAGATCCAGACCGCGTCCTTCTTCCACAGTTTCGGAACCACTATGTGGTACTCGGCTGAGGAGCTCCGCGAAGAAGCAAATGCTCTGCCGCCCTCCTGGAAAGTCACGTCAGCCGAGCCTCAGTACAAGACTTATGTTGTGATCATCGGAGAAAGCCAGCGCCGCGACTACGCGTCGGTCTACGGCTATCCGCTCGATACGACTCCTTATCTGAACCGCGCGAACGGCACTTTCTTCAGCAACTTCATTGCCCCGGGCGGCAATACCGGCATTTCTCTCCCGCGCCTGCTCTCCTACAACACGCCTGGCACCGACCGCTACAGCAAGGAAAACAACATCGTCACGCTCGCGAATGCCGCGGGGTTCGACACCTGGTGGATCTCGAACCAGGGGCGCGGCGGCGCCTTTGATAATCCGATCGCTCAGATCGGTGTCAGAAGCCATCACACGGTCTGGCTTAAGGGGAACTACGCCGACGCCAACGTGGATGACGATATGCTGCTGCCGAAGATCCGCGCGGCGCTGAAGCAGGAAGCGGGAAGCAGCAAGCCCCGGGTTCTCTTCGTTCATCTGATGGGCTCCCATCCGACTTTCTGCACCCGGCTTTCCGGCCGGCCGGCCGCATTTGATGTCGGTGACAGCGCGATGGACTGCTACCTCACGACATACCGCATGATGGATTCCTTCGTCGAGCGTACGGTGGATCTCCTGAAGGCCAATGCCGGCGGCTCCTGGTCTCTCGTGTACTTCGCTGACCATGGCCTCTCCATGGAGAAGAAGCCCGGCACGGATTCAGGAAAAGAGCTTGAGCACGGCTACGATCATCGCCAGAATTACGAGGTGCCCTTCTTCAGAATCTCCTCTGACAGCCACGGACACCAGGTCAATCCGGCCTACCGAACCGGGTTCCGGATGCTTGAGGGGCTGGCTGACTGGATGGGTATCCGGGTCAGCAACGAAAACATCCGTCATGCACCTGAATTCTGGAGCGAAGGCAGTGACACAAAGATCCGTGTCTTCGGTGACAGGCAGTACAACGAACTGCCGGAAGACCCCGCGATCCGATTCAGAAGCAAGTAAGAAAAGAGCCGGAGAGAAGAGATTCTCTCCGGCTCTTTGGTATTCAGACGAATACGCGGGGCTTTACTCCGGTTTCCCCATCCCCTCTTCGCGCTTCTTATTCCTTTCCGCTTCCTTCTTCTGGCAGGCGGAGCAGATACCGTAAAGCGACAGCGAGTGGCTCTCAAGCTTGAATCCGAAGCGCTTGGCGATTTCATTCTGACGCTCTTCGATCTCACGATCGACGAATTCCTCGACAGCTCCGCACTTCAGGCAGACCAGATGATCGTGGTGATAGCCGTCATCCAGCTCAAAAGTGGCATAGTCTGTGTCAAAATGGTGACGAATCAGAATTCCAGCCGTTTCAAACTGCGTCAGCACGCGGTAGACAGTTGCAAGGCCAACATCCATGTCTTCAGCGAGCAGGGCCTTGTAAACGTCGTCCGCTGACATGTGCCGCTTTCCCTGAAGAGAAGCTTCCTGGAAAATTTCCAGAATCTTCATCCGGGGACCGGTTGCCTTCAGCCCCGCGTGCTTCAGCTCGGCAGACTGATTACGAGATGTGTCTTTCATATTCTCAAACCTAGGTACAAAGAAGCTTTTGCCTTTATGATACGAGTGTATCTGAAACAAGGCATTGCCATTTGATAAGTTGATTAGATAATGAGATTCCTGCAAAAACTAATGACGGGCTCAATGCTGGCAGCAGCCTGCCTGACTCTCAGCGGATGCCAGACGGTTTCGCGGGCATGGGACAGCGCAGCCAAATGGACGCCGACGTTCCTGCACCCCTACCGTCCTGATGTCTATCAGGGCAATCTTATAACCTCTGAAATGGTGGGGCAGCTGGAAAAGGGCATGTCGAAGGAGCAGGTTCAGTTCCTGCTCGGCCTGCCGCTTCTTCAGGATCGCTTCCATACGGATCGCTGGAATTACGTCTACTACGTGAATCGCCGCAGCGGTGAAACCGAAACCCGTAAGCTCATTGTCTACTTCAATGCGGCGGGCCGTGTTGATCACTGGGAAGCAGATAAGATGCCGGATGAAACCGAAGCCGATCTGATGATCCTCGGTGACAAGAAGGCTGAAGAAGCCGAAGCCGCCAAGAAGGCTGCTCCGGCCGCAAGCACCGCGGCTTCCGCGCCTGCGGCTTCCGCGCCTGCGGCCTCTGCTCCCGCAGCTCAGACCAAAAAGGAATAGCCAATGATTAAAGTCGCTCTGTCTGGAATCAACGGCCGCATGGGTCAGATGCTTCTGAAAGCCGTGCTCGCAGCGCCTGATATGGAGCTCTCCGCAGCTCTCGGTCACAGCGGAAGCAGCGCGATCGGCAAGGATGCCGGCGTTCCTTCCGGGATCACGACCGGCGTTACCGTCACCGATGATATCGAATCACTCCGTGACTGCGACGTGCTGATCGATTTCTCGCGTCCTGAAGCCACCCTCACCTATCTGCCGGTCTGCGCCGCGTCAGGTACCGCCGTTGTGATCGGCACCACGGGCTTTACGGCTGAAGAAAAGAAAACGCTGGAAGCCGCCTCGGAATCGGTTCCGGTGCTGCTCGCCCCGAACACGTCTCTTGGCGTCAACGCGGTCTTCAAACTGATTGAAGAAGCGGCACGTCTCCTCTCAGACGTTGATGTTGAAATTTTTGAGATGCACCACCGCAACAAAGTGGACGCTCCCTCCGGCACGGCTCTTGAAATGGGACGCCGGGTCGCGCAGGCCCGGGGCCAGAATTTCGACGAAGTTGCCGTTCTTTCCCGCGAAGGACACACGGGACCCCGAAAGAATGGGACAATTGGTTTTGCAGCATTGCGCGGCGGCGATGTCGTCGGCAAGCACACGGTGATCTTCGCCGGCACTGGCGAGCAGGTTGAAATCACCCATAACAGCACAACCCGCGAGGGCTACGCTCAGGGCGCTCTCACGGCAGCCCGGTTCCTGTCCACGAAGGATAAGGGGTACTACTCCATGTCCGACGTGCTCGGAGCCAGCCGCTGAGCCGAATAACGTTTCCGCTGCCGTAACTGCAACCGCAGACGACAGGATTACCTCTCTTTTCTTAGGCATCAGAAAATGCAAGAACAACTTGACGCACTTGACTCCATCATTTCCCAGCTGGTTCAGCGTGCTGACAACCTGCACAAGGAAAACGAGCAGCTGAAGCAGCAGCTTTCCGACACTCAGAACGAGCTTAACGGAACGCGTGACGAACTCAATCAGACCCGTCAGAAGCTGGAAGATACGGGCATCCGCATCGGTCTTCTGATCGAACAGCTGACGAAGGACACCAATATCGAACCGATCGAAGAAGAGCCTGTCTCTTCTGTTGCCTCTCCCGCTACTTTTGGCTGATATTTCCTGAGTACGGCAAACCGCTATGTCAGATCTTTCTCTGAATATCATGGATCGGGTCTTTCACTTCGGGGTCAAACCCGAAGATGAAGACCGGCTGCGCGCATGCGGCGAGGAGCTTGACCGCCAGATGCGCTCGATCAGAGAATCTGGCCGCGTCCTCGGTTACGATCAGGTCGCAGTCATGGTTGCCCTGGATCTCATCTGGGGGCGCCTTGACTACGAGGATGCAGCAAAGCGCAGCAAAGCCATGGAAAGTGAAGCTACCGCCCGTCTCTCGGAGCTCCGGGAACAGTGTGAGGCCGCTGTGGCTCGCATTGGGAGCGACGATAGTCCTGCCGAAAAGCAGCCTCCTCAGCCCGAGAGTTGAGGCATAGAATAGAAGTCATCAAGCCTTTCCCCGCGGGCTCCGGAACCATGGGATCCAATGTTCCAGAACCAATGCACACTGTGCTAGGCCGCTGATCTCATTGGCCGATTGCGTTAACGAACACGCGTTTGTTCGAACCATTTCCGCCTTGGAGGCGACCGCCCTGAACCCTCGGTTCAGGATACGTATCCCACCGGAATCTGCGGGGATCCAATCAAAAGGGCCGAAGCATCAGATGCTTCGGCCCTTTCCTTTTATGCTGCGCCGCAGCCCGTCAGCGGCGTACCCGGTAAGCCCGGACAATCAGGAAGATACCGAGAAGAATCAGCGGCAGCGACAGCCACTGTCCCTGGGAAAGGCCAAGCGCCCTGAGCCCCAGGAAGGAATCCGGCTCACGGACAAACTCCACGCAGAAGCGAATGATGCCGTAACCAAGGCAGAAAAGCCCCGTCACTGCGCCTTCAGGCTTCTGGCGCCGGGAGAAGAACCACATCACGCAGAAAAGCACGATACCTTCGAGACCGGCTTCGTAAAGCTGGGAAGGATGGCGGGGCTGCATCGTCCCGGATTCCGGAAAAATCATGGCGAACGGGAAATCCGGCGTCGTCACGCGTCCCCAGAGTTCTCCATTGATGAAGTTGCCGATACGGCCAAAGAAAAGCCCCACCGGAACCAGCGGCGTCACGAAGTCCGCGGTCTTCAGAAGGCCGACACCGTGCCTGTGCTTGAAGTACAGCATCGCAAGCAGGCAGCCGATCATGCCGCCGTGAACGCTCATGCCGCCCTGCCAGATTGCGAAGATCTCGAGCGGGTGCTGAATGAAGTAAGACGGCTGATAAAGGAAACAGTATCCGATACGGCCGCCCAGCACGACACCCAGAATGCCATAGAAAAGCAGATCCTCAAGCGCGTCTTCCCCCGACAGACCGCGCCACTTCTCCTTCTCGCGAATACGGCCAAGAAGATAGAAAAACGCGAAACCGACCAGGTACATGAGGCCGTACCAATGCACGGACAGCGGCCCTACGGAAAAAGCGATCGGATTGAACTGAGGATGCACCCACATGGAAGTTATCCCGAAAAAAAAAGGAACTGCCCATTCTAAATAAAAAGACGCAGAGTCATTTCTGACTCTGCGTCCCGTGTTTTGTGACTTTTTGTGACGCGCCTCAGGATCAGCTGAGAACCGCGCCCTTCATGCCGGAGCTCACAAGCTTCGCGTAGCGGACCAGATAGCCCGTCGTGATCTTCGGCTTATGCGGCTTCCACTCAGCCTTGCGGCGGGCAAGCTCTTCGTCGGAGACGAGTACGTTCAGCGTATTGCCATTGATGTCGATCGCGATCTGATCACCTTCATGCACAAGAGCGATCGGGCCGCCTTCAGCGGCTTCAGGAGACACGTGGCCGATCGAGGCGCCGCGGCTCGCGCCGGAGAAGCGGCCATCAGTGATCAGAGCCACCGTGCTGCCGAGTCCCGCGCCGATAATGGCGGAAGTCGGGTTCAGCATCTCACGCATGCCGGGACCGCCCTTCGGACCTTCGTAGCGGATCACCACGACGTCGCCCGGATTGATCTTGCCGCCGTAAATAGCCGCAATGGCATCATCCTCGCAGTCGAAGACACGGGCCGGACCCTGATGAACCATCATCGCGGGGTCAACCGCGGAGCGCTTCACAACGGAGCCGTCCGGAGCCAGATTGCCCTTCAGAACAGCAATGCCGCCTTCCTTCATAAAGGGATTCGTGACAGGACGGATCACTTCATTATTCAGGACTTCATGGCCCTTGATGTTTTCGCCGACCGTCTTTCCGGTCACTGTCATGCAGTCAAGATTCAGATGGCCGAGTTTTGCGAGCTCATGCATGACAGCAGGGATACCGCCCGCGCGGTCCAGATCCATCATGGTGTCTTCGCCAGCCGGTGACAGATGGCAGAGATTCGGGGTGCGCTTGGAAATCTCGTTGGCTTCCGCGAGATCAATCTCGATTCCGCACTCGTGGGCAATAGCCGGGAGATGGAGCATGGAATTCGTGGAGCAGCCAAGCGCCATATCCAGCATCAGGGCATTTTCAAATGCCTTGCGGGTCATGATGTCGCGGGGAAGAACATTGTCGCGGACCAGATCCATGATGCGCATGCCGGTCTTCTTCGCGAGACGGATACGCTCAGACATCACGGCCGGAATCGTCCCGTTCCCCGGAAGCGCAATACCGAGCACTTCCGTCATGCAGTTCATCGAATTCGCGGTGAACATGCCGGCACACGAACCGCAGGTCGGACAGGCTTCATTCACGAGACCGCCGAGTTCCTCCGCGGACATCTTTCCGGCGTGGAATGTGCCGACCGCTTCAAAGACGGAAGAGACCGTAACCTTATGCCCCTTGAAGTAGCCGCCAAGCATCGGGCCGCCGGAAACGATAATCGTCGGAATATTGATGCGGGCTGCTGCCATCATGAGGCCCGGAACATTCTTATCGCAGGCCGCCACCATCACGAGACCGTCAAACGGATGGGCAATGGCCATGGATTCCGTAGAGTCCGCAATCAGCTCACGGGAAACGAGCGAGTACTTCATGCCCTCGTGCCCCATCGCGAGGCCGTCGCACACCGCGATGGCCGGGAAGACGAGCGGCACACCGCCGGCAAGGGCAACCCCCTGCTTCACGGCATCCACAACCTTATCCAGGTTCATGTGCCCCGGGACGATGTCGTTCTTCGAGCTGACGATGCCGATCAGCGGACGATCGATTTCTTCATCAGTCAGGCCGAGGGCCTTCATGAGTGCAAGCCTCGGAGCGGCGGAGGGGCCCTTGGTCATCTTGTCACTGCGCATATGTTTCTCCACTTTTTCTTTTTTTGGCAGGCTGTCGGCTCACGGAAGAGTCGGCTCGTTAATGGTCATAAACCTGTCGTCTGCCAATTGTCATTTCTCAATTGTATATATTTTCCGACATTGTGAATGGCATAAAAAGGGTAAACGCAAAAAAATATCCCGGATGCTATAGGCACACGGGATTTCACGCTTTTTGGGAGAATCTCAGCCCGCCAGACAGTTTTTACCGGGAACTTCCTGGCTGTTTCCTGAGAAGGAATCTGAGATAAAACAGTGCAGAGATGAAAATTGAGAGGTCTGCTCAACAGTCTTCTGTTCAGACAATAAAAAACCCGCACTGCTTTCATCAGTACGGGTCAATTGAATGGTGCGGTGAAGAGAATCGAAGAATTAAATAATATCAATGGTTATAGCCATTATAAAAACAATTCCCCATCATGCTCCCCATCATAAAATTCTTGCTGGATTGTTTTGAAAATATTCTCGATACAACCTCTCTCTTCCTGACATTTTTTTTGAGATCGCTCAAAAAAGAGGGGAAACCTCCAAAACCCCCTGACCTCTCTTTGTATTTTATCCGACAAATCCAAATAATTTTGCACGTGCAAAAATTTGGCCAAGGCCGCGGTCTAGACCGTCTCGCATTTTTATTTTTAATCCCCCCGGGGTGGTTCTCCTCTTCGATAGGTCTCACATCTTATGGCTACATTTTTTGCCGAGCAGAGTACTTCTCTGCAAAATCCTGAGCGCCTCTCGTGAGAAAAGCTCACTGCGTTTCTCTTCCGCTCTTCGGTATTGCCGTAAGAGTCGATTGTAAGTGGTTTGATGCATCCACCGCGGAGCAGCTAAATCATTGCCTCCCATTCGATCCATAATTTTTTTCTTCTTCAGCTGGAGCCGTTCCATTTTGTCAGCCTGAACGCTCCAGTAGGTAAGTCCCATGCAGTGCCTGCAGCCCACGTCTGGGTCAACATACAACGTTCCCACCTTGCTTCCGCATCTAGGACAAACAAACCAGCGACGCACTCCTCCAAAATGACAAGGCTGCTCCATCGTCTCAGCCAAAACTGAGACCCTCTTCCATGAACTTTCTTCAGAGTCCCGAACCTGATAGCTCACCCGAACAAATGCCCCCTCCAGTTCGATCAATGCACTCCCATAAGAAGAACTTCCAACCTTCCATGAGATGACCTGTGATCCTCTGGACAAAGCAACCCTATTCGCTTCGATCCAACTCATCGGAACAGAGCGCATGTCTTCGACAGCACGTCGGTGGCACTCTGAGTGCCTACCACTTCCAAAGCCGCCCATTTTCCCAAATCCATTATGAATTCTGACAATATGTTTTTAACATATTGAATTTAAATATGTTTATAACGAAAGCTTGCCGAGTCTTATTTCCCACGAATTTCTCTTAATTTGAAAAGCATCGAAAGCGTTCTTTCAAATTTTCGATCCAAATGAGCTTCGTAACGTGCGATTTGTTCAAATGGAAAACCATTAAAAGCACTTCCTACGGCCTGCTGACGTATCTCGGTAACGTATTGGCTCATGGCCTCAGCACAGCCTACTTTCTGGGCGATTTCGCTCAGAATGAAATCTTCAATATCTTCTTTGGTGTTCGACCCTCGTGAGATCGCATACCAAAACGCCTGAAGATCTTCTGTCAGCAAACTAAACGCCTGCCGGGCAGCTCCTTTCCCTCCCTGAGCTAAACGATCCTCCGCGGCTTTAAGAGACTCTCGCATTTCTGCGATATGCATTCTGTGTTCTTTTAACCCGTTCTCGTCTAAAGAAAGCAGTGACCTGACTTCCTGCTCCATATCCTCAGAGTTCTCCACGTGAAGGTGGAAAGGACGCGAGGTGTTAATCAGATTCAGGGGAAAGCTGATTGGAGGGTGAGGAAAATTTTGTGGGTGACTCTGAGATAATTGCTCTTGGAGGAGCC
>ERZ772871.738-NODE-738-length-24577-cov-3.43406_pt1 | contig 24577 bp, 20 predicted proteins | sample MGYA00511899_ERZ772871 | MGnify/ENA primary metagenome ERZ772871 (study PRJEB29015, sample SAMEA2737693) | human gut metagenome | biome: human gut; feature: human-associated habitat; material: faeces | place: China | collected 2012 ... | reverse complement strand
AAGCCAGTCCAGCAATAACACGCCAACCTGATTACCCGATAGCGTTATATATTCACCGCCATGGCGAACAACAACTCCCACTCGGTCAGCATCGGGATCCGTCGCCAAGGCAAGGTCGCATCTCTCTCGGCTCGCGAGATCAATAACAGCCTCCATGGTCTGCGGAACCTCGGGGTTAGGCTTAGGACACGTTGGGAAGTCACCGTTCGGCTCGGCCTGTTCCGCAACGACATGAAATGCTCCCATACCCATATTGCCAAGCACGCGCTGCACACACACAAGGCCGGCACCGTTGAGCGGAGTATACGCGACTGATAGGTCACTGCAATCAATGCCCTGCGAGCACGAGAGCGTAGAGCTGACATAACGGTCTAAGACATCTCCACTGGCCCACGCAGTCAAACCAGATTCAATTGCCGCATCGAAAGGCTCCGCGCAAACATCGTCAAAAATATCAACCGAATCGATGGCAGCCTGAATTTGCCGGCACATCTCTGTTGTCGCCTGGCAGCCATCGGGTCCGTAGACCTTGAATCCGTTGTACTCAGCCGGATTATGCGAGGCGGTAACGACAATGCCCGCCGAGCAGCCGAGGTCTCGGACAGCGAACGACAGAACTGGCGTGGGAGAGGGATGCCCGAATACCACGGAGCGAATTCCGTTTGCAGCGAGCACCTCAGCGGCACGACGAACGAATTCCGGGCCGCCGTGGCGCGAATCCCGTGCAATAACAACCAGCGGCTCATCAACCTGCGAGTTGAGCCAATTGGCGAGACCCTGAGTAGCCTTACCCACCGTCCACACATTCAACCGGTTTGGGCCCATACCAATCTTAGCGCGCAAGCCACCAGTACCGAAATGGAGGTTGCGAGCGAACGCGTCCTTTAGAAGCTGAGGATTAGACGCGAGGGCATTCAGAGCCTCCCGATCCTCATTACCGTCCATCACTTCCAGCCAGCGATCAAATTCGTTTTCGATAGATACGTCGTTCACCGTCATTCCCCCGTCGATGAGTCCATAACCCTAATTGATTACAAGATGCGAAGAGCTTATACCTCTATGAAAATCTCACTGATTTCCTTGCGGTGACTATACGGAACCATCGTGCAATCCGGGTAGTAACCGGCACCCAAGACAACCGCGATGCGCTCGCTGTCCTTAAGGTTCAGCAGCTTGGAAATAGCCGCCTCCTCGGCACCGGTATTCCCCCACTGTAGGAAACACGACCCGATTCCCTTGAAGTGGAGAGCGTCGGCGAACCTCATGGCAACAAGGCCCGCATTTAAATAGCCCTGATTACGCTCTCCGTAAAAGGTGAACGCGTTGAGATCGAACGTCACGACAAAGAGCGTGACGGCGTCCTTGTCAAACCCACCAAGGCCCATAATCGCATCTTTGAGCTTGGACGCCTTTGCCTGATCGGTAACCTCGAGAATCTTAATCATCTGCCTGTTGCATGCGGTAGGCGCATACCGAGCCGCTTCCACGCAATCAAAAACATCGTCGCGCTTCAAGGGCACGCGCTTAAATTCACGAACAGAGTGACGATTTTTGATAACGGTCGTGAAATCATCAATGCGATGCGCCGTCGCATCTTGAAGCGTGTATTCATGAGCGCCGACAGGGACCGGTTCGAAAGAGGCCGGAATCGTCTTCAGGAACTCGTTCACGGCTTTATAGCCGTCTTCCTGCTGCCAGCCATGCTTATCAAACAGGTCTTTCCAAACCAAAAGAATGCTGACGCCCATCTCATACGCCGTCGATACCTTCTGGTTCTCGGAATACGTCTTCAAATAATCAATCAGCCCTCGCACCTTCTTCTTGCCGAAGGGACGAAGGCCCTGAGAGCACATGCCCTTTTCCAAGCTGTGAACAATCAGAAGCACGTGATAATCAACACACGCGTGATCCGACATCGACTCCGCGTAGTTGGCGACGAATCGATTCGCATCGGTACGCATCTCCCTGCGAACCTTATGTGCCTTCACAACCCTACGCAGGGCATCAATTGATTGCAGCTGCTCCTTAACGGACATTCTTTTTTCTCCTTACGATTGAAAGGCCAAATTCGAATAGCGTTTTGTCAAATACATGCGCCCAAAGCACCGTCAAAGGAATGAACAGAATCGAACCGACAAAAAGCTGAAGGATCAACGTCAAAACAGAGATACCAAATACACGTTGGACTAGTAATGCCGGAAGTGCGCTTGCAAGTCCAATCAGGTAGTACGGCACGCTGGCAAGCACTGCCTTTGAGTAATCGAATCGTGACCTCAAACGGAAATATTGATAAAGCGGAACGAAGCTTTCAGCCACTAGGGACGCTATAGCCGCACCTAACGCAGCCAAACGAGGAATCAGTAATACATTGATAAGCACGTTCAAAATACTGCTGATAAGAGTGGACTTCACATAGATGTCATCAATTTTGCTCGGAATGATGTACTGCATTCTGATGACATTGCCTAACCCCATGGCAATTAGAGCAAAACCGGACAGACGCAAGATGTTGGCGCTTTGGCTGAACTCAGCACCAAACAAGAGGTCAATCAAACTGTCTGCAACTGCGAACAAGCAAAACGCCATCATCGAGGTCATTATTGCCATGAGCCTTAGGGAGAGGGAGATATAGTGCTCGATTTTCGCCGAGTCCCCCTCAGCCACCAATTTCGACATCTTCGGCATCATGACTGAACCAAAAGAAGCGATCAGGCCTGACAGGCAGTAGACGATTTTCTCTCCATTATCAAAAATACCCGTCTGAACCATGGTGCTCATCCCACCCAGCATCACTCTGTTCAACGACCGATATACATTCAAAGCAAGCGTTGGGATTAGCAACAACGAGCAGGGAAAGAGGTGCTCTTTGAAGTCCAACAGATACTGAGGAAGGATTCGTACGCGCTTCCTCAGTCCTATCCAGTTCGTAAGATAGCCACACACATATCCGCTCACCATGATCAATGCGTACAGCGGCGTGTCGCTCTTCGTTTTCACGAACAGGAAAATCCCGGCGACGCTCAGCAGCTTGACCGTAATATTCCTGATGGAAACACGCCGAAAGTCCTCGAGGCCAAACCAAAACCAATCGATATCTGAAAAGGTGCCGACCACCCAAATCAGAAACACCAAGGCCATGATGAAATGTTCAGAGGAAAAGCAGAATGCGTAAATGGCATAACAAATCGAAATCAAAACCGTCGAGCAGCACTGAAGTCCAAAAAGACGCGAGAACAGCTGATTCAACGCATCCTGATTGCCACGTACTTTGGCGATTTCCCGCGTTCCATAATTGGTAAGCCCGAGCTTGGCAATAAGAATCACGAATTGAGCGATGGAAAACGAATACGCGTATATTCCAGTACCCTCAGCGCCGATGATTCGAGCAAGATATGGTGCCGTCACAAGCGGCAATCCCATATTCAGAATCGAATACGCTGAGTTATAGATAAAGTTCTTTTTTGTGCCTACTGCCATAGAGCTAATCCTGAACACATTTCTCGAGATAGCCAATAGAGCTGGCTCTCAACTCGCTGAATTTACTTTCAACCGAGGTGTAATCAATATCCTCGTTGAGAACGGCTTCGATTCCCGCACCGACAATTCGCTGATCCAACGCAAGGTCATGCAGCAAGTTCTCAATCTTTTTCTTTTGATAGTCAAGAACGACAAACCGCTTATGGAAAATCAACGAGAACACCGTACCGTGGAAGGTGTTGGTGACAACAGCTGATGCGCCATTAAAGCAGGAAAGAAAAGAAACGACGGTCGATTCATAATGCATATCAGCGAACGGCATACGGCGACCAAGTGACACTATTTTCAAGCTGTTATCGGCTGCATACTGTTTAATCTCGTCGACCACCGCAGCTGAAGGCGTATCGAACAGATACAGTAGAAGATAGGTGCCCGCTTCTTCCATTGACCTACAGAATCCCTGATAAAAACTTCGATCCTTCAAGAGCGTGGGGTCGCACACCTTGCACGGTACCCGATCCGTCCGAGAAGTGATGTACTCGAAGGAATAGTCATCCCTAACGCTGATGTTCGCGTACTTCTTTATGGACTCACATGGATACTTCAGCGAATCCAACGTTTCATAGGGCGAATTCGCGATTGAGGCTGCATAGGTAACGATCTTAGAACCATCCCATGGCAATCCCCAGAAGACATCCTGGGACTCCAAGAAATATGGCGACGTTACATCCCAAACGGTATCGCTGCCAATGGAAAGCAAATCAAAGCGTTCAGCTCCACTAGGATCGACGATGTGAAAATGTTCACGAATGAACTGCCGGGAATCTCGATACTTTTTAATAACGGCGCCTGGACTTGACCTAGACACCAAAGCCTTTATAACGTCCTTGAATTCCTTCTTGTAAGAAAGCGCTGAAAGTTTATTGATCGTAGAGATGAATGACACATTGCATCCAAGGTTGCTGTACGCATCCTGCAACGCAAGTGCTTGAAGCACGCTTCCGCAATTGGTGCTATATATGACTGTAATGATTCCGACGCTATGCTTCATGAGCTCATCGGCCTCCTTATCGCTTGCTTAAATAGGGTTTTCGATTTTCCGCACCCTCAGGAATGTCAACGGTCTCTGAGCTATCCATAGCCTTCTCTTGAGAAACGTTCATGCACATAACCGCAAGATAGAAGGTTACCCAAACACTGAAATAATCAAGAATATGCGATGTAATGGCAACGAAGACGAGATACAGCATCATAAAGAAATGCCAATAGTTCTTCTTTGAGAATTCCACAATGCCGAAGGCGAAAGATGCGATTCCCAGAAATCCCGTTTCCAAGTAGATGCCGATAGTGTCGTTGTGAAGAATACCGTTCCACACAGTACCGAAATGCGATGAAGCGTACCCGGCTAGATAGTAATTAATCGAACCATAGCCATTAAAGTCGCCAGACATACCCGATATGGCAAGATGATAGATGGTTGGACGGCCAGTCATCTCAGCGTTAAGGTCAATTCCAAAGGAGCTATACAGCCATCCCATCACGTCATACCTGTAAAGCCACATCAGAACGAATGGGCTCAGAACTATCGCAACCATAACGAGCACACGATAGACGCGTTTCACATCACCCTTAGGCACGCGACTCGACAAGACAAATGCAACCGGGGCGAGAATGAAACTAAGGCGCTTCATCGAAAGCATACAGAAAAGAAAGCAAATAAAGGCCTTTCCTTTCTGCTTCATCGCCAGAAAGAGCATCTCCATGATTAGAAAGTCATGAGCAAGAGAGGATTCGGTCGCCGCCTCGGAATCAGACCAGTTTATTGAGAGAATGCTACTTAAGGACAGATTGTCAGCATTCATAAAAAGAAAATGACAGCAGAATCTGACCAAGAGGATGTTGAAGTAATAGTTCCAATCCTCTTCATCGACCGAATTAGCAAATAGCAGGGCATTGATAATCGGCAAACCAAGGCGTCCAAGCGCAGAGAACAGGAACCCTCGTAACCCATCATGCATAATCTGAATTGGAATTGAGATGGCTCCAAAAACGACGATAAAGAAAAGTATGTAACCGGCATACTGAAATCCGCGTATTTTAGCGGTGCCTCTATATACAAAGATAATGCCGTTGGCAGCACAAAAGAGCAGCAAAGTAGCCATATATAGGGCCTGTGACGCATACCCCAGCATGTAGGCAACATAAAGCAGGTTGTAGAGAATGAACAACAGGAACCTAAACCCCGACTTAGGAAGAAGCGGGGTGTTCAAAGCTCTCTGAATAATACTTGTCATCGTATTCATATTCGTATTGCGAATCACGCTAGCCAATGTGGCTCAGACGATCCCTCAGCAAAGCCTGCTTTTCGGCACACAGACTTGCAAGCTCACGCTGAATATCAGTGAAATCGATATTCCGCACACGGGAAGACCATTCCTGTACATCAGAACAAATAAGATCGTTGGCACCGACAGCATTCAACAGAGTTGTAATCCTGGTACTAAAGTGAGAAGGAAGCGTTACGGCAACCGGCTTATTAAAGACGAGAGAAAACACGGTTCCATGGAAGGAGTCAGTGAACACACAGTTTGCGCCCTTAAAGAGCCCAACCCATTCATGGACATCTGGAGCGATGATGTTTTGGCAACCGGACTTAGTCTGATAGGGCATCGTAATAATCGACTTGATCTTCAAGCCGTGTTGCTTTGCATATGCACGAGCACAATTCGCCGTGTCGCTATCTCCATGGAGCTGATACAAAAGAACATAGCTCTCTTCGTCAGTATCCTTAGCAAAGCGGCTCCACGTATCCGGCGAAACAAGAAGCGTCGGATCGAGCATCAAATCGACGTCTGAATAGCCCATTTCCCGAAGCAATTTGATTCCTGACGTCTCTCTTACGGACAAGTAGGTATATTTCGAGAGCTGATTGTTAATGAAAGCTGAATCTTCCTCATTAAAGGATGATTTACCAAAACTCGAAGCAATCGAAATGCATGTAGAACCGCTAGGTGCAAATGCAAGGAAATACGAAGGATCGAACTTCTTTGTATAGTAGTTATTCCAAACCTGATCGCTACCCGAACAATAGAAATCAGCCTCCGGGAGATCATCCTTCAATTCCTGGCACGAAAAGTATCTTTTGTTCGTAAGAGGCATTTCACTATCGATGAACCTGTCGAATGTAGAAATCCTCTTACGATTTCCCAGAGACTTGAGGAATGCTTTAGCAACCCGAATTGGAAAGGCCGAATTCATATTCGACACGTCGTTAAACTGATTTCTGAACGTGCCATAACCCAATATATTGTTGGGGCAATAGTCAATAATAATCGGCTCAAAACCAGCATCCTTAAGATACTGGACAGTCGCATACGCTTGCAGCGCGGCTCCGTAGTTATAAGCACGATGATACGTCATGATAGCAACTGACTTTTTGGGCATTAGATTCCCTTCCCTCATTTCGTTTTTAAGCCGAATGATAACGACCTATGATTAGTGGATTGTTAAACGCTGCGAATACCATCAATGCAGCCACAGCAATCGTTTTTATAGAATCAAGCCCATACCGCCGTCGAGCTCTTCGCGCATTTGCTGCATTCGATCGTACGTAATCGATGCACGTAGAAACTCTGACCCATAGACCCCTCCCCCGGATTTGGTAACCTTTTTCGTCCGCTCTTCAAACTCCTCCACAGTCATCAAGACCTTAGCGGGAGACCCAGCCGCAACGACACCATTGGGCAGACTGCGCGTAACAACAGAATTGGCACCCACCACGCATCCATCACCGATACGAACGTTCGGCATCACGATGCTACCGAAACCGATAAACACGTTGTCACCGACTGAAACTTTGCCGACCTTCGAGTATCCAACGAGCTTCTTTGTACTGCCATCGTGAGCAAGAAGGCAGACATTGGATGCAAAGGTGACGTTATTGCCGATTTCAATCAGCCATGGGAAGTTGGCATCGATGTTGCAACCCTTTTCCATCTGAAAATCGCTACCGACAACGAGCCCATGTTTGATAAGTCGCTTTAGGTAAAGGGCTTTAAAGGCGTTTCGAATGAAACCTAGCATAGGCGATACAACTCCTTAACCTGCTTCATATGAGCGTCGAGAGAATAGGTGGATTCGATAAGCTCGAAAGCGGCGTCGCTCATCTGCTTCCGATCGTCCGCATCGTCCAAAAGAGAAGTAAGGGCATCGCCAAGCGCATCGATATCACCTGGCTCAATCAACATACCGTTAACCCCCGATTGAACCACTTCGGGAATAGCCGCGATGTTCGTGCTGATTGTGGGAATACCATGCGCCATCGCCTCAAGGATGCTCATGGGAAGCCCCTCATTGTATGACGGCAGGACGTTCAAGACGGCATCGTTCAAGATGCGCTCGCGCTGCTTCGAATCGACCCAGCCCAGGCACGCGATGCGATCAGAAAGCCCAAGTTCATCGATCTGGCTGCGAGCTGCATCGATATCACCGTCGCCGCAAAGGGCGACATGGTATTTGCTGTCGATTCGAGAGGCTACGGTGCTAAACGCCTTGATCAGATCGAATGTCCCCTTGCGCTCACCAAGCCTGCCCATAAATACAATGGTATCTGCGTCAGGGTTGTAGAGATTCCTCCCGTACGTGGGAACAGCATTGTAGAGGACCTTGAAGCGAGCATTAGGAAAATGCTGTTCCATGGAGCGCTTAATCGAGTCGGAGAGCACAAGGTTCACGTCGACATCGTTGCACACCTTCTCGACCTTTTCCTGCGCGTCTGGACTCAGGCCCGCAAAAAACGGTTCGAACTCCGCTGCATGATGATGAAACACAACGGGGATACCGCTCTTCTTTGCCTCTTCCGCGATCATTGCCTTCCGCCAAAAACTGCCCCGTTCGGCAACATGAAGATGAACCAGGTCGACTTCGTGTTTCCTCAACATATGACGGATTTTCGGGAGCGTCAGCGCAAAGTGAGCTGCAACACGCACCTTATTACCCGGAACGTGGGTTGGAACAAAATCGATGTTGAATTCATCCCAGTCAGGGTATGACAGATAGTTTTTGACAACGGAGACCATGCCACCCTTCACATCTAGAGAGGAGCAGCACATCAGCACCCGTATTTGAGAGGCAGTGGATTTCATCTAGCACCCAGCCTTACGGTATTTGAAGATGAGTGGAACGATCTTAAGGTCATCGACCAGGTAACGCTTTGCCAAACGCGCGGGATCCTGCGTGATTCGATAAAGCCACTCAAGCCCGCACCGCTGCATCCACTCGGGAGCTCGGGTCACGTTACCCGCCTCGAAATCCAAGCTCGCTCCCAATCCGAGCATCAGCTTCGCATGAATACGATCCCGATAGTGATGAATGAACTTCTCTTGCTTAGGGCAACCGAGTCCCACGATGAGAATGTCGGGTGCAGTCTCATTGATTTGGCTAATCGCCTCATCAACTTTTTTGGAATCGCGTTCGAAGCCATAATCAGGAGACATCGTGCCCACAACACGCAATCCCGGGAACTTAGCTGTTAAGTTGTCCGCCGCCTTCTGAGCAACACCAGGTGCCGCGCCGAAGAAGTACATCGTGAGACCACGCTTGGAGCACTCGGAGCACAGGGCGGGAAACAAATCGGATCCGGAAATCTTTTCTTTTATCGGGCTACCGTATCCCTTGGATATCCAAATGAGCGGCTTTCCATCCGTCAGGATAAGGTCCGCATCACGGTATACGGCACGCAGCTCATCGTCCTTTTCGAGCTGCACGATATGATCGACGTTAGGCGTGACGACGTAATTTCCCCGTCGCGATCCAGAAGCCAATTCGCAGCAACGCTCGACCGCATCATCAAAGGTGATGTTGTCGACCTCGGTATTCATGAACTTCAAGCGACTCAATTCGACTCTCCCCAATGGTTGCCATACCGCACGTTATCGCTCTCGACCAAAATATCGCCCAGCTGGATTTCTATGGCGTTGATGTCGGTACGCGCTAGCAAAGCGTGACGAACACCGGCAGGAATCTCGACAACGCTTCCAGCGACCACGGGGCGCTCGCGGCCCGCGAGCGAAAACAGACCCTCACCTGATACGATGGTCCACACCTCTGAACGGTTAACATGGCCTTGCTCACAAATCTGACTACCCGCCCGAACGAAAATCTCCTTCACAATCGTGCGCGAGCCATCGCGATAGGAACCTGAGTCGACAACCCGGTACGAGCCCCACGTCATGGTCTCTTGCATAGGACGGTCCTCGGCCGCCTCTTTCACCAGCGATTTAATGTGCGCGGATTCTTCTTTTCCGGACACCAGGACTCCGTCTGGCGTTGCGACCACCACGGAATCATGGAGCCCTGCGATCACCACGGGAATACCTAGCTCATTGATGGCATGAACATCAGAGCAACTGTCTTCGTCAATGGAAACCCGTCCGCTTACAGATTCGCCCATCTCCTCGGTAAGCGTGTTCCAAGTACCAAGGTCCTTCCAAGATCCAGCATACGGAATAACGGCGACGGATTCCGCCGTCTCCACCACCTCGTAATCGAACGAGTTCTTTGGAAGCTCAGCATAACGCGACTGGAGGTCCTCATAGCTTGCATACGATCCATACTGAGACAGGATGTCGAGAACATAACCAAGGCGGAATCCAAAGACGCCACAGTTCCAAAGAGCCCCGCGACCTATGAGCTCGCTCGCCTTGACCTCATTGGGTTTCTCGGTAAAGCGCTCCACCATCCGCGGAGAGCCCTGCGATTCAGAGGGAACGATATAGCCGTACTTCTCGCTCGGGTAAACAGGTTCAACGCCCAGCAGCACGATGTCTGCTGTATTCGCCTCGATTGCCGATGCGACATCTGCAACCTTTTGGAAGTAGGTATCCTCGACATAGGAATCGATGGGCATCACAATAACCGGGTCGGCAAGACCCGCACCCTGCTCTGCCAATAGGTGCTCGCACGCAAGCATGATTGCAGGAGCGGTATCGCGACGCTCAGGCTCCACGACCTCAGCATAGTGACCCTTAACTTGCATCTCGAGAGCACGAACCTGTGTCGCACAGGTTGCCACAGTTACATCCGCGCCGGGAACCACGCGTTCAATCTGGTCGAAGGTTCTCTGCACCATCGATACATGGTTGCCATTGACATCGCGCAACACTTTAAGAAACTGTTTTGATCGCGCATCATTCGAAAGGGGCCAGAGCCGAGAACCTGAACCACCTGATAGCAAAATGATATGAATAGCTTGGCGCATCGGCACGCACCATCCCCGGTAAACACCTCAAGCACGGTGAGGCAGATGATTTTAAGATCCAACAGGACACCCCTCTTTGCTATATATTCCAGGTCGCGGCGAACCATGCCATCGAACCCGGTGCTGTTGCGCTCTGTCACCTGCCAGAGGCCCGTGATGCCGGGCTTAACGGCAAGGCGCTGCAGGTCGAATTCTGTATACTCGGCGACCTCGTTGGGCAGAGGCGGGCGCGGGCCGACGACGGACATCTGGCCCAGGAACACGTTGAGGAACTGCGGGGACTCGTCGATGGAGTGCTTGCGGATGAACTTGCCGATCTTCGTTACGCGCGGGTCCTCTTTCATCTTGAACATGGCGCCGGCAATCTCGTTCTGCCCCTTGAGCTCGGCGAGGCGCTCATCGGCGTCCTTATACATGCTGCGGAACTTCCACATGCGGAAGGTGGACAGGCTGCCGTCGCGGCGGGTCTGGCCCACGCGGATCTGGCTGTAGAACGGGTTGCCCTCGCTCTCCAGGCGGATTGCCGCGGCGAGTGCCAGGCTCGGCACGGCGATGACGGCCAGCACGCAGCCGCTGAACACGATGTCGAAGGCGCGTTTGACGGTGCGGTAGCCGAGGCGCGTGCGGTCCCAGTTCTTCACGGCCTGCATGGCCTTGTAGCGCATGCTCGCGTCGCCGCCATTCATGGCCTGGGCAACAAGCGCGGCCCCCACCGGCGTGTTTCGCTCTGTCACTTCTTTAGTAGTCAAGTTCAAATCCACGTCCCTGTTCCCAGGGATCCCCCAATCGATGAATTCAAATTGCGAATGAATTACCAGTGCGACGTCCCCTTACGTCTTACTGGGCACGTCCAACGGAAGCAGCTCCCTAAAAGCGGAGTCGCCTTCGCCCACGTCTACCAGGCACCAGCGTTTATGACGGTCAATCTTCTTTACGCGAGCCTCTTGCCCCACCAAGGGCCCTTGCTCTATATGCAGCACGCCGTCTTCTATGCGGGCTACGCTGTTGCGAACCACGCCGTTGTCGTCGAGCACGCTGCGGTACCAGTCCTGCGCATTGTCCGGCATGGGCGCATAGGCCCGCTCCTTACTGCCGGCAATCCTGCAGCCAAAGCTCAACTGGGCCAAAGCCTTGTCGAGCAGGGCGGCATCGCGCGTGGCGACGAAGAAATATTCCTTGTACATGGGTTTGGTTTGGAGCGACCAGGCGCCGTCCCGCTTAAACCAGAACTCCTTTTGCATCACAAAAGCGTCCTGCATCAGCTCGTGCGGGATAATGCGGCGGACCTTTTCGCAGGTCTCGCGCTCTTTACCGTTGGGGGTGTGGACCAGATACCAGCGGACACGGCCGTGCTGGCTGTTGGTAGTAGCGCCACTAAAGGCACCGGGCAGCTGCTCTTGGCGCCGCATTGTCCGTTCCATCTCTCGCCCCCTTTTCTTGCTCCGCGACGCACGCGGATGCAGGGGCGTTAAGAACAGGCTTCTCGCTCGCAGCTAGGCGCAGTCGCAAAAGTACAGGTTTTTGTATCTTTCGACGCTGCTCATTATACGAGCAAACTGCTCGCGTTTTCCCAGAGTTCACAAAATGCGCCGCGAATGGGTGCATCTCCATACCCCTCTATAAAAACCTGTACCTTTTTGCACAACAAAAAAGCCGCTCTAACCAGCGGCTTTTCTTCTATAGACAACAAAAAAGGCGACCGCCCTATGGGACGATCGCCTTTGTTAATTCTTGTATTGTTTGTGCTAGGCGCGGGTCTTGATCTCCTCGAGCACCTTGGCAACGAACTCGTCAACGCTCATCTGAACGGTCTCGTTGGAGCGATCGCGGACGGAGATGTTACCGGCCTCGACCTCCTTCTCACCCAGGATGAGCATGTAGGGCACGCGGTCGATGCTGCGGGCCTCGCGGATCTTGTAGCCGATCTTCTCGTCACGGTCGTCGCAGACCACGCGAATGCCGGCCTCCTCCAGCTTGGCGCACACCTCGTGAGCGTAGTCGCGGCTCTTCTCGGAGACGGGAAGCGCCTTGACCTGCACAGGAGCCAGCCAGGTGGGGAACTTGCCCGCAAAGTGCTCAATCAGAATACCGATAAAGCGCTCGATGGAGCCAAAGCACACGCGGTGCAGCATGATGGGGCGCTTCTTGGTACCGTCGGCGTCCACGTACTCCAGGTCAAAGTTGAGCGGCATCTGGAAGTCGAGCTGCACGGTACCGCACTGCCAGGTACGACCGAGCGAGTCCTCCAGGTGAAAGTCGATCTTGGGGCCGTAGAAGGCGCCATCGCCCTCGTTGACCTCGTAGTCCATGTGCAGCTGCTCCAGAGCGGTGCGCAGGCCCTCCTCGGCGCGCGCCCAATCCTCGTCCGAACCCATGGAGTCCTCGGGGCGGGTGGAAAGCTCAACGTGGTACTTAAAGCCAAACTTCTGGTACACGGAGTCGATGAGGTTGACCACGCCCACGATCTCGTCGGTCAGCTGGTCGGGACGCACAAACAGGTGGGCGTCGTCCTGGTTAAAGCAGCGCACGCGGAACAGGCCGTGCAGGGCACCGCGCAGCTCGTGGCGGTGCACCAGGCCAATCTCGCCGGCGCGGATGGGCAGCTCGCGGTAAGAGTGCGGCTTGGAGGCGTACACCAGCACGCCGCCCGGGCAGTTCATGGGCTTAATGCAGTACTCTTCGTCGTCGATGACGGTGGAGTACATGTTGTCCTTGTAGTGGTCCCAGTGGCCCGAGGTCTTCCACAGCTGCTTGTTCATGATGAGCGGCGTGGAGATCTCCACGTAGCCGGCCTTGTGGTGGATCTCGCGCCAGTAGTCCAGCAGCGTGTTCTTAAGGATCATGCCGTTGGGCAGGAAGAACGGGAAGCCGGGGGCCTCGTCACGCATCATAAAGAGGTCCATCTCGCGACCGATCTTGCGGTGGTCGCGCTTCTTGGCCTCCTCCAGCATGTGCATGTGCTCGTCGAGCTCTTCCTTGGTGGCAAAGGCGACGCCGTTGATGCGGGTGAGCATCTTGTTGTCCTTGTCGCCCTTCCAGTAGGCGCCCGAGACGCCAGTGAGCTTAAAGGCCTTGAGCGCCTTGGTATAGCAGATGTGGGGGCCGACGCACATGTCGATGTAGTCGCCCTGCTGGTAGAAGGTGATGCGGGCGTCGTCGTCCAGGTCGCCGATGTGCTCGACCTTGTACTTCTCGCCGCGCTCCTCCATAAGGGCGATGGCCTCGGCGCGGGGCTTCTCGTACACGGAGAACTTGAGGTTCTCCTTGACGATCTTTTTCATCTCGGCCTCGATCGCGGGGAAGTCGTCCTCGCTGATCTTGACGCCCTCGGGCAGGTCGACGTCGTAGTAAAAACCGCTGTCGGTCGCGGGACCGTAGGCAAAGTCGGCCTCGGGGTACAGGCGCTTGATGGCCTGCGCCATGATGTGCGCGGCGGAGTGGCGGATGACGTGCGTGACCTCGTCCTGCGGGAGCTCGGCCACCGAACCGTCATTGTAGAGTGCCTTCATGGGTATGTTTTCTCCTCTCGGATGCCTGATGCAAGTGCGTGCGATGCGCTCGACGTTTTTGACTTGCATCATTATAGGCAGGTTGCCTTGGTATACAAGCGCCCGCCGCACCTTAATGGCACGGCGGGCGATTTTCTAAGCATGCTTCATCGTGTGGGGGCGGGGTTGCGGGGTGCGCGTGCGGCTTTCGCATGGCGCGCGGTGCCCGTGGCTTGCGGCCGGCCCGGCGATGGATGCGTTACTGAATGCGAGTTCGGCAGTAGGGGCAGACCTTCCAGTGCGCATCGAGCGGGCGATGGCAGCTGGGGCAGACGTTTCGAACCTGGGTGTCGCACACCGGGCAGACGACGAAGTCCTTCTCGATGGGCGCGCCGCACTGCGGGCAGGTGCCGTACTGGGCAAGCTGGCGCTCGCGCAGGGCCATGTCCAGCTCCTGCTCCTCGCGGTCGGACGCGTAGGAGTGCGGGCGCAGGACCAGGTAGGCAATGAGGCCTACAAACGGGATGAGGGCGATGATGCCCCATGCCACGTAGGCGCTGGCGCCGCGGCGGCGAGCGTCGATGAACACGTAGACGACCGACAGCACATACAGGGCGATGATAAAGCCAACGAAGGCATAGACGACGCCCATAAGCTGCGGCGACATGAGCTCGGAGATGTACTTGGACATTGAGGTGTACCTTTCGGAATATTTATAGTTCGGTCAAGTTTACCACGGGGTTTGTTTATATGGGACCACGGCTAGGCGCGGGGCTGGCGCGGACACAAACATCTCAATCTGTAACAGGTGGAGGCGAAATCCGGGTCTAGGTGTTACGGATCGAGACACAGGGGTTCCTTCCCGACTTCAATCTCGCTCTGTAACATCTTGGGCCCCAAAACCCCTCTTACTGTTACAGATCAAGACAAACGGAGGGGGCGTCTGGCAAACGTCTTTATCTGTAACATCTGGAACCCAAATCCTCGTCTAACTGTTACAGGTCGAGACAAACGGTTGCCGTAGCTGTCGGCAGACGAGCTTTTAGACGTTGCTGGGTCTCCCCTCGTCTGCCGTTGGCGGGTGTTGCGGGGCTGTTCACCGCATTGCCGCCGCGCTGGGGGTGTGCAGACCGTAGGATAGTCTTATTGACAGCCTGTCAACTCGTCTGGGAGGCACCGTGGCAGAAACGTTTGATATCGCAATTGTGGGCGCGGGCATTACGGGGTGCGCCATCGCGCGGCAGCTCGCGCGCTATGACCTGTCCATTTGCGTGGTCGAGGCAGCAAACGATATCGCGCTGGGCGCGTCGAAGGCCAACGGCGGCCTGGTGCACGCTGGCTACGATCCGGCGCCGGGCACCGTAAAGGCGCAGGTCAACGCCCGCGGCTGCGAGCTATATGGCACGTGGGCCCAGGAGCTTGGATTTTTGTTCCGCCGCACCGGGTCGATGGTGCTGGGGTTTAACGACGAAGACCGCGCACACCTAGAGAAGCTGCGCCAGAATGGCCTGGCCAACGGCGTGCCCGAACTGTCGATTATCGGCCCCGAGCGCATCCACGAGCTGGAACCGCGTGCGAGCGCCAAGGCGACGTGCGCGCTGTGGTGCCCCTCGACTGGTTTTGTCGACCCCTTTGAGGTCGCCATTGCCGCTCTAGAGAACGCTGTGGCCAACGGGGTGACGTTTATGCGGTCGGCTCCGGTGGAAGCGATTGAGGTTGCTAGCGGCGAAGCTATCGACGCGGCTGCGCACTTTACGCTGGTGATGCCCGCTGGCAACGTGCGCTGCCGTTACCTGATTAACGCCGCGGGCAACGGTGCCGCGGATATCTCGCACATGGCGGGCGCCGAGGAGTTCCAGATGGTCTGGCGCCAGGGCAACATCGTAGTGCTGGACAAGGAGCCGCGTGCGCTCATGCCGCTCTACCCCGTTCCCACGCCAGTTTCCAAGGGCGTTATCGTCACGGGCACCGTACATGGTAACACCGTGATCACCGCGACCGCTGCCGTGCGCGAGCCCGGCGACACGCAGACCTACGCTTCCGATGTCAACGCGCTGCTGAGCGGTGCGCGCAAGCTGGTGCCCGATCTGGACACGCGCCGTGTGGTGCGCGCGTTTGCCGGCGGGCGTCCGGTCATAAAGGGGACGAACGACTATCTTATTGGGCAGTCCGCCGTGGTGCCAGGCCTATTCCAGGCGGCGGGCATTCAGTCGCCGGGCGTGGCGAGCGCGCCAGCCATCGCCGAGCGCATGGAGCAGATCTTGCGCGATGCCGGTGTTGCCCTGCACGAGCGGCCCGACTGGGATCCCGTCCGCCGCGCGCCGGACGACTTCGACCGTGCGCCACTTGTGCGCAAGGAGGAGCTCATCGAGTCCGACCCTGCATGGGGACAGATCGTCTGCCGCTGCGAAACGGTGCCCGTGGCCGAGATTGTTGCCGCGATTCGACGCCGCCCAGGTGCGGTTTCGGTCGAGGGCGTCAAGCGCCGCTGCCGCGCCGGCATGGGCCGCTGCCAGAGCGGCTTTTGCCAGAGCCGCGTGGTGGCGATTCTAGCCCGCGAGCTGGGCTGCGACCCCAGCGAGGTGCTGCTAGAGGACACTGGCTCGTGGCTGGTTGAGGGACCGCTGAAGGGGGTGCGCTAGGATGGCAACGCTTGATATGCGCGACGAACGCGCAGAGGCAGGAGCCGTAGCGTCGGTGTCGACGCAGGCATTCGACGTGGTCGTTATCGGCGGCGGGCCCGCCGGCATGGCGGCCGCGCTGGCCGCGCATAAGGCCGGAGCGCGCGTGGCCATCGTGGAGCGCGAGCAGCACCTGGGCGGCATCCTCCGCCAATGCATCCACCCCGGCTTTGGCCTGTCGCACTTTAAACAGGAGCTCACCGGTCCCGAGTACGCGCAGCGCTTTATCGACCAGGTGCGCGCAACCGACATTGCGCTGTTCCTGAACAGCATGGTGATTGGGATTGATTCAGGCGAGCCTGCGGAAGACACCGCGGTCCACACCGTCACGCTCATGAGCCCCACCGGCATGCTGCAGCTCACCGGACGGGCGGTCGTCCTTGCCATGGGCTGCCGTGAGCGTACCCGCAGCGAGATCAAGATCCCCGGCAGCCGTCCCGCTGGCGTGTTTACGGCCGGCCTGGCGCAGCGATACATCAATATCGAGAACCTCAAACCCGGCTCGCGCGCCGTCATTTTGGGTTCGGGCGATATCGGGCTGATCATGGCACGCCGCTGCACGCTCGAGGGGATTTCGGTCGAGGGCGTGTACGAGCTCATGCCGTACGCCAACGGTCTGCGCCGCAATGTGAAGAACTGCCTGGACGACTTTGGAATTCCGCTGTATCTGTCCACCACAGTGACGCGCGTGATCGGGCACGACCGCGTGGAAGCCGTCGAGGTGAGCCAAGTCGACGAGCGCCTAGCGCCCATTCCGGGGACCGAGCGCGTTGTTCCGTGTGACACACTGCTGCTTTCGGTGGGATTGATTCCCGCGCACGCGAGGCGCCGTGGTGGACCAGAGCCTGCAGACGGGCGTACCAGGCATCTTTGCCTGCGGCAACGTGCTGCACGTGCACGACCTGGCCGACAACGTGACGACCGAGTCCGAGAGGGCTGGCGCAGCTGCAGCGGCGCACGCGCTGGAAACCGGCGCGGGCGTCGCTGCGGACTGCGAGCTCACCGTCTCCCCTGCCGGCATTGCGGGATACGCGCTGCCGGGACGCATTACGGCCGTGGCGCTCACCAAGCTCAGCTTCCGCGTGCGCCGGCCGGTCGACGCCGCCCGCGTGCGCATTCTGGCAGGCGACGAGGAGATGTTTGCAGGCAAGGTCCGCCCGTTTAAACCGAGCGTCATGGAAAGCTTCCCGCTGCCGGCAAAGGTCATCAAACAAGCGCTCGACCTGGGTGTTAACGAGATTGTCCTGTCCGTCGACCCCGTTGAGGAGGCGTAGAGTCATGAGCACAAACGCGATTGAAACGCTGCAGTTCAACTGCACCACCTGCCCATCCGAGTGCCTCCTGACCGTGGAGGTCGAGCGCAGCGCAGACGGCGCCGTGGTAGAGGTGCGCTCCGTAACCGGCAACAGCTGTCCGCGTGGCGATAAGTTCGCGCATCAGGAGCTCACCTGCCCCATGCGCGTGCTCACGACGACCGTGGCCGTATCCGGCGGCGATGAGGCCCTGCTGCCCGTGCGCACCGCCGATGCCATCCCGCTGGCACTCCACGCTCAAGCCATGAACTTCATCCGCGGCGTGGTCGTCGAGGCCCCCATCCGCATGGGCGACGTCGTGCTAGAGAACCTCCTAGACACCAACATTAACCTTATCGCCAGCATGAACATCGACCGAGCCCAAGTAGCTAATTAGGGACGGGGCTCTTTTAGCTACTTTTGCCTGCACGCTTGCCAGGCTGGTCATGCTAAGGAGTGTCCCAAGGTGCCGGCATAAAAGGAACGTCCCTATCTGCCGGGCTTGGGATACCATGGTGGCAGCCTAGCGAAAGGATGTTTCATGGCACATGTCGATGACCAGCGTGTGGCACGCGTGCTCGATGCGCTCGAGGCTCAGCACCCCGGCGCGCAGCTGCTTGTAAACGACCCGTGGTCGATCTATTACCTAACCGGCTTTTATGCCGATATGTTCGAGCGTTTTTGCGGTGTGCTGCTCGCGCGCGATTGCGAGCCCGTGATCTTGGTCAACGCCCTGCATCAGCTGCCCGAGTATGACAATGCCCGCGTCGCCTACCACACCGATACCGACGTCGTAACCGACGCCATCGCACGCGAGGTCAATCCTGCCAAGCCCCTCGGCATCGACACCGTCATGCGCTCCGGCTTTTTGATGCCGCTTATGGAGCGCCACGCCGCCAGCGAGTTTTTCCTGGGCGATTTTGCCGTCACCGCCGCGCGTACCCACAAGGATGCCGCCGAGCAGGAGCTCATGCGCGTGTCCTCAGCTGCTAACGACGCCGTGATGGCCGATGCCATCAAACTCGTCCACGAGGGCGTGACGGAGCGCGAAATCGCCGACCAGATGCTCGGCTTGTATCGCAAGCACGGCTGCGAGGGCTTTAGCTTTCCTCCCATCGTAAGCTTTGGCGCCAACGCCGGCGACCCGCACCACGAGCCCGACGGCACCGTGCTCAAGCGCGGCAACGTGGTGCTGTTCGACATTGGCGGACGCCATCGCAACTACTGCTCGGACATGACGCGCACGTTCTTTTGGGGCGAGCCGGACGAGGAAACGGCGCGCATCTACGATATCGCGCGCCGCGCCAACGAGGCGGCCGAGGCGCTCATCGCGCCGGGCGTGCGCATGTGCGACCTGGACCGTGCCGCGCGCGGTGTGATTGAAGACGCGGGCTACGGCAAGTACTTTACGCATCGCCTGGGCCACTCGATCGGCCTGCAGGACCATGAACCGGGCGACGTCTCGCTGGTCAACGAGCAGGTCGTAGAGCCAGGCATGACGTTCTCCATCGAACCGGGCATCTATCTCCCCGGCCGCACCGGCGTCCGCATCGAGGACCTGGCCCTTGTGACCGAGAACGGCGTCGAGATTCTCAACGCCTACCCCCACGATCCAGTCCGTCTGGACTAGGCAATGCGGCAAAGGCGCTGTCCCTTTGCCGCATCCCACCAATACCGCGCCACAAAAACGGCCTATCTACTACGTTTAACCCGCATAGGGCGACCATACCCGCGTTTTCGCAAAATCCGCAAGCCGTCTACCTGCGGTTTTAATTTTGCAATTCTCGGTGTGGTCGGGGGTATTCGCTAAAACGTAGTAGATAGGCCCATTTCGTGGCAAGCGAGTCAACTCGGGGCACAGGGCAGCCAAAAAGCCCCGTCCCAAATTGACTGCTTTTGAGCTGCAGTGATATACGGACCGTTTGAGGCTTCTGGCTTGTAAAACAGTCCGTTTTTCACCGCAACTGATGAGGGGATGGGTTAGCGCAACAGGCCTGCTACTTCGCCGGCTAGGGTGATGGTGCCGGCTGCTACGAAGGGCTCGCCCGCGGCATCGAAGGCAGCGAGGGCCTCGGACACGCTCGGATACACGCCCGCGAGCTTGTCGGCGTCCACAAGTGCGGCAAGCTCCTCTGCCGGCAGGGCGCGATCGGAATCGGTCTGGGTCACGACCACGCGGGGGAAGGCCGGGATCAGTACGTCGACGATGCCCGCCACGTCCTTGTCGGCCAGCGCGGCGCACAGCAGCGTGGGGCGGTTCTCCACGCACGGATCGATCTCGTTCAGCGCGCTCACAAAGTTCTCGCAGCTCTGAGGGTTATGGCAGGCGTCGATCAGCTTGAGCGGATCGGTTCCCAGCACATCAAAGCGACCCGGCGTGGGGCAGCCCATAAGCGAAGCATCGAGCGCATCATGGTCGAGCTCGCGGCCCAGATAGCCCTCGCACAGCATAATCGCGCACGCGGCATTTTGCGGCTGATACGCCGGCTTGACCATGCTCGACGTGTAGATCGCACGCGGCGTGGTGCAGCTAAACTCCACCGTATCGCCCACGTGAGCCGGCACCTTGGTCGTAGCGTGGCTCACCACCAGCGGCACGATGCCGCACTCGCGGCAGCGGGCGTCCATCACGCGCTGAACGCTCGGCTCATGCGTGCCCTCGCCCAGAACAACCAGGCGTCCGGGCTTGATGACCGCGGCCTTCTCCCCCGCAATGGCCTCGAGCGTATCGCCCAAAATGCGTGTGTGGTCGAGTCCAATGCCCGTAATGGCAACGGCGACGGGATCGGTCGCGCTCGTGGCGTCCCAACGACCGCCCATGCCAACCTCGAGCACGGCAACATCCACCGCAGCCTCGGCAAACACGACAAGCGCAGCAGCCGTCAGCAGGTCAAACGGTGTGATGGCATAGGCGCGCTCCCCCGCCGCCACACGACGGGCATTCACGCGACGCCCCGCCTCGACGGCGGCGGAAACGCCACGGGCAAACGCCTCATCGCTCACGACGCGACCATCGACCTCCATACGCTCGGGATAGCGCACCAGCTGCGGCGACGTATACAGCGCAGTCTTGAGCCCCTCGCCACGAAGAATGGCAGCCGAAAAACGCGTGGTCGAAGTCTTGCCATTGGTACCGGCAACCTGAATGCAATCGAAATACTCATCCGGACGTCCCAGCTCATCGAGCATATCGACAACCGTCTCGAGCAGAGGACCAGCATCCCCAGAAATCCGCCCCGTATCAGCAGCCAGCCCAACAGCCTCATCAAACGAAAGCAAATCAAACTCAAAAGGAACGGTATACAAGCCGGAACGCTTAGGCATTTTTAGAACCGCCATTCATAGAAAAATAAAACAGTATAGGTTGAGGATAGTCAGCGAAAACGCCTCTGATGAGCCAAGGTGCCGTGAAACAAGGGCGCATAGGGCTTATGCCCATGCGCCCGAAGTTGAACGGCAGATTGGCCATCAGAGGCGTTTGCAGCGTCGAGTCAGCCGCCGTTCGTTAGAACGGCGGAATAGGTGTCCGCAGTAGCGAGCAAAGCATCGGGACGCGCCCCTCAGTAAGCCCTACGAGAAGTCAGCAACCTGAGCAGTCAGCGCCGCCAGGATCTCCTTGAGCTCAGCTGCACGGTCCCTCTTCTTCTGGACCACCGCGGGCGCGGCCTTGGCCACAAAGCCCTCGTTGGCAAGGGTCTTCTCGCAGCCAGCGAGTTCCTTCTGCGCCGCGGCAATCTCCTTCTCCAGGCGTGCCTTCTCGGCCGAAAGATCAACCTTGCCCTCGAGCACCACAAAGACCTCAACGCCGCTGTCGACCACGGCGATGCTCGCAGCCGGCTTCTCGACGTCGGTACCCATGACCAGCGAAGCGGTGTTCGCCAGCGGCTCGATGGTCGAGCGCAGGCTCTCGAGCTTCTCGATGTCCTCGGCACCGGCGCGCACGACCACGTCGAGCTCGGCCTTGGGGCTCAAGCGATAACGCGAACGCGTGGCGCGGGCGGCGGACACGACGGTACGGCACAGCTCAAACGCGCGCTCGGCGGGCTCGTCAACGTACTTGGCGTAGTCGGCGGGCTCGGGCCACTTGGCAATCATGAGCGCCTCGGCGCGGTTCACGTTATCCTCGGCGTCCAGATCGAGCACGCTCGCCGGCATGTTGTCCCAGATCTCCTCGGTGACAAACGGCATAAGCGGGTGCATCAGGCGAATGGAGGTGTCGAGCACAAAGATCAGGTTGCGCTGGGCCTGCAGACGGCCCTCGCCCTTCAGGCGAGCCTTGGTGACCTCGACATACCAGTCGCAGACCTCGTTCCAGAAGAACTGCTGCACGCCGCGCGCCATGTCGCCAAAGGTGTACTTCTCAATACCCTCGGTGACCATCTTCACGGCCTTGGCCAGGCGGCTGAACATCCAGGCGTCGGCCGGCGTCTCAACGACGGGCTCGCCGGGCGTGTAGCCCTCCATGTTCATAAGCAGGAAGCGGCTGGCGTTCCAGATCTTGGTCACAAAGCTCTTGGCCTGCTCGGTGCGCGGGCTGTCGATGAGCTTCTTGGTCTTCTTATCGATGTTCGCGTCGAACTTGACGTCCTGGTTGTTAGTGCACAGCGTGAGCAGGTTGTAACGCATGGCATCGGCACCGTACATACCGATGAGGTCCATGGGGTCAACGCCGTTGCCCTTGGACTTGGACATGCGGCTGCCGTCCTTGGCAAGGATCGTCGGGTAGATGACGACGTCCTTAAACGGCACCTCGTCCAGGAAGTACAGCGAGCTCATGACCATGCGGGCGACCCACAGCGCGATGATGTCGCGCGCGGTGACCAGCGCCGTCGTGGGGTGATGCCCCTCGAGCAGCTCCGGCTTTTGCGGCCAGCCCTGCGTGGCGAAGGTCCACAGCTGCGAGCTGAACCAGGTGTCCAGCACGTTCTCGTCCTGATGCACGTGAAGACCGCCGCACTTGGGGCACACGTCGGTGTCCTCGGTAAGGGCGTCCTCCCAGCCGCAGTCCTCGCAGTAGAACACGGGGATGCGATGGCCCCACCACAGCTGGCGGCTGATGCACCAGTCCTTGAGGTTCTCCATCCAGGTGGTATAGGTCTGCGTCCAGCGCGCGGGGTGGAAGGTGACCTTGCCGGAGTTAACGGCGTCGAGTGCCGGCCCCTTGAGCTTGTCGACGGCCACAAACCACTGCTCGGACAGCCACGGCTCCAGCGCGGAGTCGCAACGGTAGCAGTGCATGACGGAGTGGTCGAGCTCTTCGACGTGGTCGAGCAGGTCGTGCTCCTCGAACCACTTGATGACGGCCTCGCGGCACTCGTCGCGATTCATACCGGTGAACTCGCCGTAGCCCTCGACGACCACCGCGTGCTCGTCGAAGATGTTGATCTGCGGCAGGTCGTGGGCCTGACCCATGGCGTAGTCGTTGGGGTCGTGGGCCGGGGTGACCTTGACGAAGCCGGAGCCAAAGTTGGCGTCGACATGCCAATCCTCAAAGATGGGAATCTCGCGGTTGACGATCGGCAGCATGACGGTCTTGCCCACAAAGGCGGCCTTCTCGGGGTCCTTCGGGGAGACGGCGACGCCCGTGTCGCCGAGCATGGTCTCGGGGCGCGTGGTGGCGACGACGATGTAGTCCTGGCCATTGACCGGCTCGGTCAGCGGGTAGCGCAGGTGCCACAGGTGGCCCTTCTCGTCCTTATACTCGGCCTCGTCGTCCGAGATGGCGGTGGTGCAGTTGGGGCACCAGTTGACGATGCGCTTGCCACGGTAGATCAGGCCGTCATGGTACCAGTCGCAGAAGACCTTACGCACGGCCTGGGCATAGTCCTCGTCCATGGTGAAGCGCTCGTTGTCGAAGTCGACGGAGCAGCCCATGCGCTTGATCTGCTCGACGATGATGCCGCCGTACTCGTGGGTCCAGTCCCAGCAGGCGTCGACAAACTTGTCGCGGCCAATCTCCAGGCGGCTGATGCCCTCGCTCTTGAGCTTCTTGTCGACCTTGGTCTGCGTGGCGATACCGGCGTGGTCGGTACCGAGCACCCAGCGCGTGGACTTGCCGCGCATGCGGGCCATGCGGATGATGGCGTCCTGGATGGAGTCGTCGGTAGCGTGGCCCATGTGGAGCTTGCCGGTCACGTTGGGAGGCGGAATGGTGACGGTGCAGTCGCCCACGCCCTCGCGGCGCTTGTAGTAGCCGCCGTCAAGCCACTTCTGCAGGATCGCCGGCTCGTTAGTCGACGGATCGTAGTTCTTGGGCATCTCTTCCATATATCTCTCCCTGTCCCGCCGGCGTGTCCGCCTGCTTGGTTTTCGCTCGGTCAGGTCCTGGCTCGCACGAAGAGCACATTAAGTGCTCTTCGGCTCGTGCGGAATCTACGAAAA
>ERZ772871.721-NODE-721-length-25484-cov-4.7541_pt1 | contig 25484 bp, 18 predicted proteins | sample MGYA00511899_ERZ772871 | MGnify/ENA primary metagenome ERZ772871 (study PRJEB29015, sample SAMEA2737693) | human gut metagenome | biome: human gut; feature: human-associated habitat; material: faeces | place: China | collected 2012 ... | reverse complement strand
TAAAGAAAGCGCCTGTTTGCCGGGGGGGGCAAACGGGCGCCGCTGAGCGAATGTGTTTGCGTCATCAGCCGCTGTGGGCAACGTCTTGATGACTAGTTGGTCGTGCCGGAATCGTCGCCTGAATCAGTACCAGAGCCAGAAACCGAAACCGTCAGCGTAATCGTGCTGTCGGTGGACTGCTTGCCAGTGGGGGAGACGCCCGTCACGGTGGCGTTTTCGTTGCCACTCACGGGGTTGCCGTTCTGATCGCAGAATGCGATGTTGTAGAATCCGGCGTTGTTGAGCGCGGTGACGGCGGCGGAGATGCTCTTGCCGTACAGGTTGCCCGGAACGCTGGCCTTGCCGGACTTCTTGGCGATGACGACGGTGATCGTGGCGCCGGGCTTCTGCTTGCCGCTGGGGTTCCAGCTAATGACGGTGCCCTCGGTGACGGAATCGTTCTCCTGGTAGCTCACGTTGACGCCAAAACCGGCCATGTCGAGAGCGTTGCGTGCCTGTGCCTCGGTCATGTCGGTCAGATCGGGGACGGAGGTGGTGTCAGGACCGCTGGAGACCTTATACGAGATGGTCGTGCCCTTCTCGACTTCCTTGCCGGTATCAGTGCCCTGCTCAAAGACCTGGCCTTCGTCGGCCTCGTTGGCCTCCTCGGTTGCGTTGCCCTTCAGGCCCACGCTTGCCAGCGCGGCCTCGGCCTGGTCCTTGGTTAGGCCGACGAGCTGCGGAACCTCAACTTTCTCGGAGGGCTTGGGGCCCTTGGAGATCACCAGGTTAACCTTGGAGCCCTTGGGCTTCTTAGTGTTGCCGTTGGGGGTCTGCTCGGCAACCTTGCCCTCGTCGACATCGTCGTTATAGCTCTGGTCGACAGTTCCGACCTCAAGGCCGGCCTCCTTGATCAGCTCGATAGCGGTCTGCTGGTCCTTGTTAAGCACATCGGGCACCGTAACCTGCTCGCCCCCAAAGAGCCCGGTGGCGAAGGCCACCACAACGCCAACCACGGCGATTGCGGCGACTACGGCGGCGATAATCTTGTTCTTGTTGGACTTGGGCTGATCGACCTCGTAGGAACCGGTGGAACCCGAGACGGCGCTGCGGGGGTTGGTCTGTCCGCTTACGCCCGATACGGGGCGAACCATAGCGCGCGTGGAGTCAGACAGCTCACGGGTCTTGGTGGCGCCCAGGTCGCCCGCGGCACCGATGATGCGCGTGGGCTCGGAGACGTTGACGGCGCGACCGGACAGGTAGTTGTTGAGCACCTGGCGCAGCTCGTCTGCCGTCTGGAAGCGGTTCGCCGGGTCCTTCTCCATGCACTTGAGGATAATGCGCTCCAGATCGGCATCGACGCCGGAGTTGATCTGGCTCGGCGGAACCGGCAGTTCGTTTACCTGCTTGAGCGCAACCGAGATGGCGTCGTCGCCGTCAAAGGGGACGCGACCGGTGGCGCACTCGTACATCACGACGCCCAGGGAGTAGATATCCGAGGTGGGACCGAGGTCCTGGCCGCGCGTTTGCTCGGGGCTTACGTAGTGGGCGGTGCCCAGTACATTGTTGTCCTGCGTGAGGTGGCTGTTCTTTGCGCGCGCGATGCCAAAGTCCATGACCTTGATGTTGCCGTCGGGCAGCACCATGATGTTTTGCGGCTTAATGTCGCGGTGGATGATCTCATGCTTGTGGGCGACCGAAAGCGCGGAGCTGATCTGCGAGCCGATCTGAGCGACCTTCTTTGGATCGAGGGCGCCGTGGCTCTTGATGCCGCTCTTAAGGTCGGTACCGCGCAGGTACTCCATGACGATGTAGTAGGTATCGCCATCCTTGCCCCAATCGTAGACGCCCACGATATAGGGGGAGGAGAGACCTGCTGCTGCCTGGGCCTCCTGCTTAAAGCGGGCGGCGAAGGTGGCGTCGCCGGCATACTGCGGCAGCATGATCTTGACGGCAACCGTGCGGTCGAGGACCTGATCTTGCGCACGGAAGACGGTCGCCATGCCGCCCGTTCCCACCTTATCCTTGAGGAGGTATCTTCCCCCGAGGACCCTCTGTTCCATTCCTGCTCCTAACTAACTTATTCGCTCAACGATGTGTGTAGTACCAAATCTATGGCCGCTGGGACCGCGTGGCGCCTTGCCGCTAGCTCATCGGCCGCGGCGCGCCCCAAGTATCCGCTTCGATCACAGGCATCACGCTCCTTGGGCGGCAAGTGCCGCGGTCAGGACGATGCCGGCGATCTTGGCTGCCTTGACGTCGTGTTTGTCGTAATCCTCCAAGGCCACCGAGATGGCGACCGTGGGTGAATCGTAAGGTGCGAAGCCGACGAACATCGAGTTGACGTTGGTGCCGCCGGTCTCGGCCGATCCAGTCTTGCCGGCGACCTTGACGCCCGGAATCTGGGCATCGGTGCCGGTGCCGGACTGGACAACCGCGAGCATGGCCTGCTTGACCTGATCGGCCGTGGTGGCGCTGACGGCCTGGCCGAGCGAGCGGGATTGCGTGGTCTTGACCACGGTTCCGTCGGGGGCGAGCACCTGGGCCACGAAGAACGGGTCCATGACCACGCCACTGTTGGCGATGGCCGCCGCTATCACGCAGTTTTGCATGACGGTGGTCTGCGGACCTGGCGTGTGGTCCATGCCGACAGGCTGGCCGGCGCCTGCCCAGGCGGTCTCCCACTCGGTCATGAGCGAGGGGTCGGCCATGATGGAGGCCGCGGTGGTCAGGTCCTGACCGAGCTTTTGGCCGTAACCAAAGGCGTTGGCAAACTGGACGAGCGAGCTGGCGCCGATCTCGTTGGCCACCTGGCCAAAGACGACGTTGGACGACACGGCAAAGGCCTGTTGCAGGCTGATGGTACCGTAGCTCTCGTTGGCGTAATTGGTGACCGGCGCGTTGCCGATATCCATGGAGCCGGGCGCCTGGTACGTGCTGGTAAGGCTGGCGGTGCCGGTTTCGAGCGCCGCGGAGAGTGTGACGACCTTAAAGGTCGAGCCCGGGGTATAGAGAGCGTCCATGGCGCGGTCGTACATGGAGCCGTCCTCGCCACCGCCCGACTGCATCAGGGCATCGATGTTGGTGTTGTCATAGGTGGGCGAGCTTGCGCATGCGAGGACCGCGCCGGTGCGCGGATCCATAACCACCACGGCACCCTTAAAGCCCTTGAGTGCCTGCTCGGCAGCCGTCTGGATGCGCGAGTCGATGGTGAGCTTGGCGGTGTTGCCCGGTTGGTTTTGGCCCGCGAGCGACGCGAGGGCGTTGTCCCAGCTGGAGTAATCCTTGGAGCCGGTGAGCGTTTCGTTCATGACGCTCTCGACACCAGCGGTGCCGTACTGCTGGCTTACATAGCCCACCACGTGAGCGGCCATGTTTCCGTTGGGGTAGGAGCGGGCGTAGGTGCCGTCTTCCTGTTGCAGCGACTCGGCCAGCGTCACGCCGTCGGACGTGATGATGGAGCCGCGCTGGATGTACTTGGAGCGGGCGATGGTGTGGTTGTTGGTCGGCATGTCCTGATAGTCCTTGGCCTTGATGACCTGGACATAGGTGAGGTTGCCGATAAGGATGGCGAATAGTGCCGTAAAGGCGAGCACGGCGCGGGTCAGTCGATTGGCGAGCGCCACGCGGCCGAGCACACCGGATTCGGGCGTGTCGAGCAGGCGACGACGCATGCGCGAGCCGGCGGAGTGGCTGCCGCGGGCATACGAAGACGAAGTGGCGAAGCGCGTGCCGGCCGGGGAGGACGCCGAGGCGACCTGGTCGTCGGTGATGGCGGCCATGGTGCCGGTGCCGGTGAGCTCGGCCTCGCGACCGGTTGCCTCGTCACCGGCGCGCAGCAGCAGCGCGACGATGATAAAGCTTGCCAGCAGCGAGGAGCCACCCTGGCTCATAAAGGGCAGGGTGACGCCGGTCAGCGGGATCAGGCGGGTAACGCCGCCAACGATCAAGAACGCCTGGAAGCTGATAGCGGCCGTAAGACCGGTGGCGCTAAAGGCGGCAAGGTCGGACTTGGCACGGGCTGCCGTGGTCAGGCCACGTACGGCAAAGAGCATAAACAGGATAAGAACGGCGCCACCGCCCAAAAGGCCCATCTCCTCGCCGATAGCCGAGAAGATAAAGTCGGACTCGACGACGGGGATGTTGTTGGCCATGCCGTTGCCAATGCCGACGCCAACAAGGCCGCCGTCGGCCAGCGAGAAGAGGGACTGGACAATCTGGTAGCCCTGGCCCTGTGCATCCTTAAAGGGATCGGCCCAGATCTGGAAACGAACCTGGACGTGCGACAGGAACTTGTAAGCGCCCACGGCCCCCACGGCCAAGAGCACAAGGCCGATGATGACATACGAGAAGCGACCCGTGGCAACGTAGAGCATCAGCAAGAAGATGGTGTAGAACAGCAAGGCCGAGCCCAGGTCACGTTCGAAGACAACGACGAGCAGGCATACGCCCCAGACTGCGAACAGCGGCAGCAGCAGGCGCAGACGCGGAATCTTAAGACCCAAGATCTTGCGGTTGGAGATAGAGAGCAGTTCGCGGTTCTCGGCCAGGTAACCGGCTAGGAACAGCACGATAAAGACCTTGGCGAACTCGCCGGGCTGAATGGTAAAGCCGGCGATGCGAATCCACAGTTTAGAGCCCGAGATCGTGGTGCCGATAAAGATGGGCAGCATCAGCAAGATGATGCCGATGATGCCAAAGGTGTACTTGTAGCGCATGACCACGTCGAGGTTTTTGACCAGCGCAAGCGTCCCCACCATCAACGCCACCGAGATAAACAGGATGACGAGCTGCGAGATGGCGAGCGTGGGCGCCAAGCGCGTCACAAACGTGATGCCAATGCCCGAAAGAACAAAGACGATGGGCAGGATGGCCGGGTCGGCGCCGGGTGCCAGAATGCGCACGGCGATATGCGCCGCGGCGAAGGCGGCAAAGAGACCGATCGGAACGGCAAGTGTCTCAAACGAGATGGCGGCGCCTGCGGTGAGCACGTACATCGCATACAGCAGGATGACGGGGAACGCCGAGGCGATGAGTAAGAGCAGTTCGGTATTACGGCGACTCATAAGCGGCACTCCCTTTCTAATTCTTATCGGAGGCTTCGGCCTCGGCGGACTGTTCGGCGGTATTCTCGGAATCCGATTCGGAGGTCGAACCCTGGTCGGTGTTATTGCGGATCGTTTGCGCGTCGATCACCTGACGGGTCTGCTCCTCGTCGATCTGATGGCGGTACTTGGAGATGGTGTCCTGTGCGTCGTCGATGCTCGTCTGCTGAATACCTGCCTTAAGGCGATTTTGTGTGTCTTCGGGCAGGTCGGACAGTTTGATGGTGGTCGTGCTGTCGAGCCAGTGCAGCTTAAGGCCGAGCGGCTTGCCGGGAATGCCCCGGTAGACCGCGACGGTGTCCTTGTAGGTGCCCAGGTAGTACGAGCCGGTGATGCCTGCGTAGGCCCAGATGGCTGCCGCCAGCACAAAAGCGATGCCCAGTACGGTGGCAATGGTGATGTTGCGGCGGCGGACGCGCTTTGCCTCGCGCATGACGCCATCGTCGACCAGGTCAACGACAAGCACGGTGACGTTGTCATGCCCGCCGGCGACCAGTGCCGCGTCAACAAGGTTGTCGACGCAAATCTGCGCGGTCGAGGACTGCGTGGCGATGTTTTCGATATCGCTATCGGGAATCATGCTCGAAAGACCGTCCGAGCACAGGATCAGGCGGTCGCCTTCCTCGATATGCAGGGTAAAGTGGTCGGCATACATTGCGGGATCCGAGCCCAGCGCGCGGGTGATGACCGAGCGGTTGGGGTGGACGCGAGCCTCGTCTGCCGTAATCTCGCCGGCGTCCACGAGCTCCTCCACATAGGAGTGGTCGCGGGTCACGCGGATGAGCGTGCCCTCGTGGAGCAGATAGGCGCGCGAGTCGCCCACGTGGGCGATAGCGAGCATGTCGTTTTCGATATAGGCGCAGGTTGCCGTGCAGCCCATGCCAGGCTTGCCAAGCCCGTTGAGCGCAGCCTCGATGACCGCGGCGTTTGCAGCTTCGACGGCGGCCGCCAGTCGTGCGGCGTCGGCTGCCTGCGGCGCTGTCTTGGCAATGGTCTCGACGGCGATGGAGGAGGCTACCTCACCGGCGGCGTGGCCGCCCATGCCGTCGCATACGCAAAAGAGCGGCGATTGCACCAGATAGGAGTCTTCGTTATGCGGGCGCACACAGCCAACATCGGAGCGGGCGCCCCACATGAGCTGCGTGGTCGTGCCGGCGTCGTAGGTCGAGTCAGTCTCGACGCGCTCGTCGGTCAGCGGCTCAAAACTCATGGTCGAGCCGGGGTCCTTAAGCTTGGCCTCCACGGCGGCAACGTCAATCTCGGCCGTATCGCCGGGCGAGACGGTGTCGGCATCGTTGCTCGGGTCGTTGACGTTGGGCGTGGCGGGCTCTTCGGTTGTACGGTCGACAGGCTCGTCGTCTTGCGGGGCGACGGCTGCAGACTCGGGCGTCGCGAAGTGCGCGGGCGCGGGCGTGCCGTGGGATTGGGAGACATCCTCCGTCGTTGCTGCGGGTACGTCTTCGGTTACAGACTGCATGGCTTCGGGCGCCGCCGCGGGTTCCGGTGCAGATGCGGACTCGGGTGCTGCGGCGGGTGCCGGCGCTACGGGAAACACCGGTGCCGCGGGCTCGGGAGCCGCAAATACCGCGGAGCTCTCGGTAATCGCCGTGGCGACGGGTTCGGCAAAGTGAGCCGGCGCGGGCATGTCTTGCGGGACCGCGGGCTGCTCGGTAGCGGCGTGCACGCCGATGGGGGTGTTACCGCCGTCAGCGTTGTCCTCGGTATCCTCGTCGTCGGTCAGCGTCGGATATTCTTGCGTTACATGCGAAAGAGGCAGGGAGAACACAGTGTCCTCGGGCTCCACGGGCGCATGGCCCGCCGGGGCGGCATGAACCGGCGCGGTCGCGGGGGCGGCCGACGTCTCTGGCATGGTTGCGGACTTGTTCTCCTCGTCGATCATCGACGGTTCACCTTCATGACCACGTCGCCAATCTGGACTTCGTCGCCCTCGCGCAGCGTTGCGGGTTCCACCAGCTGGCGGCCGTTGACGAGCGTGCCGTTAAGCGAGTTGAGGTCCTCGATAATAAGTGCCGGACCCTGCAGCGAAAAACGCGCATGCGAGGCCGAGACAAACGGTTCGTTGATGCAGATGTCCGACGACGGCGAACGGCCGACGATGACGGGGCCGAGCATATCCACGTGGATGCCGCGGATGCCGCGCGGGCCCTTGTCCACATCGATCGTCCAGATGGCCGAGTCGCGGCGCTGGCCGCGGACGAGCCCCACGCCGGTCTTCATGACGGCAAACAGGAAGATATAAAGCAGGACGACCAGGACGATGCGGCCTGCAAACAGGACGATATCGATGTTCATAAGCGACTATCCCCTAAATTCGAACGTGCTCAGGCCAAACGTCAGCAGGTCGCCGTTGCGCAGCGGGCAGCGCGTGATGCGACGGTTGTTGACGAGCGTGCCGTTGGTGGAGTTGAGGTCCTCGATCGACCAGTCCGAGCCGGTAAAGGTGAGCTGGGCATGACGGCGCGACACGTTGGGGTCGCGCAGGGCGATGTCGGAAACCGAGCGCTCGCGACCGATGGTCACCTGTGCGGAGGTGATGGCGTGGCTCTCGCCGCTCACGACGTCGACGAGCTGGGCGAGCGGACGCTGCGGGGCGCGAGAGCTTGCCATGTTGGAGGCGATGCTGGCTGCGGCGCCAAGGCCAGCGGCGGCGCCGGTCGCGGCGGCTCCGCCCATGCCGGCAAGCGCGTCGCGCGAGACGGTTTGGGGCACGGGGATGGGTGCGGCGGCGGGATCGGGCATATTGGGCGCAAAGGGGTCGGCCACGGCAAGCGGGTCGGGAGTGGCAGCACGAGGTGCCGGCTGCTGCTGCGGCATAGCAGCGGGGTGTTGCTGCGTGGCGGCAAACTGCTGCTGGCCGGCGCGCGGGGCGCTGGCGGCACGGCTCGCGGCTGAGTTGTTCTGGCCCAGGCCGTTTTGGTAGGCGCGCTCTTCCTCGTACAGGCGACCGAGCGTGGGGGCATCGACGTTCTCGGCAAAGACCGAGAACTTGCCGCCGCGCAGCTGCGGGTCGATCATAAAGCGAACGAGGGGCTCGCCGACAAAGACGTAGCGGCGCTTTTCGGCCTGCGCTTTCACAAACTCGCGGACCTCGCGCGAAAGCTCGGGATAGAACGGGGCGAGCATGGGATCGTCGTCGGCGGCAATCAGGATGGTATAGAGCGCCGGCGCGGTGTTGACGCCGTTGATCACCAGAGTCTGATCCTCCATGTCGCGAGCGGCCTGCTTGGCAAGCTTCTTAAAGGAGAACGGGGCACGGGTGGCACCGAAGATGCCGGCCACGTGGTCCTCGAAGATGTTCAGGAAGTTCACGAAAGATCACTCTCCGTATAGGTTCTTTGGTATCCGAGCAAATAAAGGCATATCCCGACGATTATAGAGGATAGGATTCCCGTAACCGCCGCCTTGGCGACGACCGGGCCCGCAAGGCTGGCAATTTCCATATGGTGTGCAAGACAAAACGATACGGCCGAGCCGATGCCGGCGACGGCAATTGCGACGATGGCGGCAAGGTTCGATCCCTGCTCGGCGCGCTTGGCATGAGCATTGAGCAGCAGCGATGTTGCCGCGGCTATTGCTGCAACCAGCACGATTGCAGCGAGAAGGAGCGCGTCTCCCAGCGCTGCGACGACATTGCTAAGCCCCAGTACGCCTCCCGCAGAGAGAGCCGCTGCGGCAAGGCGGGCAAAGAGTGCGCCCATGCCCGTGGCCGCCGCTGCGCTTGCCGGGCCGAGCCAAAACGCCGCGATGCTCGTGGCGGCTCCGGCGGCAAGGAGGGCGTCGCCGGTTAGGCAACCCAGCGCAAGCGCGCAGGTGAGCGTCGCGCTCGCAGCCGCCTCGGTGCGTCCCCAAGCAATCCACCAACCGGACATGGCAGCGGCAAAAATGACCGCGACCGGCAGCATCGACAGGATGCCCTGCGCCTGCATGGTGGCGTTGGCCATGAGCACCAAAAAGCCCACGGCTGAGATGGCCGAGCCAATCTGCGGGGCCAAGCCTGCCGCCGCGCCAATGGCGACGGCCGCCACGACCAGCCCGGGAAGCGTCGCGACGCCGGCCGTCTGCATAAGCAAAAAGCTGAAGGCTCCGCATGAGAGCGCCGAGATGCCGCGCATGGTGTAATTGCGTGCGCGGCCCCAGCGCGTGCCCGCCCAGCCAAGTGCGGGGTCGACCTCGACGGTGTCATCCTCGTAGCTCGATGGCTCGATATCATCTGCCGCGCACTCGTCATTCGAAAGCTCGCCTACCATCTGCTCCAAGCTGCGACGGCCTTCGCGCACGCTCCCCAAGCCGGCAAGGAGTCGGTCGCAGAATGCCTCGATGCTATCGGGGCGGTCTTGCGGCATGGGGGAGAGAGCGCTCATGAGCGCCGCCTCGGCCCCCGGGGGAAAGTGAGGGATCAGTTCGCTGGGATAGGTGGCGCCGCCGATGATGCGGTCGAGCGAGTCGGCAGGCGTGGCCGCCATAAAGGGGGCACTGCCGCACAGGCCCTCGTAGATCACGCAGGCAAGGGCAAAGACATCGGCACGTTCGTCGACCGTGCCGGTCTCGATATCGAGCTGCTCGGGCGGCATGTAGCCGATGGTGCCGCCGCGCGATCCGCCAAAGCCGCCGGCGGACGACAGCCGCGCCATGCCAAAGTCGGTGATCTTTACATTGCCCGAATGGTCGATAAGCACATTGGCGGGCTTTATGTCCAGATGAAGCACGCCGTTTGCATGGGCAAAGGTGAGTGCCTGACCCAGCGCGTCGGCAATGGCCGCGGCCTCGTCAAAGGTGAGCGAGTGGCCGTCCACGCGATGCAAAAACTCGGCCAACGACATACCGTCGACATACTCCATGACCAGGTAGGCATAGGCGGTGTCGTGCGTAAAGTCGATAACCTGCACGATATTGGGATGTTGAAGCATGGCGGCGGTATGCGCCTCGCGCAGCACGTCCATGATGTCGCTGGCGGGCATGCCGGCGCCGTTGATAAGGGGGATGCGCTTAATGGCCACGCGACGGCGCAGATGCGTGTCGCGGCAAATCTCGATGGAGCCAAAACCGCCGGTCGCAAGCGTCTCGAGCGGCTGGTACCGCTTGAGCAGCTCGCGAGAGCTAGTGCCCTCCAAGGGAACGTCCGGCGAGAACCGGGCGGTATGTTGCGAGAAAAGCGGCATGGCCAACCCTCGTGCGTTTAAAGTTCGTTTGCGAGCGGCGGGCGCGGGGCCGAGCCGTTCGCGGTGGCATAGATGCTGCTAGTGTAGCACGCTCAGGCGGATGGCGAGGATGGCGGGATGCGAGGCTGCCTGTCTGGCTTGGCCTTCGTCTCGACCCATCCGGAAAGCGCGCCCCAGTTTGCGGCCAAATACTGGGACACGCTTTCCGAATGGGGTGTGCTGCGGAAACTGCGTCCCAGAATATTGACTCAGAACGGGATACAGTTTCCAGATCGACGCTCAAAAGGAAACCGCATCCCGCTTTGATGCGGGGACTGCGGACAAAAGCTGAACCGTGATCTGGCTCGGATTGGAGTTCGCCTGAATCGTTGATGCTGGCTGGTGTGGGCGTGGAGATAAACGAGCAGCCCGAGCGATATAATGACACGCTATGGAGGTCATATGCTCTTTTCCCGCTGTTCTGCCACATCTGCTTTCGCCATTGCGCTCGTCGTAATGGCGGTTACCCCTTATCACCGGTTTTCATCTTCAATCGGCTTGGCATCAGGTGCAATGACCTGGCTCGTTATCCTTGGCGCATGCCTCGCGGCGTTTGGTCATGGTGTTGCGCTCCGCAAGGGGAGAGAAATAAGACGGCCGGGTCGCCTTGGCGTCTTCGGTGTTTTCCTTGCTGCTATTGCGGTGGTTCCCGAATGGGTCGACTTGGCCTTCTATGCTCGCGGAGATTCTATTCCAATCGTGTTTGCACCAATCTGGTTGTTGCATCGTGTTTCGTGTGCCTTGTGCTTCACTGGGTCGTTGCTCCTCTCATATGTAATTTGGGATACGGCGGGCTCTCCTTTGATACGGGGGGCGGCGCGGGACGGCGAAAGGGGGACCCGCCGATCGCAGAGCACGCTTTTTGCAGAAACAATAGTTGTCCTGTCTTGCCTGCTGTTTTGCTGTCGAATTTCATGGAGAGTCGTTCCCGAGCCATGGGGGATGCCCTCTGTAACGGCCGCATCAATTGGCCTCGTGCTTTTAATTCCGCTGGTCTATCTCGTATTGGCTGCGGTCCCGCTGCTTTGCTGTCCCCGCGCCTTTGGTCGGGGGCAGGGCGACGTGTTTGCCCGTTCTGTGCTTGTAGCAGTTCCCATTGGCCTTGTTCCGGCTGTCGAGGTGGCATACTTTGCAAGCGATGCCGCAGTCATTGCATCACTGTCGATGGGGTCCGCTATTGCTGTTGCCGCCTTCGTATGCACATTGCTAAGGGAGAAACGGGACAACAATTCGGATACCCCTCGCACGTCCGACCCATTCGATGCGGGGGTGTTTTCCCCTGCCCTGTCGCCTCGAGAAGAGCAGTTTGTTCGACTGCTGCTCAAAGGGAAAACGCCGGCGGAAATTGCCAGGGAGACGGGTACGAAGCCATCGACGGTGCGAACAACGCTTCACCGAGCATACGGGAAGGCATCGGTTGCGGGCTCACGCGAGCTCGTGGCATTGTTTGCGGGTGAGGGTGATGCTACAGGGCCTGGTCTGCTGCAGCGGCATGCTGGTGATATGTTGACATCAGTTCGGACGCGCCGGCTGTTTCGATACCTGCTCACAACATTTTTTATCCTCCTTGCGGCGGGCCCCTTGGTAATGGCGGATAGCGATTGGGGATCCGGTGTTTCGCGGGCAGTCGCCTTTTCTCTCGCAAGCTATGCATTGGGTCTCGGACTGCTTCTGTCGCTGCACTACGCGGGTGAAAAACTGAATCGTGAAGTTGCGCTGACTAGAACGGATGGGGCGATTGGGCTCGGAAGCCCGTGCGTATGGGCGGTGCTGTCTGCCGTGGAATGGTCTTTTGTCTATATCGCGGCATGGAGGTGTATATGCGATCCGTTGATGGCTGCGCCGGTCCTGCTGTGCGGCGTGGCATCTACGGTCTCGCTCGCTGTTGGGCTGCGTCCGTTTAAGGTGCATGCCCGTGTCCGGGCTATCGTGCCGTTGGTGTCAATAGGTGCGGCTACTTTAATCCATGCGGCCACTAGGGGGCGAATCCATGGGTTCGCGGTGCTGACGGGGATGTTGCTCACATACATAGTGCTGCGTAGCTGTCCGCAGCGCAAAATGCTTGGGATATGGATGCTTTGCTTTGGGGCGGCGGCTCCTGTCTGGGTTGTCTTGCTCAACATGGTGCAGGATCTGACGGTTTTCGAGCCTCTGTTCCTTGCGTCGTTGCTGGGGCAAAGTTCGGCCGTCAATGTCGTCGTGGCAACGGTGATTGTTTGCTGGTCTGTGCCCATGCTCGTTACGCACATCGTGCTCGTACGCTCGGTTGAGGACGAGAAGGCCGTCTTGAAGTACCGTGCGAACGGGTCCACCGAAGCAGCTCACGTGCGCCGGCTGGCTCTGCTTACGTCGCGCGCCCTGTCCGATGTTCAGGCCCGAATATTGTTGATGACGGCAGAGGGCACAACGACAAAGACCATTGCGCAGGATGTCGGTTACGCTGCATCTACGGTGCAAGCGCTGCGATCCGCGTCCTATCGCCAGTTGAAGATCAAGAACAAAGCAGAGCTTATTTCATTGTTATCGCAGGTAGATAACGTGTAAACGCCTGGATTATCAACTCAATAGCGAGTGTTTACAGACATCTTTCTCCATTCATGCAAAGGTTGCTGTGCGTCGACGCATTGTTAGCCGCTTTTGATTGGAGAAGGCCATGATTAAGCCAAGGAGCGCTATTACTCGAATCGGAGTCGGGTTGGCGATTGCTGCGGGTCTGTCCCTAGGGGTTCCCGCTGCATCGTTCGCGCAAGAGGAGTTTGACACCTCTCAGGTTTCTAGCATTACTCAAAACGCCGATACGGGAATTACGACCTGTACGAACAATGCCGATAGGGCATTTAGTTTTCAATGTGCCGGGACGAGTGCAACTGGTTACCGTCAAAAGGATGATTCCTCATCGCTCTATCTGGATATCCAAGGTTATACGGGAAATCCGCTTCGGTTATATACAGACGGTGCGTATAACACAAGCGGTAGCGGCAGCATGAATTGTACTCAGGGAACGTATCGTTCGAATCACAAGGGACAGTGGGAAATGTATAACCTCGTCCGTGAGAACGGGCGATCTGCGGCGCGACTGACTGCATGGGCGGAGTCTGGCTACGGCACTGTTATTGGTGTATGAAGCCCCGACTGCGTCGGGCATTTCCGCAAGCTTCCCGCATAGTTGTTTGAATTGGCTCCCTTCCGGCTTTCTGGGTCGGAAGGGGGAGGAGGACGTATGAACCAAAGGCTCGTAAGATATGAGCTGTCGAAAACGATAAGACGCCCAGCTTTTATCTTTGCTCTCTTGATTGCAGTCGCAGTTGCAATAGCTGCTGCGCTGGAGCCGTGGGCAAATTTGGAAAAAGAACGTCACAACCTTCTTTCTTTTGGTTACGGCGTTGGCATGCAAGCCAAAAACTATCTCGGTCAAACACGTGAAAGCAGCTTCGGTAACTGGATTGTTGTGAGCGCGAACGCGCCACTGTCTGCGTCGGTGTTTTTCTATGCACTGCCCCTGCTTGCAATGTTGGCCGGATCTTGGTCGTGCCTCTTTGAGCGTTTGAGTGGTTATGACATGCAGATATGCACGCGCGTTTCCAGAAAGGCATACGTGAACGTAAAGGTGCTGTCTGCTTTCCTCTCCGCGTTTACAGTGACTGCCATTCCTCTGCTCGTCAATTTCCTGATTGTCTCGATGCTTTTTCCTGCGTATCTTCCTCGGGTCGATGAGTCGACCTACGTAGGGCTTTACCTACATAGCTATTTCTCCGGTCTATTTTATTCACATCCTTTGTTATATGTGCTTGCATACACGCTGTTCGATGCGGTCACGCTCGGGACTTTATCCATGGCTGTAACTGGCTTCTCAATTTTGTTTCGTAGCAGAATCAAAGCGATAATTGTCCCGTATCTGCTAATGGTTGCGTGGCATTTTGCAAATGGCTGGATCTTCGGCGTAATGGCTTGTGTGGGGTTTAACTGCAATATCTTCAACAGCATCAGGTCGGAATCGCTGAATAACTGGCCAGACATTCGAGCCGGTTTTGCGGAAATCATATTATTGACCCTTGCTTCGTTGGCTTTTTCTGGGGCGTGGAAAAGGCGGGAGATGGTCTGATGCTGTTTAGGCTGGTCGCCGCGGACCTGAGGACCGTTTTGAAGAAGAACATCATTACCTTTATTGCGATTGCGGCAGTGACCGTTGCGAACCTGGTGTACGCCTACGGTTTGTCTTCTGTGTATGGGGTCAGGACGGATGCCTTGGGGTTTGCGGACAATCTTGCGCTCGTGTTTGCCGGATCTGCTCCGTTTGAGCCTAGGCCCGGGGTCATGTTTGTGCCTCCGCTAGGATGGCTATTTCTCATTCTGCTTATTCTCTATACAACACTCGATTATCCCGCCGAATCGTTGCACGGGTTTGGTTTGCAAACGCTTGTCCGATGCCGGGCGAGAACCCTTTGGTGGGTCTCGCGTTTTATCTCAGTGGCGGCGATAACAGCATTTTCGCTGCTCGTGGTGGTTTGCTCTGTTGTGATTTGGAGCTTGATGGTGAGTGCCTCGTTCAGCGCGGTCATCCATGGCGAGTCGCTTCAGCTGGCTAATTTGGCGCCGTGGTTTCTCAAGGCGAGCGAAGCAGGTGCACTGCCGTTTTTCGCAGGTCTCTTTCTTGCTTTTGAGGCGCTTGCGTTTGTGCAGGCAACGGTTGGGTTTATGCTTGGGCCGTCAGTTTCATTTGCGGTTGTAATGAGCTACCTGATCTGTTCGGCATATGCGCGGCATTGGGCGCTACTGGGAAATGCCTTGATGCTGTTGCGCTGGGGTGGAATCGTCAAAGAAGGAATTGCGACGGGCTCGAGTGGCTTGTTTTCAATTGTGATTATGTCGTTATGCCTATCGTTGGGTGGACTGTGGTTTCGAAGGGCCGACCTTATCGAAAAGAGGGACAAGATATGAGTGTGATCGTTAGGGACGTATCGAAGCGCATGGGCAAAAACGATGTCCTGCGCAACGTGTCTATCGAGGTTGACCCTGGGACTGTGGTCGGGCTTCAGGGGATAAACGGTTCGGGTAAGACCATGCTCATGCGAGCGGTCTGCGGATTGATTAGACCCACCGAGGGCGAGATTATTATCGATGGCCAAAGACTTGGGGCGGATATCTCGTTTCCGCCGAGTCTGGGGATGTTGATAGAGGCGCCTTCCTTTTTAGGATATCTGTCTGGTTACGACAATCTGGAGCTCATAGCTCAAATCAATGGCGTTGCCACCCCCGAGGACATTCGCTCTGCCCTGCGGCTCGTGGGGCTCGATGCAGACGAAAAAAAGAAGTTTCGAGCATACTCGCTTGGGATGAAGCAGCGTCTGGGAATAGCTGCGGCAATTATGGAAAAGCCGAAGCTGCTTGTTCTCGATGAGCCAACGAATGCCCTCGACGAAGCGGGCGTGGAAATGCTCAAGCGCGTTGTGGCGATGGCGGCATCAACGGGTCGCGAGGTTCTTCTGTCTAGCCATGACGGAGAGGTGCTCGAGGAGCTAGCCGATCGTGTTTACTGCATGCGCGACGGTGCCGTTGTGAAAGTTCGGGAAAGGTCGTGAGCGCGATGAAGAAGGCCCTGTTGACGAGAAGGTCGATGCTCGCGCTTTTTGGCTGTGCTGTTACCGGCCTTGCGGGCATGAGGGTGAGCGTCGTTAACGGGAACCGGACAGTCATTCCTGAAAAATATTACGCGGAGGGCGAATGGCTCTCGATGGATGGGGCGTTTCTGGGGTCGAAGGATGTGGCGACTGACGGGTATTCGTTTTGCATAGACGGGGCAGAGCTGCTCACGCCGCGCGAGTATCTCAAGCGTGCGCATGATGATTATTCAAAATATGGCATCGTAGATACGAAAACGAAATTGAAGGACGCCGACATCACGTGTGTTATCGCCGTAAAGATGCGTGTCAGGAATAAGGACAATGTCGAAGGCGGAATTAAAGCGTATGTTTGGCATTTGGTGCCGGAGTCTGCGCCAAACTATGACTTTGTGGTCAATACCGATCTGATAACGCAGGCAATGCCGGTGCTGGGCGGTTCTGCTGCGTTTGCTGTACAGGTTGGGGCGGAGAACGAGTTACTCGTCCCATTCATGATGCAAAACACCAACGACTATTTCGAAGGTTACGAGACCGTCCGTTTTGAGAAAGCGTTTCCCGGGACCTATACGATGAAGATGACCGATCTGCCGGAGCGAAGGCTCTTCAGGTTTGAAGTTAAATAGCTCGAAGGCCCTGTTGGGGGAGCCTCATCCTACGCTGAAGCGGGATGAGATTCCCTTCGCAGTGGCGCTCGGCCCTAGCGCTTCTTCTTGCTCTTCTTCTGCTTGCGCTGCTTGCCCTTGTTGTCCTGGGGCTTGTCGGCCTTGTCGCCCCGCTTGGCCTCGGCGGCAGCCTTCTCGGCCTTCATTTTCTTCTTCTTGGTCTCGATGCGGAGCTTTTTGTTGATGCGCGCCTTAAGGAAGGGGCCAAACTGCTCGGCATCGCCGCGGATAAAGGTGTCCTTAGGGATAGTCACGCCCTGGTCGGCGAACATGGCTACAAAGATGCGCTCGCCGTCGAGTACGTGGTCGAGCTTCTCAAACGGGAAGAACTGCGACTTGCCGCTCTTGCCCCAAACCATCAGGCCGTCCTCGTTGGCAGCGACGCGGCGATAGCGGCCACCCATGGACTCGTCGGCCTCGACGGCGTCGATAAAGTCACGGGCGAGCGTGTGGTGCAGGTTTTTGCTCCACCAGGCCAAAAAGGCGCCGAATACGATCAGGACGACGCCAAACTTGATCCAGTTACCGCCGGCCACCAGCATGCCAATGCCGATCAGCGCGGCAATTGCCGCGGCGACATACAGCGAACCGCGACGCCTGGGCGAGGCGACCAGGCGGGCGAAGTCGGTGACCAGGTCGTTTTCGTACTGGTACTCGTTGAGGTACAGGATGCCGTCGTCGGCTGCGGCCTGCTCCTCGAGCGCGACCTCGACCTGGTCGGCTGCTTCGGAGGGGACGAGGTTGCTCTCTGCGTCTGCCATGCTCTTTGGACTCCTATCGCGGCGGGCTCGCCGTACGGGTTATTATGAATGCAGTATGCCGTGCGACCGCATGGCCGTCGCGGCAACAAGACTCAGTATACCCGGGGGAGCACCCATGGAATCGTTGTACCGAAAGTATCGCCCGCTCACCTTCGACTCCGTGGTGGGCCAGCAGCATATCGTCTCGACGCTCGAGCACGCCATCACCGAGGGGCGCCTGTCCCACGCATACCTGTTCTGCGGACCGCGCGGCACGGGCAAGACCACCATGGCGCGCATCCTTGCCAAGGCGCTGCTGTGCCGTAATGCCGAGGCAGCGCGCGCCGAGGGCGCAAGCGGGTGCATGCCCGACGGCACCTGTGAGGAGTGCGAGCTCATCGCCGAGGGCAACCACCCCGATGTCTACGAGCTCGATGCCGCAAGCCGCACGGGCGTGGACAATGTGCGCGAGGAGATCATCAACTCCGTCAACTTTGCCCCGGTGCGCGGCAAGTACAAGATCTATATCATCGACGAGGTTCACATGCTCACGACGGCGGCGTTCAACGCGCTGCTCAAGACGCTCGAGGAGCCGCCGGCACACGTGATCTTCGTGCTGTGCACCACCGACCCGCAAAAGATTCTGGAGACCATCCTCTCGCGCTGCCAGCGCTTCGATTTCCACCGCATCAGCAACGAGGATATCGAACATCGCTTGTCCTACGTGTGTGAGCAGGAGGGCTTCGATTACGACGACGAGGCGCTGACCATCGTGGCGCGCCATGCCAAGGGCGGTATGCGCGACGCGCTTTCCACGCTGGAGCAGCTGAGCGTTTTTGGCAACGGCGCCGTGCATGCGGACGATGCCCGCTCGCTTTTGGGCGAGGTTTCGGACCAGATCCTGGGCGAGTTTGCCCGCGCTATTGCCGAGCGTGATATTGCTGAACTCTATGGGCTCATTCGCGCACAGGTCGAGGAGGGCAATGATCTGCTTGAGCTGACGCGCGACCTGGTGGCGCATGTGCGCGACGTGTATGTGGCCTGCGTTGCCGGTGCCCGTGCCGAGCTGTTTGAGGGCGGGGCCGAGCAGGCCGAGGCGCTTGCTGCCGAGGCTGCTGCCTTTGGCGAGCATCCGGCCGACCGTCTGGCCCGCGTGCTGACGGTGCTCGACGATGCCGCGTTGGAGATGAGGGGCGCGAGCGACGTGCGCCTGGTGCTCGAGATCGCCTGTACGCGTCTGGCGCGTCCCGAGGCCGATTTAACGATTGAGGCTTTGGCCGAGCGCGTGGCACGCTTGGAGGCCATGGTTGCCAACGCCGCCGTTCCGGCGAGCGTGGCTGCTGCTCAAGCGAGTGCGCCTGCGGCTGTCGCGGCTGCGCCTGCGACGACACAACAACCGACGCTGATCTCGGGTGCCCGAGCTGCTACTCCCGCGGCGACTGCCGCCCCCGCTGCTACGCCCGCGCATCAGGGTGGCATGCCTTGGGACCGCGGCGCTGCTGTTCCGGCGGCCCAGCCTGCGCCCAAGTCCGCAGCTCCGGCTCCCGCGCCCAAACCTGTAACGCCTGCACCTCAACCCGTTGCGGCTCCGGCTCCCGCGCCTGCTGCATCGACCGTGCCGGTGTCCAAGTCCAACAACGCCGCTCAGGTTGCCGCCGCCGGTGCTGCCGAGACCCCCGCGGTCGAGGACGCTGGCGAGCTCCAGCGCAAATGGGGCGAGGTCGTCGAGCGCGTCAAGGCCCAACAACCTTCTTATGCGGCTCTCCTGTTGAACGCTCGCGCTACGGCAGACGATGGTTCTAAGCTCACGGTCTCGTTCCCTACGGCATTTGCTATCAAGATGCTCGGGCGTGCTGATACACAGGCGGTGTTTTTGCCGACAGTCAGTGCGGTCTTCGGTCATCGCACCGTCGACTATGTCCTGGATGGGGGTGGCACGCCGGCTCCTCAACATGAGGAGCATTCTCCATCTGCACGGGCTGCGGCATCTGCGGACCCGCAACCCGTGTCCTCGGTGCCCCCTGCATCCTCGAGCGCCAGCGCGACGCAGCCAAAAGCGGCGCCGGTAGCGGCACCGACCCCGTCGGCGCCTGAACCCGCTGCGCCCAAACCGGCTGCTCCGATCCCCGCGCCCAAGTCCGCTGCCGCGCCTGCGCCCAAGTCATCCGACCTGGCCAAGGCCCCTTGGCTGCGCTCCGACAACCCTGCCGGTGCTCCTGCCACGGGCAAGCTCCCGACCGAGCCCGCGCCCCGAGCGCCCGAGCGCGCGTCCGCCCCCATGGCTCAGCCGCCTGCGCAGGCTGCGCCATGGGAATCCGAGCAGGTGCCCTACGACGATGCCATGGTCGGTGGTTTTGCTGCCGATGCCGGCGGGGACGATCTGCCCCCGTTCGACGTGCCGGGTGCGGCGTCCGCGCCCAAGGCCGCTGCTGTGGCACCCGCAGCCTCTGCAAACGACGACGTCCCCGCCGCTCCCTGGGAATCCAATCCCGGTGCTGGCAGCCCCTTCGGCCATCAGGGCGCAGCCCCGAGCATCCCGCAGACCGAGGACGAGGCCAAGGCCCTCATCCGCAGCGTCTTTGGCCAGGCCACCATCTTCAAGCCGGTGGAGTAGCTGCGCAGGCGGGTATGCTGCTCAAGAAGAGAACCCCTTGCCCGGGCGCATCTGTATTTCGGACATGTGCAACGTGGTGCCGCGTATATCGCATTCGAGCAGACAGGCGCGTGACGGTCGGCCTAGGGTGCTGAGGTCGACACGATACGTCGCGCGGCTGTCCGTGTACTCGACTTGCTCGGCGTTGACGGTTGCTCCGATTGTAAATAAAGAGCCCAGTTCGGCATCGACAATCTTGGAGTCCTTTATCTTGACCTTGAACTCTTGGTAGAGGGACGGGCTGTTGTAGTAAATGGTTCGGGTTCCGTCGGTGCATTCATCGGTCGTCTCCCATTTGACGACGGGCTGGTCCGAGCTGGCTATCAGCAGTTCTGCTCCAAAAGCTATGGCATGGGTGATGATAACCAGTAATACCCAGACGACAAAGAGATAGAGAACCACATATGCAACGGGGTGTTTTGAGCGGATGTTTTGGAGCGCGTCGGGGGCATTCATGGGGCACCTCCAAATTGCAATCTATGACAATCAAATTATACCCTGCCGCCATGTGCTCCGCCTCGAGCAGCGGTTTGGCATTTAGCTATTTAGTGGCACACATGAAATGCCGGATTCGGCTCTACTAGATTGAGTATGCGATATTATGCAACCTTGCATAATTCGGCCTTGCATAATCTTTGCGTGCGGTTTGTATTGGAGGACATGTATATCGACTGAGGTAGCGTGTCCGCCCCGTTCGCTGGCCTCACGCCGTGGTACGATTTTTGAGCTTGAAAGTCCCGCCGCGCTCCGGCTGCCCTTGCAGCTCGGCGTGCGGCCGCACGTAAAGGAGCCATCATGGCCGGTATGAACATGCAGCAGATGATGAAGCAGGCTCGCAAGATGCAGGAGCAGCTTGCCGCCGCGCAGGAGAACCTCAAGTCCCAGACCGTCGACGCCTCTGCCGGCGGCGGTATGGTCAAGGTGACCGTTAACGGCGAGATGGAGCTCGTCAACCTCACTATTGACCCCGATGCCCTCGATCCCGAGGACGTCGATATGCTGCAGGACATGATCATGGCTGCCGTCAACGAGGCCGTCCGCGGCGTCAACGAGCTCGCCAACAAGCAGATGGGCGCCATCACCGGCGGCCTCAACATCCCGGGCATGCCGTTCTAAGACACGCATATATATGAGTGCGAATCACAGTCTGCAAAAACTGCTCGATGAGCTGGGCCGTCTGCCGGGCATTGGTCCCAAGTCGGCCCAGCGCATCGCCTATTACCTGCTCGAGGCCGATGCCGAGGAGGCCCGCCGCCTGGCCGAGGCCATCCTGGAGGTTAAGCAGGAGGTCCACTTTTGCAGCCGTTGCTTTAACTACGCCACGGCCGACGAGTGCTCCATCTGCCAGGATTCGATGCGCGACACTACTCGCATTTGCGTGGTGGGCGAGCCGCGCGATGTCCAGGCGATTGAGCGCACGGGCAGCTACCACGGTCTCTACCACGTATTGGGCGGCGTGATCAGTCCCATGGACAAGATTGGTCCCGAGCAGTTGCACATTCGTGAGCTGCTGGCACGCTTGGGCCACGAGGACATCCACGAGGTCATCATCGCCACCAACCCCAATATCGAGGGCGAGACCACGGCGAGCTACCTGGCCCGCACTATCAAGCCGCTGGGCGTTGAGGTATCGCGTCTGGCGAGCGGCCTTCCCGTGGGCGGCGACCTGGAGTATGCCGACGAGCTTACGCTTGGGCGCGCCATCGAGGCCCGTCGCACGATTTAGGTGGCGAGCCTGCTCCTGCCGTATGTCTTCATCGCGACGCACGGGGTAGCCATAATTTCCCCGTGCGACTGTAAGTTTGTTGTGCAACAAAGATGCTTTGTATCCGCTTATCGCATGGATGCTTCCACTCGCATCCTTAATTTGCCCATTCGTTGCGCAACCTTTTGGGTTCGCTGATACACTCAAATATGGATTCGAATGAATGCGCCGCTCCCGAGCGGCGTGTTTTTGTTGGAGGAGAACGCATGCGGCCCGGTGGCACTCAGACAAAGCGCGGCGCCGCGGTGCGCATGCGACGCCGACTGGGCTTGGCGCCGCGGGCGTACGCACTGCTGTCTTGCTCGCTGGTGCTGGTCATAGCTGGCGTTTCTGCCTATGGCATGACCGTGCCGTCCATGATGCAGGCACATGCCGCACGCGAACCGCGCGTGGGGCATGAGGTCAAAAGTGACCTGGGGACCACGACTGGATATGCTTGGGCAAGTGTGGTCGCGCATATTGTGTTTGGCACCGGCGACGCGGACGGCGCCGAGGCCCCGGACAACGAAGTCACGCTTGCCAATGGCAAAACCATCGTGCTCACCAACACCAAGATCATCGATCGGTTGTCCAACAATAGCGTGGCGGCAACGGTGAATAAGGTCGAGCAGCAGAAGGAGCAGGACGCCCAGCAGTCCGGAAAGCCCGGTAGCTCGGATACTTCTGGCTCCGGCTCGGATTCGTCGAGTTCGGGCGGTGGCTCTGGGTCGGGTTCCTCTGCCGGAGGGTCTGGAAACGGCGGCTCGACGGGCGGCAACACTGACAACGATGCAAACTCCGGTGGCCTTTCCGCTGCTGAGGAAGAGAGCATTCACAGCTGGCTTGTGACCAAGTACAACATGCTCGACGGCTATGTTTCTCGTGCCAATGACGTGGTCTCGACCTATAACTCTACGGGAGATCCCAGGCCGTGCGACAGCCTGGTCGGGGAGATGTTTGTCATTCGAGCCGAGTTCGGTCGTCAGACATTCTCGCCCCGGTCAAAGTGGTATCAGCAGTATGCCAATCTGTGGGGCTGTTACACCAACCTATGTCAATGGGTCGGCCATTACGGCGATGATGACGTCGCGCTCGGTAACTTCAACAATAACGTGGCGGCGCTTGCCCTATGATGACCGATCTTGCATCCACCACACCACAATCGCTCGGTCGCGATCCCATGGTCGGCCTGCGCCTGGCGCGTGTCGACGGGTTTGAGCCGGCCATTGCGCTCGGTCAGGACGAACTGCCTGCCTATCTGCGTCGTTTTACGATACTGTTTGCCGACGATGCCACCATGCGCCGTGGCGGTATCGGCCGCGTGACGCGTGCCGTCAACGCCCAAGGCGAGGCCGTGGCACTCAAGCAGCTCATCTTGCCAACGTGCGATGAGTTTGACGATGCCGCCGCCCATGAGGCGCTGGTCGCCAAGTTCAAAGCGGCGTTTCGCGAGGAATACGAATGCCATCGCGCCCTTTCGGGCCTTAAGGGCTTTCCCCGCCTCTATGGCTGGGGCGAGGTCGACGGTGTGCCTGCAATTGTCATGGAATGGGTCGAGGGCGAGACGCTCGCCCGCTTGCGCTCGCGCTTTGCCGTGGACGATGCCGGCCGCCTATCGCCGCTTGTGGCGGCGCGTCTGGGTCGCGACCTGTTCGATCTGCTCTGCCGTATGAGCCTGGTGGGCGAGGGCTTTGCCCACCGCGATATCTCGCCCGCTAATATTATGGTGCGTACGGCGCGTCTACCGCTTGACCGGCAGCTTGCCGAGGGCACCTTTGACCTGTGCCTGATCGACTTTGGCTCGTCGCTGGCGCTTGAGCCTGCGTCGGCCGTGGCCGGTACCGGCGGCAAGGCGTCGTTTACGGAGCGCTATGCCACGCTGCGTCGCGCGACGGTTGCCTATGCCCCGCCCGAGATGCTCACCGACGATATTCCCGACCTGCGCGCTTTGCGTATGTCGCCGGCGATCGACGTCTATGCCGCAGCAAGCACGGTTTACGAGCTCATTGCCGGCGCCGCGCCATACGAAGCCGCGCCGAGCACTTCGGGCACCTCGGGTTCGCGCAAAAAGACGCGCGACATCGCCAGCCCCTACCGTCTCAAGATGGACACGCTGCCCGACTATCCCATTGGTGCCCATGCGCCCGGTTGCGATTTGACTCAGCTGCTTCGTCGTGAGCCCGATGTGGCGCTCGCTGCGGCCGAGCAGGCCCAGCAGCTGGGGCTTGAGCCGGATTCCGAGGAGCTACGCGATGCGCTGGCGTTTGTCGATGCCCAGCTGTTCGACGTGGTGATGGCCTGTCTGTCCAGCCATCAAAAAGATCGTCCCGAGCCGGCGGCGGTCGAGGCGGCGCTCTCGGCGTTTTGTGACCACTATGCGCAAAATGTCGGTCGTTCGCTCCGCGGCGAGCCGCTCACGCCGTGCCCCATGGATGCGTCTGGCCGCGCGGTTCGTCGCGCGCTGATGGTCGGCGCGACGGTCGTCTGTGGCGTGGTTTGGGCTGTGGTCGTGGTTTCGGCCGCGCTGCTGGCGTCGGGCGCTCGCGTGACGGCGACTTTGGGATCGCTCGTGTGGTCTGGGTCGCTACCGGGTATTATTGCCGCACTGGCGTTGGCGCTGCCAGGCATAGCCGGCGTTGCCGCGGGGGCACTTGCGCGCGATCGGCGCTCGGGCTTCCTGCAGGGTGTGCTTGCGCTTTCTGCCTGCGAGGTTCCGGTGCTGGTTGTGGCTGCATGTAGCGTATTTTCCCAACGCGCCGTGATGGGCGGCCTTGTTGCCGCTCTGGTTGCAACCTATACGCTTACGTGGTTTTTGCTTGCGATGGGCTTTGCCTTTGAACTTCCCGTTTCGGCACCGCGACGCACAAAAGCCCAGATGGCGACTCCGCTTGCCGGTGGAGCCGCAGCTGTCCGTACTTTTGGCGGACCTGTCGAAGTATCGTCCGATTCTATTTCTACGACCAAGGAGGCCTAGGTCATGGCATCTCAAGTTGAGCTCACCCCATGCGGGGCCATGTTTGACATCTTTAAGCGCGCAGCGCATCTGAGCCATATCGAGCTGTGCGGCTTGGTGCTTTCGTCCCGTCCGCTCGCCGACGGCCGCAGCCCGCAGAGCCGAGCCGCCGATCGCTCTTGGGTTTCCCGCTTTATCGTTCGCGCGCCGGTCGGCACGCTTCAGCAGCGCTACTTTGCCGAATACGGTACCTCGGCTGCGCGTATTATGTCGCAACTGGCCCTGCGCCAGCGCAATCCCATGGACTCCACGGCTGTAATCAATATGGTGTGCGGTCCTGCAGGTGAACCGATGGTACGCGCGCTCGAAGAGTGCCACCAGGACACGAATCTCTATCGCAACGCGCTCGATCGCCTGTCCCAGGCGGCGGAACTCATGCCCGCCGAGCGCGCCGAGGTCGTGCTGGTGCTGTTTGTCGCCGTCGGTTGTTCGGCGGATGTGCGGTCCTCGGTGAACTATGCCATCGACTACGCGAACGCGACCTGCGGCGGAGGCACATCCACGCCGCGTTCGCTTGGCATGTCGCTGACTGCGGGCGAACGCGAACCCGCCCCGGCGCACCCTTTGGGCTTGCTGCGCGTGCAAAACAGTTTTGTCGTGAGCGCCCCGCGCTGGATTCAGCCGAGTGAGCAGGGTGTTGAGATTGGCGCGCTGGCCACTGGTGAGGGCGATATTACCGACGTCGGCGACGATGTCTCGGCCCGCCATGCCCATATCTGGTGCGATGCTCAAAATATCTGGCACGTCG
>ERZ772871.718-NODE-718-length-25556-cov-28.6326_pt1 | contig 25556 bp, 23 predicted proteins | sample MGYA00511899_ERZ772871 | MGnify/ENA primary metagenome ERZ772871 (study PRJEB29015, sample SAMEA2737693) | human gut metagenome | biome: human gut; feature: human-associated habitat; material: faeces | place: China | collected 2012 ... | reverse complement strand
AAGCTCACTTGTGCCGAAGATAGTTCGCTGGAAACGGCGCGTGAAAATAGGTAGTCGCCGACTTGAACAAAAAACGCTTTGAGAGAAATCTCAAGGCGTTTTCTTTTTGTTTGAAATTGGAAAAACGAACGGACATCGTCGGACATTACCGCATTTCTGAATAAAAGCAGAAAAAACGGCCCCGCCGCGTTGAGCATTCAACGTGACGGGGCCGCATATTTATTGGGTGGAGTTCCCCTTACGATACAAGTTTCCGCTTAGCCCTTGCCTGCGCAGCCGAACAGCTCGATCTTCTCCTTGCACTTGGCCTCGATGGCCTTTGCGCCGGGAGCCAGCAGCTTGCGGGGGTCGAAGCCCTTGCCCTGCTGATCCTTGCCCTCTTCGATGTACTTGCGGGTGGCCTCAGCAAACACCAGCTGGCATTCGGTGTTGATGTTGATCTTGGAAACGCCCAGGCTGATGGCCTTTGCGATCATCTCGTCGGGGATGCCGGTGCCGCCGTGCAGAACCAGAGGAATGTTATTGGTGGCCTTGTGGATGCGGTCCAGAGCCTCGAAGTCCAGACCCTTCCAGTTTGCCGGGTAGACACCATGGATGTTGCCGATGCCGGCAGCCAGGAAGTCAATGCCCAGAGCGGTGATCTTTGCGCACTCCTCGGGGTCTGCAATCTCGCCGGCACCCACAACGCCGTCCTCGACACCGCCGATGGAACCGACCTCTGCTTCGATGCTCAAGCCCTTAGCGTGTGCCAGAGCCACCAGCTCCTTGGTCTTTTCCACATTCTCCTCGATGGAGTAGTGGCTGCCATCGAACATAATGGAAGAGAAGCCGGCCTCGATGCAGGCCTTGCAGCCCTCATAGGTGCCGTGATCCAGATGCAGGGCAACGGGAACGGTGATGCCCATGGAATCGACCATAGCGCTGACCATGGCAGCGACGGTCTTGAAACCGGTCATGTACTTGCCGGCACCCTCGGAAACACCCAGAATCACAGGGCTCTTCATTTCCTCGCAGGCGGTCAGAACGGACTTGGTCCACTCCAGATTGTTGATGTTGAACTGAGGCACACCGTAGTGGCCATCACGTGCTTTGATCAGCATTTCGGTTGCATTTACCAACATTATTCATTACCTCCACAAAATCATTGGGGTCTTGCTCGTTTCATATCCGCTTTGTGCACGGTTTAACGAACCTACAGAATTAGTATACCCCAAACAGCGGCCAAAATCAATCCAAACCGGTGTTTTTCCTGTAACAATGCGGGGATTCTGCTTCTGGCAGGGTGCAGGGGGGGTACTGCCAGAAGCGCGTATACTCGATAGAATGCAACAAATTTCTATATAATGCGCAACAAGCGGCCGAAAGACAGGAAGCTTGATGAAGGACGGATTTTCAACACAGATCCACATTCGTCAAAATGATATTGGGCAATTTGGCAAAAGCGGACAGGATGCAGTTCAAAAAATTGTCATATTTCCGACTTGTATTCTACAAATTGTACGCAGGAAATCAAAAAAGGTCGAACCAAAAAGTGGAAAACCTTGTGGAAAGTGTGGAATTCCACAGGCAAAACAGGCTTTAAAGCTGGACTTTTGAACTTTCTCCACAGGGTTTTCAACATGTGGAAAAATAATCGCTCTTCTACGGATTGTATACCGCGTTTTTGTGGAAAACTTTTTTCTCCGGCAAAACAGAGGGATATCTACCCAGCAGCCGGGTAAAGCTGATGCAGGGCGGCAGAACATTTCTGCAAAAAAGCGGAAACGGTCTCCGGCACCACGAACAGAAAAACTTTTGCAGGACGCGGATAAAAAACGGTAATTTGCTGGCAAACAAGGTCGGCTTATGCTATACTTCAAAATGAGTTATCAGCTTCAGATCATACCGGTGCGCGGCCCAGAGTGCGGCGCGCCTTTTGGAGGGTGTGCACAGCACCTTCCGGTGATACAACGGAAGGAGAAAATCATCATGGAAGAAAAGAACCAGCCGCGCCGTCCGCGCCGCAGCCCGGAAGAGCCGCTGCAGAAGAACGAGAGCCTTGTTTATGGCAAAAATCCGGTGACCGAACTGCTGAAAAGCGGTTCCGGCGTGGACACCGTGCTCATTGCTGAGGGCATGGCTCCGGCCGTGGCGGCTTACTATACCGCATTGGCAAAGGAAGCGGGTGCCACGGTGAAGCGGGTGCACCCCAACAAGCTGCGCCTGATGACCGGCACCGAGAGCCATCAGGGTGTGGCGGCATTTGCCAGCGAGATCGAATACGTGACGGTAGACGACCTGATGGCAGCAGCCAAGGACAAGGGCGAGGCACCTTTTCTGGTGCTGAGCGATGGCATTGAAGACCCGCACAATCTGGGTGCCGTGATGCGCAGTGCTCTGCTGTGCGGTGCGCATGGCATCGTGATCCCAAAGCGCGGCGGCGCATCGGTCACGCCTACCGTCATCAAGTCCAGCGCAGGTGCCGCAGAACGCCTGCCGGTGGCTCGTGTGGCCAACATCGGCGAGACCATCCGCCGCCTGAAGGAGCAGGGTGTGTTCGTCTACTGCGCCGATATGGACGGCGTGTCTCTGCGCAGGAACAACCTGACCGGCCCCATTGCACTGGTGCTGGGCAGCGAGGGCAGCGGTGTTTCGCAGCTGGTGAAAAAGCTGTGCGACGGTGTGGTGCGGCTGGATATGGCAGCACCGGGCACCGGTGTGGACAGCTACAACGTGTCGGTGGCTGCGGGCATTATTCTGTACGAGATCCAGTCCCAGCGCGCAGCACAGCAGGCATGATCCGGCATTCGGGCCGGAACCTCAATTTGAATTACAGGAGGGACAAGAATGCCGAAAGATAAAAATAATGGCCGGGAAATGACCCCGGATGAAAAGTTCCGCTCCTTTTTCAGCACCACGGCGGTGGATATCCCGGAGGAGATGACCCGGAGGGACGAAAACCAGCCGGAGGAAAAGCTGCAGAAACGGTTTGGCCTGTTTGGCCGTGGTAAGGAAAAGCAGGAGACTGACGAAGCTGCAGCAGAGCAACCGCAGGAAATGCCCACCGGTGAGGTGCGGCTGGGTGAGGATGCGCAGCCGGAACCGGAAGCGGATCTGGAACTGATGCTGAAGCCGGAGGCAGACCCGGAACAGGAACTGGCCCCGTGGCCTTTTCTGGAAAAGGAAGCAGAGGATGCACAGCCGGAAGCACCTGCCAAAAAGCCGGAGGAAAAATCTGCACCGCAAACGGCGGAACCCCCGGCGGCAGTGAAGCCGGAAACACCCCGGCAGAGCGCTGTCCCGGCGGCAAGACCCGCAGAGCAGCACAGCACGGCAAAGCCTCTCCGGCACCCCAAGAATGCGCCGGAGGTGCTGCTGCCGCAGGAAGAGCAGGAGCAGCAGGAGATGGCACAGCTCAAGGCGATGATCAACGGCCTGAGCGACCAGAAGCCGGAAAAGCCTGCACCGAGAGCCGAAGCAGCCCCGGCAGCAGAAACTGAACCGGCTGAAAGCAAAAAGAAACCGTCCGGTGCACCACTGCCCGCGGCTGTGTTTGCAGCGGTAAAGGAGACGGCACCGGAGCTGCAGCAGGAACCTGTGCCGCAGCCGGAAAAAACGGAGCAGCCGGTGGCCGATTTCTTTGGCAAGGCGCAGAGCGAGGACGCACCGCAGGCACCTTTGGCCCCGGCAGAGGAGCCTGCCGCAAAAGAGGACACCATGAGCCTGCCACTGCTGCCGCTGGACGGTGAAGAGCCGCAGCAGGCACCGGAGAAGGCACCCGCTGCGCCACAGCCGGAACTGAAAGCTGAGGCGGAGGACGCGGTGTCTCCGGAGGAACATGCAGAAACGGAGCTGACCGAGCCGGAGGCTACGGCGGATAAGCTGCACCGTATGAGTGCAGAGCTGACGCTGCGCTGCGTGCTGGGCGGCATTCTGGCTGTGGTGCTGCTGCATTTTGGTTTGGTGTCGGATGGGCTGCTGCCCGCCATGGCGGCGCTGGACCCGGATGCTGCCCCGGTGGCATTCTATGGTGCAAACCTGCTGCTGCTGGCAGCAAGCCTGTGCGTGGGCTTCCCGGTGCTGCGCGACGGCCTGAACGGCCTGCGCGGACGGTCTTCTTCCGAGACGATGCCGGCGCTGGCCGCAGTGGCAGCGCTGGTGCAGGCGGTCACAGCCATGCTGAACGCAAATGTTTACCGCGGCACCACCGGCATCTCGCTGCTCAGCGGCATGGCCGCGCTGGGGCTGTTCCTTGCGCTGCTGGGCAGCCGGGTGATGCTGGCTGCTGTCAAGGGCGGCTATGAGCTGGTGACCAATGGTGTGGAGTTCGAGGGCGCCTACCGCGCCAAGGATAAAGACCTGCTGCGTGCCCTTGCACGGGATCTGGAACAGAAGGACCCCTGGGTGCTGCTGAGCCGCCCGATGAAGGAAGCTGACGGCTTTGTGGAGCAGAGCTTGAGCGAACGCGCAAGTGAGCGCCGTGCCCGCAAAGTTTCGTACATCCTGCTGGGCGTTGCCCTGCTCAGCGGTGTGCTGTTCCTGCTGGCAGGTGCCGGCTGGAACAAAGCTGCGGCTGCCATGGCAGCTGTGCTGTGCATGGGCGCACCGCTTTCTTCTACCCTGATCGCGGGTGTTGCCTCGCTACGGCTGCAGCGTGCGGCTGCGGCTGTGGGCGCAGTCGTGCCCGGTTGGCAGGCCATTGAGCAGCTGGGCGGCATTGATACGCTGCAGATCGATGCAGACGACCTGTTCACCGCTGACAGCGCACAGCTGGAGGATATCCGCATCTTCAAGGGTGGCCGCATCGACCGCGCCATCCTGTACGCGGCCAGCGTGTTGAACGAGAGCCACGGCACCCTGAAGGGGCTGTTCCGCCAGATCGTTGAGGAACGCACAGACATCCTGTTCCCGGTCAAGGATCTGGAGCAGCACCATGGGCTGGGCTTTTCCGCCTGGTGCGATAACAACCGCATCCTCATGGGTACCCGCCGCTATCTGGAGCAGGAGGGCGTGCCGCTGCCGGACGAGGAATATGAGATGCAGCACTCGAAGAACGGCGAGCTGCAAATTTTGTATCTGGCTGTGTCCGGCAATCTGCACGCTATGTTCGTGCTGAAATATGTGGGCGGGCGCAATGTGGCCCGCAGCCTTTCCGTGCTGCAAAAGGAGAACATCCGCCTGCTGGTCACATGCCAGGACCCCAGTCTGACTGCACACCACATTACCGAAGCATACCGCCTGCCGGAAGGCATGATCACCGTGCTGGATCAGGAGCAGTGCAACGCCATCAAGGCCGCACCGGAAGACCCGGAGGACACCTGCTGCATGATCCATCTCAAGGCGTTTGCCAGCCTGACCGGCGGCCTGCAGGCTGCGGATCAGGCCCAGAACGCCGAGAGCAGCGCCACCACGGTACAGATGGTCTCGGTGCTGTTCTCCATTATCATTGCAGCGCTGCTCACCAGTGCAGGCAGCATCTGGGAGCTGTCGGTGGCAACGGTGCTGATGTATCAGGCAGCGTGGAGCGCCCTGAGCATTGCTGTGTGTGCACTGAAACAGCATAACTGAGAAATATTCTCGGAATAAATAGGAACTATTCTTGATTTCTATCAAAAAATATGGTATACTCTGTTCAGAACCTGAGCCGCAGGCGAAAAAATTACCGCCGGGCTGAATGATAGAGCCGGGATCGGTCGATCCTGACAGAAGATCCGTTTTTGAAAGGAGAGCATCATGGAACTGAAGGGTACCAAAACCGAGAAAAATCTGATGGAAGCGTTTGCAGGCGAGAGCCAGGCACGCAACAAGTACACCTTCTTTGCCAGCATGGCAAAAAAAGAAGGCTACGAGCAGCTGGCCGCGATCTTTGAGGAGACCGCCGGCAATGAGAAGGAGCACGCAAAGATCTGGTTCAAGCTGCTGTGCGGCGGCGCGATCCCCGATACCCTGACTTGTCTGGACATGGCAGCAGGCGGTGAGCACGACGAGTGGACCGAGATGTACCCCCGCATGGCCAAGGAGGCCAAAGAAGAGGGCTTCCCTCAGATCGCAGCACTGTTCACCATGGTGGCACAGATCGAGAAGGAGCACGAGGAGCGCTACCGTGCGCTGGCCGAAAACCTGAAAAACAACAAGGTCTTTGCCCGCGAGGAGCAGCAGGTATGGCAGTGCCGGAACTGCGGCTACACCTATATCGGCAAGTCCGCACCGCTCAAGTGCCCGGTGTGCGCACATCCGCAGAGCTACTTTGAGCTGAAAAAGATCAACTACTAAGCTGAAAATTCAAAAGCAGAACAACGCCGCCGCATCCGGTTTGCCGGGTGCGGCGGCGTTTTGTACAAAATTGAAAAGCGGATTTTATTATTCTCCACAAAATAAGGCTCAGCTGCCCGGCAGAATGGGCAAAAAACTTGACCCGGTTTTGCACTGCGTGTAAAATAATACGGAGACAGGAATATTTAAAGGATCTTGCAGCAAAGCAGGCGGGGAGGGCAAAGCCCATGAAGCAGGGGTTCAAAGCGTGTGTTTGTGCAGTGGTGCTGTGCGCAGAACTGTTTGCAGCCGGGGCGTTTTCGGCCTATGCTGCGCAGGAGCAGCCGCTGCCGGACAGCGGCATGACATTGGACACTGCCGAACTGACGCTGGATATCACCGAAGGAGACCCGGCCCCGGTGGCCTACCTGAATGTGCAGGCACCCAACGACTACTTCTTTCTGATCTGGACTTCCAGTGATCCGGCAGTGGCATCGGTGGACGGCACCGGCAAGGTGACCGGCCATGCCGAGGGCACTGCGGCCGTCACGGCCCGCAATGAGCGCGGCGAAAAGACCACCTGTACCATCACGGTGCGCAAAAGCACAGCCAGCCGCCTGGTGCTGAACACCAGCGATCTGACGCTTACCATTACAGAGCAGGAGCCTGCCCCGACGAAACAGCTGAAGCTGGAACAGAACAAAGGCGGGTTTACCTATGTGCGGCAGTGGGTCAGCAGCAACCCGGCGGTGGCATCGGTAAGCACAAACGGTACCGTAAAGGCGCAGGGGTCCGGCAAGGCCGTCATCAGCGCACTGACCACAGCCGGGCAAGTGCTGCGCTGCACGGTAACGGTCACATCGGAGATCGGACGGGTGCAGATGAGCAAAAACGCCATGCTGCTGCAGGCAGTGGGAGCCAGTCAGAAGCTAACCGCGCAGGCTGCAGGCACCAAAAACGGAACGCTGACATGGTTCAGCAGCAATCCGGGCGTGGCAACTGTGAATGCGGATGGCATGGTAACGGCGGTGGGCGACGGTGAAACGATGATCCTTGCTGTTACACCGGAGGGTCGTGCCGATGCCTGCTATGTGGCCGTGGGAGCGGCGGCGTGGCGGTTCCGCTCGGAGGACGAACTTGCCGAAACGCTGACCCTGACCGGCCAGCTGCCCTATTCGGATGGAAAGTAAAAAGAAAAATGGGAGCGTTCTGTGCAGCAGGATGCTCCCATTTTTTCAAAACCCGCTGGGCAGAAAGATCATGGTCCCGCGGGAAGAATACACCAGCTTCTGCACCGCACACCCGTAGCAGCACGCCAGCACAAGCAGGATCAACGCGGCAAGCACAAGCCAGCGCAAAAACCGACCGCTGCGGCGGTATCTGCCGGAAAACGAACTGCCCTTTTTGTGCCGCATCCTGCCACGCCCTCCTTTTTGCTGTGCTGGGCCATCCTATGCGCCGCAGGCACCGATTGTGCAACCGGCCCGGCTGTGGTACAATAAAACCTTAAGAGATACATTGTACAGGGAGAACGATCTTTATGCTGACCATCACACTGCTGGGCACCGCTGCTACCATGCCACTGCCGGACCGGGCACTCTCGGCGGCGTTTGCTGCCTGCGGCGGCCACGGCCTGCTGTGGGACTGCGGCGAGGGCACGCAGGCGGCAGCGCGCCGTGCGGGCGTGAACCTGATGCGGGCAGATGCCATCTGCCTGACCCACTACCATGGCGATCACATCTTTGGTCTGCCGGGCCTTTTGCAGACTCTGGGGGCGCAGGGCCGCACAAGGCCGCTTGCGCTGCTGGGTCCGGAGGGCCTGCCGGATATCTGGGCGGCGGTGCGGGCACTGACCGGCCCGCTGCCCTATCCGGTGAAGCCGCAGATGCTTATGCCGGGCCAGCCGCTGGCGCTGGATGCGCTGAGCGAGGGCTGGCCTGCCGGTGCGCGGCTGGTGCCGTTTGCCACAAAGCACCGGGTAAAAAGCCTTGGCTACCGGCTGGAGCTGCCCCGTGCAGGCAAATTTTCGCCGGAGCAGGCCCAGGCGCTGGGGGTGCCGGTGCAGCAATGGAAGCTGCTGCAGAAAGGGCAGAGCGTTGCCGTGGAGGGCAGAACGGTGCAGCCTGCGCAGGTGCTGGGCGCACCGCGCAAGGGGTTGAGCGTGGTATTTTCCGGCGATACGGCCCCCTGCCCGTATTATTTGCAGGCGGCGCATGACGCAGACCTGCTGATATGCGATGCCACCTATGCCCTTCCGGAGCAGGAAGACCAGGCCCGTCAGTGGGGGCACAGCACCTTTGGGCAGAGCGCATCCCTTGCCGCGCAGGCGAGGGCAAAGCGGCTTTGGCTGACCCATTATTCCCCCATGATCACCGACCCGGAGGAGTATGCCGCGCAGGCACAGAGCATCTTCCCGGCGGCGGAGTGCGGCTTTGACGGCAAAAGCATCACCCTGCAGTACGAGGAGGCACAGCCATGACCATCCGGATGGACGAGGGTGCGGCAGAGCTGCTGGACACCCTGCACAGGGCGGGCTATGCAGCCTACGTGGTGGGCGGCTGCGTGCGGGACAGTCTACTGGGCCTTACACCGCACGACTGGGACCTGTGCACCAGTGCTCTGCCGCAGCAGGTGATGGAGCTGTTCGGCGCGCAGCGGTGCATCCCCACCGGCCTGCAGCACGGCACGGTAACGGTGAAGCAGAGCGGTGCCCTTTACGAGATCACCACCTTCCGTACAGAAGGCACCTACACAGATGGCCGCCACCCGGACGAGGTGCACTTTGTGCCAGATGTGCGGGAGGATCTGGCCCGGCGGGATTTTACCATCAACGCCATGGCCTACAATGAAAAAGAGGGCCTTGTGGACCCCTTTGGCGGGCAGGCCGACCTGCAAAGCGGCATCGTACGGGCGGTGGGTGTGCCCCGCCAGCGGTTCACCGAGGACGCGCTGCGCATCCTGCGGCTGTACCGCTTCGCAGCCCGGTTTGGCTTTGCCATCGACCCGCCCACGGCGCAGGCGGCACAGGAGCTGTGTGCCCATCTGGACTGCGTATCGGTGGAGCGCATCGAGGAAGAGCTTGCAAAACTGCTGAGCGCACCCGCCCCTGCGGCATATCTTGACAAAAAAATACTGCTTGTTATTCTGCCGGAGCTTTCACCGGAGGCACTGGCGGCGGCAAAGCCGGTGGTGGATGCCTGCCCGGCGGGTGCAGAAAACCTGCCCATCCGGCTGGCGGCGCTGCTGTACAGCCTTGGCGAGGACGGCACCCGCCGCACCCTCAGGCGCCTGCGCTGCTCCAACAACCGGATCGAAGAGACGGCGGTGCTGGTGCGGGAAGCCAGAGGGTGTGACGGTAGCTTTCTCTTCGGACACGATTCGGGCCATTCCATCGCCCGCCCTATTGCCTTCGGCAACAGGGTCCCACCCCAGCGGACGGTCCTCAGAGAAACTACCGTCACACCCGGCTTTATCATCTACGCCCGCCGACTACTGGGCAAATATAACTTGTGTACCGTGCAGCGCATTGCTGCACTGGGCACAGCCCTGCAGCCGGAACGGGCGGCTGATTTTGCTGTACTTTCCGAATTGGCCGAACAATTGGACGCGGACGGCGTATGCTGCCGCGTCAGCCAGCTGGCTGTGAATGGCCGCGACCTGATGGCGGCAGGCATCCCGGCGGGGCCGGGCATCCGCAAAGTGCTGGAAGCGCTGCTGGACGGTGTGATCCGGGAAGAATATCCCAACGAGCGGCAAGCCCTGCTGGCCGCAGTGCAGCAGTTCGCTGCGTCTTGACAAGCTCTTTTTTCAGAGCTACTATTATACTACTGTTTTAGTGTGTTGAATGCACCAAAGGAGAACTTATGACCACACAGACCCCTGATTCAAAGCCGCGTGCCCTCATTGCCATGAGCGGCGGCGTGGACAGCTCGGTGGCGGCATGGCTCATGCAGCAGGCAGGCTATGACTGCACCGGCATCACCATGCGGCTCACCCGCAACGAAACGCTGGGACAGTCCGGCTTTCACACCTGCTGCTCGGAAAAGGACATCGAGGACGCGGCAGAGGTGGCGTTTGCCATGGATATCCCGTACGAGGTGCTGGATTTCACGGCTGACTTCCGGGAACAGATCATTGAAAAATTCGTCCGCGTGTATGAGGCGGGCGGCACGCCGAACCCCTGCATCGACTGCAATAAATATATGAAGTTCCGCCATCTGCTGGACTGGGCCCGGGCACACGGCATGGAGTATGTGGTCACGGGCCACTATGCCCGGGTGGAGCAGGACGAGGCCACCGGCCGTTTCCTGCTCAAAAAGGGGCTGGACGAGGGCAAGGACCAGAGCTACGTGCTCTACAACCTCACTCAGGAGCAGCTGGCGCATATCCGTCTGCCGCTGGGCGGCCTGCACAAGACTGAGGTGCGCGAGATCGCGGAGCAGCACAAATTTGTCAATGCCCGCAAGCACGACAGTCAGGACATCTGCTTCGTGCCGGATGGCGACTATGCCCGCTTTATGGAGGACTTCACCGGCAAACACTACCCGGCAGGTGATTTTCTGGACGAGAGCGGCAGGGTGGTGGGCACCCACAACGGCGCGGTGCGGTACACCATCGGCCAGCGCAAGGGGCTGGGCCTTGCCATGGGGGCACCTGTGTACGTCTGCGGCAAGGACATGCAGGCAAACACCGTCACGGTAGGGCCGGAGGAGATGCTGTTCGACCGCATCGTGTATGCGGACGAGGTGAACTGGATCGCCATTCCGGAGCTGACCGGGCCGCTGCGGGTCACAGCCCGCACCCGGTACCATCAGGTGGAGCAGGCCGCCACCGTCTACCCGGCGGAGTGCGGCTTCCGGCTGGAATTTGACCAGCCCCAGCGCGCCCCTACGCCCGGTCAGGCCGTGGTGCTGTATCAGGGCGACACCGTGCTGGGCGGCGGCACCATCACCCGCGTAGAAAAGTAAGGAGAACAAAATGCAAAATCAGTATTCCCGCACGCAGTTGCTGCTGGGCGCGGAAGCTATGGAAAAACTGCACAATTCCCGCGTGGCGGTGTTCGGCATCGGTGGCGTGGGCGGCTACACGGTGGAAGCGCTGGCGCGCAGCGGCGTGGGGGCACTGGATCTGATCGATGATGATAAGGTCTGCCTGACCAATCTCAACCGCCAGATCATCGCCACCCGCAGCACGGTAGGGCAATATAAGGTAGATGTGGCTGCGCAGCGCATCCACGACATTGACCCGGACATCAGGGTGACCACCCACCGGTGCTTCTTTGGTCCGGAAACACAGGACCAGTTCGACTTTACCCAGTACGACTATGTGGTGGATGCCATTGACACCGTTACCGGCAAGCTGGCGCTGGTGATGAAGTGCAAGGAGGCAGGCACCCCCATCATCTGCTCCATGGGCGCAGGCAACAAGATGGACCCGACCCGCTTTGAAGTGACCGATATTTACAAGACCTCGGTCTGCCCGCTGGCCAAGGTGATGCGCACCGAGTGCCGCAAGCGCAAAATCAAGCACCTAAAGGTGGTCTACTCCAAGGAGCCTGCCATGACCCCCATCGAGGATGACGACATCAGCTGCAAGTATCACTGCATCTGCCCTCCGGGCACCCAGCGCAAGTGCACCCAGCGCCGTTCGGTGCCGGGCTCCAATGCCTTTGTACCCTCGGTGGCCGGCCTGATCATCGGCGGCGAGGTGGTAAAAGACCTTGTGGGCTTTGTACCGATGAAGGGCTGATATTTAAAATAGTTTTTACGGAACCCCGGAAAAGTCTGCGGATTTTTCTGGGGTCCTTTCTGTTATGGGCAATGTCACCGCTGCGGCACAGGCTTCAAAAATACTGCAAAAATAAATTTGCAACTAATTTGCATTTTGGTATTGCAATTGGAGAGAATATCGTGTATAATCATCCCTGTTCAAAAATGCAACCAATTTGCAATTTACTAAAATGAAGCGACGAACGGTCGTTTTTAGGAGCGTATATGGAACTGTTTCTGGATGTTCTGGGCGAATCTCTGGTGGATACCGCCAAGATGCTGCCCTTCCTGTTTTTGGCTTATCTTCTGATTGAGTATATCGAGACCCGCCACGGTGAGCGCATTGAAGCACTGCTGGCAGGCGGCGGGCGCTGGGGCGCGATTCCGGGCGCGGTGCTGGGCTGTGTGCCGCAGTGCGGCTTCTCGGCCATTGCGTCCAACTTCTACTCCTCCCGTGTGATTACACTGGGCACCCTGATGGCCGTCTACCTTGCCACCAGCGACGAAGCCATCCCGCTGCTGGTATCCATGCCGGCCTACTGGGATAAGCTGGCTGTGCTCATGGTCATCAAGGTGGTATACGCCATTGTGGTGGGCTTTGCGCTGGATTTTGTGCTGCGCGGCGTGCTGCCCAAATCGCTGCGCGGCGGCTACACCGGCCATGCCGACGAGGTGGACTGTCACGAGGAGCACAGCGACGAAGAGGGTAAGCCCGCCCCCATCTGGAAAGCGGCCCTGCGCCACACGCTGGAGATCTTTGTGTTCATTTTTGCGTTCAGTCTGGTGTTCGGCCTGATCGTGGAAGGCGTGGGCGAAGATGTGTTTGCAGACCTTCTGGGCAGCATGGGCTTCTTCCAGCCGGTAGTGGCCGCACTGGTGGGCCTGATCCCCAACTGCGCCGCCAGCGTGCTGCTGACCCAGCTGTATGTGGAGGGTGCTCTGCGCTTTTCCAGTCTGGTGGCGGGCCTTTGCACCGGTGCAGGCGTGGGCCTTGCGGTGCTGTGGCGCACCAATCCTTCGTGGAAGCAGAACCTGTTCATCACCGGCCTGACATGGGGTGCAGGCGCATTCCTCGGCGTGGCAATGCAGGTGGTCGTGGCCGTGTTTGCGTGATCACGAGAAGAAGCTGCAAAGAAAACGGCATCGTGAAACAAAATAAGGCTATTGCATGGAATTCTGTGCGATAGCCTTATTTTTATGCCCAAATGCACCCCAATTTTAAAAAAGTATGGTATACTGGTACAAAACTCAGTTCCATAGGGGAGAATAGAATGCAATATAAGATTCTGGCAAGCGATTACGACAACACACTGGTGCCCTTTGGCGAGGGCAAGCCGCGTCAGAAGGTGGTAAAAGCCATCAAAAAGCTGCAGGCCGCAGGCGGCAGATTTGTGCTCAGCACCGGACGTGCGTATCCGTGCGTCAACCTCAAAGGCCAGCTGGGCGGCATCCGGTTCGATTACGCCATCACCTGCAACGGTGCCTGTGTGGTGGACCGCGAGGGCCGCATCGTGGCCGAGCACCCGCTCACCGCTGAGGAAATGTACGCGCTGGTGGATTTCTGCGAGGATTATAACTATCCGCTGCAGTTCAATTTCAGGGATGCCTGCTACGCCTACTGCGAGTATGAATATCTGCACAGGGGCTATCAGCAGATGAACAGCATCGGGCTGGACTGTATGGACGGCGAAGATCAGGACCGCCACCTGATCGATATGCCCCACGCGGCCTTTGCGGCAGTGCCACCGGAGCACGTGGCAGATTTTGCGGCAAAGTACGGCCATCTGGGTCTGCACTGGATGCAGGTGGGCGCGAAGAATGCCGACGGCCTGTGCTACTACGACATCGTGCGCGGTGGAATGGACAAAGGCGTTGGCCTTGCCGACCTGTGCGAAAAGATGGGCCTGACACTGGCCGATGCCGTGGCGGCAGGGGATTCTGCCAACGATGTGGCCATGCTGAAGGCAGCGGGCCTTGGCTGCTGCATGGCAAACGGCACGCCGGACGCAAAGGCTGCCGCCGACCGCATCATTGGCGATGTGCGGGAGGACGGCCTTGCCGACCTGATCGAGGAACTGTGGTTCGACGGCCCCGCAGCAGTGCCCTCCGGCAGGGATCTTGGTTCGCCTTGGGATAAAATTGAAAGTGCAGGCGGACAATGAGCTTTGAACCGGTGTATAACGAACACAGCCGGGCACTGATCCTTGGCACATGGCCCAGCCCCAAAAGCCGGGAGATGGCCTTTTACTACGGCCACCCTCAGAACCGCTTCTGGCCCGTGCTGGCCGCGCTGACCGGGGAGCCGGTGCCTGCCCGTGAGGACATTGAAGCCAAAAAGCAGATCATCCTGCGCCATGGGCTGGCCCTCTGGGACACGCTGGAACGCTGCACCATCACCGGGGCGTCGGACGCTTCCATCCGGGATGCGGTGCCGAATGATATTGCCGCTCTGCTGGCAAAGGCACCCATCGAAGCAATATTCTGCAACGGAGCCACCGCATACCGGATCTATACAAAGTATCTGCAGCCGGTGTCCGGCATTGCAGCGGTAAAGCTGCCCAGCACCAGCCCGGCAAACGCTGCCTACCGCCCGGAAAAGCTGCGCGAAATCTGGGGCGCGGCTCTCTTGCCGTGGATCAACAAATGATGGCCAGGTTGTAAATTATCCGTGAAAGCCTTGCGTTTTTCGCGGGGTGCGGTATTATGGATGACATAAGGGGCAATGCCCCGGACAAGGAGAAGAAACATGAGCAAAATCATCCGCACCAGAAAGCCCAGCGTTCTGCCATTTTATGCAATGGCACTGGTCTTTTTGGTATTGTGCGCGGTACTGCCGGTGTATAAGCTGTGGGCGCTGCTGGCGGCGCTGGGCGGTGCATTTGTGGCCTTTGGTGCGGCACAGAAGGTCTGCCCGCCCCGGGTGGTGGAGCACGAAGTGCCTTTCCACACCGGTGTGGAGGATGTGGACGCGATGCTGACCGACATTCAGCAGAAACTGGATACCCTGCACACCCTCAACGAGCAGCTGCCGGACCCGCAGCTCTCTGCCGCCATGACCCGCATGGAAAAGGCAGGCCGCTCCATTGTGGAAGCGGTGGAAGCAAACCCGGAAAAGGCAAAGCAGGTGCGCAGGTTCGCAAACTATTACCTGCCGGATGCGGTGAACGTTCTGCAGCAGTATGCAAAGCTGGCAAAGCAGGGCGTGCGCGGCGAGAATGCCGCAGCCATCCGTACCGAGGTGGAGCACAATGCTGCTTCCATTGCCACGGCGTTTGAAAACCAGCTGGATGCCCTGTACGCCGCCGAGAGCATGGACCTTTCTGCAGATATCATGGTGCTGCAGAACATGCTCAAAGGGCAGGGCCTGAGCTAAGAAAAAAGGTAAATGGTATTTGGAAAGGAAGGAATCTCTTATGGCTGATAATACATTCAATTTTGACCTCGATGCACCCGCAGTACCCACCCTGACGCTGGACCCCACCCCGGCAGAAGAGGAAAAGGCAGCACCCGCCCAGCAGGAAACTGCCGCACCGGAGCAGCCGCAGGTGAACCTGACCCCGGAAGAACAGGCCATGGTGGACCAGTTTGCTGAAAAGATCGATATTACCAACAGCCAGCAGGTGCTGCAGTACGGCTCCGCCTGTCAGAAGAAGATCGGCGATTTCTCTGAAGCTGCGCTCTCCAAGGTGTCCACCAAGGATCTGGGCGAGGTGGGCGACATGATCACCAGCCTGATCGGTGAGCTGAAGAGCTTTGATGCCGGTGAGGAGGAGAAAAAAGGCATTCTGGGCTTCTTCAAGAAGAAGGGCGACCAGCTGGATGCCATGAAGATGAAGTACAACAAGGCCGAGACCAATGTGGAAAAGATCCAGTCCATGCTGGAGGGCCATCAGGTGCAGCTGCTCAAGGACATCGCCATGCTGGATAAGATGTATGATCTGAACATGGCCTACTTCAAGGAGCTGAGCATGTATATCCTTGCCGGCAAAAAGAAGCTGGCCGATGTGCGGGCAAACGAGCTGCAGCAGGCCATGGACAAGGCCAAGGTTTCCGGCCTGCCGGAGGACGCACAGGCTGCCCGCGACCTGGCCGATCAGTGCGAGCGGTTTGAGAAAAAGCTCTATGATCTGGAGCTCACCCGCAACATCAGCCTGCAGATGGGGCCGCAGATCCGCCTGCTGCAGAACAACGACACCATGATGGCAGAGAAGATCCAGTCCACCATCGTCAACACCATCCCCCTGTGGAAGAACCAGATGGTGCTGGCACTGGGTCTGGCCCACAGCCAGCAGGCCATGCAGGCCGAGCGTGCCGTGACCGATATGACCAACGACCTGCTCAAGAAGAACGCCGAGGCCCTGAAGATGGGTACCATCGAGACCGCAAAGGAGAGCCAGCGCGGTGTGGTGGATATCGAGACCCTGCAGCAGACAAACAAGAGCCTGATCGAGACGCTGGACGAGCTGAACAAGATCCAGAGCGAGGGCCGCGCAAAGCGCGCTGCCGCCGAGCAGGAGCTGAACCGCATCGAGGACGAACTGAAAGCAAAAATGATGGAGATCCGGAGCTGAGATGGCAAACGCAGATTTTTCGCAAAAACAGAACAGCACTTCCGGCGGTTTTGACGCGGGCAGCTACCGCGAACAAAAGCAGCCGGAGCAGGCCGTGCCGCTGACACCTCTGCAGCAGAAGCTGGCAGGGCTGGAAGCAAAGCTGCCCGCAGCCCTTTCCACCCGCGCAGCTGCACTGGCGCTGAGCGTGGTGGTGATGCTGGCGGCCTTTTTGGGCTTTGGCAGCGCCAAGCTGCGCAGCCGGTACAACGAAGTACGCAAATGGTACACGGTGGGTGTGGCGGCAGACAACGGCTATAACCTCAACGAAGAGCTGACCACCCGCATGAACACGGCGGCAAACATCATCACCACCGCCGGCAGCACGCTGGGGGCGGACAGTGCCGAGGTACAGGCCGCACAGAGCGCGCTGAGCGATTTTACCGCCTGTCTGGAAGCCGTGCAGAACGGCGGCAAAAGTCAGGCACTCACCTCGCTGCCCTATTATCAGGGCAGCACGATGCACGCACTGTATCAGGCCAACGAGGTGCTGGGGTCGCGGATCGATCAGCTCTACGCAAAGCTGCAGGAGCAGGCCGCAGACCCCATGAAGATGGGCGCGGTGCAGGGCCAGTACGGCCAGTTCAACAGTGCGGCTACCATCATCGGCACCCTGAAATACAACGATGCCGTTTATGACTACCAGAAAGAGACCGGCGGCTTTCCGGCCAGCGTGCTGGGCAGCATTGCCGGAGTAAAGGAGGTTGAACCCTTCGCATGAAAAATTTTGCAAAGCGCGTGAGCGCTCTGGTGCTGGCCCTTGTGGTGGGCGCAGCGGCCCTGTGCCCGGCGGCATTTGCCGCCGCCAGCCTGCCGGACCTGCCCAGAGATCAGTGTGTAGTGGATGACGCCAACGTTCTGAGCGACAGCACCACCCAGACCATCGTTGATCTGAACAACCAGCTGCAGTCCAGCTGCAACGGAGCACAGATCGGCGTACTGACTGTAGATTATACGGGTAATTATTCCACTGAGGATTATGCAACACAGGCCTTCAACGCCTGGGGCATCGGCTCGGCTTCCGAGAACAACGGCGTGCTGATCCTGCTGGTGATGGAGTCGCCCATCTACGAGGATGGCGATTACTACGTGACCTACGGCGACGGCTTCCGCAACACCACGCTGGAAAGTCAGGCCAGTGCCCTCGCTCAGACCATGGAAGGTGATTTTGTTAACCGCGATTACAGCGATGCAGTAATCACCTGTGCCAACAATGTGGCCGGTACCATTGCAGACATCTACGGCGTCAGCCTTTCGGGCGGCAGCTACAACGACGGCAGCTACGCGGAGCCGGACAACGGCCCCACCACCTTTGGGGATATCGTTCTGGGTATCGTGATCCTGTTCATGTCCCTGATGGTGATGCTGATCATCGTACTGTTCGTGTTCCGGGTGTTCATTGCACCCATCGGTCACGCAGCAGGCTGGAACTGGGGCCCCTTCGCATGGGGCTACATGGCAGGCTCGGCCCGTCGGCACCGTCCCGGCCCGCCGCCTCCTCCGGGCCCCGGCTTCGGTCCCGGATACGGCCCGGGCTATGGCCCCGGCCCCCGCAATGACCGGCCCCGCCCGCCCCGGAACAACAACCGGCGTCCGCCCCGTCCTCCCATGGGCGGCGGCTTTGGCGGCGGGTCCTTCGGTGGCTCCCGCGGAGGCGGCTCCTTTGGGGGCGGCTCGTTCGGCGGCGGCAGCTTCGGCGGCGGCTCCTTCGGTGGAATGGGCGGCGGCGGCAGCCACGGCGGCGGCGGTGGCCGCGGCCGTTAAAAAGCACAAAAACACGGAGAACTGCTGTGGGCGGTATGCCTGCGGCAGTTCTCTTTTTAGGTTTCAGGCGTGAAGGGAATTCATTTGACAAATCAACTTTGTTAACCTATACTGAGAAACATGCATAATAAGCCAGAAATAAAGGCTCTGAGGGCGGAAAAGCCACAGAGCAGGGAACGATAAAAATAGAGGGAGAATCACCATGCTGACTCTGGATAAGATCTACCATGCAGCCTTTGTGCTCAAGGATGTTGCCCGCAAGACCGACCTCATTGAGGCACCCAAGCTCTCCAAGGACTGCCAGCTGTACCTGAAAACCGAAAACCTGCAGGCCACCGGCAGCTTCAAGGTGCGCGGTGCTTACTATAAGATCAGCCAGCTCTCCGCAGAGGAGAGCGCCAAGGGCGTGATCGCCTGCTCTGCGGGCAACCATGCGCAGGGCGTGGCACTGGCTGCCACCCGCCGCGGCATCAAAAGCATCGTCTGCATGCCGGATGGTGCCCCCATCATGAAGGTGGAGAATACCAAGAATCTGGGCGCAGAGGTGTGTCTGGTGCCCGGCACCTACGATGATGCCCACGACAAGGCTGTGGAGCTGCAGGAAGAGACCGGCATGACCTTTATCCACCCCTATGACGATGAGCAGGTCATCGCGGGGCAGGGAACCATTGGTCTGGAAATTCTGGATCAGCTGCCGGATGTGGATGCGGTCGTTGTGCCGGTGGGCGGCGGCGGCCTGATCTCCGGCGTGGCCTTTGCCATCAAGAGTCTGCGCCCGGAGGTGAAGGTCTATGGCGTACAGGCCGAGGGTGCACCCAGCATGTACCGCAGCCTGCACGAGCATAAGTACCAGACCCTGAAAGCCGTTTCTACCTTTGCGGACGGCATTCAGGTCAAGACTCCCGGTGAGCTGACCTACCAGATCTGTGAGCAGTATGTGGACGACATCGTGACCGTGAGCGAGGATGAGACCGCTGCCGCTATCCTCTCGCTGATGGAGAACCAGAAGCTGGTTGCCGAGGGTGCCGGAGCCGTGCCGGTGGCTGCAGTGCTGTTCCACAAGCTGCCGGTCGAGGGCAAAAAGGTGGCCTGCGTCGTCTCCGGCGGCAACATCGATGTGAACATCCTCAACCGCGTGATCACCCGTGGTCTGGTCATGAGCGGCCGCAAGGCGAACATGACCATTGCGCTGGAGGACAAGCCCGGCCAGCTCAAGAAGGTGGCCGAGATCGTGTCCCGCTGCGGCAGCAATGTGGTGTCGGTGCAGCACGATGGCTCCGATCCCAACATGCCCATTTCCAGCTGCTTCCTCAAGCTCACCCTTGAGACCCGCGATGCCGAGCAGATCGAGCAGATCCGCGCAGAGCTTGCAAAAGAGGGTTTCCAGCTTGTGAGCGAAAGAGTATAATAGAAGAAAAAAGAAAGGAACGTTTTATCATGAAAGTCGTTTCCACTTCCAACGCACCCGCAGCCATCGGCCCTTACAGCCAGGCCATCGATCTGGGCAATATGGTGTTTGTTTCCGGCCAGATCCCGGTAGACCCTGCTACCGGCAAGATGGCCGATACGGTTGAAGAGCAGGCTGCACAGAGCCTTGCAAACCTCAAGGCCATTCTGGCCGAGGCTGGCCTTTCCATGGCAAATGTGGTCAAGACTGTCATTTTTCTGGCCGATATCAACGATTTTGCCGCTGTGAATGCCGTGTATGCCAAGGCCTTTGCTGAGCCGTTCCCTGCCCGCAGCTGCGTGCAGGTGGCCGCCATCCCCAAGGGCGCAAAGCTGGAGATCGAGTGCATCGCCGTGCGCGAATGATCAGGCCTAAACACAAAAGGGGCTGTGCCGCTGGCACAGCCCCTTTTGCATGTATGAGGAAGAATGAGAATAGCAATTACGGGCGCAGACCCATGCCGCCCTCCAGCGTGAGGGTCTCGCCGGACAGATACTTGAAGTCCGGCATGGCCAGCTGCACGCATACCCGGCCGATCTCGGTCTCGGGGTTGGCGTAGTGGCCCATGGGCGGCATCTTGACGTTGGCCTTGAACGCATCCGGGTATGCCTGCTGGAACTGCTCCAGCTTGGCGGTCCAGGCCAGCGGGCAGATCACGTTGACATTGATGCCATCCTTGCCCCACTCGGTAGCGGCCACGCGGGACAGGCCGCGGATGCCCTCCTTGGCGGCAGCGTAGGCGCACTGGCCAAAGTTGCCAAACAAGCCTGCACCGGATGCAAAGTTGATCACGCTTCCCTTGGACTTGGCCAGATAGGGATAGCAGGCCTTCATATAGTAAAATGTAGCGTACAGGCCGGAATAAAGGGCAAGATCAAACTGCTCGGTGGTGTGCTCTGCCAGCGGCACGCCGGAAGCGGATGCCTGTGCGTTGTTCACCAGCACTTGAATGCCACCAAAGGTATCCACAGCCTGATTGACGACATTTTGCACGGTGGCTTCGTTGTCGGTGCCTGCACACACATCTGCCTGCACCGGCAGAACGCGGATGCCATACTTGGCTTCCAGCTCGTTTTTTGCCTCTTCCAGTTTTTTTACATTACGGCCAGTGATGACCAGATTTGCGCCCTCTTTTGCAAAGGCGGTGGCAATGCCATAGCCGATGGAGCCGCAGCTGCCATCGGAAAGTACGGCGCGGCCTGCGCCGGTGATGATAGCGGTCTTACCCGTTAAAAAGCCCATAGTTGCCCTCCAGAAGTGCTCAGTTGATATATCAATTGGCTGATGTTGGCCATATTATAGCCTGAATTTCAATAGAATGCAAGGCTTTTTACCGATAAATAAAAAATAGACAAAGAATGCCGAGAAGGTGAAAAAATTCACGACTTCTCGGCATTTTGTGAAAGATTTGTCAGAGACTTTGATGTTAAAATAAAGACAAACTAATTACTTCTGCACGCCCGCCTCGCACTGCTCAATAAACTGCTTTGCCACGCGGGGGCTGCGGCCGCCGGCGCGGATGGCAAAGGCTTCGGCTTTGACCAGCAGCTGATCCATCGGCATGTCGATGCCGTGCTGCTTTGCCAGTTCGGCCAGAATGGTCTCAAACCGGGCCTTCTCCGGCCGCTGGAAAGTGACCGTCAGGCCGAACCGGGCCGAAAGGCTCATCAGCTCCTGCCGGGTATCGGCTTCGTGGATGTCGTCGCCGGTGCGGTCGGTCAGTGTTTCTTTAATAAGGTGGCGGCGGTTGGAGGTGGCATATACCGCAATGTTCTTGGCCCGGCCGCCCACGCTGCCTTCCAGAATGGCCTTGAGCGCGGCAAAGTTGTCGTCGTTGGCGGTAAAGCTCAGGTCGTCGATGAACAGGATGAATTTGAGCGGGTTCGCGGCCAGCTTGTCCATCAGATCCGGGATCTGGTAGAGCTGGTTCTTCTTCACTTCCACCAGCCGCAGGCCTTCAGGCGCAAACTCATTGGCAATGGCTTTCACCGCACTGGACTTGCCGGTGCCTGCATCGCCGTACAGCAGCACATTGTTGGCGGGCATCCCGGCCAGCAGGGCCTTTGTGTTGGCAATGACCTTTTCGCGCTCCTTCTCGTAGCCGGGCAGCTCGGAAAGGCGCTGGGGGTCCGGGTATTTCACCGGCACCAGATGGCCGTTCTCCACCGTGAACACATGGTGCTTGGCAAACATGCCATAGCCCTTTTTTCCCACTTCGCTCATGCGCTGGGCGTAGGCGGCAGGCAGGTCGATGCCGGAGGTCTCCCACCGGGGCAGGAAAGCCAGCTCCTGCGCCTGCCCTGTGGCAGAACCGGCAGCGGCCAGCAGCTCGTCCAGCGTCAGGCCGCACAGAGCCTGCAGAAAAGCCAGTTCACTGTCCAGCGCGGTCTGCAGTGCAGGGGCAAGGGTGCCCGATGCAGCCTGACGTACGCAGACGGTCTCGGCTTCCAGCACAGCGGCGCTGAGGTAGCTGCCCCAGCTGGTGGTGTGCTCGAACAGTGCGGCTTCAAATTGGGCCACAGCGTCGCACACCGGGCCATAGCCGGGCGCACCGGCTTCCATGCGGTCGGTCAGGTCCAAAAGCTTTGCCACAACGGGGTCGTCCAGCAGGCTGCGGAAAACAACAAGCCCGTGCAGCCGGGCATTCCATTCTCTCAATTTCATATTCCTGTCCTCTAGTTGGTCTTAAATTAAACGCGCAGGCGCGCATATCAGAAGTATACAGCGCATTGTGCCATGGCGCAAGAGGTGTTCAATTAACTTCATGTTTGGGGTGATTCAGGTTACAAATTGTCGATTGACAAAAGGCCGATTTATAGTATAATTTACATCAACAAATGCGCAGATGGGAAAAAGTACCACACGATCCCCACTGTTCAGAGAGCTGCCGTCTGGTGCAAGGCAGTCAGTGCTTCGTGCGGAAAATCATCCCGGAGCAGCCTGCCCAACGGGTGCAAAACCCTTGTAAGCAGCGCCGGTTGCAGCCGTTACCGTGCAGGGCTTTGTTGGAAGCCCGTGAGAGGGTGTGCACAGCACGCCAACGAGAGTGGTACCGCAGAGAGCTTGATGATCACAAGGTCTTTGTCTCTTGGTTTAACAGGGGACAAAGGCCTTTTCTTTTAAAAAAGAAGCTCCCCGGGAACGTGTAAAAAGTGGAAAAAGGTTAGGAAAACAGGAGAAACTCACCATGCAGTTGAATGGTTCTCAGATTTTTGTGGAGGTCCTCTGCGAGCAGGGCGTGGACACCCTTTTTGGTTATCCCGGCGGCGCAGTGCTGAATCTTTACGATGAACTGTATAAAAATTCTGACCGCATCACCCATGTGCTGACGGCACATGAACAGGGCGCGGCCCACGCGGCAGACGGTTATGCCCGTGCCACCGGCCGCACCGGCGTGGTGCTGGCCACCAGTGGCCCGGGTGCCACCAATCTGGTCACCGGCATTGCCACAGCCTATATGGACTCGGTGCCCATGGTGGCCTTCACCGGCAACGTAGCCACGGCGGGCCTTGGCAAGGACGGCTTTCAGGAAGCCTACATTGAGGGCATCACGATGCCCATTACCAAGCACAACTTCACGGTGCGCCGGGTGGAAGAGCTGGCCGATACCATGCGCTCTGCCTTCCGTATTGCACAGAGCGGCCGCAAGGGCCCGGTGCTGGTGGATATCCCCAAGGACGTGACAGCGGCGGTATGCGAGTTCACCCCCAAAAAGCCGGAGCCCATCCGCACCGTTACCACCTTCAACGCAGAGCAGGTCAAGTGGGCAGCGGATCTTATCAATGCGGCCCAGCGACCGCTGGTCTACTTTGGCGGCGGTGTGCGCAGCGCAGCCTCCTGCCAGCCGCTGCGTGATCTGCTGCACAAAGCAGAGATCCCGGCCACCTACACCCTGATGGCCGCAGGCGTTGTGCCCTACGGCGACCCGATGAACATTGGCATGGTGGGTATGCACGGCTGTTACACCTCCAATCGTGCCGTGGCCGACTGCGACGTGCTGATCGCGGTGGGCACCCGCTTCTCGGACCGTGTGGCCCTGAACCCCAAGACCTTTGCAAAGAATGCCACCATCATCCAGATCGACATCGACCCCAGTGAGCTGGGCAAGAATGTGGAGGTCGATCTTTCCATCGTAGGCGATGCCGCTTACGTGCTGAACGCCATGCTGCCGCAGATCGAGGAAAAGAAGCATCCCGACTGGATGAAGATGATCCGTGAGTGGCAGGCACAGGATTACCACCCGGTGTCCGACCCCACCCGCCTGATGCCCCATCAGGTGATCGGCGAGGTGTGCAACCAGTGCGGCCCGGAGGCCGTGTATGTGACCGATGTGGGCCAGCACCAGATGTGGGCGGCACAGTACCTGCGCCACGCCAAGAGCCGCGGCTTTATCACCAGCGGCGGTCTGGGCACCATGGGCTTTGGCTACGGTGCCGCCATTGGCGCACAGATGGCTCTGGGCCGCGACCAGCGGGTGGTCATGTTTACCGGCGACGGCTCCTTCCACATGAACCTGAACGAGGCCTGCACCGCCGTGAGCTATGAGCTGCCCATCATCACCGTGATCTTCAACAACTCGGTGCTGGGCATGGTGCGCCAGTGGCAGACCATCTTCTACGAAAAGCGCTACAGCCAGACCGATCCCCACCGCAAGACGGACTTCGTCAAGCTGGCCGAGGGCTTTGGCCTGAAGGGCTACCGCTGCACTAACCTGCCGGAGTTTCAGGCTGCTTTTGCCGATGCAATGAAGCAGAAAGGCCCTACTTGGATCGAGTGCATCATCGATAAGGACGAAAAGGTGCTGCCCATGATCCCCGGCGGCGGCGACATCAACGATATCATCATGGAATAAGGAGGGCACAGCAATATGGAATCCAACAAGCGCAGGGTCATCAGCCTGCTGGTGGACAACCAGAGCGGTGTTCTGGCCCGTGTGTCCAACCTGTTCTGCCGCCGTGGCTTCAACATTGACAGCCTGACGGTCTCGGCCACCAACGACCCGGCAGTCAGCCGCATCACCGTTACCATCACCAGCGACGAGAAAGCCCTCAAGCAGCTGATCCTGCAGACCGAACGGCTGGAAGTTACCCGTCAGGTGTTCGTGCTGGATGGCGAAAAATCTCTGGAGCGGGAACTGCTGCTGCTGAAGGTAGCATCCGATGTGCACAACCGCAGCGAGCTGCGGGAGATCGCCAGCATCTACAAGGCCAAGATCATCGACCTTTCGCCGGACAGCATGGTGTTCGAGCTGATCGGCAAGCCGGATAAGATCGATGCCTTCCTGAAAATGTTTACAGATTACAAAATTTTGGAGCAGTGCCGCACCGGCGTTACCGCACTGGAGCGCGGCGGGATGCATCAGCATATGCAGAAGCCTCCGCAGGAGGTGCGCGAAGCACAGCTGCCTCTGCCGGGGACCCACTGCCCGGAAAGAAAATAAGAACGAACCCTCTCCGTCACGGCTGCGCCGTGCCACCTCTCCCGAAGGGCGAGGTTTTATGCATCATCAAAAGAGAAGGTATGATAAAAGCTCCCCCCTCGGGGGAGCTGGCGTCGAGCAAAGCGAGATGACTGAGAGGGTTAAAACTTCGCTTTTCCGCTCTCAAGGAGCGAAAAAATAAAATGTTTACAATCAGCCACTGAATAAACACAAAACAAAAAGGAGAACAACTACCATGGCTATCAAGAAATACTACGATTCCGACTGCAACCTCGGCGTGCTGGACGGCAAGACCG
>ERZ772871.706-NODE-706-length-26265-cov-5.28459_pt1 | contig 26265 bp, 20 predicted proteins | sample MGYA00511899_ERZ772871 | MGnify/ENA primary metagenome ERZ772871 (study PRJEB29015, sample SAMEA2737693) | human gut metagenome | biome: human gut; feature: human-associated habitat; material: faeces | place: China | collected 2012 ... | reverse complement strand
AGAAACTTCTGACCGCCTGTTCGCCATTTCTCCGAATTTTCGCTGTTCCCAAGCGTGTGATTTCATGCGCTTGTTCCCTCCAGGAACCAGGCAAAGTGCAGGGGATTGATGAAAGAAACGAGCAAAAATCACAAAAATTATCCTTCTGTCACTGGCACGCTATCCTCCATGCACTCGATCTGGGTCACTTTCGCTCCGTAAAAAACGCAAAAAGTCTCCTCTGACCCATTAAGATAAGCACTTGCTCGCAGCGCCGATGAGATGCTTCCGCTCAGAGTGAGCGTTAAAAGTCAGGCAGATGTTCTGTAACCGCATCTGACGGCACAAAAAAGAAGCCGGCAGCATTTCGAAATAACGATCTATCTCCCGTTGGTACTGCGATTAAAAAGATTTTTAGTTTCACCAGGTATGTAATAACATATCGCGTAACGCGCTTGGAATATCCCTCAGGAAAAACGTTTTCTCGGGGCAAGCGACAGCGCAGGGCAGGGGCTGAAAAGAGAAGCCAAGAGTCTGAACCGGCTCTCGGTTTTTTCGGCCTCTCAGACAAGATTCAGCAATCGGAGCAAGAGCAGCATGAATAAGCAGGCACTGGCAGCAAAAATCTGGGAATCCGCTAACCGCATGCGGTCGAAGATCGAAGCAAACGAATACAAGGACTACATCCTTGGCTTCATCTTCTATAAGTTCCTGTCAGACAACGAAGTCCGGTACCTGAAGTCCATCGACTGGACGGATGAGTTTCTACCTGAGGTGACCGAAGAAGACAAAGAAACGGTCACGAACGTCCAGCAGAATCTCGGCTACTTCATCAGCTACGACAACCTCTTCTCGACCTGGCTGAAGAAGGGCGCCGATTTCTCGGTGAGCAACGTGACAGACGCTCTGGCTGCGTTTAACCGTCTGATCAACCCGTACCATAAGCGCGTTTACGACAAGATTTTCAACACACTGGAAACAGGCCTCTCGAAACTCGGCGAAAACACTGGTGCCCAGTCTAAGGCGATCAGAAGCCTCATCGATCTGATCAAAGATATTCCGATGGACGGGAAGCAGGACTACGACGTCCTCGGCTTCATTTATGAATACCTGATCAGCAACTTCGCGGCGAACGCTGGCAAGAAGGCCGGCGAATTCTATACGCCGCATGAAGTGTCGCTTCTGATGTCAGAAATCATTGCCCGCCATCTGAAAGATCGTGATCACATTGAGATCTATGACCCGACGAGCGGCTCCGGCTCTCTCCTTATCAATATCGGCCACTGCGCCACGAAATATATCGGTAAGGAAAACTGCGTGAAGTACTACGCCCAGGAACTGAAGCAGAACACGTATAACCTCACGCGTATGAACCTCATCATGCGTGGGATCCTCGCGGCGAACATCGTGACGCGAAACGGCGACACGCTGGAAGACGACTGGCCGTACTTTGAGGATGAGGATCCTGACGCCACTTATAAGCGTCTGTATGTCGACGCGGTCGTGTCGAACCCTCCGTACTCCCAGGTCTGGGATCCGACGGGGAAGGAAACCGATCCTCGCTTCGCGTCATACGGGCTGGCGCCTAAGAGCAAGGCGGACTACGCCTTCCTCCTTCACGATCTCTATCACCTGAAGTCTGACGGCATCATGGCGATTGTTCTCCCGCACGGCGTGCTGTTCCGCGGCGGTGAAGAGGGCACGATCCGAAAGAATCTGATCGACCAGAACAACATCGATACGATCATTGGGCTGCCGGCCAACATTTTCTTTGGCACCGGCATCCCGACGATCATCATGATTCTGAGAAAGAATCGTACTAATGACGACGTGCTGATCATCGACGCGTCGAAGGGCTTTGAGAAAGAAGGGAAGAGTAATAAGCTCCGGGCCTGCGATATCAAGAAGATTGTGGATACGGTCTCTGCCCGGAAGACGGTTGAAAACTTCTCAAAGGTCGTGTCACGTCAGGAAATCCGCGATAACGACTACAACCTCAATATTCCGCGTTACGTCGATACGTCTGAAAAACCGGAGAACTGGGATATCTACGCCTCCATGTTCGGCGGAATTCCGGCAAATGAACTGAACGCCTTCCAGAAATACTGGGATGCCTTCCCGGCTCTGAAGTCCTCACTCTTCACAACAGAAAACGGCGCCTACTATCAGCCGTCAGTGTCTGATCTCCACAGCGCGCTGCTTCAGGATCCGGATGTGCAAGACTGGCAGAAGCAGTATCAGGGCATTCTGAAGTCTTTTGACTCTTTCTTGTCGAAAGAGCTGATTGACCAGATGATGACTGTGCCTCTCGCGAAGGAAGAGGACGTTCTGAGCGCTGAACTCTTCAATTCAATGAAGGGACTCCCGATTCTCGACCCCTACCAGTCCTATCAGTACCTCGATACCGCCTGGAGGAAGATCAGCCAGGATCTCGAAGTGATTCAGACGGAAGGTCCGGACATCATCAGGAAGATTGATGTTCTGACAGAGACGAAATCGAAGGGCGGCAAGTCGTCCTTTGAGTGGGGCGGCCGTGTCCTGCCGTTCGATCTGGTGCAGAACGCTCTTCTCACGGATAAGGTTCAGGCTCTGCAGGAAGGGGAAGACCGTCTGCAGGAAATAGGTTCGTCTCTTGAATCCTCCCTCGACGATCTCGATGAGGACGTTAAGGAAGGCGCCGACTTCCTGAATGACGCCAAGGATAGCTTTGTCCCCGCGGCAGTTGAGAAGACCTTGAAGGCCAAAGCCGCGTCCGATGAAACGCTCGTCGTTCTTAAAAATGTGAAGAAGCTCTTCACAGAAGAAAAGGCGCTGAAGAAAGACCTGAAGAAGGGTAAGGAAGACCTCGAAGTTAAGACGAAGGAAGTCATTGAGCATCTCTCTGACGATGAGGCCAAGGCGCTCGTAAAGCAAAAGTGGGTTAACGCGCTTCTGAAGGAACTCGCGCAGCAGCAGTCTGATCAGCTCGAAGATTTTGGGAAGAAGCTTGAAGCGCTCACCCAAAAGTATTCGATCACGCTCTCTGATCTCGGGGAGCAGATTCAGACGACTGAGAAAGAACTCCAAGGAATGCTTGATGAGCTGACTGGCAGCGAATTTGACGAAAAGGGCATCGCTGAGTTCAAGAAACTGCTGGGAGAGGCCTAAAAATGCAGGAAAAAGCTAAAGAACCTGAGATCCGTTTTGCCGGATTTACTGGCGCTTGGGAACAGCGTGTATTAGGAGATTTCCTCGAGGTTTCTATGGAAACCAATTCTTCTGCAAAATTTGATAAAAACGACGTTTTATCCATCTCTGGAGACTATGGGGTTGTGAATCAGATAGCATTTCAGGGACGATCTTTTGCAAGCAATTCTGTCGTCAAATATGGTGTATTGCATAACGAAGACATCGTCTATACAAAATCACCTCTAAAAGCAAATCCTTATGGGATTATAAAAACCAATAAAGGCAAGGCGGGTATAGTCTCCCCGCTTTATGCTATCTATCATCCAAAAAATAACTTGGTTCCTTCTTTTGTCCAAAGCTATTTTGAACAAAATGAGCGTTTAAATAACTACCTGCGACCTTTAGTAAATAAGGGAGCAAAAAATAATATGCTCATTTCAAACGAAAAGGCTATTTCTGGCAAAGTGATTTTCCCTTCAAGGAAGGAACAAGAAAAAATTTCAGCCCTTTTAGAAAGAGTTGATTCCCTTCTTACCCTTCATCAGCGAAAGTATGAGAAGCTCCTGAACATCAAAAAATCGATGCTCGAAAAAATGTTTCCGAAAGAAGGTGAGGTTGTCCCTGAAATTCGATTCAAGGGATTTACTGGCGCTTGGGAACAGCGGGAACTTGGAGAAATTTCTGAAATTAAAACAGGTCCCTTTGGCAGTTCATTGCATGCAAGCGATTATGTTGCTGATGGTGTTCCCATCATCACGACTGAGCATTTCAAGTTTGGCAGTATTGAAAAAAACAAGTATTTGATACCGATGGTTTCCGATACTGATCACTCAAGGCTCATCGCCTATTCACTGAAAACTGGAGATATAGTTTTTTCACGCGTGGGTTCTGTGGATATCAATGCGTTGGTTGAACCAGAAAGCGATGGATGGCTTTTTTCTGGTCGTGTTTTACGAGTTAGAAGTAGTGAAAAATACGATAGTGGTTTTCTTCACAATTTATTAGAAACTGACGATGTACGAAATGACATAAGGAATCGAGCGGTAGGTCAGACAATGCCGTCGATCAACACACAAATCCTCAGTGCTACAGAATTAACAATACCGTCATCGAAGCGAGAACAACAACGTATTGGGAACTTTTTTAAAGGGATAAACCAACTACTTACCCTTCATCAGCGAAAGCTGGAAATGCTTAAAAACGTGAAGCAGGCTTTCCTGGAAAAAATGTTCGTTTAATGCGTAGGAGAAATATCCGTGTTTAATTCAGAAGCAGAATTCGAAGCGGCCCTGATCAAGAAGCTGACGGATGAATGCGGCTGGGATAAGAAAATCCTGCGCAATTATTCAGAAAAGGATCTGATCAAAAACTGGGCCGACATTCTTTTTCAAAACAACCGTCAGATCGACCGGCTGAACGATTACCCTTTGACTGAGGGTGAAATGGGGCAGATCCTTGAGCAGATCAAGTCTCTCAGGACCCCTGTGAAGCTGAATGGCTTCATCAATGGCGGCAGCATCCTTATCAAACGCGATAACGAAGACGATAAGGCACATTTCGGGAAAGAGATTTCGCTCAAGATTTACGACCGAAAGGAAATCGCGGCCGGTAAAAGCCGCTATCAGATCGTCGAGCAGCCACAGTTCCCGGTTCACTCAGATATCAAGAGTCAGAGAAGAGGGGATCTGCTTCTCCTGATCAATGGCATGCCGGTTATTCACATTGAGTTGAAGAACACGAATGTTCCGGTGAGTCAGGCGTGCTATCAGATTCAAAAATACGCGGGAGAGGGAATCTACACGGGAATCTATTCTCTCGTTCAGATTTTTGTCGCCATGAATCCGGAGGAGACCCGGTATTTCGCGAACCCGGGCCCTGAAGGTAAATTCAACCCTGATTTTTACTTCCACTGGGCCGATTTCAATAACAATCCGATCAATGACTGGAAGCGAATCGCAACGTCGTTCCTTTCCATCCCCATGGCGCATCAGCTGATCGGTTTCTACACCGTGGCGGATGACACTGATGGTGTCCTGAAGGTAATGCGAAGCTACCAGTACTATGCCGCGAACGCTATTTCTGACCGTGTCTCCAAAACCAAATGGGATGAGCCCCGGCAGAGAGGCGGTTACGTCTGGCACACGACAGGGTCCGGTAAGACGCTCACCTCTTTCAAGTCTGCCCAGCTGATCGCGGCGTCACGTGACGCCGATAAAGTGATCTTCCTGATGGACCGTATCGAACTCGGCACGCAGAGCCTTCGCGAGTATCAGGGGTTCGCGGCCGATGATGAGTCGATCCAGGCAACAGAAAACACCACCGATCTGCTGCACAAACTGCGAAGCGACAGCGCGAATGACACTCTGATTGTCACTTCGATCCAGAAGATGAGCCGTATCAGCAAGGATGCCCGCGGCGGCGCCATGTCTGACGCAATTGACCACATCAATACGAAACGGATGGTGTTCATCATCGATGAGTGCCACCGGTCGACATTCGGCGAGATGATGCTGACAATCCGGCAGACTTTCCCGCGGGCCATTTTCTTTGGTTTCACTGGAACGCCGATTCAGGAAGAGAACCAGAAGAAGCAGAACACCACTACGTCGATCTTCGGGGACGAGCTGCACCGCTACAGCATCGCGGACGGCATCCGGGATAAGAACGTGCTCGGATTCGATCCCTATATGGTGCTCACCTATAAGGAATCGGACCTCCGCCAGGCAGTGGCCGAAGAAAAGGCTCATGTTCGCCATGAAGACGTGAAGAACATGACGGATGTGCAAAAGGAGAAGTACTACGCCTTTATGCAGCTCCCGATGGCAGGAACAAAAGATCCCATTTCAGGGAAGTTCGAGAAGGGGATAGAAGACTATCTCCCCGCCGATCAGTACCGGCGCCAGGCGCATCAGATGATGGTGGTTCAGGATATCCGCGAGCACTGGCCGATTCTGAGTCACAACAGCAAGTTCCACGCGCTGTTTGCCACTTCGAGCATCAATGAGGCGATTGAGTACTACCGCCTGATGAAGAAAGAGCTGCCTGAATTGAAAATCACGGCACTCTTTGATTCCAACATCGATAACAACGCTGGCGCGAATTACAAGGAAGATGGTCTTGAGGAGATCGTCCGGGACTACAACGAGCGCTATCACCAGGACTTCACAATCCCGACCTTCAGTCTGATGAAGAAGGACATCGCGGCCCGGCTCGCTCATAAGCAGCCCTACACCCGAATCGATCTTGATAAAAAAGAGCAGCTGGATCTTCTGATCGTCGTCGATCAGATGCTGACGGGCTTTGACTCCAAGTGGATCAACACGCTGTATCTCGACAAATTGCTCGAATACGAACGTGTGATTCAGGCGTTCTCCCGAACGAATCGGCTCTTTGGACCGGATAAGCCCTTTGGCACCATCCGGTACTACCGCTATCCGAACACTCAGCGGAAGAACGTCGAGGACGCCGTCAAACTCTACTCGGGCGACCGGCCGTTCGGCCTCTTTGTCGACAAGCTGAAAGACAACCTTCGGAACCTGAACAACACCTATCAGGACATTCAGCAGCTCTTTATCAATGCTGATATTCCGGACTTTTCCCATCTCCCGGACGAAATTCCGGTGAAGCAGAAGTTCGCGAAACTCTTCAAGCAGATGAATGAGTACATTGAAGCGGCTGAGCTTCAGGGCTTTACGTGGGATAAGCGCAGCTACCTGATTGAACCCGAAGCGGGTGATGAGGCGGAGGGCGACACTGGCGAAGAAACTGTGATCGATGTCCAGCTGGATGAGCGGGACTTCAAAACGATGGCCCAGCGCTATAAGGAACTGGCGCCCACAAAAGAAGAAACCGAAGCGGCTGGATCAGACCTGCCATACGAGATTGATGGGTATCTCACGACGATCGATACCGAGATGATCGATTCTGAGTACATGAATTCCCGTTTTGAGAAATGGATCAAGGAGCTGAACCTCAGCGGTCCTAACGCGGAGATTACCAAGAGAGCTGAAGCTGAGCTTCACAGCTCCTTCGCCTCTCTCACTCAGGATGAACAGAAGTACGCCAACATTTTCCTTCATGACATTCAGCGCGGCGACGTCAAAGTCGAACCTGGGAAATCGCTTCGTGATTACATTACGGAGTATATGGCCCGCGCCGACAGCGACAGAATCCACCGATTCTCCGAAACTTTCGGACTTGATGAAGAGAAACTTCGCGGCCTCAAGGAAATGACGCTCACGGAGGGGAACATCAATGAATATGGGCGATTCGATGCTCTGAAGGAGACCGTCGATAAGGGGAAAGCCAAAGCCTATTTCGAGAAACACGAGGGCCGGAGACTCCCGCCGCCTAAGGTCACGATCAAAATCGACTCCGCGCTGCGGGACTTTATCCTTGACGATAAATGCGATCCTGACATTGAAGAACCTGAAGAATAGGGTGAACGTGAGAACCGCTTCATCAGCGTCAGCTTTTAAAGGAATTCACATAAAAACAAACCATTAACTCAGCCCCGAAAGGGCTCGCATAATCAGGTCAACATCCTGATTTTCCAATTCCTGAATGATATGCAGGTAGGTTTTCTGCGTGGTTGTGATATTGGAGTGCCCCAGGCGTCTCGCGACGCTCGCGATTGACACTCCTGCAAACAGCAGCAGAGAAGCATGAGTGTGACGGAGTCCATGGATCGAGATAATCGGTACATGGACTCTTTTGCAATACCGGGCCAGCCTGTTATTGACCGTGGAGTTATAGACGTGGGCCTTGGTGACAAAGATGGGTTTATCTGGAACCAAGTTCTTAACCAACTCGGCAAACTGGATCACAGTCTGCCAGTCTAGCTGGATCTTTCTGACCGAAGATTTATTCTTGGTTGGCAGAAACCCGCCTTCGCCTTTATAGTCCCAGGTCTTCGAAATAGAGAGCATCTGGTGGGCAAAATCAAAGTCGCTTGGCGTGACCGCCAAAGCCTCAGAAAATCGCATTCCGGTTTTGGCGACCAGAAGGATCAGCCAATCCCAATTGATCTTGCCGCTTAAATCCAGGCTGGAAAGCAGCGTGTGAAGCTCATATTGATTGAGGTATTTGATCTTCTTGGAAGAGGGCGTTCTGCCCTTGATGATAGTTTTTCTTGTGGGATCACGGGGAATGTATCCCTCATCAACCGCATCAATAACGGCACCTTTAAGCTGATGATGGAAGTCCATCGTTGTCTGCCGTTCGTGATAAACCGCATAGGCATTCAGGATCTGCTGGTACTCTACGCGGGAAACGTCGCAGAGCTTTAGGCCGGGAGCAAGTTTCTTAAGCCAGGACAGCGTCATTTTGTATTTATTCAGCGTAACTGGTCTGACAGCGCCTTCTTTGTAGACCTGTATCCACTGGCTGTAATAATCGCAAAACAGACTTGTTTTGCTGAGTTCTCTAACCATAAATAGCCTCCATTTTGCTGACGCTGATGAAGGGTAAGAAGGGTATCTAGGCGTTTGAAAAAACTTCCTATTACTTTCTGCTCGTTGATTGAAGGCGGCATCATCAGTGTCATAGCAGCCATTTGCTTTCCTGACACTTCAACAAATGTTGATCCAGCTCCAACGACCTCTCCGTATTTTTTCAGTTCGCTCGTCCTGGAAAAAATGAAATACGAATCAAGTTCGTTGGTATGGGGAACGATCGATTGGAATCCCTGATTAGTACAGCCTTCTTCCGCCAGAATCGCCGTTTTGCCAATACCAGCACGAGAAGTAAAAAGCACGGTACCCTTCGGCAGTATTTTGGCTGAGCAGCTGCTATATCCAAGTTCAGAGATTTTCCTTTGACTAGCAGAGAGAAAAATTTGATTTGAGATTTCTGCAGGTGAGTACCAATTAATATTGCCGTCCCAGTAGGTACTATTTCCGGTGCTAGGAGTTCCACCACCGATAATGTCAGACAATTCTCCTAACTTCCGCTGTTCCCAAGCGTTTGTAAATCTAAACGCTTTTCCCCTTTTCCCAGAAAGGTTGGGTGAAAAATCCGGTCGGTTCAAGGGGGTACAGATTTCATTGCGCCTCGTGAGGTACAGATTCCATTGCGTTTTTCTACGAGCCGATGGGATAAGCAGCACAAACGCCACTAGTCTTGATACTTTCCTCACCTTATCTGATAACCTCGACAGATCGGAATAAGAAGACGATTATGAGCAAAATCACATTTGAAGAAGCGGCAGCGAAGGCGATCGAGTTCCGGAACGACCGTGACTGGAAGCAGTTTCATAATCCCAAGGATCTCGCGATCTCGGTTTCTCTTGAAGCTTCGGAACTCCTTGAGCTCTTTCAGTGGTCCGGCGCTGATCTCGAGGCCGCCCGTAAGAAGCCTGAAATGACGGAAGAGCTCGCAGACGTCATGATCTACTGCATCTATATGGCTAACGCCCTCAATATCGACATTCCGGAAGCGATCCGGAACAAGATTGATAAGAACGCGGCGAAATACCCGGTCGAAAAGGCAAAGGGCAAATCAAAGAAGTACACGGAACTCTAAATCCGATTTTCAATCACCCTTCATAACGTCTCTGAATTCCCTTCTGGTGAGCCGCACGCCGGTAGTGGGAGCAGGGCTGCAGGCGTTCGAGTGGAAAGGCACTTAAAGAAGTTTTCTCGATCAAGGTGAGGTAAAAGAGCGCACAGCACAATAAAAAGCCGCTTCTCGAATGTGGAGCGGCTTTAAATTGGGGGTCAGGAACAATCAGTTATAACTACCTGTAGGACGTGTCTCCAAAGGCATCTGTGTGGGCGGTACTGTTTAATTTTTTCTTCCCAATATGCCCGGTTGTGCTGACATCTCCAAAGGCATCTTTATGGGCGGTGGTATTTACCTGGCTATTCCCGATATGCCCGGTTGTGTTGACATCACCGAAAGCATCTGTGTGGGCGGTGGTATTTACCTGACTATTCCCGATATGCCCGGTTGTATTGACATCACCGAAGGCATCTGTGTGAGCTGTGGTGTTTACTTTACTATTCCCAATATGTCCAGTTGTGGTGACATCTCCAAAGGCATCTTTGTGAGAGGTGGTGTTGACATAATGACCATCCTTGTCATATCCGGTACAGTTTACGTCGCCAAACGCATCAGTATGACAGGTAACTTCCGCGATAGCACTTGTGCTGAAACAGAGTGCCGCAGCTAAAACCAACACAAATTTATCCATTTGAAGGTCTCCCTATCGAGCTATATCTGGAAATCATTTTTGTTACTTTTAAAAGTATAGCCTTCGAACATGTTTAAAAAAGAGTCGTGAAATAAATGGATTCATTTCATTACTTTAAGTTTTCAGATATATAGATTTCATTACGCATAGAGGCGCAATTTGTAATGTCCATTAAGAACCGTCACGTTGCAAAGGAAGGAGCAGGGTGGACTATTTTCTCGTGACGCCAGAGGCTGGCTCTGCGGTGCCACTGATACGAACGGCTTCTGACTGCACTTCCACGCTGTGAATTTAAGCGCTGAGGAGGGAAATAAATCGAAAAGACCATACTGAAGGATGCAACACCTGGCTGACCCAATTCCTTAATGCGTGACCCTTCCTGCCCAAAGTCCTGTTTCGATCGGTTCTGGGCGTCACACAGCCTCTTCGCCCGCATTCTCAAACGTCTGTCATGAGGAAAATCTCTGGATGCTTCCCAGACTGCCCGGATTCCCAAACCTGACTTTTAGCGTTCCGTTCCGAGATCCAGATTTCAGGATATTTCAAGGTTCTCAGATTTTATGCAGATATAAATCTGTAAATTTAGCTTTGCATAGAAAACAGAGATTGATTTAAAACGGCTCAAATTTTGAGGAACGAGCACTTGATCACCAAATCGGATTCAATTTGATGGCTCTCAGGGTCATTTTTCCGCCCTTTTTTCGCCAAAAATAGGATAATATAATGTCGATTATAGGATCCTATTTGTTCCGGAACTGAAAAAAGCGCTTTTCTGCTGCCTGTCCCGTTTGTTTCTGAATGTTGACTCTAATAAAAATGGGATCCTATTTTTCTATAATCGCATTCAGAATCTGGATTTTTGAGTTCAGAAAATAAGTTTTTCAACTTTAAAGGTATACAAAAAATGGATTATGAGGTGCTAGATCCGGTTCAGCATGAGCTCGTTATAAAGAACGAATTTGACGCACCTGAAATCAATCCTGCTTTAGCCTTTATTGCAACTTTGCATCGTGGTACTTCACGTTACACGATGACAAGCAAACTAAACGTAGTAGCACGCTGGGCTGGGGCTAAAGACCTCCGTTATCTCAATTGGTCCGCGATCCGGTACGAGCACGTTCTTGCCTTTATTACCGCGATGCAGGAGCCTGGCGAGGACGGAAAGCCCCACATGAGCCCCCGATCCGTCAACTGCTATCTGTCCGCTTTGAAAGGCGTCGCGAACCAGGCCTTTCTTCTAAAGCAGATGAGTGAAGAAGCCTATGCCCGCATCAAACTCATAAAATCCGTGCGTTTTCTTAGACTTGCGGCAGGCCGAGCGATCTCTAACGACGAATCTGAAGCCCTTCTCTCTGCGACCCAGATCGAGATGAACCCAATTGCGATCCGGGATCACGCGATTCTCTGCCTTCTGCTTGGCTGCGGGCTGCGCCGGGCGGAAGTCGCTGGTATCAAACTGAAGAGCATCAGTTTCGCGGACAGTTCTATACGAGTCATCGGCAAGGGGGACAAGGAACGTGAGGTTTTCATGATCCCCGAGGTGAAGGATGCTCTCAAGAAATGGCTGGATGTCCGCGGAAAAGAAGGCGATTTTGTCTTCGGGAAGTTCTTCAAAGGATGGAAATTTGACCCCTCTGGACCGCTTACTCCGCATGCGGTCGGACATATTGTGCAGGAGTACCGTGTCCGGGCTGGTCTGGAAGACATCTCGACGCACGACCTCCGTCGTACTTTTGCTACCCGGCTGCTCGCTAAAAACGTCGACATTTCAACGGTGAAAGACATGCTGGGACACTCAAGCATTACAACCACCGTCATGTACGATTTGCGCGGCAAGGCGCGGCTTCGTAAGGCCGCTAAGAAAATCAAGCTCTGACACTTTTTGGGACACCGCAATAAAAGAATGGCTCCATAACGGAGCCTAAACGAGAGCTTTCTACCGTATTTTGACTTCTCCGGTCTTCTTATTGATGATCATCGTCTGATTGGTGACCCGGTTGTAGTAGATATCCTCACCGCTGACTTCACCCAGAGAGCGTTCAAACTTGTTTTCTCTCATTTTTTCTTCCAAAGCTTGTCGCTCTTTTTCCGCTGCTATCTCGCGTTCAGCCTGTTCATAATCAGCAGCCGTTCTTTTTCTGGGGGTTGGTTCAGCGATATCTTCCGGGCGACACGCTCTAATCTCCTGCTCAACCCCTTCCTTATGATAAAGCCAACAATGAAGTCGAACATTCGCTTCGGGGCCCATGTCGAAATAAACGTCACCATAAACGTTTGCTGGCCTCTTAATTGGGTAGTCTTTTGCCTCAACAGCTGATGTCACTGCAAGTGTCAAAGCCACCAACACACAAAGCTTCTTCATCGTAACCTCCAGAGCCCCCACAGTAAGGGAATCAAGGCCAATCCGCCGGATTAACTCCCTGTACCGACGCAAATTTTTTAAACATTTCTGATTTTCCTGAGCGTCTTTTAAAAATTATAGGCACTCACACATGCGGGATCCACTCCTCGCATGTAACAAAAATCACTTCGCCCAACGATGACCGCCCCCAACGGTGCCTTCAACTTCACCTCAATTCTTTTCCACCCACAGCAGCTAAAAGTCGTTGTCCGGTACTTACCGTATTTAATAACGGTATTTTAAGCATTGATATCTATCTTTAAATCACCAGTTTAGATTGATCTTTAATGATAACTTCTTAATATTTTTGCGACACTAATTTATCCCTGATAAATAACCAGTAAAAAGGGATAGAAAATGAGCTTACAGAGGTAAATTTATGTATCACTTTTAAGAAAATGAGGATCCGAAAAATCCCAAAAAATAAGCCCGGAAATCGATTTTTTTCGATTCCGGGCGGACGCGATTTGTATTATAGGATTCTATTTTATGTTCAAGGGAGCGTCTGATCGGAGAAAACCGCGCGGAACGATCCCAATTAAAAACCGATGCGTGACCTGTCCCCGGAATCCGCGGTAGTTTTGGTCCGGATTCCAGGGTTTCGCGGCCAAAAAGGCCTTTTTTGCCTCGCGCCAGTACTGGAGATTGGGCGGCGGCACTCCTTTTGAGTCGTGCGCAGCGATCCAAAACCGCCCGTCATGCGTCACCGTGTCGCGCGGAATCGCAAAGTTGAGCTTACAGACCATGAGAAGCGCGTTCCGCGAGACGCAGAGCCCCTCCGCTTCCTTATTAATCGGGAAATAGCCCCGCTCGGTCCCCTCTTTCGCGGCTTCAGGGAGAAACGCGAGGAAAGAATCCGTTTCTATCGTCTTCCGATGCCGCCCTTCCCTCGTGAACACATCGATCCGCTGTTTCATCCAGGGATCGGCCGTGGAGCTCTGCAGCACATAGATAAAGCGGCCGTCGGTTGTCAGACCCGACACAAAGCGCCTCGGACGTTCATCGCGAAAAGGAATGGTGAGGACGGGTTTCGCGGTGTCGGGGTGAGCTAGAAGCTCTAGCCGCTTAAAGACGGTGATCCGCCCCTGCACGAACCCGAGCAGGTATTCGCCATCCGGCGACAGCCCCACCTGATGGAAGTCGCTCTTCGGTGTTCGGGTCACGCGGAAGTCCGACTCCCGGGTATCGCTTCCGCGCCACAGGATCCGGGTAACGCCGTTCCCGGCAGGAGAGCCGGCTGAAGGACCTTTTGTCGTGTAGATCACGGTCCGCCCCTCTTCCCGCACGGCCTGGCAGCCCTGCCCGTGCCCGAGACCGAGAAACGCCGCCGTCGATTCCGGTGCCAACTGGTCGGCATCGGTCTCTATCCGGAACTCCGGCCGTTTATCAGCGAATCCTGGAAACGCGTATTCCGACACCCGGACAACGGATTTTTCGCTCCAACCGGGATTCCGGACGTTTTGAGAGAGGAAGACAGAACTCCCGCAGACCGACATATCCTGCACCCCTACCTTCTCCACCGCGTACTTCAGATCGGCGAAGAACATCTGATCAAGTGTCTCCGAATCCGCCGGCGTCGTGAGCGCCACCTCGTGTCCGGTGTTAAAGGTGAGAATCCCCGGTCCATAGAGACGCGAGAGGTCGACGCGGCTATCGATCCGGTACATTCCCTCCGGCACATAGACCCGGCCGTGGGCTTTCAGCGCATCGAGAAACGCGGCCGTGACATCCCGGGAACCATCGCTGACGGGAACTTTGACGGCATAGTTATCGCTCCCCGGTTTCGTTTCCGCGGGGGAGTCGGTTCCCGCCACGATCCCGGCGGCACAGGCGAACAGCATTCGGCGGCTGATCATTTTTTCCTTTCGTCCGTAAAAAACGGAGAGCCCAGTCTGTGAGTTCTCCGTTTCGGCGAACTTTTATTGAGCAGTGAAGAGGCGCGAAGAGCCCTCTTCAAACTGTCCCGAAGTGTAGGCGTGAATTGGAAAAACAGTCTTCACGCTTTCACGGATGCGTTTTACTTCAGTGGGAAACCGCGCCCCTTCAGCATCGCGGTCATGTTTTCGCGGCCATCCATATATTCAAGGCTCGTTGCCCCGTTCAGGACTTCAAAGGTCCAGGACTTGAGTTTCATTCCGTTCGCCTCGCGGTACGCGCGGAAGTTCCGCTCGTAGGTTGCAACCGCCTCTTTCAGATAGACCGGCCCGCAGCCATTCTTAAACGCCACGGCGTTCTGCGGGAGGGCGGGAACGGACGAGCGTCTGAACGCCCTCCGCCGGCCACCCGACGAGGAGCCCAGCCACCACAAAGCTTTGTTCGGGAAGATGAAGCAGGTCGCAGAGCGCGGTTTCCTCATCCCGCAGCGCTCCGATATAAACCGCCCCGAGACCGAGAGACTCGGCTGATACGCCTGAGGATTGAAGAGCCTCAGGCCTTATCGCTCGCCCCCAGACGGTCGAGAAGCACATAGAAGCAAAGCGAAATCGCGGCGAGCACCCCGCAGAGCGCGGTGGCTTCATCAAAGTCACCTCGGCCCACCGCGTTGAAGATCTCAAGCGACACAGTGGCCGTGCGGTCTTCGATATTGCCGCCGAGCATCATCGTGATTCCGACTTCCCCGATCGCTCGGCCGGCTGCGAGAATAAAGGCGGCGGCGAGCGGTTTCCGAACCAGCGGCACGGTAATCAGGAGGAAGCGTTTAAGGGGAGAAAGGCCGCAGAGCGACGCGGCGGCCTCGAGGTCCCGGAGTTTCGCGTCCGAAAACGCCGCTTTAAGCGGCCGGACAACGAGCGGAATGCCGGCCACAAAGGCCGCGAGGATCACCGCTTCCGGCGTGAAGAGCACCCGGATCCCCCACTCCGCCTTAAGCCAGCCGCCGATCCACCCGTTCTGCCCGAGAAGCACCATGAGGAGATACCCAAGCGCGATCGGAGGGAAGATGAGCGGAAGCGTTGTCACAAATCCCACGAGTTTCGTGAGAACGTTCTGACGCCTCGCGAGCCAAAAGGCAATCGGAATCGACAGAAGTGCATGCAGCGCGAGGCTCCAGAAAAGCGCGTTCCCGGTGAGCCAAAGGGGTCCCGTGAGCGATTCCCAGAGGTCGGGGGATAGGAAGATCGAAAGCCACTCAGGCATTGTTCCCCTCCTCCTTCAGAAAGCCACACGACGCGAGCACCGAGCGGGTGTCTCCGGTCGCCGCGATCCGTCCCTTCGATAAGCCAATCGCTTTTTCAGAGACCTGAAGGGCTTCCGAGGGGGAATGCGTGATCATGAGAACCGGAACGTCAATCAGGGTCGGTAGCGCCGCGATTTGCTCAAGGAGCCTCGCCTTCCGAGGAGGATCAAGCGACGCGAGCGCCTCATCCAGAATCAAAAGGGAATCCGCCGCCATCACGCCCCGCGCGAGCGACACGCGCTGGGATTCGCCGCCTGAAAGCGTCCCCGGCTTCCGATCCAGGAACGGCGTGATTTCGAAAAAGCGGGCGACATCCTCCAGCGCCACGCGCGCCTTCCGCCCTCCCCACTTTTCCGCAAGCGTCAGATTCCCGCGGACCGTGAGGTGCGGGAACAAACGATGATCCTGGAACACCATGGAAATGCCGCGTTTATGCGGCGGGAGGAAGAAGTGTCGATGGGTATCCGCAAACGGGCGGTTTCCGAGCCGCAGGAACCCTTCCGTCGGCCGTATCAGAGCGGCAATCAGCTGCGAAAACGTGGTCTTCCCCGCGCCGCTCTCCCCCATCACAGCGGTGACGCCTGAGAGGGGCATATTGAGGACGAAGTGAAAGCGGCTCTTTCCCCGGACACAGGAAAGATCCATGACGAGAGACTCAGAGCCACGGGGATCCGAGCGGTCTTCAGCCGCGCTGTCCCTATGAAACGCCGAATCGTCATCCGCCCGCTGATCTCTATCCCTGCCCTCCAGGAGAGAGAGGAGTGGCTCGGGGGCCGCAGCCCCTCTGCCGCGGGAAGTCTCCCCCCCGCGGAACCGGTCATTCAACGTTGCACCCGGAAAGTAGACCATCTGCTCTTCTCTCTTCCTTTAGTCCTGAAAATCAGAGGAGGGGTAAGGATTGCTGCCCCCTCTTCCTTATTTAAAAATCGCTTCAGACGTCGTTCCCTACACCGAACTGCTTCAGAACCGCCTTCGCTTTCGGGGTTCCGAGGCAATTGAGATACTGGTCCGCCGCCTTTTCATTTGGCGACCCCTTCACGATCGAAGCGGTCATCGTGATCGGCTCGTACCCTGACGTCACCTTTACCGAGCCGCCGAGTTTCCGTTCGTTCTTTTTCGCGGCGAGCACATTCACGAAAGCGGCATCCGCTTCTCCCCGGACCACATAAGACATCGCCTGGGGGAGGTTCCTCACGGCAAGCCACTTCGGTTCGAGCGCCTTTTTCACTTCAGGCTTCTGCCCGGAAAGCCACTGAGCCGCGGTGCGGCCATAAATCGCGGCCTTCGGATCCGCGACCGCGATGCGGGTCACAGAGGCGTCGGTGAGATCCTCTGGCCCCTTGAGGTTCAGTCCTTTCTTCCACACAAGCACCATCGGCGTACCGCCAAGCGTCATCGTCTTCGTGTAGGTCACTTTCGACTTGATGCTCTTCAGCGTCGCGGCGTCTGTCACCACAATCGAGACCCCGCTTCCCGCCTCAATCTGGGCGATCTGCTGCCCGGTATTGCCGCCGAAATGCCCTTCGATTTTTACGCCAGGCGCTTCGCAGACTTGATTCAATGCTTTCACCATCGGGATGTAGCCTGCGGGCGTCGTAACACCGAGAACAGAAGGAGCCGCCGAAGCTGTGCCTGAGATCGCGAGGGTTACAGCGCCAATTGCCGCCGCGAGAAGGAGAGGCTTAGTCATCATAGTTTTAACTTCCAATAGAAGGTTTCTGTCGTTTAATACGTCATTGAAGCCCGGTTTACAGGCCTCAGGACGTAAGGTATCCCGGCATTCTACAAAGGGAAATTTCGATCTTAAAACCCTCTTTCTGACGTGGTTTTAAAAGATACTGAGCGGTATTTCCCTACACCGAATGACGGACTGAAACCCGATAGAAACTTCATTCCGAAGCTAAATAAGCCCCACCTCCCATTTCCAATTTTTAAAGCCCCCTCACGGACATAACGGATTTTTCCCCGATGCTTCCAGAGGTCGTTTCCTGAATCCGAAGATGATTTTGATTCTCATTCGTAATATGTAGTCATATTCCAAATCAAGGATTTCCCGGACTCAATAAAAATGCGTTGGTGTCTTTCTTTGGATCCGATGATGAAAATCAAGTGAGCCCCCGCGGGCTTCCTGACACACCCGCGGGGGCTCCATCCCCACCAAGGATTCGGTTAAACACCATGACGAGGCATCAAAGCGCCTTGAAACGCATCTTGATATCAAAGGGCTGCGCGAAGTACGGCCACGTGGTCACAATCGCGTCCACGCCGGTCGCGGCAAAGTCCGCAGCGTTTGAGCCATTGATACCGCCGGCCGCCAAAATCTTCCCCGCGGGGTACTTGGCACGCACCGCGTCCACAAAAGCTTTGAGGTCATCGGTCGAAAACTTCTCGCACTGGATCACGTCCGCTCCGGCTTCAAAATAGGCGAGCCCTTCCTCTCCCGTCGCCACTTCAACCGTGATGCGGCGTTCAGGGGACTTCAGTTTCGCGTCGTGCACGGCCTTAAAGGGATCCGGTAAAAACACCCGATGCTGATCAAAAACGAGGATCGATTCCGAGAGCCCCGCGCGGTGGAAGACACCGCCGCCAGTCAGAATCGCGTAGAGCGAGAGAAGCTTCGCGCCCGGGAAGTGTTTGCGGGTGAGCGCCACCTGGCAGTTTGGGTTCACGGACTGCGCCGCGTCCACCATCTGGCGAGTCCGCCCCGCGATCCCGGAGCACGTTTCCATGAGCCGCTGCGCGGTCTTATAAACCAGGTGAAGCTGCGATGCGGTGCCTTCAAGCGTCAGAACGGGAGTCCCCGCCTCGACCCTGTCGCCATCCTTCACGTGTTCCGTCGCTTTGAGACCCACCCGGCGGCAGAGCTTCGCGGCGACCGAAACACCCGACACCACGCCCGTCACCTTCGGAGCCCCAACCACCATACCCGGCTGATCCTCGATCCCGAGAAGCGTGGAGGTTTCGTCGCCGTACGGCGCGTCCTCACGGATCAGGTCATCCAAATAAGAATCCGGAAAGTAGACCATCAGAAATTTCCTCTTCAATTTTTGAAGCCATCAGGATGAAACGGGGCCAGTACTCAGTACGGCCCCTCCATGACACCCAAACCCGTTCTTACTTCACGTCGCCCACGCCGAACTTCTGAAGCACGGCCTTCGCTTTCGGGGTCGTGAGGCAGCTGAGATACTGTTCCGCGGCCTTTTCGTTCGGCGCGCCCTTCACGATCGACGCCGTCATCGTGATCGGTTCGTAACCCGTCTTCACCGGCATCATGCCGCCGAGTTTCTCGTGATTCTTCTTCGCCGCGACCACGTTCACGAAGGCGACATCCGCCTCTCCCCGGACGACATACGAAATCGCCTGCGGGACGTTTCCGACCGTGAGCCACTTCGCTTCAAGAGCCTTCTTCACTTCAGGCTTCTGACCCGAGAGCCACTGGGTCGCGGTGCGGCCGTAAATCGCGGCCTTCGGATCCGGAGCGGCGATACGGGTGACGGAGGCGTTCGTGAGGTCCGCCGGGCTCTTAAGGTTCAGGCCCTTCTTCCACACCATCATCATCGGGGTGTCGCCAAGCGTCACGGTCTTCGTGTAGGTGACTTTCGACTTGATCTTCTTCAAGGTCGACGCGTCTGACACCACGACTGACACGTCATTCCCCGCCTCAATCTGAGCGAGTTCCTGACCGATATTGCCGCCGAAATGCCCTTCAATCTTCACGTCCGGCGCTTTGCAGACTTCATTCACGGCCTTCACCATCGGGATATAGCCCGCGCCCGTCGTTACCCCTAGCACCGACGGAGCGGCGAAGGCCGTGCCTGACATCGCGAAAGCAGCGCCGCAGAGCGCGGCAAAGATGGCGGTATTTTTCATATCTTTTCTCTCCAGAAGCGTTGTGGTCAGTACCGAAGGGAAGACAAAAATCGGTTCTTTTGTATCCGGTTCTCGCTTCGGTGTAACGCTATTCTACATACGATATTCTATTTAGTAATATCGGCATGAAGAGGGAGTTTCAGAGGATATTGAGACACTCTTTGGATAGGGCAAAGGCGGCTGTAAAGAAATCAGAGGAAAGCAGCGTCCGCGGTTTTTCAGAACCAAAGGTCAGTGGTTAAAGAAATGGGGATCTACTATCTGCATCCAGGTGCGATGCCCCGAACCATTAAGTCTCTTTTGACCGCAGGAATTGCAACAGACCTCGCTCACACAGGCTTTTCTTCTGAAGGGTATTTTTTATCTGATACTTTAAAAACCAATCATTATTGATTTGTTTTTAAACGGTTTTATAAAACAGAAAAACGAAAAAAGACCGGGACGTATCTTTCAGAGCGGAGGTCTTTCAGGCTTTCGGATCGGCAGCGAAGAAATCGGAAGTTTCTCTCGGTTCCCCCTCCCTCTGGGGGCAGTTCCTGGTCGCTCTGAAGTCGGTTTTCTCATCTTCCGGCAGACAAACACATAACCGAAAGCGCCGGAATTCCCGTGATCTGATAATCATTCGCAGGTCAGATTTAGAGATAAATCAAATGATTACAGATTGATGACAGAATCTGCCGGAAAAAACGGGGTTTCGACTTAAAATAAATCGGTCTAAAAAGCGACTCTTCATTGATTTCCCCATGCATACAAAAACTATAAAAATCGCCGTACTGCTTACGTGCTTCGCGTCGCTTTCTGCCTCAGCCAATCCCATCGGCGATGCCCTTGGGAAGATCATTAACTGGGGTCAGAATACGCTGCACCCCGCGGACCCGGCGTCATCCGCGGTGGCGTCTGCCGCGGCGAACTCACTCGCCGCGGGCGGCACTCTGAATACCTTCTGGAACCCCTTTACGGCGAAGCCAATCGCGACGCCGACGGACGCGAAACTGAAGGCGTTTCATGACAGCGTGATCAGCCTCGCGAAGGCAAACGCGTCGCTCTACGCCGCGAAGAAGCCCTTCCCTGAGTTCTACAAGATGTACCTCAATAACCTCGTGGCGTTTAATAGCCGTGAGGCGTCGCAGTTTAAGGTCACGGATCTCGTCGGAAAACCGGAATTCGGCGATATCGAGCATGAGCTGCATGAGAATATCCTCGACTGGGGGACGTATTCGATCTCGGGGTCGAAGTTTGAGGTGACACCGCTCTACTCGTTCTTCGCGAAGCTCCCGAATCTCCCGCCGATGTGGAAGCAGTACTTTGACGTGATGGCGCTGGGGAACGGGCGAGTCAGCGCGGATAACAAAAACCGCAATATCCCGTCACCCGCGGAACTTTCGCACGTGATCGCGAACTGCGACAGTTTCGTGAAGGCGTACCCGGACTTCCCCTACGCGTTCCAGGTGCAGTCGGTGTATTTCTCGCTCCTCCACTTCTATCTGCACGACCCCCGGATGCAGCAGAATCCGACGCTTCGGAATCAGTACCTCGCGTCCTATCAGTCGTTCATGAGAACCGCGCCGCAGTCGACGGCCGCCTGGTTTGTGCGCCGCGCCGCAGCCCGAGTGAAGGCCTCTAACTTCCAGATGCCGCAGAATGAGGTCGCGATGATGGAAACCGCGCTGGGACTCAAACCCACGCGCTACGTCCCGGTCTCGAAGAGCGCCCGCGCCTCGATCCGCGCGTCACTCAAAGCGGATACCCCGCAGGTCGCGTCCACCACCCGTACTCAGACGGTCGCTGCTCCGGTGCATCTGAACTCGCACGCGCAGAACTGATACTGCACTGACGGAACCATAAACAAACGGCCGAAATCCCTGATGGATTCCGGCCGTTTATTTATCTGCCATTTTTTATTTTTTGCTCGCTTTTTTCACTTTATCAGATGACTTTCCGGGGAGAAAAAAGGAAAGAATCTGCTGATAGACCATCTCTTTTTCCTCTGGTTTCATCAGATCCAGGCCAAACTTATGAGTGAAGAAGAACCCCTCGAGAGCCATAACCGACAGGAATGCTTTCGGCTGCTCTTCTTTTTGCAGGGAACCAAGTCTGCTAAAAAGCTTTCTATACCAATCGCGAACCGGCTCAACAAGATCAGGATCCGTAAAGAACTGCGCAAGAAGACTCACACCGATTTGAGCCCATCCGTGATTATCGCGATCGAAATCCCGGAACCAATTGATATAGGCGGCCAGGAATGCTTCCTCAGGATCACTGATATGAGTTCGCTCTTCTTTTTCGCGGCTTTCAAGATTGCTGTTGAGATGGTTCGCATAGTCTTCAAGCAAAGCCGCAATCAGTTCGCGCTTCGTCTTGAAGTGGTACATCACAGCCCCTTTACTCATCCCGGACAGCTCTGCGACACGGTTCATACTTAACCGTTCAATCCCTTCATGCAGAATGATGTCCCGGGCGACTTCGAGCATTTTTTCCTTTGTAGCCTGCGCCTTGACTTGCTTGAACGTTTTCTGATCTGTCATTTCCGGTTGGTGATGCTCGAGTAGGGGTAAAGAAAAATCATAAAAATGGATACCGGGAAATATCGCACATTTTCGTAAAACTAAAAATGAGCGGTATCCCCCGTCAGCTTTCAAAAAGAGCTGTAAATCAGAACCAGTGTGTTAAACCAACTGTGGTTATCACTCGGTTCGTCGCCATATTGTCGTTATTAAGAATACCGCTTCCCTTGGCATAAGAAGCAACAGCGTAACCCATCGTTCTCTTGCTGAAGTAATAGTGGCAGCCAACCGATGCAACATAGCGTTTATAGCTGTCCTCAGCGCCGGCTTCTGCACCCTTGTTTTTACCTGTCAGGAACTGGAACATTCCCAACAGAGCGGCATTCCCCAGCTCGTATTTACCGCCGAGATAAACCGCGTGAGCTTCGAGCCCTTTGCCGCTTTTATCAAAGACGACCTTTGAGTCATCATCCCATGTTGAGTCGGCAAACTTTGCCTGATTTTTATAAAAACTATATCCGGCATAAAGAGTGGCTGGTCCGCCATTCGGAGTCCAAGCGCCCGCTAATTTAAACGACCACCGATCTTTATTCGGAGTGGTACCGTTGTACTCATGGCCGACATGGTACAGCTCCAGACCTGTGATGGCTCTTACATTTTTTCCATCCCATCGCAGGAAGGCATTGCCAAAATGGTCATCCTTCGCCATCCCGGTTGTTTCATTATGATCACCGGCCAGAGAGTACATCGCACCAGCCTCGAAACCGGAAAACTTCGGCGAAACATAGTAAAGAGTATTGCTGTAGAGAGACCAGCTATTTACCTGGGTTCCCTGAGTACCCGCATCGGTATATCCCGTCTCAAAAGGATCAAAGTCCCAGAATCGCGATAATGAGCTGACACCGGATGTGAACGCGCCGACTCGCCCCAAACCGACAGTACCGTAATCTCCGGAGACATAAATCTGAGACTCTCTGCCAAAGAGTCTGCCATCCTGTCCTTCGGTACCGTCATCAGAATTAAACCCGGATTCAAGAATAAAACCAACCGTTGACGCACCGATCTTTTCAGATCCTTTCAGACCCCATCGAGATCCCGCATAGTTGCCTGTATTCATTTCAACGGTGTTCGTCGACTGATTAAACACATGTGTGTATTGAAGGCCCGTATCAACAACACCGTAAACCGTTACCTCTGGTTCCGCCGCATAAGCTGAAGTACCGCCAAGGGCAAGACTGAGGGCAATAGCTGCAAGAAGCTTGGTTTTTTTCATAACGCCATTCTCTGAAGTGGTGCTGGAAATCTCCAAACGCAGAAGGACTGCTTTTCCAGCAAGATCCTGTATCTGATTCGCCGCTTTTCAGATGCAGAGTAATTAATAGGCGCGATTTGTCAGGAAGAAGAGACTAATGTAAGACCCCCTTCCCGCATGATTCTCAAAGAGATAATTGAGGGTCGTGGAGATTGGCAATCAATGAGGACCGGAGGGAAACCGGTCCTCACCCGCGCTTATTCCTTGTCTTGAAGACTACTTTGCGGCCTCAGCGGCAGCTTTTCCGGCAATTCTTCCGAAAACGATAATGTCCGCGTAAGCATTGCCGCCCAAGCGGTTGGTGCCGTGAGTTACACCCGTCACTTCACCAGCAGCCCAAAGACCCGGAATCACCTTGCCCTTGGCGTCAAGCGCCTGAGCCTTTTCGTTGATACGCACACCGCCCATCGTATGGTGGACAGAAGGCACAGCTTTAATGACGTAGTACTTGCCCTGGCTCATATCAACCAGACCAGCACGGTGATGGAAGTCTTTGTCATTTCCCTTGCCAGTCATGGAATCGACACGATCAATCGTGCCCTTCAGAGAGTCGTAAGGGATCTTAGTGAATTCGGCAATACACTTCAGATCGTCACAGGTCTTCATGATGCCCTGTTTGGTGAAGACATCATATTCATTCGCGTGTTCTTTAACGGTGTTCGATACCGAACCGATCTTGTCGTTCCAAAGAACCCAGGCGTAAGCACCGGGCTGTGCCAGGATCGCCTTGGAAATCACGTCACGGCGATCCAGTTCCTCGACAAATCGCTTGCCCTTCTGATTGAGGAGGATAGCGCCGTCAAATCGGGCATCTGCGATCAGTTCAATGACACCGGAGATTGGGTCGCAGATCGGATAAGTCTGGATGTACTGCATATTGACCAGCTGGGCACCCGCGCGCTGCGCCATGTAAAGCGCCTCACCAGTTGTGCCAGGAGCATCCGTAGTCTTAAAGCGGGAATCAATTTCCGGGTTGTACTTCGCAACCATCTTGGCGTTCGCGCCAAATCCACCCGTCGCTAGCACCACACCGCCCTTTGCGTGGTAAACGTAGCTGTTGCCATCCATGGTTGCCTTGACACCAACCACACGGCCGTTCTTATCCTTGATCAGCTCCTCGGCCTTCATGTTCGTGATGACCGGAATGCCAAGCTGATTTGCCTTGGCCTGGAACTTGGTAATGAACTCAGTGCCGGTATGCCCCACCGGAATCAGGGCACGCTTACGGGAATGACCGCCGAAGAAGAACAGATTGTTGTCTTCAAAACGGACACCGAGATAGTCACGGCACCACTTGGCAGCATCCAGGGCGTTATGAGTCATCACGCTGATAACTTTGAAGTCCCCCTTCTTATCGCCGCCCTTATATGTATCCATGGCGTGAAGCTCAGGAGAGTCATCGTAAATGCCGAGCTTCGGCTGAACCCAGTTCCGGGCGGCGTTCATTTCTGCGCCTGAAATCAGGGAATTACCGCCAACAGCAGGCATCTTTTCCAGCAGAACCACATTCGCACCAGCTGCCTTAGCCGTAATCGCGGCAGAAAAACCGGCACCGCCTGCGCCGATCACAACGACGTCATACGTTGATTCACGGGGAATTGCCATCGAAGCTTTTTTCAGACTCTTCTTTCCGGCTTTGCTGAGTTTGACTCCAGCTTTTTTAGCTGCGTCAGAAACAGCGTCAAGAAGCCCCTTGGAAGAAAAGGACGCTCCGGAAATCACGTCTACATCCACAGAATTCGTGTCGATCACTTCCTGGCGAAGATCTTTGAAGACCCGCTGTGCCAGAACCGGATTCTCTTTTTGGGAAAGAACTTTGATATCCTGGATTTTCCCGTTATCGAAAGTCACGGCGACTTTCACATCACCATGCTTGCCAACCCCAGTACCTTCCTGGACAACCGGGGATGCAACTGCTGCACCCATAAAAGCGGCGACCACCGCAGCCGCTGCGAAAGAACGAAGAAATCTCATTTTGGTTACTCCCATTTAACCTCAAGGAACGTGTTCATGCAGACTATACAGACCGACCGGACGGTTTTCATTATAGGGTAATTACTTAAATATATCGGATAGTATTGATAGATTTACGATTTAGGTCATTTTAAGTATTTTCACTAATGAACCGACCGGTCGGTCTGTGAATAAAATCCGTCTCAACCACAGGAGGAACAGCAGCCTTTCCCTTTATCGCTGTCCTTCTGATTAAAAAAACATGTCGGTCAGTCACTAAAGGGGAGGATTGGCCGATAGGGGAAGTCGAAATGAAAATGAAGACACTCTGCGCCGCTCTTGCTATGACAGTTGCTGCTGGCACTGCTTCGGCTACGATCACGCTAGATGGACAGCATCTTTCTCAAGCTGAAGCCTGGCGTGTAGCAAACGGCGAAGATGTTGCGATTGCGCCTGCCGCGGAAAAGCGTGTGACGGATTCTTTTAATCTCATGATGGCCGCCGCCCGAAGCGGGGTTGAAATTTACGGTCTGACTGTTGGTGTCGGTCTGAACAAAGACCATCACCTTTTCGACGCAACCGGCAATCTCACGAAAGAAGCTCATGCGGCCTCTGTCGCATTCAACCGGGATATTCTCCGGTCGCACTCCGTTTCGTATCCTGAAAGTTCTACAACAGGCACACGTTCGGTTGATTTCGGCTGAGTAGACC
>ERZ772871.685-NODE-685-length-27281-cov-4.4971_pt1 | contig 27281 bp, 23 predicted proteins | sample MGYA00511899_ERZ772871 | MGnify/ENA primary metagenome ERZ772871 (study PRJEB29015, sample SAMEA2737693) | human gut metagenome | biome: human gut; feature: human-associated habitat; material: faeces | place: China | collected 2012 ... | reverse complement strand
CTCTTTCACGTCACCTTGCTCGCTTAGGGGCGTTTTCGCTGACTTATGCTCAACCGGCGACGTTTCCGCGCTTATCAAGAACGTCCCCAACGACTACTCGCAGAATGAGCGTGGATAATCTCCCGTTTTTGGCTCCATATCGGGTCCAAAGTGGGAGATTATCCACGCTCGTTTGGCAAGTGTCCGAAAATCTACGCTCGTTCCCTTCGAATCGCGCTGCTCGTGGCCGGTAGCCGTGCGGCACTGGTCCGCGTGGCGGCGTATAATCGGCGGCAGATGACTTGGACGTTAGGAAACCATGACCGATAGCATGCAGCAGATGGCGCTTGACACGCTCGGCGCCTATTTTGGCTACACCTCGTTTCGCCCGGGGCAGGACCGCATGGTCGATGCGATCCTTGCCGGCCGCGATGCGTTGGGCGTTATGCCCACGGGCGCCGGCAAGTCCATTTGCTACCAGGTGCCTGCGCTCATGCTGCCCGGCATCACCTTTGTGGTGAGTCCGCTGCTGTCGCTTATGGAGGACCAGACCCGTGCGTTGCTCGCGGCGGGTGCGCGACCCAGTTATCTCAACTCCAGCCTTACGCCGGCTCAGCAAAATACCGTGCTCAAGCGGGCGCGCGAGGGTCGCTACCAGCTTATGTATGTGGCACCTGAGCGCCTGCTCGAGCCGCGTTTTCTGGCCTTTGCGCAGGAAGCTGCGGCCGAAGGCGGCATCGGCGTTCCGCTCGTGGCCATTGACGAGGCCCACTGCGTGAGCCAATGGGGTCAGGATTTCCGCCCCGCCTACCTGCAGATTCGCGAGTTTATCGATTCCCTGCCGCAGCGCCCCATCGTGGCGGCCTTTACCGCTACAGCGACTGAGCGCGTGCGTGCGGACATTCAGCAGATGCTCGGCCTCCAAAACCCGGCGACGGTGGTGACGGGCTTCGATCGCAAGAACCTCTACTTTGGCTGCGAGGAGATGGGCGACAAGGCTAAGACCGCGTGGGTGCGCGACTATGTGATTGCGCATTCGAGCGAGAGCGGCATCGTGTATTGCTCGACCCGCAAGACCGTCGATGCGCTGGCAGGAGAGCTTACCGAGGCTCTGGGCCCCAGCGGCATTCGCGTTGGCCGCTACCATGCCGGCATGGGTAATGACGCCCGCCGCCAAAGCCAGCGCGCCTTTATCGACGACGATATTCAGGTGATGGTTGCCACCAACGCCTTTGGCATGGGTATCGACAAGCCCAACGTGCGCTACGTCATCCATAACAACGTGCCCGAGAGCATCGAGGCCTACTATCAGGAGGCGGGCCGCGCCGGCCGCGATGGCGATCCGGCCAGCTGCCACCTGCTGTGGAACGGCAACGATTTTCGCATGCGCCGCTTTTTGATCGACCGCGGCGATGCGGCCGACGAGACGCTCGACGACGAGCAGCGCGCGTGGGCGCTCCAGAACCGATATCGTCTGCTCAGCCAGATGGAGGGCTACTGCAATACCACCGGCTGCCTGCGCGAATACATGCTGCGCTACTTTGGCGACGAGGCCGCGGCCGAGCATGCGGCCGTGGGCGGCGCCGCCGTGGATGAGGCCGAGGGCTGCGGCAACTGCAGCAACTGCCTCACGCAGTTCGAGGTCGAGGACGTCACCGATATGGCCCGCGCCACCGTGCGCTATGTGGCCACGCGTCCCATGCGCTTTGGCAAGTCGCTCATCGCCGATGTGCTTCACGGCGGCAACACCGAGCGCATCCGCCAGATGCATCTGGACGAGGACCGCGGCTACGGTGAGCTGTCGAGCGAATCGGTCGGCCGCATCAAGGACATCATCGGCCAGCTGTGCGGCCGCGGTTATTTGGCCACCTCACAGGGGCAGTATCCGGTCGTGGGCCTGGGTCCGCGTGCCGGCGAGGTCGAGGACGAGGCGTTTGCCTTTACCGTTAAGCGTCGCGCGTCCAAGCGCAAGGCCTCGGCCCGCGCTCGCCGCGCGGTGGATCTGCTGCGCGAAGAGGCCGAGCTGGATCAGCGCCCGCGCGTGGGCGACGATGCCGAGCTGTTCGAGTGCCTGCGTGCCCTGCGCAAGGAAATCTCGACCGAGCTGGAGATGGCGCCGTACATGGTCTTCTCCGACAAGGCTCTGCGCGGTCTGTGCCGCCTGCGCCCGCAGACGCGCGACGAGCTTGTCCAGGTCAACGGCATCGGCGAGAAAAAGGCCGATGCCTTTGGCGAGCAGTTTATGGCGGCGATTGAAGAGTTTGAGTCCGAGCGTTCGCGGGATGGAGCGTAACGATGGCAACCGACGATAAAACCGACCGCACGGGCGTGTCCGCCGTGCCGCTGTACCAGCAGGTCATGGACGACCTAAAGGGCGAGATCGCGCGCGGCGTGTACGCAGCCGGCTCGCGCATTCCTTCCGAGATGGAGCTCGCGAAGTCCTATGGCGTGGGGCGCGTCACCGTGCGTCGCGCCATCGAGGAGCTTTCGCGTGCGGGGTATCTCAACCCCCAGCAGGGGAGGGGCACCTTTGTGTGCGCCCCCAAACTCAAACGCAAGATTCGCCAGAAAGGCGACGTCCAGAGCTTTACCGAGGCTTGCGCCGCCAACGACATGGTGGCCGGCGCGCGCCTGGTGTCGCGCATGGTGGTCGCGGCGACGCACGAGGATGCGGCGTTCTTTGGCGTGGAACCCGGCTGCGAGCTTATCGTGGTCGAGCGCGTGCGCACGGCAGATGGCGTGCCCGTCATGCTCGAGAACAACTCTTTTGTGCTGGCCGACCACCCGTATCTGCAAACGATGCGCGACGAGGACCTCGCGGACAATTCCATCTTTGCGCTCGTTGCCGAGCATTCGGGCCGCGCGCCGCTCAAGTCCGACCCCTGCACCGTGGAGATTGCGCTTGCCGATGCTCAGGCGGCCCCGCTGTTGGAGGTGTCGGTCGGTGAGCCGCTCTTCTATATGGAGGCGTACTTTACCGATGAGGACGAGCGCCCCTTGCTGCTCGGACGCCAAAAGATCGTGGGTTCGCGCTACGTGTTCGACATCTAACGTCCACAGATAGAACAACATAGAACAAATTTGCTGAAACGACTTCACCTGTGACAGCTCGCATGCTATAAATAGAACAACATAGAACGACCGCAGGTACAGGCTGTCTTCGTTCAGAACCGCCCCACAAGGAGGAACATCAGCATGAACGCACATGATCTGGTTCAGGAAATCATCAAGCGCAAGGGTAAAATCGAGAACGTCTTTTGGATCGCCTGCGGCGGTTCGATGATCGACCTGATGCCGGCCAACGAGCTGCTCAAGCGCGAGGCTACCACGTTTACCTCGACGGTCTACACGGCACGCGAGTTTTGCCTGATGGCCCCCAAGAGCCTTGGGCCGAAGTCGCTCGTTATTGCCTGCAGCCACAGCGGCAACACGCAGGAGGTCGTCGACGGCTGCGAGATGGCGCTGGCCGCCGGTGTCGAGGTCGTGGCCATGACCGACTGCGAGGGCTCCAAGATCGACAACGGCAAGTGGACCACCTGGGTCTACCCCTGGGGCGAGGGCGTGTCGCAGGCCGAGGTGCCGCAGGGCATCGGCGCTCTGATCGCCGCCGAGCTGCTCGACCAGCAGGAAGGCTACGAGGCGCTGACCGACATGTACGCCGGCCTCAAGCAGATGGATGCCCTGCTGCCCGCTGCCCGCGAGAAGGTAAACGCCGAACTGGGCGCCCGCTTTGCCGAGCTCTGCCAGCAGCACAAGTTCTTCTATATCCTGGGATCCGGTCCCAACTTTAGCCAGACCTACGCCATGGCCATTTGCTCGCTCATGGAGATGCAGTGGCAGCACTGCTGCTATATTCACTCCGGCGAGTACTTCCACGGCCCGTTCGAGGCAACCGAGCCCGGCGTGTTCTACTTTGTGCAGCTTGGCGCCGGCGAGTGCCGCCCCATGGAGGAGCGCGCCCTTGCGTTCCTCAACACGCACACCGATACGATTATGGTGCTCGACGCGCTTGAGTACGGCGTGGGCGAGGTGCCTGCCAGCGTGCGTTCGTTCCTGGAGCCGATCTTCTTCTACGCGATGAGCTGCGAGCTGCGCGCCGCCCGCGGCAAGGTGTTTGACCACAGCCCCGAGGTTCGTCGCTACATGGGCATCGAGCAGTACTAGGCACCGGGAATAACCTCTCACGACGGGGTCTGCGCTGCGCGCGGGCCCCGTTTTGCGTTGTAGCGGCCGGATTCGTGTCTGCGCGAAAATGAAGGTGAATACTTTTCCGCGAAGTGAACGACCTATTTTGGACCCCCGAAGCATCCGCACTTTTTAACGCCAAAACAGCAGGAAAAACTCGGCGAAACCGCAGGAAACGGCGCCTGAAAAGTGTGGATGCTTCGGGGGCTCGTTTTTGCTCGTTCACATCGCGGAAAAGTATTCACCTTCGATTCGCAAACGTGTTGCATGAGCAAAAAAGCGGGCCGCGCCGGGGATTTCCGGCGCAGCCCGCTTTACATTGCGTCCGTATTAGCGAGTTGTCGCGTCAACAGGCGGCCTACTTCGCGTCGTATGCCTCGGCGTCCCACCAGTCGAGCTGGGCGATATTGTCGCGGATGTGCTGGCAGCTCTTGTGGAAGCCCTCGAGCTCGTACTCGGACAGGTCGAGCGTGTAGACCTCCTCGACGCCCTCGGCGCCGATCACGCACGGCAGGGAGGTGAAGATGCCCTCCTCGCCATACTGGCCGGTCATGAGCGTGGAGGCGGAAAGCACGGCGTGCTCGTTGTGCAGCACGGCGGCGCAGACGCGCGCGGCGGAGTTGGCGACGGCGTACTCGGTGCACTGCTTGCCCTGGTAGGTCACATAGCCGCCCTTGCGCGCGAGTTCCTCGATCTCCATGTGGTCGAAGGCGTACTTGTCGGGGTTTTCGGCCTGAAGCTCGTTGAGGCTCTTGCCGGCGATGGTTGCGGCCTTAAAGGCGGCCAGCTGGCTAAAGCCGTGCTCGCCAATCATGTAGGCGTCGATAGACTTGGGGCTCACGCCGACCTTCTTGGAGATCTCGGTGCGCAGGCGGGCGGAATCCAGACCGCAGCCCGAGCCGATGATCTTCTTGGGATCGTAGCCGGTCAGGTGCCACAGCTCGGTGCACACGACGTCGCAGGGGTTGGAGATGCTCACAAAGATGCCGTCAAAGCCGGCGTCGACGATGCGCTTGGCAAAGGTGCGGGCGGCGTCGGTGGTAAAGAACAACTCACCGTCGCGGTTGCCAGCGGCCAGCGCGACCTTGCCGGCGGCGTTGACGATGACGTCGCAGCAAGCTAGCTCCTCGTAGTGGTCGTAGCAGTTGACGATTTTGGTGTTATACGGGACAAACGAAAGGGAGTCGCGCAGGTCCTGGACCTCGGACGTCACCTTGGCCTCGTTGATATCGCACAGGTACAGCTCATCGGCAATGCCCTGCATAAGCAGGCTGTTGGCGACATGTGCTCCTACGTGGCCCTGGCCGACCACACCGATCTTACGCGTCTGGTACATATATGTATCCTTTCGGCCGAGTTTTTCGCGTCGAACCATTGTAGCGTCCAGCTGCCACTTTGCTAGGCTAAAGCGCCGTAGATTTTTGGGACATGCCTTAATCTCTATTTTTGGAGTGATTCGGGCCGCTGACGGCATCGCTGAGCGATGTGCTCGCGCGGATGGGGCCGCTCGTTGTACCATAGCTGCAACTGACTCGTAAGGAGCATCCATGCCCATTCGCATCCCCGACGCCCTCCCTGCCGCTGCGCAGCTCGAGAGCGAGAACATCTTTGTCATGACCGAGTACCGCGCGCTGCACCAGGACATCCGTCCGCTGCGCGTGCTCATCCTCAACCTCATGCCCACCAAAATCGCCACCGAGACGCAAATCATGCGCAAGCTCTCCAACACGCCGCTGCAGGTGGAGGTGGACCTGCTGCGCACCAAGACGCACGAGGCCACGCACGTAAGCGCCGGCCACCTGGAGACGTTCTACCGCACGTTCGACGACATCCGCGACATCCACTACGACGGCCTGATCATCACGGGCGCGCCCGTGGAGCAGATGCCGTTCGAGGAGGTCGACTACTGGCCCGAGCTCTGCCAGATCATGGACTGGTCCACCACGCACGTGCACTCTACGCTGCATATTTGCTGGGGCGCACAGGCCGGTCTGTACCATCATTACGGTATCCAGAAGCACGACCTGCCGGCAAAGGCGAGCGGCGTGTTCGAGCATTATCTGGTGAAGCCACAAAGCCCGCTGGTCCGCGGCTTTGACGACCGCTTCTATGCCGTGCATTCGCGCAACACCGAGGTGCGCCGCGAGGACGTGGAGGCCGAGCCGCAGCTTGAGGTCGTGGCCGTGTCTGATGAGGTAGGCCTGTACATCGTCAAGTCGACCGACAGCCGCCGCTTCTTTGTTTTTGGCCATCCCGAGTACGATACCGACACACTGCGCCTGGAGTACGAGCGCGACGTGAAGCGCGGGCTCAACCCTCAGGTGCCGGCGCATTACTTCCCGGGCGACGACCCCACCGCCGAGCCGCGCAACGTCTGGCGCAGCCAAGCTCAGCTGCTCTACACCAACTGGCTCAACTACTACGTCTACCAGACCACGCCCTACGACCTGGCCCGCGCCGGCGAGGAGCACTAGGCTACGGCCGTGGCTGTGCTCGCGGCGTGACGAGCGTGGATTTTCGGACACACGAGCGTGGATTATCGGACGTTTGAATAATGAGCGTGGATAATCTCCCGTTTTTTGCCCCCGAACAGACCCAAAACGGGAAATTTTCCACGCTCATCTTGCGGGTGCGATACAACGGCATTTAGGCGCTGACGATGTTGGGCAGCGGCAGGTCGGGGGCGTCGGTGGGAACGTGGTCGACGCGCTGTTCGTCAAAGGCGATGCCGACGATTTGGCATGCGGGCGAGAGCATGGGTATGTAGCGGTCGTAGCAGCCTCCGCCGTAGCCCAGGCGCGCGCCAGTGCGGTCGAAGGCCACGAGCGGCACGACAGCCATGTCGAGCTCGGCGGCAGGCACAATGGGGAAGCGGTCGCTGTCGACGTCCGTGGCTGCGAAGGCCCGCGTGGGATGAGCGATAAACGGAGCCGTGGATACATCGCCGGCAGAGACTGCCCGCATGCACATGCGCTGGCCGCGTGCGGCGGGGTCGCTTGCCGAGAACATGCACGGATAGGCCACGCGCCAGTCGCGTTTGGCGGCCGCAGCGGCAAACGCGGCTGGGTCGACCTCGGAACCCATCGCGGCATAGACGGCAACGGTGTGCGGTGCCGCGGCACCCAAGCGATCCAGCAGCTCAACAAGCCGCGCGCATACAACAGCAGACTTCGCCGCCCGAACATCCAAATCAATAGCGTTGCGCCGGGCAATCCCCGCCCGCCGCAACTCAGCCTTATCCATCCCAGTCTCATCTCCCAAACCTTCCAAAAAGGGACAGGTTTATTTTGGCAGGTTTTATCTGGGCAAACGCGACGGATTCACCCCAAACCGCCACAAAGGTGCCTGTCCCCTTTGTGGCGGTTTGGCTCCCGCTTGGCTTTGTTGCGCAACAAGGGCTGCATTTTTGGGTTTACCTTCAGGGTGGAAGGAATGAACCGAAAGGAACCCGCCATGTTTTGTCGCTCGTGTGGCACGCCGCTTGTCGACGACGCCCTCTTTTGCCCCGTCTGCGGCGCGCCCGTAGCACCCGACCAGGTCGCGGCCACGCAGCAACCCCAGCCTGCCGCGCCCGCTCCCCAGCAATACGTGCCCGTGCAGCAGCCCGCGCGGCGCAAGCGTTCCAAGAAGCCCCTCATCGCCCTTGCCGCGGTGCTTGCCGTGGCGGCGGGTGTCGGCGGTGGCGCGCTGTTCTACTTCACCCAGATCGCGACCACCCCAATTGACGAGAAAACCTTCCCGGACAGCGGCATGCGTGCGCTTGTCTCGACCAAGTACGACACTAACGGTGACGGCCGCATCTCACGCGACGAGGCCAAGGCGGTGACGTCGGTCGAGCTGGACGGCATCACGTCGACGCAGGGCCTGGGCAAGGTGTTCCCCAACGTTACCAGTGTGGAAAATGGCGGGGACAAACTCGTCAACCTGGATCTTTCGGGCTGCGGCGACCTTAAGACCGTCGAGCTTAACTCGGCGAGTAATGTCACCGTCGTTAATCTGGACGGTTGCGACGACATCGAGAAGCTCGACCTCAAAAATGCCGAAAACCTTAAAAGCATCGATTTTTCGGGCAAAAAGAAGCTCGCCACGTTGGCGCTGCGGTGGCGCGCGCAGACGTGGTGTAAGAGCGTCCCGAGGTCCGTCGCTGCAAGTCCCGATGTTACTCCTTCTTGAGACCGCGCCTCTCGACTATCTCGTCCACTATCTCTCTGGCGCGCCGCCCGAGCGCGCGGCGCCTCCCCTCTGTCGGGGCTGGCCTGTCCGCGGGCTCGGCGAAGCCCTCGGCGGCCGAGGCCTCGGAGAACACGCGCTGCTGGGACCACTGTCCCTCGGTCTCCATGAGGCTCGCGCACGTCAGGCGCAGCATCGACTCCCTCGAGGGGAAGGACTGCACGACCCTGTAGCGGCGCTTGATCTCGCGGTTGGCGCGCTCCTGGACGTTGTTGGTGCGGAGCTTGGCCCAGTGCGCCCTGGGGAAGGCCGTGAACGCCAGCGCGGAGTCCTCGGCCTGCTCGAAGACCTCGCCGGCCCTGGCGGACACCGACGCCACCCAGGGCGCCGCCTCGGCCCACACGCAGCGCGCGAGGTCGGGGTCGTTCTGGTAGACCGCGGCGTGCACGAGGTCCCTGACGGCCGCCTTGGAGTCCTCGGGCCTGCCCGAGCAGGCGCTCTGGAGGTTGCGCTGCAGGTGCGTCACGCAGCGCTGCCAGGCGCAGCCCTGGAACAGGCGCGAGACGGCGGCCACGAGCCCGGCGTGGCTGTCGGAGACCACGAGGCGAACGCCGGCCAGCCCGCGCTCGCGCAGCCCGCCGAGGAATGCCGCCCAGGAGTCCTCGCTCTCGGTGTCGACCACGTCGCAGCCCAGGAAGTGCTTGCGCCCGTCGGCGCCCAGCCCGATCGCGGTCACGACGCCCTGCGAGACGACCGACGAGCCGACCCTGCAGCTCATGTAGGTAGCGTCGAGCCACAGGTAGCAGCACGGCGTGCCCGACAGGTCGCGGCGGCGGAACTCCGCCACCTCGGCGTCGAGGTCGGAGCAGAGGCTCGAGACCTCCGAGCTCGACAGCGAGGATATGCCCAGCTTGGACGCCACGCGCTCGACCTTGCGGGTGGATACGCCGCATACGTACATCTCCTGCACGATGGCGGCCACCGAGGTGTCGACGCGCGACCATCGCGCGAGCATGCCCTCGGGGTAGTAGGTGCCGTGCCTGAGCTTGGGTATCTCGAGCTCCACGTCGCCCACGGCGGTCTTGAGCGACCTGGGGCGGTAGCCGTTGCGGCTGTTCTCCCTGCCGTCGCTGCGCTCGTTGCGGCTCGCGCCGCACATCTGCTGGGCCTCGGAGTCCATCAGTGCGTTCATCACGCTGCCCAGCACCCTGCACGCGAACTCGCGCGCGTCGCCGCACTCCTGCCAAAGCCTCGCCGCCTCGAGGGCCTCGTCGCGGCCGAGGCGCAGTACACTCTCTTCTTGGGGCATCGCCTTTCCTTCCATTCGTCACCTTCATTACTCCAACGACGAATTCTAGGCGGTGTCCCCTCCCTTTCAAGAAAGGGCGGAGGCGGGGCATGCCCCGCCTCTTACACCACATCTCTGCGCGCTACCGGCGCTGCCGCAGGATACGAAGATTACCGGCATTAAGGACACACAGCTTGACGAGCTGTGGCTGCCGATGTCCTATGAAGGCACCGATAAGAGCGATGCGTACGGCGATATCTACGAGATCGAGCGTGACGAGAACGGTTACGTCACGGGCTTCACGTCTGCCGTCAAGCAAGGTGGCGGCGTAAGCTACAGCGTCGAGCACGATGAGTCGCATCGTATCTCTGAGATTGAGGAAGATCTGGCGGGCGGTTACGAGAACGTCAACACGTTTACGTACGACGCTGACGGTAACGTCACGCGCATCGACTGCGATGCCGACATTAGCGATTCGTCGAGCACCACGACGTTTACCTACGACGCGGACGGAAACCTGATCAACAAGACGACCCATGCGGGTTACGGCGAGAGTGCGAGCACGTATGTCTACCAGGACGGCAACATGGTGACCGACACCGATACCAGCCCGGGCAATCCTCGGACGGTCGTGTATTCGTACGGATACGACAAGGATCGCGTGACGTCCTTTACGCTGGACTGTCAGGGCGACACCGTGGGCACCAGGTGGACGATCACCGCTGGCTACGAGTATGACAAGGATGGCAACATTTCGCGTATCTCGCCTGTGGCATATGACTCGCACGGCAACGATTACGGCTCGCTGAACTCGTATGCCGCGGTGGATTATTCGTACAGCGACGGAAAGCTCGACAGGATCGATTCCGAGCGCGGCGGCTATGCGGAGTTTTACTACGACGACCACGGCAACCTGACGTCGGTCGACGAGTATGCCGGCCGCGGTTCGGATGCCGAGTTTGAGTTTGAGCACGAGGTCGAGTACCAGCGCTACTTCTGCAGCAAGCACGAGAAGAACAAGCCGGAGGAGTGGATTCGTCTGGATGCAGAGTACGACGTCGACCAGGGTAGCTGGAACAATGACTCCGATTATGGTCGTGAGTGCTTTGCAACCATGTACAAGCTCGATCCGCTGGCGGCAAGGCTGAACCCGTTCATCAAGTAACAGCCCACTCGCAAACCACCCAAAGGGGACACCTTTGTGGTGGTTTGGGCTGAGGCTAGCGTCCGTAGTGGTTTGTCTAAATCTGTAACAGTTACTCGGCAAAAATGGGCTCAGATGTTACAGATCGAGACAAAGGGCTGGTGTCATCCAGAACTGTCTCGATCTGTAACGTTTTGAGCCCATATTCCTGCCCAACTGTTACAGATTTAGACAAACCGGCGGGCGGTGCGGTGCATCCCGTGCCAAAGCCGGCTCGCTCCACCCCGCCCGTTAAAGAAAAAGGTAGATTTTCGGGCATGTCCTAAAAATCTACCTTTGTGCGTTAAGCGAACAGGTCGACTATGTTGAAGTTGGCGTTGCTCTTGGCGATGACGTCTCGGCCGCCAAAGACGCAGGTCGGCGACTCGGCTGCGATGCGCGTCACGTCGGCGCCGAGCGAGCGCAGCTCACCGGGCGTGGCGGCGAGCATCTGGGCGCGACGCTCCTCGCGCGCGTGCGGATCGAGCCCGGCAAGGTAGGTCGTGTTGCGGCGCTTGGTGAGCGCGTACGGCTTCACCGGCGCGTCCATGCCGCTCACGCAGCTCACGATAAAGCCCTCGAAGGCGGCCTCGTCGGGCTCAAAGCTGCCGAGCCATGCGCCTGCGCGCTCCACGCGCTCAATCGAAGGGTCGATCGCCGGGTCGCGGTAGGTGTAGAACGCCGTCTGGCGCTCGCCGGCTGCGCGGAATCCGCAGCCGTATGCACCGCCCTTCACGCGAATCTCGTTCCACAGGTAATCGTAGGAGAGCGCGTTGGCAGCCACGGCCCAAGCGCCTGTCACGTCAATGCCCAGGCGACGCGGATCGCACGCACGCGCGGCAAAGCAGATGTCGCTGGGGATCACGAAAGCCTCGTGGCGGTCGCACGGCGCCGGCACCGCGAGCGCGTCGCGGCCGGCACCGTCGCCCGCACCCAGCCCCAGGTCGCCCGCGGCATCCCAGTACGTGTCAAAGTCCTCGTCGCTGCCGGTAAAGCTCGCCAGGCAGCCGTCGGCCACAAAGATGCGGTCTGCCAGCTCGGCAAGCTTGGCGCGCAGATTGTCCAGTCGCTCGTCAAAGTGCTCGAGCAGATCGCGCAGGAACAGGTAGAAGTCCACGCCCGAAAGCTGCTCGCGCACCACGGCCGAAGGCGAGCTGTAGCTCATCGCGCGACCGAGCGCCGCCGAGTGACCGTTGTTGATAAAGCCCTGCTCAAGCCCAATGCGAATCTGCGTGAGCACGTCGCGCACGCGGTCGGCGTCGGCATCGAGCAAAAGCGTGCTCGACCACACCTCGCGCGGCAGGCTCGCCAGCGCGTCGATCTTTTCGGACAGGGCGCCGGCGCTCACCAGCAGGTAGGGGCGCACGCCGTCCACGTCGGGCTGCGTCATGACCTCGGTCGTAAAGCTCAAAAAGCCCAGCTTGCCGGCGAGCAGATTGTCGAGTTCCTCGGCCGAGTGCTCGCTCGTGGGCAGTTGTTTGAGCAGGCGGCAGAGCAGCGTCACATAGGGCAGGTCCTCAAATGCGACGCAGCTCAGGTCGAAATACTGCATGGCGTAGGCCAGGCGGTTGGTGGGGATGCCGTGGCGCAGGCAGGGGATGGGCGCGGTCGTGTCTACGACCAGCGGCGGCTCGGGGCGCGCCTCGCCAATGTCGGACACGCGCAGGCGCGGCAGCGTGGCCTTGTCCTCGGGCGTGTCCTCGGCCTCCTGCGCGGCACGCAGCGCAGCCGTGCGCTCGACCACGTCGGCCAGCTCGGCATCGGTCATGGCGTCGCGCTTGGCTGCCAGCTCAGCGGCCTCGGCACCCTCTGCGCCCTCGGCGGCGTCCACCGGCACCAGCTCGACCAGTGCCATGTGGTCGTTTTCCAGCACCAGCTCGCGCAGCAGGTCCTCAAAGTAGCTGCCGTCCAGGTCGTCGCGCAGCTCCTCGTACACCGGGCCGTACTTGAGCGCCAGCGTCGCGGCGTCGTCATTGTAGAGCCAGGTGCTCAGCGCGTCGCACGCAATGGCCACGCCGTCGGCGATACCGTAGTCGCGCTGGCGCAGGTCGTATTCGTTGCTGCTGATGATGGCTTCCAGGCGCTCGCGCGGAACGCCGTGCTCGCACAGGTCGCGGCAGGCGTCCTGGAACACGCGGCGCAGCTCGCGCGCCACGCCGGGCTGCGCGTTTTGCAGCATGATGAGCTCGTAGGGCTGCAGGCTCTCGGCCGCGGTGTAGCTCACTACGTTGCCGCCCAGGCCGGCGGCCAGAATGGCCTTCTTAACCGGCGCTTCGTTGGAGCCCAGTAGCGCTTCGAACAGGATGTCCGCCGCGATCGTGCGCTTGCGGTCGAGCGCTGATCCCAGCACCAGGCCCAGGCCTACCAGGGCGTTCTCGGGCGTGGTGGCCATCTCGACGCGCTTGTACTCGCAGGTCACGGGTGCCTGCACGCCCAGCGGATTGGGTGCCAGCGTGGACGGGTCCTCACCGGCGGCAACGGCAGCGTCCATGCGGCGGCTCGCGGCACTCGGCTGCGACAGATAACGCTCGTCCAAAAACGCCAGCGCGCGGTCCACATCTAGGTCGCCGTAGAGCGTTATATAAGAGTTGGAAGGATTGTAGTGGCGCGCGTGCGTATCCAGGAACTGCTCGTAGGTGAGCGCGGGAATCGCGCGTGGGTCGCCGCCGCTCTCGTGCGCATAGGCGGTGTCGGGATAGAGCGCGGCGTTGACGGCGTCGTCCAGCACGCTCATGGGGTCGGACAACGCGCCCTTCATCTCGTTGAACACCACGCCGTTATAGCGCAACTTGCCCTCGCGCAGGCTGGCGGCGCTGCCTTCGCCGCCAGCGCCCTCCGGCAGGTCCAGCTCGTAGTGCCAGCCCTCCTGCTCAAAAATGGTGGGCTTGGTATAGATGGCAGGGTTGAACACCGCGTCCAGGTACACGTCCATCAGGTTGTACAGATCCTGCTCGTTGGTGGTGGCAACGGGGTAGATGGTCTTGTCGGGGTAGGTCATGGCGTTGAGGAACGTCTGCATGGAGCTCTTGATCAGATCGACAAACGGCTCCTTGACGGGAAACTTGGCCGATCCGCACAGCACCGAGTGCTCAAGAATATGGAACACGCCGGTGGAATCGGCCGGCGGCGTCTTAAAGCCAATGGCAAAGGCCTTGTTTTCGTCGTCGCACGCCAGGTACAGCAGGCGAGCGCCCGAGGCGGCGTGGCGCAGCACGTAAGCGTCTGCGTCGAGCTCGGGCACGGTCTCGCGGCGTTCGACGGCAAAGCCATGGCAGGTGGTGCCGGGCACCAGCAGCGCGGCAGCAGCGGCGCGCGGGTCGGTTGAGGTAGTGGGCATATGCAGTCTCCTTTGGCGCCCCAGCGGGGGCGAATCGAGTCGAATCCTCGAGAGTATACCCATATGGGGCCTTCGACCAATCTGCCGGATGAGCGTGGATTTTCTGGCACACGAGCGTGGAAATTCGGACGTCTGCCGCATGAGCGTGGATTTTCGGACGAAATCGGCCGCCAAAAGCCCAAAAACCGTCCAAATATCCACGCTCGCGCGTCAAGTACGTATCTCTCACCTCACATTCATCTCTACGACGAGGGATGAATGTGAGACAGGTAGAAGATAAAAATCAATCGGCTTATCGGATGCATATACCGCCATCAGATTGAAGCTGTATGCGGAAATGGATGGACTCTACACCGCTTACGCAAAATAACCCCTCGTTTGCTAAAACATTATAGGAAATGGCGTGGAGTGCTAAAAAGTTCTAATACAATATAAGTCATTTATCTATAGGCTGCTGATTCCTTGTAAAGGTATGGTTGATATGGTTGAGGCAAATAGCGTTATCCCCCTGTACAAACAGATTGTTCGTGCGCTTTCTGATTCAATCGCCAACGGCACGTACCGCCCGGGAGATAAGCTTCCGACCGAGGCGGAGCTTATCGAGCAATTTGGCGTGAGCCGAATAACGGTTCGCTCCGCAATTAAAGAAATGGAAGATGCTGGGCTTGTTGAGAGGGCCCGCGGCAAGGGCACGTTCGTTTCGTCGGACACGCAGATGTATGCCGCGGACGACCGTGAGAGCTTTACCCATTCGTGCCAGCTTGCGGGCAAACAGGCGTCTACCAGGGTTCTCGAAATGGGCTGGGACTTCCCAAGTCTGCGAGACGCGAAGTTCCTGGGCGTAGACGATACCCAAAAGGTATTGCGTAGCCGTCGTCTGCGCCTTGTGGATGGCAAGCCCACGATGCTGGAAACCAATAGCTATTCCGCTGCGCTTTCTTTTTTGGAGCATGAGTCCCTCGATGATTCGCTGATGGCGGTACTCGATCGCCAGGGGATCAAGATGGGTCCCAACACGCGTACGCTCGAGGTCTGCTATGCGAGCGAGCTCGAGGCGGCATACCTTAACGTGGAGCTGGACTCTTCGCTGCTTCTGTTTGTCGATAGACGTTATGCCCCAAGTGGCGAGCCGCTTTTCATCTCCCGTCAGGTGTACTGCACCGAGCGACTGAAGTTCTATTTGTAAATTAGCGATAGATTGGTCGATTTACCGACCAATTGTTACCGTTCGCGGATTTGGAAAATAGACACACCACGTAGGGTAGATTGCTAATATACTTTGTTATGACAATATAGTACGTCCTATTGGTATTGGAGAACTATGAATAAGATATTGCTAGCGAGTCATGGTTATCTCGCCCAAGGCATGAAAAGCTCTCTGGAGATTCTGATGGGCACCAACGACCGAATCGAGTGCCTGTGCGCCTATGTCGATGACGATTCAAGGGACGTCGCGGCGTTGATTGATGCATGGATGGAGACGAGGGACCCTGCCGACTCTTGGTTTGTCGTGACTGACATCTTTGGCGGCTCTGTAAACAACGAATTCATTCAGAGGCAGACCGACGGATCGTTTACGTTAATCGCTGGAATGAACTTGCCGCTGCTGGTGGAAATGGTTACACAGCTGGACTCCCTGGATGCGGACAAGGCCAAAGCCGCGGTCGAGGGATCGCGTTCGTTTATTCAGCTTTGCGAGGCGGCGGACATGCTTGCCGGCGCCGAGGAAGAAGAGTTCTAGTTAGTTCTGGTTCGAGCCCTAGCTAGGGGCCACACCTGTCATTCCCCTTATCACGTGCGGAGATGATAACGATGATTAAGCTTACGAGAGTTGATTACCGACTGATTCACGGCCAAGTTGCCATGTCCTGGACTCACGCTTTGGATGTAGATTGCATCTTGCTTGCCAGCGATGCTGTGGCAAAAGACGACATGAGGAAGGCGGCCTTGAGGCTCGCCCGCCCCAACGGCGTTAAACTCGTCATCAAGGATGTTGACGCTGCTATCGAGGCGCTCAACAGCGGCGTTACCGACAAGTATTCGCTGTTTATCATCACTGAGACGATTGAAGATGTCTATCGTCTCGCTAAGGGTTGCAAAGACATCAAAGAGATCAATCTGGGCGGAACCCGAAAGACCCCTGAGACCACGCTTCATCCGACCCCTGCGATCTTTGCGACCGAGAAAGATGCCGAGCATATCCAAGAGCTCCTGGGCGATGGCGTGGCCATCGAAATCCGTCAGGTCCCCAATGACGCTAAGGTGTTTGCCAAGGACGTTTTCTAGCCGGAAACACGTTGATGCTCGGCATTTATTGAACCAATGCTCTATGCCTATGCCCGTCGATCATTTGATCGGCGGGCTTTTTATTAAAGAAAAATCAAAAAAATCTGAAATAGTTCTTGAATAGTTAGTTATATAAAGTATTATAACGTCATGGGATGAATGAAGGGTTCATCCAAGTGAGTTAGGAGTAAGGGATGTTCAATTTCGATGAGCCTCGTTACGAGAAGGTTGTGAGCGATGCCCTCGCTCTCCGTCCTCAGATTGAGGCTGCCGTGGACGAGGTCTGCGAGCAGGGTTATTCCAACATCTTCTTCATCGGCTGCGGCGGCACCTGGGCCCACACGCTCCCGATGAAGTATTGGGTCGAGACCACCACGGCCGACGTCGATGTCCACTGCGAGATCGCTGCAGAGTTCCTCGCCTGCCCGCCCAAGACCTTCAACAAGGATTCTGTCTGCGTCTTCTCCACCCGTACCGGCACCACCCCCGAGATCATTGAGGCTGCCAAGTTCTGCCAGGAGCAGGGCGCCCGCACGCTGATGTATGTCTCCAACGACAACACCCCGGCCACCGAGTACGCCGATTACAAGTTCTTCAGCTTCGCCGAGGACGACGTTCTGTGCGAGGCCATCTACACCTACCAGATCACGCTGGTCGCCCGCTTCCTCAAGAACGCCGGCGCCTTCCCCAAGTACGACACCTTCATGGAAGAGTTCGGCAACATCGCTCCGTACCTCATCAAGGCCAAGGACGCTCAGGACGAGCGCTGCGCCGCCATGGCCGAGGACTTCAAGGACACCGATTACCACATGGTGATTGGCTCCGGCATGCTCTGGGGTGAGGCCTACGACTACGCCATGTGCATCCTCGAGGAGATGCAGTGGATCAAGACCAAGTCCATCCACGCCGCCGAGTTCTTCCACGGCACCATCGAGCTGTGCGAGGAAGGCACGAGCCTCATCATGCTCTACGGCGAGGACGACACCCGTAAGCTCATGGACCGCGTGGACAACTTCACTCACATGCTCGCCGACGAGAAGGGCGTCAACGTCCGCGTGAACAAGTTTGACACCGCCGAGGTCGAGCTGCCGTTCAGCGACCCCGAGTTCCGCAAGATCGTCTCCCCGATGGTCACCTACACCATCACCGAGCGTCTGAGCTGCCATCTCGAGCACGTCCGTAACCACCCGCTCACCACGCGTCGTTACTATCACCAGATGAACTACTAATCCTCTCAAATTGCTGCGGTTGTCTGCAGGCGAGCTGCGCAGAATGCCTCGCCTGCAGACCTGTTTCTGGGGTTGATCGAAATGGTTGTCCAGTATCTTCTAGTTGCACTGGTCGCATTTATTGCGTCCATGGACGAGCAATTATTTGGCATTACGATGCTTGGTCGTCCGCTGTTTACGAGCCTGTTTGTCGGCTTGATTCTTGGCGATGTCCAGCAGGGCGTTATCGTCGGCGCTGCTTTGGAGTCCATGTTCATGGGCGCCATCATGGTCGGCGCGGCGGTTCCTCCCGAGGTCTATGCCTCCGGCGTGCTTGGCTGCGCGTTTGCCGTCATTACGGGTACGGGCACGGCAACTGCCGTCGCGCTCGCCCTTCCCGTCTCCGTCTTCCTTCAGGTGTGGCGCAACTTCTGCTACGCCGTTCCGGGTGCCTTTGCCTGCAAGAAGATTGAGACCGCTCTGGCAAATCGCGATCTTGCCAAGGCGAATCTGTACCATCTGACCATCGTGCCGCTGTCGATTGGCATTCCGTCTGCACTGCTGGTGTTTGGCTCGCTGTTCTTTGGTGCCGACCTTATCAACAATGCGCTCAGCGCGATTCCGCAGTTTGTGATGGACGGCCTCAACGTTGCGTCCGGCGTCATGGTCTGCATCGGCTTCGCTCTTCTTATCAGGACCATGGGCGATAACAAGCTCCTTCCCTGGCTGTTCCTGGGCTTCATTATGGTCATCTACCTCAAGATGGACGTGGTCGGCGTCGCCGCAGCTGCCATTTGCGTCGCGCTGCTCCTGGCCTTCCGCGAGGGCTCGTCCGGTCCGCAGACGGTTGCTGCAGATGAAGAGGAGGACTTCTAATGGCTATCCAGAACACCGACCTCAAAGAGGCCAAGAAGGACGCGATTATGACTCCCGATATGTATCGGAGCATGTTCCTTCGCCAGTTTACGAGCCAGTGCTCGCAGTCGTACGACAAGATGATGGCAATGGGCTTCATGTACACCATTCAGAAGCCCCTGCGAAAGATCTATCCCAACGACGACGATTACTATGCGGCGCTCGATCGCCATACCGAGTTCTTTAACATCACGCCTCATGTGCTTCCGTTTGTAGCCGGCCTAACGGTTTCGATGGAAGAGCAGGCGGCTGCCGATAAGAACTTCGACACGTCCTCGATTAACGCCATGAAGGTCGGCCTTATGGGACCGCTTTCCGGCATCGGCGATTCGTTCTACTGGGGTACGTTCCGCGTGGTTGCCGCCGGCATTGGTATTGGCATCGCTTCGACGGGCAACCCGCTCGGCCCCATCGTGTACGCGCTCATCTACTCCGTGATTAACTTTGCAACGCGTATCGTCGCCGCCCATCTGGGTTACGACTTGGGAACCAAGTTTTTGCAGCAGTCCGAAGAGAGCAACCTTATGTCTCGCATGACGCATGCTGCCGGTGTTCTCGGAATGACCGTTATCGGCGCCATGATTGCGGCACAGGTCTCGCTGTCCACGGCTTTGACCTTTGACGTGGGTGGTTCGGAGATTGTCCTGCAGGATCTGTTCGATTCGATCTTCCCCGGTCTGCTGCCCTTGCTGGCAACGTTCGCTTGCGTTGCCCTCTATAAAAAGGGCGTCAAGACCATTTGGATCATCTTGGGCATCTTCGCAATCTGCATCATCGGAACGGGCTTGGGAGTGTTCGCGGCGGCGTAATGTTGACTGCTATGCTCGCGCGTTGGATAACTAACTGACCGTTTGAAAACGGGGCTCGGCGTAAGGCCGGCCCCGTTTTTTATTTGAGGGATTTTCCGACCGTCCAAAAAATCACACTCGTCCATCACTCACGCATCTCTCATCTCTCACTCATCTCTAAGCTGAGAGATAAATGAGAGATAACTGAGAGATAGACAGACAGACGGACTGTCGGGGGCATGCATCGCTGTCAGATTAATGCCGCGCGCGGAGCAGCTGCGCGTTCACCCGCGCCTCGCATCCCGCCATTTCACGCACCGCACATCGAAACCTGCGGCAAAGCAGGTACAATAGCCCAATGTGCATCGCGCACGACGATGATATCGGCGCCCGCGACTGGGGGAGAATACATGGCAGAGCAACAGATAACGCCGGGGACTAAGCTTCAGGTGGCATTCGACGTGCCCATGGGCCAAAAAACCGACTTCAACATGCTCGCCACGTACAAAGAGAACCTGGACGACGCGTACTTTCTTATGAGCGCGCCCATGCTCGCCGGCAAGCCGCTCCTCATGGACGAAAACCAAAAGCTCCTGCTGCAATACAAAGTGGGCGAGGAGACGTTCGTGCTCGCCGGCTATCCCGAGGCAGTCGAGAAAAAGGGCATCCGCACCTACTGGAAAATGCGTAGAGTCGCCGAGCAGCGCACCTTTGTCAAGCGCCGCGACGAGCGTTTTAAGGTCGCCATGCGCCTGACCTACCAGCGCGACAACGCGCCGACCCCCGAGCCCGAGGACGCCATGACCATCGACGTCTCGGCCGGCGGTCTGGCTATCTACCTCAACGATTTCCCCGACGTGGGCGAGGCCCTGGCCGTGCAAATGCCCACGATCCGCCTGCAGGGCGAGCGCCACGAGCTGCCCGAGCAGCTGGGCATCGTGTGTTGGGTGCGCCGCGCGCCCAAGGGCAGCCTGTACCGCAACGTCTGCGGCCTGCAGTTCCGTTACGCCGACGACATGGAGCGCGAGCTCGTCAAAGAATACGTCGGCTACATTCGCACGAAATATAAGATCTGATCGCCATGGCTCTGTTCAAGCGTAACGACAACAAAGATCAAGCTGCCGAGGACGTGGCCGAGGATTTGGCGCAGGACCAAGCCGAGGGCGTGGCCGATAATTTGGCCGAGCGCCAGGCCGAGCGCCAGACCGTGGACACGTCGGCAGACGCGCCCGCCGCCAATGCCGAGAACGCGCCCGGCGAGGACTCCGCGCCCGACCAGGCCCCCGCCTCCCGCAAACGCTTCGGCAAGCCCAAACACAACCGCAAGCCCAAGCGCGATCTGCGCGGCGTGGTGCGCATCGAGGAGCTGGAGCAGGCACTGGCCGACCAGGACCTCGACGATATCGACCCCGACGCGGTCGTGTCCATGTACATGCCCAAGCGCCGCATGGAGCGCATCGGCGCGGCGCTGCTGCGCATGGACAAGTTGCAAAAGGCCCTCGTGGTGCTGGCGCTTGCCTTTGGCGTGCTGTTCGCCCTGTCGTTTATGCAGGAAAACATGGGCAACTTCACCATCAACCTCAACCGTCTGGAGCTGTTCCGCCGTGGCGTGGCCATTGCCGACAACGGCGACTTTAACAACGCCACCGCGCGTCTGGCGGCCGACGCCGTGGACAACGGCACCAATATCGCTGCCGAGGACCTGCCCGACAACCTGGACGACATCGACGGCAGCCACAACGGCAAGAACTACGTGGCGTACACCTTCTATATCCGCAACGCCGGCAAGACCGATCTGGGCTACAGCGCCAAGCTCAAGGTGGTCAGCGCCAGCAAGGGCGTGGAGAAGGCGGCGCGCGTGCGGGTGTATCGCAACGGCGAGCCCACCACCTATGCGGCGGCAGCGGCCGACGGCAATCCCGAACCCAACACCGAGCCGTTTGCGTCCAAAGACGTGGTGACGACCATTAGCCACGCGAACTTTCGCGTGGGCGATGTGGACAAGTACACCGTGGTCATTTGGCTGGATGGCGACGACCCGGAGTGCGTGGACAAGATCATCGGCGGCGCGGTGGAGTTTGGCTTTGACTTTGATTCGTCCGAGACCGACGACTCGAGCCTGTTCATTAAGTTCGTGCAGGATATTGCCGACACCCTGACCGGCAACGACCCCATTAGCGCGAGCGGCAACGAGGCGCCCGATTACTACAAGGAGCACAACGTGACCTGGAGTAACCGCCGCAACCAAAAGAACTCGCCCGCGGGGGACGGGGACAAGTAGAACGAACAAGCGCCGGGTTGGGATTGATTTCCCGGCCCGGCGCTTTTGCTATGCGGAGGCGTTGTCTGCGGAGGTAGCGCCGTTGCCAGCAGCGTCGTCCAGCAAGAACAGCCGCAGCGCGAACTTGATCGCGTAGCCCGGTTTGACCTGGGCCGCGTCTCCCATACGTTCGTCAAGGTCGCCGCAGTAGGCGTAGAGGTCGCGGATCAGATCCGCGCCCGAGAGCGTGAACATATAGCCCGTGTCCGAAAGCGCGTTGGGCGCTGCAGGCAGCCCCGCAGCCGCACAAAAGTTCGCGAGGTCGGGGCCCATGACGGCCTCGTAGTCAATCGCGGCGCCACGGTCCCGTGCGGCCTGCTCCTGCTTGCGGGTGTACGACAATGCTGCCGCCAGTACAAAGCTGGGCGTGGGCGCGTTGACGTCGTCGGTGGTGGCGACGAGCTTACCGGCCGCTTGCGTGACCAGCCAAGCGACTTCGCGCTGACAACGAACGGCTTTGCGTGTCACTGGTTTGATGGATCCGGTGGAAACGCTTCCCTTGGGTTGATTGGCTAAAGCCATGGGGCCCTCCCAACAAATAGCCCGTCTAGCAGGCAAAAATAACACGTGCCACACCAGTATAGCGAGTGGAGAAAGGCTAGGGTTAAGCTCGGCAGAGGACGTATGTATGCATTGACGTGGCGCTGCGGTCGCAAGGCTTAAGAGGGACTTACGGCTTTGCGGGAGAGAGGTCAAATAAGGAAAACGATGTTCACATAGCACCACATATAACCCGAGGTAGACCTATGAATCTGCCGGAGTGTAGGTTGCCGAAAACTCATAAGGAAATCGTAAGAATTATGGTATTCTCAATTCCATGTCTAAAGGATGGGCAAGCAACATCCAACACGAAAGCGCGGGCTCCCCTTCCGGGCTTCTCGAGGGTCATCTGGGATGAATGGGGAAAGAAAGGGGTCCGTATGGATACCAAGGCCTTAAAGAAGCAGATGGGCGCCGCCATCGCCATGGTCCTCGTGGCAGCCGTAGCCCTCGGCTCCGCCACCTTCGCATGGTTCGTGACGAACAACAAGGTTGACGCCACCACTACGAATATCGCCGCTCAATCTAATGCTGCGTATATGACCATCGAGAATGGCACTGCTGGTGCAAAAGCTAGTGATAAGACTAGCGTGGTAACTACAATCACTGGTCCGATCAAGCTTTATCCTGCTACATTTGGCGAGCAGTCTGGTTCCACCGAGGGTACGTTTGCGACTGGTTACGGCAAGGATCTCGATAACGCCACCCTTGCCAGCAATTTGACCACTGTTGGAACTCCTGACCAGGCAGACGAAAAGGGATATGCCAAGAAGGAGCAATTCAACATCAGCTCTAAGGGGCAGAACCTTAGCGATCTTAAGGTAGAGAGCGTCGAGGGCTCGACGGATGCAGCTGATGGTCAGCTTTTGAAGACTTCCTTCCGTGTGCTTGTCACTAATGCGGACGCCTCTGCTTGGGTCGTTTATGGTCTTGGGGATAATGGCTACGAAATTAAGCTTTCTTCTGCGGGTAATAAATCCAAGCCGGCTCTCGGCTCTGTGACCGCTGGTGAAGATACGCTCGTTAATGTTTACGTGTTCTACGAGGGCTCCGATACCAATATTCATACGAAGAACCTTCAGGAGAATAAGCTCGATGCGTCACAGAGTGTGAAGATCAACTTCACTGCCACGCCGGATAACAAGTAATCGCAGCTACGATTTATGACTTGCGAGGGGCAGGTTCCCGGCCCGGGACCCTGCCCTTTTCCTTAGCGAAGGGAGGCGACGGGTATGCACGATTCAGTAAAAAGGCTTAAGGTTCAGCTTGTTGGGGCGGCGTTGACCGTCGTCGTCTCGGCGGTCGCGCTTTCTGCAACTACCTACGCTTGGTTTGTCTCCAATAGTAGGGTTCATGCAGCTACGAGCACCATTTCCGCTCAAGCGAATGGCATGGTGCTCCAAATCGTTGAAGGCAATACGCCCGACCACGGCTCCGACACCTCCACGGTCGCTTCCGCAGTTGGTCACGAGATTAGCCCGTCGTCGACGAACGATGCCAAAAACTGGTACGTTCCCCAAGGCTGGCAAGGCGTTAATGTGAGCACCTATCAAAAGGTCGACACATCCATTTCGGGCGAGGCTCCCGGCAAGTACATCATTCAAGGCAATGATTACTATGCATTCACTGCTGCGAATTACACGTTGTATACCGTGGCGAACACGGGCGTTGCCGATGTGTATTTGGACGCGAGCAACGGCTCGCCCATTACGATCACGCAGCATGGCGGCACGCAGGAATGGTTCGATAAAATCAAAGACAGCCTGCGCGTGGGCATTGTGATCAACGGTGTGTTGCGCGTTGTCTATGCGCCAACTGCTCCCTCGACAACCGATACGGGCAACGACGTGGCTACCGTTGCAGGTTGGTCGTGCGTCGACTCTGAATCTCTGAGCAAGGTTGTTGCTCCTACATATTTGCACCTTTCTGGCACTGATTTGCTCGATCAAAACGGCAATAACTGGGGTGCCACGAAAGCGGGCGAAGCCTACATTAAGCCGAGTGGCAACGCGCAAAAGATCGCTTCGAGCGTCGATTACAACGGCACGAACATGAAAGTTGTCGTTTGGATGGAAGGTACCGACAGCGATTGCCAGAATATGTCTGGCCTCGATGTGGGCGAAGGAAGCCCGACCTTTGACGTAACGGTCAGCTTGGTTGGCATCGTAGCTGATTCAAAGTAGTGTAAACGCTGCTAGCAACTTTGATAAAAGACGAGGGCCAGTTCAGGTTTGAACTGGCCCTCGTCTTGTTTATATCAATATTGGTTCGGCTATAGCCCGTACACCGCAACCATGGCCTCGCCGATGCGGTGGGGTACGCCGGTGACATGACCAGGCAGTCGTTCTGGTTCAATAAGGGCTATCTGGAGCACATTCTGGGGCTGTAGCCTTCGAGTTGGCAATTCGGCTACTTGCGCATACTCGATTTACGAGGATTTTCACACTCGATTTTCGAGGAAATCTGGACTCGATTTTCGAGCTTTGCCCTACAGGTAAATCCCCTCGAACAGGGTCTTGTGGAACTGGGTGTGGTGGCCGCATGCCCAGGTGAAGAGTGCCTGGTCAAAGTCGCCTTTGGTGGCGGGGATGCCATAGACGCCAGCGACTTCCACGCGCACGAACTCCAGCGCGGGCAGCTTGTTGATGGCCGTGAGCGCAAACGGCGACGTGGGCTCCTCGAACAGGTAATGGCTGCCTTGCAGCGCGCCGCAGCCGGTGCAGGTGCTGGCGAGCGATACGGCCTTGGTGGTGCGCGACGTTACGGGCTTGTAGCCGCAGCGCTCGCGCAGGTAGTCGCGGATCTCGGCCGGCACGCAGCCCAGCGCGGGAACGATGGCTATGGCGTTGGCGCGGGCGGTGTCGATCACGATGTGGCCCGCGTCGTCCATGGCGGGCGCAGCGCTGGGCGTAGCCTTGCTGCCCGAGTCCTCGGCCGCCCAATACGGAATGCCAAAGGCCGCGACCGTCGTCTGCTCGTGACACTTCCAACATTCGCGCTTGCCCAGCACCAGGTAGATGTAGGGCGCGCTGGGGTCGGAGCGATCCACGCCGGGCAGCCACGCGGCAAAGGGCTCGGGGTTGACGCCATCGGGCACGTACCAGATCTTCTTGACCCGGTCCCACTTGGCGCCCAGGGCCTTGGCCTCGTCTTTGTGCGAAAAGGGAACATCGAGCTCGGTGCGCATGGCGGCTCCTTTGTGTGGCTTGCGGTGCATGTGCTCCAAGGATACCCCAGCGGCGGGTGTGTGGTCGCTAAACGAGCGCTTCGACCGCCCGAGAAGTCGCGGAGCATTTTGGCGGGGGCGTGCCGTCAAGCAAATGGGCAAGTGCATGGTCAGCTTTTGGTCAGTTGAGCGGCAACCTTGCCAAAAGCTTGACGGATTTGCATTTAGACGTCGACGAATGAGCAGTTTGGACGCGCCGCGGCAAAAAACCGCCGGTTGTTTGTCGAAAACTCGCCAGGGTCGCGAGCCGCCGCCGACGCGCGTGCTATCTTCGCGCCATGGGGCACTTTATCGTTTCACATAACGCTGCGCTGGCGCTCTTGGCACACATCCCGAACCCGCGCTTTGGGGATTCGGAACCAGAGGTCGTGTCGATTGCGGACGCCTGCGCGCTCTGCGACCAGGAGGCGCAGGAGTTTATCGATCGCTACGACCTGGGGATCGAAACGCTGGATTTGTTGGTGCCGTCGCGAGCCGACCGTCGGCGGAGCAAGCATGTTAAGACGCACCTGTGCACCAACGAGCTCCCAGCAGGTTCGTTTATCTCGCTGGGCCACTGGAGAGGCGACCTGGATGCGTACGTATGCTCTCCCGAGCTGGCGTTTTTGCAGGCCGCGCACGATGACGATGCAGCGGCGGCCATCTATGCCGGTTATGCCATGACATCGGACTATCGGCTGGATAACCTTGCTCCCGGTGGGGTAACAAGCAGGGATGCGGGCATGCGCGATGGCAGGCTCACGACCAAGGAGCTCATCGCGGCGTATATCGAGAAGTCCCCCAAGGTGAGAGATCTTGCGAAGGCAAAGGCGCTCCTTGCATATGTGATCGAGGGGTCGCGCTCTCCGAGGGAATCGGGGCTGTGCATGTTTATGTCGCTGCCTACGCGCTACGGCGGGTATGCATTGGGCAAGGCCGAGCTCAACAAGAAGGTCTTCATCCGCGATGGATACAACGATGGGCGCAATCGCAGGCTTCGCGTGTTGGAACGCACGCCCGACATAACGCTTACGGCTAAAGTCGAGGTGGGCATGGATAAAGTAAAGGCCGGGCTGCTGCCAGAGGTACTGACCGCGATGGTCGATTACGACAGCGATGCCATCCACGACGGAAGCGAGAAGATCCACAAGGATGCCGAGCGCCGCAACGAGTAACAGCTGCTGAGCGGCGTGGCGTACTTTACCGTGACGACTGACCAGGCAAATGACTACGACAAGCTCGTTCGGCTGTGCGAACGCATCCGGCGGAAGCTGCATCGGAATAAGCGACCCATTTTTAACAAGCCCATGAGCGAGGAACAGCGATATTTTGCCCTCAAGCGCGTCGAAACGAAGCGTTTTAAGCTTTGGCAAACGGTTATCGAGGCGCGTCAACATTAGTAGGGGCGGTTGCTAGGGGTGGGGCCAGGGGCCTTATTTTCAGGTCTAATACTTTTCCCGAGAAGTGAACGAGTCAAAACGGACCCCCGAAACATCGACACTTTTGGTGGCTTATTTCCTGCGGTTTTTGCTTCGAAAAGTGTGGATGCTTCGGTGGCCCAAATAAGCTCGTTCACTTCTCGGGAAAAGTATTAGACCTGATTATGGGAAGGCTATCTGGATGTGGCCACGAGGCTTGTGAAGGCCAGATTGGGGCGGTCACCAAGGCTGTTTGGGTGGCTTTGGGCCTAATCGGGGTGATCGCTGGGGCTACTTGGCGATTTTAGGCGCGGCTGGGATGGTTATTGGAGCTGTCGAAGCGGCTTTGGGTGCCGCGGCGCCCTTTTGGCTTGGCGGCGTAAAACAAAACAGCTCAGAGGCGAAGCCTCTGAGCTGCGAACATTTGGTGGGCGTTAGAAGATTTGAACTTCTGACCTC
>ERZ772871.678-NODE-678-length-27538-cov-107.303_pt1 | contig 27538 bp, 17 predicted proteins | sample MGYA00511899_ERZ772871 | MGnify/ENA primary metagenome ERZ772871 (study PRJEB29015, sample SAMEA2737693) | human gut metagenome | biome: human gut; feature: human-associated habitat; material: faeces | place: China | collected 2012 ... | reverse complement strand
TTTTCATTTTCGGAGAAAAGAGGCAAGCAATGCCTGTGTTAATACACACAGGCCCCTTTGAACACAGAATTTCATTCTGTGGCTGCGCGTTCTGCGAACGCTTTTGACCAGGACCAGCTTACCGCTGGCCGTGGTCTTTTTCTTTTTCAACATCCTGTTCTACCTCCATTTTCAGCACTCGATCTACATTTGCTTTTGCAGTCAAAAGCTCCCTCATTTCTTCACGGGAGCGCCGATACTCGGAATAAGTCTTTTTCTTTTCTTCCAGCAATTTTGCGTACTCTGTCTGTAACTCTTTGACCTTTGGCAGCTTCTTGACGCCCATCTCATCAAAGGCATTCTTAGCAGCCTGGTGGAGCAGAATTTCTTCCTCATGTTCTTCCCGGAATTTCTTAGAGTAGCCGGCCTTGCGGTATGCCACATAGACCTCACGGGTCTTGGCATAATTTACGATGTGAGTACGCAGAACAGCAATCTCTGCCATGCGCTTTTCAGCCGCTTTGATCTGCGCCGAAAGCTCATTGTGATGTGCCGTGGCAGCCGCAGCCTTTTCTTCCAAAACCGCATACTCCAGCAGGTTATGCTCTGATAGGTAGTTCATGGTCTGCGCCATTTGCTTCAGATTGAAAACTTTAGCCCATCGCGCATAGCCAGCACCTTTTCCAGCCTGCAATTTTGCCTGAATGTCCACCAGCAGATTGACCTTCGGCGGCTCTGCCTGTGTGACTGTTTTCTTTCGCGGGGTATGTGCTTTCTTCCCTAAGAGAACTGCCCGCAAATCTTCCAATCCATATCCTTCGCCCAGACTGTCCATGCGGGCGGCTTTCTCCCAACCAGAGAGTTTCAGTCGATACGATTTTCCGCGCTTTGAGACTTCACAACCATATTCTCGCAACAGCTTCAGCAGTTCTTCAAAGTCAGCAGGACTTTGTGATAATGCGTTGTCAATCGCCACACGAAGCAGCTCTCGGTGAGAGGGCTTTGCCTGATCGCCCAGCCATTTGTTATAGCTCTTTCCGTGAGGTTTCGGATTCTCCACAATGGACAGTCCGTTTTCGACGCAGATGGTGTCACTTAACTGTCGGACTGCCTTGGTGCTGCCCCAAAAGTTTCGGAATTTCCGGTCATATTCTAAGCTGACCGATGACCAGATAATGTGATTATGAATGTGCGACTTGTCTATGTGAGTGCAGACTACAAAGGCATGATTGCCTTTAGTAAAACGCTTTGCAAATTCTACGCCCAGCCGGTTTGCTTCTTCCTGGGTAATCTCACCAGGGCGGAAGGACTGGCGCACATGATAGGCAATCACATCATCTGTACCACGCACTCGTCCGGTAGCGGCAATGTACTGCCGCTTTGCCAGAAGGAACTCCGCATCCGCAGTCCGGCTGTCACACGCATAGCCGGTAATGAGCCTGCCGTTATCTGTTTTCTTTGGATTGGCCACATAGTCGATGATGTCACTGATCGCCCGACTCTCTGTGCGGCCTTTGCCGACATGAAGCGGCATGATTCTTGTAGTTGCCATAAAAAGCCCTCCTCTCAAAATATTTTCTCTGAACTCTTTGTGCCTATCGTTGAAATAAACTCTCCTTATGGGTATAATATAAAGAAACTACCAATACCTCAAAGGAGGGATTTCTATGATAGAACAGCTCATTGCTGAAGCAACAGAATGTGATTTCAAAGTTGCTCTCGAAACAAAAAAGCCAAAAAGCTGGTTAAAAAGTGTCAGTGCCTTTTCCAATGGAATCGGCGGCACTCTGTTTTTCGGGGTCTCTGATGACCGGAAGCCTATCGGCTTGTCTGATGTTCAAAAGGATGCTGAGGCGATCAGCCGCTTAATCAAAGAACGAATCACACCATTACCTCAGTTTATCTTAAAACCATTACAGGAAGATGGTAAAAATCTATTAGCTCTGGAGGTTTCTCCCGGCCGTAGCACCCCATATTATTACAAGGCAGACGGCGTGATGGAGGCATATATCCGTGTTGGAAATGAAAGCGTAATTGCACCGGATTACATTGTGAATGAACTGATCTTAAAGGGAACCAATCAGTCCTTTGATACCCTAACAACAGACGCGGTAAAAAAGGATTACAGCTTTACACTTCTGGAAGCAACCTATCTGGAACGGACTGGTCTCCGCTTTGAGCCATCCGATTATGTCTCCTTCGGTTTGGCTGACAAAAATGGGGTCTTGACCAATGCCGGAAAGCTCATGACCGATCAGCACACAGTCTATAACTCCCGTATGTTCTGTACCCGGTGGAATGGCTTGGAAAAAGGCTCTATCTTTGATGATGCGCTGGACGATAAGGAATACGAAGGGAATCTGATTTATCTACTGAAAAGCGGCAGTGAATTTATTCGCAATAATTCCAAAGTCCGTTTTGTCAAAGAGGCACAGTATCGTGTAGACAAGCCGGATTATGCTGAACGAGCTGTGACAGAGGCTCTTGTCAATGCGCTTATCCATCGTGATTATATTGTGCTTGGCAGCGAAATCCATATTGATATGTTTGATGATCGGGTGGAAATCACATCTCCGGGCGGTATGTTTGGCGGCGGCTCAATTCAGGAATACGATATTTACAGTATCCGTTCGATGCGACGAAACCCTGTGATTGCTGACCTGTTCCACCGCATGAAGTACATGGAACGCCGTGGAAGTGGTCTACGCAAAATCGTCAGTGAAACCGAAAAGCTGCCTGGATACACAGAGGCATATAAGCCCGAATTTTCCTCAACAGCGACAGATTTCAGAGTCATCTTGAAAAATGTAAACTACAACTTAGAGGGTGACGCCCACCAAGTTATCCACCAAGTTACCCACCAAGTTATTGAACTATCAACGGTATCCAAACAGATTTTGGCTTTTTGCACAACACCAAAATCCAAGAAAGAGCTTGCAGTATTTTGCGGCTTCAAAGATTTAAGAAACTTCACCTTGAAGCATATCAATCCGCTTTTAGAATCCGGGCAATTAGAAATGACTATTCCCGATAAACCTAAAAGTCGCAATCAAAAATATATTACAGTTCGTTCCGAATAAACAGAGAAGCAGGGCATTGGGTCTCATCTCCCATTGTCCTGCTTCTTTTCATTCCAAATTATATTCACATCATTTACCCATACACCCAATCCTGGATCGCAAATTTCAAACTCTGCACCTTTCCCAGCAGCCAGATCGCAGCCAGCGGCAGCCCCATCGGGCTAATCAAAAATGCCATAATCAGCAAAATTGCACCATTCTGCGGGGAATAGGTAATAAGCACAGCCACGCCAAGTAGAGCAATTACCGTGCTGAGCAGACCAAGCACCAGACCAGATATGTAGATCAGCCCCATGCAGAGCCAGACAAAAAGCGTCAACACCAAAATGACCGGTGCAGTTACAATCATCAGCAAGCATTTCAAAATCTTCATTCCAGTTCCTCCCTCCAACGCTCCAGATACCGTTTGCACAGGGCATCCGCTTCTCTCTCATCATCTTCCGTCAACTCCCGTCTGCCTTTGGTCAGTTCAATCTCCACATAAGTCCGGTAATCATCAGCTAAGAGATTGAACAGTTCCTTGGGAGTATGGCACACCTCGCCAGAGCAATAGTGAAAATCTTGGTCAAATTCAACTCTTACACATCCATGGCGGCTGATATAAACTTCTATGGTCTCGTCTGCGGTCAGGTAATCCGCAAAAATCTCCAGCACCTTTTCAAAGGTCAGCATCTGTTTTCACTCCTTTGCTACGCTTCTTATTCTACTCATATTATCCGGTACGGACAGGCAAAAGACAAGGATACAGACAAAAAGAAAAAGCGGAGGAAGGTGCGGCGAAGAAACGCCGTTCCTCCCTCCGCAAATGGAGTATCTATCCCTGTTATGAAACTTTGGAGAGTTGGGTAAGGATTTCCTTTACACCCTCCCACAGTTGTTCCTGCCGCTGGGATATATCCTCCAAGTCAGCATCATAAACCCGCCCGGTCTCATGCACTTTGCGGGTCAGCTGATTCAAGTTGCTGCTGCTTCGGCGCATCAGGGAGACCAACTCCTTCAGCTCCGGCAGTTCCAGCTTGATCACATAACCATCCAGCGCCATTTTCCGCAGATAAGCGCTCAAATTCTCTGTCCCGTATTGCTGCATCTTTTGATGGATCAGTTCCAGTTCTTCTGCGGACACCCAAAACAAAACCGGAACATCCCGCTTGCGCTTTGCCATGGTTATCGCTCCAGCTCCCGTTTTTTCGGGGCGGCAGACTTATTGGCGGGCAGCTCCTGTTTGAGCTTATCCCGTACTGAGGGACGGGACGGTTCCAGTTTTTCTCTCTGGGTACGGCTGCGCTGCTGTTCTTCACGCACCAGATCAATAAAACCATCCAGCACAGCAGGGTGGCTGTTTAAGGCATAACCACAACGGACGGTTTCGGGATTATCATTAGGAATGGTCTTGGCCCATTCTTTGTTGCGTCGGGAGTAGCGCCCATCCCAGTCCTGAAGCTGGACCGTGTTAGACAGAACCATAGATACACGCTCCATGCCATAGGTCTCGATCACACCCTTTGCCGCATCGTGGCTGAGATACATTCCGTCGAAGTGTTCCCGCACCGCCGCTTCAATGGACTCCTTGCATTGGCGATTTGCATTGTTGGAAGCCCGGTACTGCTCCAGCTCCCCATGTTCTCTCGCATAGGCGGCAGAGTGGGGATAGACCGGTGTTGTTCGCAGTTCCTCTTTAGCTCTGCACACATCGTCGGCACGGTTCTCAATGCTGTCCCGGATCATATCCATATAGCCGGTCTCCAGCTTTTCAAAATAGCGGTACACATCCGCCAGCGGCGAGGGAGATTCCAAAAGCGCCTGGGCCTGGGTGTCGGTCAGCTCCAGTTCCTCCATTGCCATCACGATGTCCTCGCGGATGGTGTACTCATAGGCATGGTTTAAGACTTCTTCCGGGGGCTGGCTTTTCAGCCAGTCCCGGAACTTGTCCTGTTCAGCAGTCATCTTTTCATAAAGGGCTGTATTCAGATCGTTGGTATTCATGTTATCGCACCTCCTCATGCTGTTTTGGTTTCTTGTCTGTACTGCGGGGCGTCACCGGGCGCTTCAGGCTGTCCAGCACCGAAGTACGTGTGCTTTTGGCAACAACAGCCTCGGCGTGTGCCTGTCCCTTTCCGTCGATGTTGAGCAGGGTATCCAGCTCCACCAGACGAGCGTTTTTGCTTCTCAGTTCTTCTTCATAAAGGAATGGCTTTCCGACTTCCTCCTTTGCGGCAGCCTGCTGCTGATAGAGGTTATCCAGCTGGGCCTTTGCCGCCTCCAGACGCTGGGGCATCTGAGCGAGGGCATTGTCGATACGGGTAAGATTTCCGCGAGGGTCTGTACCAAGGGTTGCCCGGTGGGTCATCTGTCCTTTCAGCAGGAGCGTATACTCCTGTTTCCAAGCGGAAAATTCCACGGATATGGCATATCCCCGGTAGCTGCCGATCTGCACCGGATCGGAGGTTTTGACCTCCTTGCAGGCATCCAAAAGGGCTGCACCGGCGTTCTCCTTATCGGTCAGCAGGTCTCCACGAATCTCCATACCGGCAAAGCCGTCCTCCGGGTGCGGGTGAGCTGCCAAAACCTCCAGGTCAGATTCAAAGCCCTTGATAAAGCCCTTGTGCTTTTCAATCTCCTCCGGGAAGTATTTGAGCAGCTGGTCCTCCAGACGATATTGCTTGCTCTGGTGGTCGGCTTTCATCAGCTTCAGGCGGGATACCTCCACATCCAAATCCATACGCTCCTTGATGCGGGGATCTCCAGCACACAGAGCCTTGATCTCGGCAAAACTGAGGGCTGTTTCATCCACATCATCGCAGGAACGCACCGGCGATTTAGAAGTCATGATCTGGCTGATGAATTTCTGTTTGTTTTCCACCGTCTGCCAGAGGTAGGCATCAAAAGTTCCCTCCGTGACATAGCGGTACACATGGACAAGAGGGTTCTGGTTGCCCTGGCGCTCGATACGGCCCTTGCGCTGGGCAAGGTCTCCCGGTCTCCACGGACAGTCCAGGTCATGAAGTGCCACCAGACGGTCCTGCACATTGGTGCCTGCGCCCATCTTGGCGGTGCTGCCCAAAAGGACACGCACCTGACCGGTACGGACTTTAGAGAACAGCTCCTTTTTCCGCACTTCGGTGTTAGCTTCATGGATAAAAGCGATCTGGTCGGCAGGCATCCCCTGGGCAATGAGCTTCTGACGAATATCGTCATACACCGTAAAGGCCGGTTCCTGCTCCGGCAGAGGTACAGCGCCTTCCAGTGCGTGAAGCAGTGGATTATCCAGCGTTTTCGCCGCCTTGCTTGCAGGAGCTTTTGCCTGTGGTGTAGAAATGTCGCAGAACACCAGCTGGGTCAGCTTGTCAGCTTTGCCGTCCCGCCAGATCTGCATGATGTTGTCCACACACTGATTGACCTTTGTGCCAGGTTCGTCCGGCAGCATCTGGTTGACGATCCTCTGGTCAAGCCCCAACTTACGGCCATCCGAGGTAATCTTGAGCATGTTATCCTGGGACGGGTCAACAGTTCCGCTGTGTACCAGCGATGCACGCTCCGAAAGAGCTTTGACCATTTCCTGCTGATGTTCGGTGGGCTGCGCCACGATGTTGTGGTACTCCACTTCCGGGGTAGGGAGATTTAACTGGTCGGCAGTCTTAATGTCCGCCACTTCTTTGAACAGGTTCATCAGCTCCGGCAGATTAAAGAACTTACTGAATCTCGTTCTTGCCCGGTAGCCGGTGCCTTCCGGTGCCAGCTCCAATGCTGTGACGGTCTCCCCAAATCGGGAAGCCCAGCAGTCGAAGTGGGTCATGTTCAGTTCTTGCAGGCGTTCATACTGAAGGTAACGCTGCATGGTGTAAAGCTCGGTCATGGAGTTGCTGACCGGTGTGCCGGTGGCAAAGATCACGCCACGGTTTCCGGTGATCTCATCCATATAGCGGCACTTGGCAAACATATCGGAGGATTTCTGCGCGTCCGATGTGGAAAGACCAGCCACATTCCGCATTTTTGTGTATAGAAACAGGTTTTTATAGTTGTGGGCCTCGTCCACAAACAAACGGTCCACACCCAGCTGCTCAAAAGTTACCACATCGTCTTTTCGCCCCTCGGCTTGCAGCTTTTCCAGTCTGGCTTCCAGAGACTTTCTGGTACGCTCCAGCTGCTTGACGGTAAAACGCTCGCCGCCGCTGGCCTGCACCTCTGCGATACCCTCGGTGATCTCGTCGATCTGCTCATAGAGAAGCCGTTCCTGACGCTCCCGGCTGATGGGGATACGCTCAAACTGGCTGTGTCCCATGATGATGGCGTCGTAGTCACCGGTCGCAATACGGGCGCAGAACTTCTTGCGGTTATGGGTCTCAAAGTCCTTTTTGGTTGTGACTAAGATGTTGGCAGAAGGATAGAGGCGCAGAAACTCCGATGCCCACTGCTCAGTCAGGTGGTTGGGAACCACAAAGAGAGATTTCTGGCACAAGCCCAGGCGTTTGGCTTCCATCGAAGCAGCTACCATCTCAAAAGTTTTGCCTGCGCCTACTTCATGTGCCAACAGGGTATTTCCTCCATACAGCACATGGGCGATAGCGCTTTTCTGGTGTTCCCGCAGGGTAATGGCCGGGTTCATGCCGCCAAAAGTGATATGGCTGCCATCATACTCGCGGGGACGGGTAGAGTTCATTTCTTCGTTATACTGGCGAACCAAAGTCTGGCGGCGCTCCGGGTCTCTCCAGATCCAGTCCCTAAAGGCTTCCCGGATAGCCTGCTGTTTTTGGGCAGCCAGAGTGGTCTCCTTGGCATTCAGCACGCGGCGCTCTTTTCCGTCTGCGTCCTCTATGGTGTCATAGATACGGACATCCCGCAGGTTTAAGGAATCCTCCAGAATCTTGTAGGCGTTGGCGCGGCTGGTTCCGTAGGTGGTATAAGCTGCCACATCGTTGTAGGATACAGAAGATTTCCCCTTGATCTGCCATTCAGCAGTAAAGGAGGAATAGTTGACCTCAATGCTGCGCTGGAGATAAAACGGGGTGTTGAAGGTCTCGTACATAAACTGCTGGATGTACTCCTTGTCAATCCAGGTAGCGCCCAGACGCACCTCGATCTCCGACGCATCCAGGTCTTTGGGCTGGGCGGCGGTAAGAGCTTCCACATTGACTGCAAAAGAAGGGTCCTGCTGTGCCGCCCGCTGCGCCTGACGCAGTTTGCGGCGTACATTGCCGGAGAGGTATTCATCAGCAGTCACATAATGGGGTGTGCCGTCTTTCTCCAGCTGTCCCGGTACACGGAAGATTACGCCTTGCAGTTCTCCGGCCAGTGCTTCTTTTGTTTTTCCGGTAAGCCGACTCATATAGCTCATATCTACGCAGGCTTTTTCCGAGATGGACACCGCCAGTGCTTCGCTTGCCGTATCCACAGCAGCCACTGCCTGATGGGGCTTGATGGTTCGTTTGGTGAACATATCCGCCTTACGTTCCAGTTTCCCGTCCTCGTCGATGACTTCCAGCGCACAGAGCAGGTAATAGGAAGAATCATCTGCATAGGCCAGCCGGTTTGCACGGTCGTTGATGAGACCGTATTTGGCAGAAAAGCTGTCATAGAGCCGGTTCAGTTCCGCCTGTTTTTGGGTAATGGTGCTGTCTGGAACCGCTGCATCCATCTGAAGGTCGATCAGTTCCTGCACACAATCACGCAGTCCCACAAGACCTTTCACGCGGGCTTCGGCGGTGGCGTTGAGGTCAGGGCGCACCATGCGGCTGTTTTCCCGATAGTACACCTGCCCGTCTACAATGGCATAGGAATAGTTCTTCACATTTGGGTCGGCAGGAATGGAGGTGTCAATGGCTTCGCCTTCGCCCAGCTCCGGCAGCTCTGCCTCCTGATAAGTGCCATGAATGTACTTCACAGCATCATGCAGCTGGTCGGAAAGCTCCAGTCCCTCGATAGGGTTCACGGTGTAATCCATACCATGAGCAGTGCTTACCGGTTCCTGTCTGCCCAGCACCATTTCCGGGTGGTCGATAAAATACCGGTTGATGGCAAACCCATCCTCCGTTTGTCCGGTCTGAGTCCATTCCGGCACGATGTCCAGCGGACGGTCCCGCTTTTGGAGAAAGATGATGTCCGACACCACCTCGGCACCGGCATTCTTTTTGAACGCATCATTGGGCAGACGGATAGCTCCCAGCAGTTCAGCACGCTGGGCAAGATAGCGGCGCACAGTGGAATCCTTGGCGTCCATGGTATAGCGGGAGGTCACAAAAGCCACCACACCGCCGGGACGCACCTGATCCAGTGCTTTGGCGAAAAAGTAATTATGAATGTTGAAATTCAGCTTGTTGTAGACTTTGTCATTGACCTGATACTGACCAAAAGGCACATTGCCGATGGCAAGGTCAAAGAAGTCACGCCTGTCAGTGGTCTCAAAGCCGCCTACTGTGATGTCCGCCTTGGGATAGAGCTGCTTTGCGATACGCCCGGAAACCGGGTCCAGCTCCACACCGTACAAACGGCTGTTTCTCATTTCCTCCGGCAGCATACCGAAGAAGTTGCCCACACCCATAGATGGCTCCAAAATATTTCCGGTCTCAAAGCCCATGCGCCCCACCGCTTCATAGATTGCCTGGATAACCGTAGGGCTGGTGTAATGGGCATTGAGGGTAGAGCTTCTGGCGGCGGCATATTCCTCCGGGGTCAGCAGCTCTTTCAGCTGGGCATACTCGGAAACCCATGCCGGTTTTTCCGGGTCAAAGGCATCTGAAAGACCGCCCCAGCCCACATAACGGGAAAGAATCTCCTGTTGTTCGGGGCTTGCCTGCTGTCCGGCAGATTCCAGCTCTTTCAGCAAACGAATGGCATTAACATTTGCCTGGAACTTGGCTTTTGGACCGCCTTCACCCAAATGCTCATCGGTAATGCGGAAGTTCTGTGCATTGCGGCGCAGGTTAGCCTTGTATTCCTCATAGGAGGCTTCCTCGGCAGCTTTGGCATTGGGGAAGGTCTGCCACTGGCCGTTGACCTGAATGGAAACCGGGTGTTCATCCAGCACTTCCTCAAAGGTTTTCTCCGGCTCTGTTACAGGGGCTGGCGGCTCCGGCTCCTCAATATGCAACCGTTCCACCACCACATCATAAGGTAGATGGTTCTTATCGCCCGGATAGACGGCCATGGTCTCGGAATGGAAGGTCGGGGATTCGGTAGCCGATTGGGGCTGTTCCTGTCCAAAGCCATCCAGCTGACGGGCATACATCCCGCGCAGCAAAGGCGCAACCTCATCCCAGCGGAAATACAGCACAGCCAGACGCTTTTCCTCTGCATCCATGACTTCCAGTTCTATGCCCTGTGCCGTGGTACGGTAATCGGCAATATCGCCGGTCTCCAGATTCAGTGTCTCGATCTCACCGGAATAGGCTCTGCTCAGCCAGTAGGCGATCTCGCTGTTGCTCCTGCCGGATTGCAGCAGCGTGGAAATCTGCTTTTTATCCGCTTCATCCATCAGTCCATGAGCCAATACATCCCGCAAGTCCTGATCTGCCTTGTCCGGGTCAATAGGAAGAAACTCGGTATAGTAAGCATTGCGGCGGTCTGCCCGAAGCAGCTGCTCGAACTGTTCTTTGCGCTCTGCCCGGTAGATGGGATATACCATCCCGGTGGGCAGAAGCTGTACGGTGTCCTCCCGCAGCTCGGTGATCTGATAGGCGTCATCCTCGATATACACGGTATCGCCCACGGCATAGACCGGAGCGGCAGGGTCATAGGAGGTTCTTTGCGGAGTCGGGCGGCGAACTGCATCATATTCCTCATCGGAAATGGAAACCTCGGAAGTCTGTTCTGTCTCGGCAGCTGCGATCTGCTCGGCATCCGACATCACCTGTTGGATAAACGGGTCATTGTCCAGTTTTTCCGGGTCTGCCACCTGTCCGTTGACGATCCCTCTTTCCTCCAGGGCTTCCCGGATGGCGATAGGGTCGATATTGTCAAAACGATCCTGTTCTTCTTCGGTATAGAACCGTTCCTCCTGAATGAGCTGGGCAAGCCTGCGCTGTACCTTCGGCCAGGGCAGCTGTGTTTCCTCCGGGCTTCCGGCACGGACAACGAACGGGCTGTTGCTGCCACCGTATTCCTGAGCCAGCCATGCAGCGGTATCCTTCTCTCTTGCATGGTCTTTCATATAACGGACGACAGCGTGTTTACTCTCGATATTGCCGTTCCATGCACAAAGGGCAGTATCAATATCTTCCTGAGAAAGAGGGCGCAGAAGCTCATGGAGCTTTGGATAGGTTTCGTCGATCACTTCCCGGTGCAGGCGCTGGCGGAACTCCGGCACATCCGAATAAAGGCGGATCAGCTCCATATCCTTAGAGCCAAGAACCGCACGGCGCACAGCGGCATTGCCCTCGATGACAGCATTTTCACGGTCAGAATGCCCGCAGGCATTGCGGTATGCGGCATCCTCGGAAATAGCGGCAGTCACCACAGGCTTATACTGCTCAAACTGCTCCCGAAGGATAGGCTTTGGCGTTTCTTCCTCTATCTCCGGCTGCTGGGCTTGAATGGCATCTTCTTCTGCCAGATCCTTTTCAGCCTGGATCTTGTCATACTGCGCTTGTTCCTGTTCGGTAAGATAGCGGTCTTTCTGGACAAGTGAGGTAATGCGCTTGGCAACCTTTTCCCAGTTCAAGTGAACATCCGGGCAGTCCTGCTTTTTATAGTGCAGTCCTTTCCCATCGTGATCTTCGCCGCTGTGTGTTGCGCCGGACAGGGCATGAGAGCGTCCGCCAATGCCATACTCGTCTTTGAGGAATCTCACTTTCTCCTTATCCGTATGGTTTGCCATGAAAAACGCATAGATACGGCCTTTTCCACCGGCGAAACTGCTTCCGTCGGTCATGGCGGCGTCGATCTCATCCTCGGTAATAAAGTGCTGGACGGTTGGCACTTGGGAAAGCTCTGAAGAAAAGGTCCTGCGGGGCAGGTCAAGGTCCTTCAGGTTCTCCCAGATCTCCCTCGGTCTATGATAGTGAAAACGCAACAGGTCACGGTCCTGCTGATAGGCAGTCCAGAAGGCAGCGTATTCTTCCTTGAGGGTCTGGCGGAAAGCCGGTTCACTCAGCTGCTCCATCAGGTGGCGGGTCTCCTCCGGGAAACCATTGCCTCTGATTTCTGACAGGCAAGACAAATATCCGGCTTCTCTGGCATCCTCACTGAGATCGTGATACAGATACCAGAGCTTTTCTGCAAGGAGGGATCGTTCATAGCCTGCCACTTCTGCAAGCTCCACATTGGAGGCAAACTGGCCGCTCTCCAAAAGCTCCCCGATACGCTCTGCGACGCTCTCCCAGGAAATGACCTGGGCAGACCTGTCATAACGGACAGACTTCCCGTGGGAAAGATGGATACCATCCTCGGCATACCATGCGCTCACACTGCCAAGGCCATTGCCGCCGTGGTACAGCGTTTTCAGTATCTCGGCAATCTCAGCGGTGGTTTTCTGCTTTTCAAAGGCTGCAACCACACGCTCCCTTTGACGGTCTGTATTGCCGCCCAAACGCAGCACATGGTCGATGTCATTTTGGGCAAAAGAAAAAGCAGAGGATGTATGCGCTACATTCTCTGCTTCATCTATGGATTGGATCTGTTCCGCTTCGGAGAGGAACAGGTTTAGAGTCAGCTGTTGATAAGCTCCGCCATCAGGATTTCCTCGGCCTGAGCTTTGCAGGTGTTCATCAGCCCCACCCACTTCATGGGATCGCTGGCTTTCAGTTCCTCGGTGGCTCCCGCTTCCTTCGTCAGCTGGGGCATCATCTGCTCCAGTCTGCTCTGGGCGGTCTCGTCGATCTCCAGAAGGTGCGGGTACAGCTTCTCGCTCAGCAACATCTGGTTGTAGAGGATGGGACGGTGTTCTTTCAGGTAGGTTTTCCTCATCCTGCCGTACTTGCCCAGGGGTTTCTCCGGCTGCTGGCTCAGCTTCAGGTCGGGAATCTGATAGTCTCCGTTCTGGATGTAGGTCATGGGATTGTTCATCTTGTTTGCTCCTTTCTTGGTTGGCTTCGCGCTCTGCATTTCGGACGGTAACGCCGATCTGCCGCAGCACCTGCTGGTTGATCTGGCTGACCGCTGTTCCCAGCGCCCCGATGGTGGACGGGGTGTTGAAATCAAAGATCGCCATGAAATCTTCGTGGTCGAAGTAGCGTTCCGGCTCCAGTCCACAGCGGGACATCAAAGCGTAAGTGATGCTGACGGTGGCGGCTGCCTTGAACTGCACTCCGATGTTATACTCATCATATTCCTCCAAAAAGGAACCGTCAACGATATAGAAGAAGTCCTGCTGATGCTCCGTCCAGTATTCCTCGGCCAGTTTTCCGGCTACCTCCGTGAGCTGTCCGGCAAGGTCATCACCGGAAACATCATAGGTGCGCTCCAGCATGGCCTGCACGGAATCCAGATGGCGCTCCTCCAGCTGCCACAGCCAGGGAGTGCGGGAATGTTCACGGGTTCCGGTGTCTGAAATGTCAAAGACATAACGCAGGCGAGGTCTGTCCCCGGAATCATCCACCAGAGCGATTCCCTTGGAACCGCGCCTTACATAACGGCCCATCTTTTCATTCCACAAATCGTACTCCGCACAGGCGGTGGCGTCCGGTCGCTGGGCATAGATCATCAGCTGCTCATGGAACGGGTACTTGTAAAGGCGGGAAGCAGTAGTGAGAAACCCTGCCCATTCCTGCCAGCTCCCCGTGAGCTGTGTTGCCACCTTGTCCGCCATCTGCGCATATAGTTCAGCTTTGGTTGGCATAGTGTTCTGTCCTCCTTTCAATTTTGGGGTAAAAAGGCGGGGTGGCAGATCGCCACCCCATCCCTGCGGTTATGTTGTTTACTGGTCAAAATCCGGATACAACTCCAGCTCGGCAAACTCGGCATCACTCATGGCCTGGAGCTTGCCCAGTGCGCTGTCTGTCAACTCCCGCAGCTCGGTTTCCTCCGGGGCCAGCTCGCCGCGCATCTCACGCAGGCTGTCGATCAATCCGGTGCGGCTGCCGGTATTGTAAATGCACATCAGGTTCATTTCCTCAAAAGTAAAGTTTCCCATATCAAATCTCCCTTTCCGCACTCTTTTTTGGCGCTATCTTTTTGTGTTCTGCCTTGGGCTGGCTTTTCAGCTGCTCCATGACAGACTTTTTCTTTTCCCGTTCCTCCCGATGGGCAGCGGCAGCCAAATCCATGAGGGAAATGGGCTGACCGTTGCGGGCCTGCTGTTCCAGCTCTGCCACCGTAGGCTCTTTTGCGCCATTGTTGATGATACCGTCGATCATGCCGTAATCGTCCTCCACGGCCATCTCCGCATTTTTCAGCGGATTTTCCGGCAGGAATCCGGGGATCTGGGTAAAACCAACACTGTCACAGTAATGACAGGATACCTTACCGTCCTGCTTGATCGCAACGATGTCACTGACACTCATAGAAGGACTGTGAAAATCCACCGGCTTTTGCAGATTAAACTGCTCATATAGTTTTTCCAGCTGCTCCGGTACCGTGCCAGACTCCCTCAGCGAAGCTGTGTAAATGAGGTCATAATTGCTGCGGTCTATGGAAATATCATGGGACTTTAACCAATCCAGATTCATAAAGCGCACATTCTGCGGATCGTCACGGCTCACCTGATAGATGGCAAAGCAATCTCTGTTCTGAGAGAGAAATGCCTGTTCGCGTTCCTGCTGATGTTCCTGACGCTCCATGACCTTTTCGTGGAACTGAGGGCTTTTCTCCCATTCCTCACGGTCCACGCCAAAAAGACCGCCATGATCCATGATTTCCTGCGGGTCAAACACCATGCTCTCCGTATTGTCCTCATGCAGCACATAGACGGTCAAACCGGCGGCATCCAGTTCCAGCGCCCGTTCTCTGGTAACAGGGAGCATCCCATCATAGGAGTAGCCATATTCCTGCATATCCGGTGTGAAGACCTGCTCATCAGGCATGGGGTATTCATCCAGTGCCTGCTCCTGTGCCTCCGGCAACTGGGAAGAAGCAATCATCTGACTGGTCTCTGCCTGCATTTGCTGATAGGCCGCTTCCTGCAAGGTCTCAATCATGGACATAGGAGCGTGTCTGAGCGAAGTGCTGTCCAGATTGTTGTCATCACAAATCTGGAGAACTGCATTTTTGCGGGAAAGCTCCGGCATATCCAGCTGACCACCATCCAGCTCTTTCATGGATGCGGCATCGTAAAGGGTATAGTCCCATCCGCTGTCACAGGACTGGATATGAAGATAAGTGGCATCGTTGATCAGAAACAAAGCCTCCTGCTGGTTGGCATCCGCCCCCAGCACTTCCATTTCCGGCATGGCCGCAGCCAGTTCCTTTACCGCTTTCTGTACCAGCGGATTGTCACGGTAATAGTCGATTGCCTGAATGGTGTCCAGGTCAATGGTCTGTCCGGTCAAAATCGGAAACGGTCCTTCATAGTCGCTTCCATCTTTCAGCTCAAACCCAATCCCTTTGACCCCGTTCATTCGCTCTGCCGGAATTTCCTGATAGATGCGGACCGCATCCTCCAAAGACAGGTTATCGTGATATTCTCCAAGGTTTGAAAACTCCATGCACTCTGCCACATAGTAAGTCAGATTGCCGGTTGGCTGCTCTATCGGGGCGGTTTCCGGCTCTGCCTTTGCATGGGGATCAATCCCACGCTCTTTGCAGATTTCCTTATAGTGGCGCTCAATGTCAGAGATCAAAGTGCCGGAGGTCTTATTGATGGTCTCCAAACTGGCTCTCAGCTCTTTCAGTTCCTTGCCCTGACTCCAGCTTGCAATATAGCCGAAGCTGTTTTCTCCGGTCTCGATGCCAAAATACTTGCAGACTGCATAGGAGATGCTTTCAGCCTCCACTTCCTCCGTGTGGCGGTCTTTCCTCTGTTCTTGCAAAAACTGGGTGAGGGTAGAAAAGCCGCCAACAAAATTCAGCCCTTCTTCCTCGGTCAGCATCAGGCGTCCATCTTCCGCCAGCTCCAGCGGCTCTATCAGCAGAACGGAACCTGCATGGTTTACAACTACTTGTTCTTCTACACAGACCGGCTCTCCGGGGTCGTAGTCAGAACCGCGCAGGTCATAGCAATAAACGCCCTCCGGCAGATTATCACGGACAATCCGCCCATTGGAGAACAGACCGGGTTTATCAAACAGCTCGATCTCCTGATATTGCTCGTCATTGGCAATCTGAATCTTTTTCTGATTGTGGAGCTTGCTGTGGGCAATCTCGTGTACTGTGGCCGAAACCGTCTGCACCTCACTCATGCCCTGACGAATGGCAATTTTCTGATGATCGGCAGAAAAATAGCCGTCCGTATCGGCGGCCATTGCTTCAAAAGTGATCGGCACCGGCGCACTGCGGCGCAGAGCCTCCATGAATGCCTCATAATTTGGCACATTGCCGGAAAGGGAGGAAGCAAGCTCAGGCAAAGGTTTCCCGTCGGTCTGGCTCACATCAAAGACCTTGACCGGGCGAAACATGGGGATCTCGATTTCTTTTTCCTCTGTGACGATCTTTCCGTCTTTATCCAAAATCGGAGCCTTGGTATCCGGGTCCAGTTTCTGCTCCTCGATTTTCTTCTTATATGGTGTGGGAGCAATGATGGTAATACCATGCTCGCCCTTTTTTACATGACGCTCAAACTGGTCTTTCCACTTATTGTATCCGGCTACCAATGTGGCGTCCGGCTTCTGCATATAGATGAGCATGGTGTTGTTTACCGAATAGCGGTGGAAGCGGGACATGACGGACAGATAGCGCATATACTTTTCACTCTCAAACAGTTCTTTGATCCCCTGCTCGATGCCATCTGTGATTTCCCTTAGCCGCTCTCGGTTGGTGGGTTTGTTCTCAGCCATGATTTTCAATCTCCTTTCCAAGTGTGTGATTTCTGCTGTGTGTTCTGCAATCCATGCCTTTTGTTCTTCTTCACTTTCATAAAGAAAAAGGTCCAACAGGTACTCTACATAGGTTTTCTTCTGGATTGCTTCCACAAAACGGGGGTGCGGTTCTTCCTCCGGTGTCCGGGGAGAATTGTCGGCCTCCCATTTTTTCAGCAGATAGTAGTAATCGGACAGTACGCGATAACACCGCTGCCGGTCCTCCCGAAACTTTTGTGCCTCGTTTTTCTGCCGGACATACCTCCTGCGGGGAGGGGCCTGACTGTCATAGATCAGGCCAAAGTCCTGTGCCAATTTCTCTGCCGCTTCTTTTGGGGAGAGGTCAAAGAGCTTTGCGGTAAAGTCGATCACATCGCCAGTAGCTCCGCAGCCGAAACAGTAGAAATATTCTTCGTTCAGCTTCATGCTGGGGTTCTTATCATCGTGAAAGGGACAACAGGCCATGCCATTTCGTTTGACCTCGATCCCATAAAACGCTGCCGCATCTCTGGTGCTGACCGACTGCTTGACTGCTTCAAATACATTCTCTGCCATGTGCCTTTAACTGCCGGACTTTCTCACAGGGGGCTGGTATCCGGCGGCTTTCGCACGCTCACTGGCGGCTTTGCGGCGTTCTGCGCTATATGGCTCCCGGACTGATACACACCGCTTGGGGACGGTAAAGTTATGGGCGTCCTTTCGGGTGATCTGGTCGGGGTGCTTTTTTGCCAGCAGTTCCAGCTTCTCCATCAGACGGGGATCATGAGTATAGATCTCAGCCATTGGTTCTGCCTGGTTATAGAGGAGAATGGTTTCCCGTTCCACTAAAGAGAGATTCATCAGCTGCCTCCTTTCCGCTGGTCAAATTCCAGCTTGAAGTTGGCGTACTGTCCATCATCCTCCAAAACCACAGCGGCATCGTAGGTCTTTCCGGTTTTCTCCGAATATAGGCCCGTCACACGGACACGGCCATCGTTAAGCAGTGCAGACACCACAGCCTTGGTCGGCTGTTTTTTCTTGGCAGCCCACCATTTGTTATTTTTCCAGATTGCAAATTTGCAAGAATCATTCTGACAGAAGAAACCTTTTTGCAGTTCTGCAACTTCCCCGCCGCAGCGAGGGCATTTGCCCACCACCTCACGGGGCGGAGTGAACAGGTACTCAGTTCCCTTGATGACCTGATAAGTTCCCACCAGATCTTTCAGCATGGTGCTGATCCCGTCCAAAAACTCCTCCGGGGCAAGCTGCCCGCGCTCGATCTCGCCCAGTCGGTACTCCCACTCGGCAGTCAAAAGCGGAGATTGCAGCTGTTCCGGCAGAACGGTGATCAGGGAAACTGCATCGTGGGAAGGGAGAAGCTGCACCGTTTTCCTGCTCTTTTTTCGTTCCAGAAAACCGGCAGATACCAGCTTTTCCAAAATACCGGCACGGGTGGCCGGTGTCCCCAGACCTTTTCGCTCGGCATCCTCCGGCATATCCTCTTTTCCGGCAGTCTCCATCGCGGACAACAGGGTGTCCTCCGTAAAGTGCTGGGGCGGACTGCTTTTGCCTTCTTTGACGATTGCCGCAGAAACCGAAAGGGTCTGTCCTTCGGTCAGCTCCGGCAGGGCTTTCTCTGCGCCATCTTTTTTCGGCTCTGCATCCTTCATTTTGGCACGGTAAGCGTCCTCCAGTGCTTTCCATCCGGGGTGCTTCACCGTTTTTCCTTTGGCGGTAAATTCCCCACCGGCACACGCTGCAATCACAACGGTTTCCGAATAGATATGGGGCTGGGCTACGGCGCACAGCAGACGCAGGGCCACCAGCTCCAGCACCGCTTTTTCTCCCGCAGGAAGGGCAGAAAGGTCTGCATCCTTGAGATTTCTGGTAGGGATTACTGCGTGGTGGTCGGTTACTTTCTTATCGTTGATGACCGTCTGGGAGTCACAGGAAATGGAGATTCCTTTGCGAAACGGCATAGCATTGGCAACCAGATTCACCAGCACCGGCAGGCTGTCTGCCATATCACCGGTCAGATAGCGGCTGTCAGTACGGGGATAGGTGCAGAGCTTCTTTTCATACAGGCTTTGCAGATAGTCCAGGGTCTGCTGGGCTGTAAATCCAAGCAGGCGGTTGGCATCTCTTTGCAGAGTAGTCAGGTCATAGAGGGCAGGCGGCTTTTCGGACTTTTCCTTGCACTCCACCTTTTTGATTGTGACATTTGCACCCTGACAGGCTTCTTTCAGCTGCTCGGCAGCGGCCTTATCCGCCATGCGCTCCCCGGATACGGTAAGACCGGGCAGCTCCAGCGCCACGGTATAAAAGGGAACCGGCTTAAAGGTGTCGATCTCAGCTTCTCGCTGGACAATGAGTGCCAGCGTAGGGGACATCACGCGCCCGATGTTGAGGGTGCGGTGGTACAGCACGGAAAAAAGCCTTGTGGCATTGATCCCCACCAGCCAGTCCGCCTTGGCACGGCAGAGGGCAGCATCACGAAGTCCATCATAGTCCGCACCGGGGCGCAGGTTTGCAAAGCCCTCCCTGATGGCGGAGTCCTCCATCGAAGAAATCCAGAGCCTTTTCATCGGCTTTTGGCAGCCTGCCAGCTCATAGACGCTGCGGAAGATTAGCTCGCCCTCGCGTCCGGCATCACAGGCATTTACTACCTCCGTCACATCCGGGGCGTTCATCAGCTTTTTGAGAATATCAAACTGCTTTTTCTTATCCTTTCCCACTACCATCTGCCAATGCTCCGGCAGAATAGGCAGGTCATCATATCGCCACTTGGCATACTTGGGGTCATAGCTGTCTGCATCTGCAAGCCCGGCCAGATGGCCCACGCACCAGCTGACACGCCAGCCGTTACCCTCCAGATACCCATCCTTACGAGCAGTTGCACCGATTACCGTGGCCAGACTTTGTGCAACCGATGGTTTTTCAGCAATCACTAAATTCATAATCTTCAGCCTCCCATTTTTCCCGCACAGGCGTGTGCAGTTTTTTCTCTATGCTGTTTTCCTCATCCAGTAGCAGGTTATAACCAAACCGGTAGTCATAGCGGTACAGTTTCCCCAGCAGGTCATTGATGATGATACGGCAAGCCAAAATGACACGGGTTTTATCCACCTGCATCAGCTGGTAGCGTTGATAATTGCTGTAATATTCTTCGTGACGGCGGGTATTGCAGGCGGCATCTTCAAGTAAACTATCTACTGCATCCTGACAACCATCTTCTTTTTCCCCTTCTATGCAGTTCAGAAGTTCCATCATCAAAGGAAAGCTCTGTTCATCCATAGGAGCTTCTGCTGCAAGAAAACCGATCAAAGCGGATAAGAGCAGACGAGCCGCCGTCTGTTCTTGTTCCGTCAAAACGGCCATTGTTTTCTCCGCATTTGGCAGGATCTTTTCTTCCACAAAATCTGCCGCATCGTCGGAACAAAGCTGACGGATAGAATCTATGGACAATGAAACTGTCACGGTATCTAAGGAGAAATCAAAGGGGTCATCTTGCTTTGGCTTTCTCCGAAGTTTGTTTAACATGGTAGAAAGAATATCGCCGCCAAAATACACGGCGATCACCAGCAGGTCAAAAACAGCAATCAGCTTGATAAATATAATCAGAACACTCATTTTTTTCGTTTCCTTTCTTTGAGCCAGCGTTCCATCTCACGATGGCAGATACCTACGCAGGGACTTCCATAATTCCCGCAACCATAGCAGGGGTGGCTGTGGGATATAGAATGAGGACGGGAAGTTTCCCTCCCGCCCTCCGGCCTGCGTGTCATCATGCGTTCATAGGGACTGTCTGTGAAACAGGTCATTTCACACTGTCCTCATCATCTTCTTCTGTGCTGCCCCCATCAGCGTCCGGTTCGTCCGACTCCTCATCCTCGGTTTCCCATTCCTCGGAATCTTCCTCGCCATAATCATAATCGTCCAGACTGTCATTGCCCTTGGTCTTAGGCTTATTCTTAATGAGTTTCAAGTAGGCAAATACGCCACCGCCTCCAAGCAGAGCCAGCAAAAGGACTATCGCAGCCGGGTTCAGTCCGGCAGGCTTCTCTTTTTCCGGTTCCGGTGTTTTTGCCGGAGGTTCCGGTGCTTTGCCCGTACATTTACTCTTATCAGTTGCGCAGACCGGGCAAACCGTATTGACTGCCCCTGCTTCACATTTTGTCGTGCAGCTACACACAGCAGACGGCTTCTCTTTGACATTTTCATCTTCCATCAGTGCCATCAAATCCGCTTCATCCACCTGGTTCAGAAAGTGAACAGCAGTCTCCTTGTCCTCATTCGCCCTGTCAATCAGGATGTAAAAGTAATTTCCAGCTTTGGTCGTAACAGTAATAAGCTGCTTATTTCCTCCAAAATCATCCACCAGTGCCGCATTCCCCTCCGGTGTAAGTGCCGGTGCTGGTTCTGTTTCTTCCACAATCACGTTGCTATCATTGGTAGAATCCTCTGCCGGTGCCGCCGGTGCCTGTTCTGACCCCTGTGCAAAAGCAGGGATCGTAAAGCCAAATGCCACAACCATTGTTAGGCAAAAGGCGGAAAGTGTTCGGAGCAATCGTTTATTCCTCATAGCTGTTTTCCTCCTGTTCGTTGTTGTCATCAGCAAAACTGCCGGGAACTGTGCCTCCGGACAGCATGGCGCTCAGCTGAGCCGGGGTCATACGCAGTGCGCGCACCATCTGGACGATCTCCAGATTTTCTGCCTCGGTTTTCTGTACCTCCAGCGCCTTGAGCTTTTCCTGATACTCTGCGATCTTCTCGCGGACCTTTGTAATCTCCTGGTCAATGCGCTCAATTTTGTTCTTTGCCATCGTCTATCACTCCTTCTTAAAAATCTCTGTTACCAGTTCATCAGGCCGTAGCCCTTAATGCTTTGATAATTCAGGTCATAACTTTTGATCTTGCAGGCATCGCCGGAATTTCCCTCCACGGTATAAACACGGCTGCCATCCGTACCGATCACGATACCCACATGGTCTGCTGTCCCATCCAAATCCCAATCAAAGAAAATTGCATCTCCGGGAGCCAGATTGTTATAGCCTCTTGCACCCCATTGTCCATGAGACTGGAACCACGGAACGCCCTGCCACTCACAGCCTGCAAAGCGCGGTTCACTTTTTCCAGCCTGGTTATAACACCAGGATACAAAGCAGGCGCACCACTCCACGCGGCTGTCAAAGCCATACCAGCTCCAATAAGGATAGCCGCCCACATTGCCCACCTGACGCTTGGCCAGTTCCACCAGCTGAGGATTGCCGGGGCGGGTACCGTTAATGAACTGCACACCGGACAGATCTTCAGAGCCGCTGGTATCAGGGGAACCGCCGCCAAACAACAACGGCTTATTGCCCATGGTCTGTCGGTAGACCTGATACATTTCCATCTGCTCCGGGGTCAGAATCTCCGACGCCACAGCGGAAATGGGCTTGCTGGTGAGTTTCACATTCAAAATGTAATACTCATAGGGGACTTCTTCTGAGGTGGTCTCGCCGGTCTCCGGGTCGGTGGAGGTCTCCGTGCGGTAGCGAATCTCCACTTCCTCAGTAAGCGTCAGCTGATACTGTGCTGCAAACACACGCGCCAGCTCTGCCTGAGCGCTCTGCCGGGTGTAGCCTTGCAAGACGGCAGAGAGAAATGCTGCCAGCTCATGAGGGTCATGGCCGATCATACCAAGGTCATAGCGATACTCGTCATACCCTGGGTGACTGCTTTCAATGTTGTCGATTTCCTCCTGCAACTGGGCTTCTCTGGCTGCATAATCTGCCTCCACCGCCAGCATTTCCGGGTCATCCGACGGATAGGTGGTGCCGGAGAGAACGGAACCGATGCTCTGCGCCATCATGGAGCAGGAGGACATGGTATTCATCAGCATACAGGTAATGAGGAACAAAACCCCTGCCATCAGGAAACCCTTCTTGTGGCGCATGACGAATGCCCCTGCCTGCTGTGCCTTTTCTTTTACCGTCCTTGCGGCTTTTCCGGTTTTGGACGCAGCCTGGGCGGTATTTCCGGCAGTCTGACCGGCGTGTTTGGCGGCGGCATACTGCTTTTTGATGGCCTGCTTTTGCTGCCAGCGTGAAAGAGGGTTGCTGGCAAACTGGGGATTTTCCTGCAAAGATTTCTGGTACAGAACATTTACATTTGCCTTTTCCAGTTGACGCTCTGCCTGGGCTGCTTTGCGGTACGGCTTCAGCTTGTGGCTGCGATAGCCCTCCCGCACCAGATAAGCGCCGGTCTCCACCGCTTCCTCGGACTTGTGGGCGCTTTCCACGCCCACATTGTCCTGTTCTGTTTCCCGGATCTCTTTGTGGAGCTTGCCCGCAACCAGATGGACGGGAGCTTCCTTGACCCCTTGAGAAAGTTTGGAGGGTGGCTTTTTCTTGTCCTCAAAGGTCAACTTCGAGGTCTTTTTTCCGGTATCCGGGTCGATGACCGTCTGCCTGACCTTTTTCTTTGGGATATTGGCCTGCGCCTTATCTGCTCTGGCCGCAGCTTTCTCCGCTTTACGGATCGGCTTTTCCAGCGCAGGGTCAGACCGTTCCTCATCAGTAAAGCGCAGGCGCGGCTCCTTATTCAAACCATTCTCCCAGCATGAGGGAGGACATCATGTAGTGCAGCTCTGCATAAATGGCCATTCCCACAGGATCGTTGAACATACAACCGGACAGGTAGGCATAAAACTGTGCCACCACATCGGACAGGATTTTCGCTTCGGTTCCTTCCAGAACCAGACCACCCATACCTTCCTTGGCACGGATGGTGCTCCAGACCTCTGCCAGACGGAGCAGCCCCACCTGACCGGTCTCATTCAGTTCGGCTGCCTGATCTGCCGCCGTGCGGCACTCACTTACCGCATCAGCCATGACCGTAAGCAGCTGGCTACGCTGGGCATTTACCGCCCTGTCAAAAAACATCAGCGGGTTTTTATTCAAAATGTTGGGGTTCATAATCATTCATCCTCCTTTTTCAGTTCCTGAGGTTTGGTGGTCATAATACGGTACAGCTCGGTATTCTTCGGGAAGTGATCCACGAAAGGCAGGATCGTGGAACCATAGAACAACAGGCCCTCGCCCTCACCGGAGTGGGTCACATAGCTAAGCTGGTGCGTGGAAATGCCCAGCTGCTTGGCAAGTATCTGACGGTCTCCGCCTGCCTGGTTGAGCATATACACGAAGTCGGAGTTTTCAAAGATGTTCTCCACCTCGCGGCTGCTCAAAAGGTCTTTGACATTCTGGGTGATACCTGTCGGAATACCGCCCCATTTTCTGAATCGCTTCCAGATTTCCACCGTATAAGCAGCGGTCTGTTCCTCCTTCAAAAGCAGGTGCATCTCGTCGATGTAGTAGCGGGTGGACTTGTGGACAGCGCGGTTAATGGTAACGCGGTTCCACACCTGATCCTGTACCACCAGCATACCGATTTTCTTGAGCTGCTTACCCAGTTCCTTGATGTCATAGCAGACAATGCGGTTGTTGATGTCCACATTGCTCTGGTGATTGAACACATTGAGGGAGCCGGTTACATAGATTTCAAGAGCCGTAGCGATATACTGGGCTTCCTTTTCTTCCTGTTCCCGAAGCAGGTTATACAGATCCTCCAGTATGGGCATATTCTCCGGGCGCGGGTCATTGAGGTAAGTCTGATAGACCAGACGCACACAGCGGTCAATAATGGTTTTCTGCACCGGCTGCAAGCCCTCCTTACCGCCCACGATCAGCTCACACAAGCTGAGGATAAAGTCAGACTTGAGGGACAGCGGGCTTTCATCATCCGAGTAGTCCAGGTTCAGGTCCATCGGATTGATGTAGTTGGCAGAGGTAGGCGAGATCTTGATGACCTGCCCATGCAGACGCTCAACAAGAGGTGCGTACTCCGCTTCCGGGTCACAGATAATGACATCATCACTGGTAAGCAAAAAGCAGTTGGCAATTTCTCGTTTTGCGCTGAAGGACTTACCGGAACCCGGCGTACCCAGAATCAGGCCGTTGGGGTTTTTCAGCAGCTTTCTATCCACCATGATGAGGTTGTTGGACAGGGCATTGATGCCGTAGTACAGGGCTTCCTTGCCGTTCTGGAATAATTCCTGTGTGGTGAATGGTACAAAGATAGCCGTAGAACTGGTGGTCAGTCCTCGCTGGATCTCGATCTGATTGAGTCCCAGGGGCAGACAGCTCATCAGCCCTTCTTCCTGCTGGAAGTCCAGCCTGGTCAGCTGACAGTTATACTTCTGGGCAATAGAGCCTGCCTGAAAGATGTTGTTGCCAAGCTGACGGGGATTGTCCGCTGTGTTCAGCACCAGAAAGGTCAAAAGGAACATTCTCTCGTTGCGGCTCTGCAAATCCTGCAAGAGTTTTTTCGCTTCACTGCCGTAGGTCGCAAGATCAGATGGAATGATGTCCATGTCATATCCGGCGCGGACTGCTTTTTTCTGTTCCTCGATCTTGCTGCGGTCCAGGTCGGTAATCTTGCGCTTTACCGTTTTGATGGCTTTCACCTGATCCACCGACTGAATGTGCATACTCACAATGAGCGAGCTTTCCATATCCAGAAAATCAGCCAGCAGACGGTCATTCAGCTCCGGGGCTAAAATCTGCAAAAAAGAAACAGCCCCGTATTTCTTGCCCATACGGAACTGCTTGCCGGTGCGGAACTCAAAGGAGCTTGGTGCAATAAAATCCTTTGTGGACAGACCGGAAGGAGCCAGCCAGTCCCATTCAAACTGAAACGGGAGCTGTTCATCCATGTGGAATACCGCATGAAGCTGAGAAAGCCTTTCTTTACCATCCAGCGTTCTGGCAGCTACACCAAGACGCTTGAAGTTGTTGAGTATATCGGTCTCAATACGCTCCAGACGGGGCTTGGCGGCTTTGATGCTGTCTGCGTCGATACCAAAGGTCAGGTATTTGGTCTTGATGAGACCGTTGTTACCTCTTGCCAGCTGATTTTGCAGCATTGTGGTGTATTCCTCGCGGATACTGTCAAAGGCATCCCTTTGGGGCGGGATGGAAATGGAGTTAGCAAAGGTCTCCTCCGATGCCGCAAGGTTCAAAAAAGACAGCTGGAAATGAATCGAGCTGTCAAAATAATTGAGGAAATCACACCAACCCTCAAAGATTGCCGTCTTATCTTCGTTTTGGGAGAGTTGATAGTTGATGTCCTGAAACTGAATGATCTTTGTGTAGTGGCTGTCCGATATGCGGCAGATCCCGTCCGGCCACATCCGTTCATAAGGGATACTGTCCTGCGCAGATTTTCCTTTTTTGTCCGTGCGGTTAGCGCGGGCAATGGCCGCTTCGATCTGCTTCTTATCGGCGCGGGACAGCTTTTTCTTTGTCTTTACCGGCTGCACAGTTTTTTCCTCGGTTTTCCCGAACATCCGATGCAGCCATTTTTTTATTGCGGTGAACAATGTCATACACCTCCTTATCGAGCATTTCCTGCCGCTTTAATACGGCATAAAAGTTATTGGTCTGGTAGGGACGCTGCTTGGGACGGATCACAGCTACTTTGAGAATGTTGCCCACGATCTTTTCAAGGGGCTGTCCATGCTTTTCATACATAGCCAGCATAAAGAAGGGCAGCATAACCAGCATCATACACATAGCCGCTACACTGTTTCCGGTAGGTTTTCTGAGCAAAAAGAAAAGCGGTACGCCAATAAGCGCTCCGCCCGTGAAACAGATAAGCTGCCGCTTGGTCAGATTGAACATGACCTTTGTTTTGACTTTTGTTAAGTCCTTGGGTACGGGTACATAAGCCAATGTGGAAACCTCCTTCCGTTTTAATGCGCCTGAAAGACTGATTTTGCGAGACTGCCGGTTTTGAACAGCGTAAAGCACAGCAGTACGGTGTAGCCCACGCAGCTCCAGATTGCCATGATGATGTCATCTTCCAGAGCGATGTTCTGCACCAGCACAGCATAAATTGCCACGCAGACGATAATGAGAAACGCCTGAAAGCCCAGCGCCAGCAGGGATCGGAGGTAATTCTGTCCCATACCGCCCCATTCTTTACCCATCATTGCAGCCATTGGAACGGGAGCCACCGAAGTCACAAGGTAGATTTCGATCATACGGCCATAAATAACGATAAAGATACAGATATATAACGCCCACATAGTAATGCCAATAAAGAGGGATTGGAACCACAGTCCGAACAGCGGTCCCAGATCCATTTCCATCAGCCTCGGTTCCAGATCGGTCATAACTGAGGAAATGTCAATGGACGCATCCGAATTGATAATCCCTGCCGCCTGCGCCACTACGCTCTGCGCCATATCAAAGACGCCCATCACGATATTCCATGTGTTTGTGACAATGAGGATGGCGGCAGCTGATTTGAACACCCACTTGAAAATCATCCAGGTATCCACATCATGCAGGTTGTTCTTGTCTGCAATCATCTGGATCAGGTCTACGGTCATCACGATAGCCAGAATCACACCTGCAATCGGCACCATGATGGAGTTGGACAGATTCTCAATCATGCTGAAAATATTGCCATTCCATCCCTGTGGGGTCTGGCCTACCTGTACGGATATATCCGCGACCTGCTGGTTTACACTGTCAAACATCCCCGAAAGGTTGCTCATAATACCGCCCACCAGCA